>Ga0180429_10002564_pt1 | contig 14889 bp, 8 predicted proteins | sample SS_ome_FD_132428 | JGI IMG/M metagenome (GOLD analysis project Ga0180429, IMG submission 132428) | Hypersaline lake sediment archaeal communities from the Salton Sea, California, USA - SS_1_S_1 metaG | ecosystem: Environmental > Aquatic > Non-marine Saline and Alkaline > Hypersaline > Sediment ...
GTCCTTGGTCTTGATCGTGTCGAACGCCCAACAGGCGGAAGCGGCGGAAAAGCACACGCCGACCGCCAGAATGACAATACGCGTTCTCATCAGGTTCTCCTCGGTTTACATGAAGGTAGCAGTAGCATCACTTCGCGGTCTTTTCCACTGCGGTCTTTTCCGCTGGGGTCTTTTTCTCTGGGGCCTTCAGGCCGGTGACCGGGACCCCGCGAAGCGTCTGGATTTTCTTGAGCAACTCGTTGAACTTGTCGTAGGTCTCCTGTCCGCCCATCTTCGGGTAGAGCCGTTGGATGATCAAGACATCGCTTTCGGCCTGTTTGGCCAGGGCTGCCCTTGCAGCCGCGTCCTTCCCGCCTTTGGCCTGTCGGTAACGGCAATCGGCCAGGTTGAATCGCGATTCGAAGAACACGGCCTCGTGTTTGGGGCTGTGCATCACCCGCTTGGCGAGCTTTCCCCAGCCCCAGACGGTCAGTGTCACCGAACCGTCTTCCTGCTTCTCTTGCCGTCCTCCCTTAATGGCGAACGAGTAGGCCCTCGGGTCCTTTGCACCCCAAGCCTGGTAGGTAAGGGCGGCCTCGACCTGGGCGTCGACCATCATGTTTCGGACCTTCAGTATTCCGACCAGCAGGTCCATGGCCTCCTTGTAGTTGCCCAGGCGGCGGAGGCATCGGGCCAGGCGGATCTTGATGCTCGTGGCGGCCCCAGCCTGTGAAGCGAAGCCTTCCTGCGTCTCGCACAGTTCGATGATCTTGCGGTACGTGTCGGCCGCCTTGTTGTAGTAGTTTTCTGCTTGGGAAGAAAGTGCCTTTCCGCCTGGGTCCATCGCGCCGCCGAGGCTCATGAAGGTCTCCGCCACCCAGTTGAGCGAACTGAAGGTGTTTCCCTGCTGGCGTTCGGAGATTCGGGTCAGAAACAGTTCGAAGCCGCGGGCCACCGCGTCGGCTTCCTGGTTCTTTCCTTCCTCGCGGAGCCGGGTGAGCAGTTCCTCGAGTTGGCGGCCGAGGCTGATGTAGATCCTCGTCAGTTTCGCGCCGCCCTCTGGTCCGATCAACTCTTCCAGCGAGTTCATCGCCTTCTCGGCATCGTCGAGCTTCTGGGCCGACACGTAGGCCCGGAGCGCCGCCTTGTAGGTCTCGACGCGGAAGTTACCGCGATCGGTCTCCGGGTGCTTGGCCCCGACGAGCGTAACGGCGCCGATTTTCGGATCGTCGAGCCAGACAACGGCCTTCTCGCCCTGTCCTGCCCCGATGTAGATCTGCGCCACCGAAAGCACCGAGGCGATAAGCGTATAGCTGATTTCACCGCCGTCGTCGACCGGTTTACGCATCCGGCTGATGCCGGCTTCGAGCGTCTGCTGGGCCTGTGAAACCATTTCGTCGAGTTCGGCCTGGGGCGGTTTTTCGCCCTCGGGCAGCTTCGAGGCCTTCAGATACGCGCTCCACATCGACTGGCCGGTCATCAATTCGGCGTCACCGCGGCGCGGCGAGTCGGCCGGGATGCTCTTGAGGTACTCCAGGGCCTGTTTGGGTTTCCCCTCGACCACCGAGTTGCGGATCAGCATCATCCAGGCCTCGGCCGCTTCCGGTTCGCCCTTCCATCGCTGCGTGATGTAGCTGGCGATGCTGACCATCCGGTTGTTCTCGAAATCGGTACTCTCGCCGGGTGGGACCTCGTTGTATAGCGTGACGTAGGAGGCCATGGCGATCTTGGCTCCCTGCCGGGCACCGATGCCGTCGGAGTAGCGGCGGGCCAGAAACTCGCCCATCACCGCCGCTTCGTGAAGGTCTTGCGCCATCCAGTAAAGGTAGGACAGGTAGTAGCGGATCACGTTCATCTCGGCGGGCGTGGTCTCGGGCGTCCGCATCGATATCGCCATGCGATAGTACTTGATCGCCTCCGTGCGGGCCTTGGCGACCTCGTCCGGCTTGAGGTTCGGGTTCTGCATCCGGTCGAGTTCGTCCTTGGCGCGGTCCCGGGCTTCGACAAAGTCCACCGGTTCCGGCAACTCGGCGTCTTCGCCCGCGAACTCCGGCCGCATCAGCGCCGTTTTCGCCTTTTTTTGGTATTCACCTTCGCGTTTAGAGACCGCCTTGTACAGCGCGCGGGCCGCCTTGATGCTCTCGGCACGCGCTTTCGCTTGATCTTTCTTGGTAAGCGACTGGGCATGGAGGAAGTGCGCCTCGCCGCCGAGGTATTGCATCGCCAGACCCTCCTCGTTCGTATCCTCGTCGCCGCGCATGGTCTTTTCCCACGCTTCGTACGAGTCTACCGCGTCCTTGTACTTGTGGACCTTCGGCAGCAGGGCGGTTTCCATGGCCAGGATCATGGCCTTGTTCTTGAGCGTTCGGAAGGCGGGCGGCTCGTCCGGCTGCTCGGCCAGATCCCTCAGCGCCTCGAAGGCCTTTTCGTCGTCGCCCATCTCCTTGTAGCAGCGGCCTTCCCACATCCGCGCGTAGAGCCCGGCAAGCTTCGCGCCGTACTTTTCGTACATCTCGTTGTACTTCTTCGCGGCCCCCTCCATGTTCGTTTTGAAGTCCGCGCCGTCGGCCGGATACGTCTTGGCGATCTCGTAGACCACTGTGGCCAGGGCCAGCCGGGCCTGCAACAGGTTGCGCCGCACCTCGTCGCGGGCTTCGATCTTGGCCGTTTCCTTGGGGTCGATCAGTTTGGGAAACTTCTTGTGCTCCGCCAAGAAACGCTGCTCCAGGTCTTCGAATACCTTTTGGGCTTCCTGGTAAAGCTCGCGGGCCTGTTGACGCAAGGCGTTCTTTTCGTCCGCCGTCTTGTTCGGCTTGTCCAACTGTTCCGACTTGATCCGACCCCGTTCGACCAGCAGGTTGGCGAGTTGCGTGTTGGCGGATGCCGCCTGGGGGTGATGGGGAAACTGGCCGAGAAACTTCTTGAACCGGTCGCGTGCCTCGCCGAGCTGTTTCTCGCGGACCGCCGTTACCCGGCCCATCCGCGAGTCGTCGATCAAACACACGCCCGCCTCGTAGTCGATGGCGTCCTTGAACGTCTTGTCGACGGTCGGGTCGTTGCGGCACATTTCGAGGTATTCCAGCGCGGTATCGAAGTACCCCAGTTCCCGAAGTCCGGTCAGAAACTTGCGGGCTTTCTCCGACGCCTCGCAAGGCCGGACAACCGCACAGAGGCCGACGGCCACAACGGTTGCGGCCAGCAGCCATCGGGCCCAGGTCGCGCTTTTCATCGATTTTTCCTTGATTGGGCTAGTTGCTTGTGACGCTGTGCCGACTCGTTCGTCGCGTGAATCGACTGTCGACAAGCGGATATCGATCAACGGAGTTGGGCGGCTGAGAACACGGGCACTTAGCGGCCAGACACGCCCCGAAACCACCCAGCATGATCAGATCAGTCACTGTCCTACCAGATTATCCTCTATCTCAGCGGCGTACAAGCCGTTTTGACGGTGTGAACGGTTTCGTTTCGGCTGACGTCGTCTTCTGTTCCACTAGTGTCTATCTCCTGCCCCCGCTACGGTACGGCTTGGCCGCGTCCGCCTGCTCGACCACCGAGATGAATTCGACAAAAGTCGGCCGCTCGTACAGGCGCGTGTCGGCCACGGAGGCCAGTTCCAGCACCCCGCTGAGCCGGCGCTCACCGCGCGGCACTCGGGCAAAGGGCGACTTGCGGAGCACTTCGGCCGTCTGTGCCACCAATGCCGCCTGTTGCAGCGACAGCGGCGACTGCACGAACGAGGCCGCAAACTGGCCGCGGCGAACCTTCCGCCGGTGGGTCCGCCGATCGACCTCGCTGCCGCCGGGGATTTGCCAACTCAGTTCGGCGGTGGCGATCTCGTCGCCGCCGCTGCCTTCTTTCAACACCACTTCGTACAAAGCGGAGGCCGATTGTCCGGCGTGGAAGTCGGCTTCGGTCCGCGGGGGCATCAGCCCTGCCATGGCCTTTGCTTCGTGCCCCAGCAGCCGATACATCACAACCAACTTGGGGTTGAAGGTGACCGTCAATCGGGCGTCGGTAGCGACCAACTGCGACTTGCCGTTGATCACCTCCAGCAGTGCCCAACGGATTTGATCGGCATTGGTGGCCCGATGTAGCTTGCCTCCCCCCGATCGAGCGAAACTGGCCAACTGACCGTCAGACTCGGCCTCTTGGCACAGGTCGATCACTTCCAGGCGGATCTTTTCGCTGGCCTTCTTCCGCCCGGCAGCTTCCGCCAAACAACACTCGATCGGATCGGTAGTCTCTCGCCCCAGAACGGCCAGGCCGTCGGTCACCAACACCACCCGGGTGGCGCTCTTGCCGAACGACTCGGCACCGCGGGCAACCGCGTATGCCTGGCGCAGGCCGGCGCCGACGTTGGTGGCGTGTCGAACCGAGAGCAGGTCGATGGCACAGAGCAGTTGGTCCGCTTCATCCGGACCGCCCTCTTCGAGCAGAACTTGGGCGTCCTCGCTGAAGGCGACCAGCGAGATCCGGTCCTCGGGCTCCAGCCGGCCGACCACGTAGCCCAACGCCCTGCGTATCATCTCCAATCGGCCGCCCCATCGCATGCTGGCCGAAACGTCGATCGCCAGAACCAGGTGGGCGGGCGTATGTTTATGGTTGGCTAGTTCTCGGGCCTGCACGCCGATTTGCAGCAGCGACACGCCCTTTGTCCCGAACGGCGACACTCCGGCCGCGGTCGTCACGCCCAACGCACCACGCTTGGGAGGTGGAAAACCGTAATCGACCGCCGCCAGAAAATCTTCGGTCCGAACGGCATCCGCCGGTGGCAGTTCGTCGTCTTCCAGGTGGCGCCGCGTCAGTTCGTAGCTCGACGCGTCGACCGCCAGAGGCACTTGAGATACCCGAAGCTGCGGATGGGCCGCCGGGTAGACGAACGGGTGGACGCCGTGGCGGATCAGAAACGGCTTGTTGGCACCCGGCACCAGCGGCAGATCGATCCCTCGACGAATCAGCCCGGGCACTTTCTCCAGGCGGAGTTGGTCGTCGTAGAGCGTCTCGGCGGTCAAGACACCCCATCGGGCGTCGAGGAACAGGGTATCGCGCGCTTCGGGCACAAACAGCGAGTTGACCTCGTCGATCGCCGACGGCCGTCGGCTTTGACTCTCAACCAGCCTGAGTTCCGGCAGCGGCACCACCTCGCCTTCCCAGTAGCCATCGTCCGCCGGACTGCCGTGCGAGGCTATCACCACGGCGTCGAAATCGGGCTCGACCGGCTCGCGTGCTGGCCGAACCTCGATCGGCGCGGACGAGGCGAGACGCGATCTCGACACTTCGCTCAACGGATAGGTCGCCACCAGCAGCGCCAACATCGCACCGAAGTAGGACAACCCGATCACAATCATCAGCGACGCCGCCGTGGCCCATTTTGTCAGCCGCGCCAACCGAGTCCAACTCTTGGAAGGTCGTTGCCATCGCCCCAGCAACCCATGGGGAACCGGCACATCGCGAATCGCCTCGTCCAGACCGTCGTCGGTGGCAAACACCGAGCGGCGGAGCCGATCGGTCAAGCCTTCCGGCACCGGGACCTCGCCCAGCACCGCGTCCAACCCTTCATCGTCCACGATTACGACCCGTCGCAAACGCTCCTCCAGCCCCGCCGGCACGGCCACGTAACACAGTGCCGCATCCAGCCCGGCGTCGTCGACCAACGCCGTCCGACGCAGCCGCGCAACCAGATGTGCCGGCAGCGGGACTTGCCGCAGTCGGGCATCCAGGTCGCGTTCGAATTCAGGCTCAGGCGACTGCATGGTAGGGGATAGTGGTTAGTGGTTAGTGGATAGTTGATAGTGACGGGTGTCTGTTCTATTTAGTGCTGCCGGTGGCCATTAAATATTCCCTTAGCCGTTTTCTTGCTCGGCTGACTCGCGAAAGTACGGTTCCCAGGGGGATTTCCAGCAGATCGGCGGCTTCTTGGTGTGTCAGTTCGGCGACGACCACCAGCAGGAGGGTTTCTCGCAGGTCGTCTGGCAATTGGGCCAGTGCCCCCTGCATCTCGTCGGTGAATTCGTCTCGTAGCGGGTCATCGCCGTCGTAACCGACGTCCAGGTTTTTCTCTCCGGCCAACACGGTTGGCGGCCGCGGTCGCCGCCAGTGGTCGGCCACGCGGCGGCGCAGGATCGACGCCATCCACGCCCTTTCTCCGCCACCGGGCCGGAACGTCTTGCGACTCTTCCACGCCGAACGATAGGCCTCCTGTACCAGGTCTTCAGCCTCGTGCTGATCCCCCACCATGCGGTAGGCCATCCGGTACAGCGTTGGACCGTGTTCGGTTACCACGCGATTGAACTCAGGCAGCGACAGCGCCAAGGTCGCAACTCCTTTCCGAAATACGCCCCGGCCGCCGGCCCTATCGGCACGGTGCAACACACCCGGCCGTAGATGAATTCGGGCGAAGACACGGGGAGTATTCCTAGAAGAACGCCCTCCCGTCTCTATTGTAACCGAAAAACGCCGGCAGGTAAGGATATCTCCCCCCATAATTACTGCGTGCCACCCGCCACCGCAATACGCTCAGGAGAATCTGACGATTCCATCTATAGGAAACCGACGACCACCCCATCGGCCGGCACGTCAGGAACCAGCTTGTAGCCGGCCGGGTCTGGAGATAGAATTCTCACGGTGGTTTCTGCCGACCAAACTGAATCTTTGTCCGAACCGCAAAGCCGCCTGACGTGACTACCCCCCAACAGCGCCCCCCGGGGCGAAACTACCTTGCCCGACGCGAGCAATGGCGACTGCTCTCGCTCATACTGGCCATGGGGCTGGTGATCTTCGCGATGAACGAAGTTCGCAAGCCGGAGAACGTGAAGCGTATCGCCAGGTTCTTCGGCCAGGAGAACGGCGAAGTGACATTGCTGGATCAACTGCCTGATCCCCCGCCTGATCCCCCGGCCGACAACCGTCTGCCGCCGCCGTCGCCGCCCGCCGAGGATGAGATCCCCGGCACCTTCCACTCGCCGGCGGAGGTCGAGGTCGAACAGGACACCACCGGACGCTACCACCCCGGCGTGAAGCCCGGCTACTTCGATGACGTGCGCGACGACACGACTTTCCGCGCCGCCGAGCGGGATGCCTGGTTCCACTTGTTCGAGGTGCTAAAGCGCAACGACGAGAAGGCCCTGGAAGCGAACTCGATCGGTCGGGTGACCTTCGCGCAGTTGTTTTCGCAGTCGAACGAATATCGCGGCCGGTTGGTCACGCTACGCGGCACGCTCCGCCGTGCCCATCGGTTGACGGCCCCGAAAAACGCTTACGGCATCGAGCGATACTACCAAACGTGGCTGCAACCGGACGACAACCCAACCACGCCGATGGTCGTGTACTCTCTCTACTTGCCCGAGGGATTTCCCACCGGCATGAACATCTCGGCCGATGTTCACGTCACGGGTTTCTTCTACAAGCGCTGGGCATACAAGGCGGGCGACACCTTGCGAACCACGCCGGTGGTGTTGGCGCGCACCGTCGATTGGCGCAAACCGGTACCCGTGGTGCAGCCTCCGACCATCGATCTGCGGTTCTTCGTGATCGTGGTTTCAGTGGCGGCAGTGGTGAGCGTATTGGCGGTAGCTTACGTATTTACTCGAACCCGACCCGGAAGGGACTAGGCGTGTAGCAGCCCGACACGCTGGAAATCACCATGGCAATCGCTCGCAGAGCACTTTTATTGAGTCTGACAGCGGCACTGGCCTTCTTCCCGCCGTCGCCATCGGGCATTTGCGCCGATGAAGTGCCTCCGGCCGAAGCAGGGCTTGTTGCGCCCGATCCGGTGGTTGCCGACCCCGCCGAACCGACCGATGGCGAGCCGGCGGTGGCGGAGATCACCGGGCCGCGCGACCTGCTCAGCCTGCTGGGCATCGACGAGAGCTTTTTCGATCACTTGCTGGACGGCGGGCCGATTGAAGGTGGCGAGAAGGAAACCCTCCGGAAGGTGATCTTTCGGCTGCCCGACTTCTCGTTGCTGGACCTCTCGCGTTGGGCCCGGGCGATACCCGACCCCGATAAACTGGCCGCCGAGAGCGAATCGCTTCGCGGCGAAGTCTTCCGGCTCGCCGGCCGGCTCGTTAGCGTCGAAGTGCGGGAGATGATTCCGGAACTGGTCGACCGGTACGAGTTCGACCGGTACTACCGCTGCGAGGTCCGCCTGAGCGAGACGCGGCAGCCGGCGGTGGTTTTCACCCGGCACTTGCCCAAGGCGTGGGAAGAGGCCGATCCGATGGATGAGCGGATCAGTGCCTATGGCCTGTTGCTGAAACTCGCCGGCGACGAGCAACAGCCCACGCCGGTGTTCGCCGCGCCGCGGCTCGGCTGGCATCCCGACACGCTGTTGGGCAACCTGGGAATGGACGTGGGGCTGTTGGACGAGGTGCGCAATCGAACCGGGCTGACCGGCCACGACCGCGAGGCCTTCTACCAGATGCTGGCCGCCGTCGCCCGGGCGGAACCCGGCCGGTTGCTCGACGATGCCCGAAGCGAACTGGCCAAGGCCGGCGAAGACGGCAAGCGCGTCGACGACGAGGGCGTCGAACATTTCTCCGTGGTGCCGCTTTTCAACGAGGCCGATGCGCAGCGCGGCCGATTGATGAAGCTCTCCGGCGTTGCCCGCCGCGTGCTGCGAGTTCCGGTGGCCGATCCCGACATCATCGAGCGGTTCGGGATCCGCGAGTACTACAACGTCTATCTCTTCACCGACGACTCTCAAGACAACCCGGTCGTGTTCTGTGTTTCGCAACTTCCGCCGGGCATGCCCACCGGCGACGGGCCGGACTACGGCGAGTTCGTCGAAGTGGCCGGGTTCTTTTTCAAGACCTGGGGCTACCGCGTTCCGACGACGGCCTTCGGGCCCGACTCGCCGGGCGTCGAGCGGCGAATGCAACTCGCCCCGCTGCTGATCGGCCGCCAGCCGGTATGGGTCGAGTCGCAGGGACCCATCGAGAACGCCCTGATCGGGGCCATCGCCGGAGGGCTGTTCGTCGTCACCTTGACGTGCATCTGGCTCGCCCTCTGGGCGTACGGCCGCGGCGACAAGAGGTTTCGCGAGCAGACGCTCTCGAAGAGCTATGCCATGGACTCCGGCATTTCGCTAAACGAGATCGGTCTGGACGCCGACGGCACGCCCGACTTCAGCGGCCTCGAAGAGATGGAACGCCGGGCGGGAGAACAGCGCGACGAGTAGAATCCGTGGTCGTCCTGAATCCGTGGGGAAACTGCCCTCGCGGAGTATTCTCACGGGTGGGGGCAATTGGCCCGAGAAAGGTCAGTGATGTGCTTGCAAAGCTAGGCGTGCCGAGCGAGAATAGATGCCAGTTCTTCACGGTTCCTGCGCGCTGGCCATCAACATGGAGACAACTATGCAACGTAGAAGTATCACGCCGCGTTTCTCGAAGTTGGCATTGCGATGGCGTTGTCCGTTCGTCTGCTTCATGACTGTTGCCGTCGCGTCTTCTGTTTTCGTGCGGGCAGATGTAGTTACCGAGGAGCCTTACCGACTGGCTTGGGTCGAACAGTTTGGAGTGGCTGAGCAAGACCGTGCTTTCGCCGTCGCGGTGGATTCGTCCGGAGGAGTCTACGTGGGTGGCGAGACGTGGGAAGGGTCGCTATTTGGTCCCAACGAAGGCAGCGCGGATGCATTTCTGGCCAGATATGACGGCGACGGCAATCAGATATGGGGGCGCCAGTTCGGCACATCCGGTGGCGACGATATTGCCGCCATCGATGTTGACGCGGACGGAGCGGCGTACGTAACCGGATACTCCTCGCGCCAAATAGGCCCTACCGGCGACTACTGGGGTCTCTATCTCTCAAAATTCGACAGTGTCGGCGATCAAGTTTTTGTTCGGCAGCATACTACTCCGTTGTGCGACATGGGCGCCGGGGTCGTGTATAGCGGACCTGAGAACGTCTTCGTCGCGGGCCACCGTGGGAGCGGACTCGTGGCTAGCGATGCAGTTTTGACCAGATTCAACTTGACCAACGAGAGTGCTGATTGGACGACACAGTGGGGATCGACCGCCACCGATAAAGCCAAGGCTATCGCGGCCGGCGATACTGGCGACTTGTACGTTGCTGGTGCAACGTTGGGAAGCATGGCGGCGACGGGGAGTGCCGGCAGTTGGGACGCGTTTCTCAGCAAGTTGGACGCCAACGGAAATCTGCAATGGACACGCCAACTCGGGAGCAACGCCTCAGACGCGGCAAACGCAGTTGGCGTGGATCCGACCGCTAACATCTACATTGCCGGGCTGACGGGAGGTCCGCTTCCCAACAACTCTCACGCGGGGGGCCTTGATGCGTTCCTGGCGAAGTACGATGCCTATGGAGGACTTCTGTGGACACGGCAGTTCGGAACCGATGGTTGGGACCTTTGCAACGCCTTGAGCATCGATTCGTCGGGAGATATCTACGTCACGGGCGAGACCAACGGTCTCTTGGGTGACACGTCCTTCGGCTATCATGACGGTTTCGTGGCGAAGTTCCAAGCGGACGGCAACATGATGTGGCTCCAGCAATTCGGAACTGCCGAGATTGATCGTTCTTGGGACATCGCGACGGATCTTCTCGGCAACGTCTATGTGGCCGGCGACACGCGTGGGGCATTCGGTGCGGAGAACGCCGGCCATCTAGATGGATTCTTGGCGAAGCTATCAATCGTGCCCGAACCCTCCACCATCGCCCTGTTGGGCACGGCCGTCCTCGGCCTTCTCGCCTACGCCTGGCGACGACGCAAGAGGCGTTGAAGACCATCACGCCGGGTGCCGCTGCTGGCGCAGGGCGTTTGGTGGTCTCTCGTTTTGCCAGATTCTTGTTGAAATTGTGCCGAGGTATATGGTATACATATGAGTACATAAGCTGGCTCCCCGTGGCCGAGTCTCTCCCATAACTCGGATCTGGCGTCTGGGGAGAGTGGGATTCTGTTCGGAGGAACTCGGAGCCGGCGTCTCGGAGAGACGCTGCTACGTGGAATGGAATCTGCCGCTAGCACAACCCGCGGCCTGGCGACCGTAGCTACCACAGGGACACATAATGGCATGTCACAATTCATGCGACGTAACATCTGCCACCACAACACTTTACAGCAAGAAGACACGCGGCGTGCGTCGATTTTGCCGCGGGATACTCCTGCAAAACACGTGCAACGACGAACCGAGCGTGAACGCAACCCGTTGGCACGGCCAATGTTACGCGACAAGTCACTCTCGAACAGACCTATTTTGCAATGGGTGAAGCAATGGAGTGCAAAATTGCAGAATGCGGCCTATATGTTTATAGCGGCTTTCCCTTTCTGCCCGGCCCAGAACCTCGGAAATCGTAACACTTCAGCCAAAAGGCGTACGTCAGGCTTTCCAGCCTGACATTGCAACATTGGGTCAGCCTGGAAAGGCTGACGTACTCCCTTCGCCACTCGGCTAAAGAGACACCAGAGATCCAGATGAATCGCCACGCCAGCCTACCGATGCCTGCCTTCGATGCGACCGCCGGCCGCGCGCCGGCGGCACGCCCGAGCAGCTCGTGGCTGCCGTGGGCGATCGTGGCGGTTGTCGTCGGCGGATATTCGTTGACGCTGGCCGTGAATCACACCGAGGGCGAAGATTCGGGGCACTACATCGAGGTTGTCCGCAATACGAACGTCGGCGAGTTGTTCTACCCAAACCACGTGCTGTTCGCCAGCTTCAACTGGGTCGTTTACAAGGCGTGGCAACTGGCGGGTTACGCGGGCGACGCGGCGGTGCCGATGCAACTGAACAACGTGATCGCGGCGGCCGTGGCCCTGCTGCTGCTGTTTCGCATTGCCCAACGGCTGGGGATGGCCGATTTCCACGCTGTTTTGTGTGTAGCCGCCACGGCCGTTTCGTATGGTTTCTGGTGGTACGCCGTCGAGGCGGAAACGTATATACTGCCGCTGCCGTTCATTTTGCTGTGCGTACTGATGTTGTTGAACCTGGCCGAGCGCCCGTTTGCCGTGCGGACGTTCTTCGCCCTGGGGTGCGTCTTCTCGCTGGCCGTGCTGTTGCATCAGCAACACGTGCTGCTGATGCCGATCCTGATCGCGGCGATCGGCGGCGCGTGGCACCGCCGCCGGGCGACGATTCCGACCACGGCAGCCGTCGGCGATCTGACAGTATTCGTTGCGACGTCGGCCGCGATCATCGGCTGCGTGTACGTCGCGGCGGCCGTCTTTGCCGGCGACTGCGGCAGCTTCGCCGAGATCGTCGAGTGGTCGAAGGGCACGGCGCGCAACGGGCTGTGGACGCCCTGGTCGTTTACGAATCCGATCAAATCGGCGGTGGGGATCGTCCGAACGGTCTGTGGGCTGCATTTCCTCTACGGCTTCGATACCTTCCACAACACGATGGCCGGGGCCTTTCCAGACCGGTTCCTGGCCGACGACCGGTTCTTGGCCGAAAGCATCGCGCCGCCGGTTCGCTGGCTGTGCCTGGGGACGGCCCTGCTGGCGGCGACCTCGGGCATGGCGGCCGCTGCCGGGAGTGTTTTCCCGTTACGACACAACCGCAACACGGCCGCCGTAAACGCCGACGCCCGCTTCGCGTTTTGGATGTTCGCCGCGGGCACAATGATCGCCTACGCCGTCTTCAACACGCTCTGGGAACCGCAGAACATCGAGTTCTGGGTCATGCTGCTGCCGATCGCGTGGCTGGCGGCGACCTTGCGGTTGGCCGAGCCGGAAACGCCCCGCTGGGCCAACTGGGCGGCCGTCGCGTTCGTCGTTCTGCTGATGATAACCAACCTGTTGGGAAGCGTGCGGCCGCAGAACGCCAGAGAGGGCGACTACTGGTACGCCGCCAACGAGTACCTGATCCGCGAGGCAAGACCGGCCGACCTGATCGTGACCGATGGCGGCTGGATCTCCGACAACTGCCTCCGTACAAACACGCGGGCCTCGGTCGTGAGTGTCCGAAAGACGAGGCCGGCGGAACTGGCCGAGATCATCGGCCGACACCGCGACGGGCGGGTATTCATCTCCTCCTGGGCATTAAAGCCTGATGAAGCCATCGTGGCCGTCACTCCACACGCCGATCGCGACGAAGCCGCGTTGTCGCTGGTGTTCGAGCCGATCCGCGGCCGGCTGGTGAAACTCGACGATAACGGGTTCCAGGTAATCTGGGAACTGCGTCCGAAAAAGGGGACAGGCACCGTCGGCAAACGCCTCAACCACTTCAAAACCAGGCTCTCGACGGAGCCAGTCCCCATTTTCTAGGCATCTCGCTCCGCGAGATAAGGCCCTGTCTCGCGGAGCAAGACGCCTCTTGCCTAATACTTGACATCAGCCAAGCCGACGGTCGCTCCGGGATAGACAGGGTGCGGCCGATAGTGGATACTTGACCTCATGTTACGAATCCTGAAGAAATCCGAACTGGTGCCGGGAATCCACGAGATCCTGGTCGAGGCCCCCCAGGTGGCCGCAAAGGCACGGCCGGGGCATTTTGTCATCACCATGGCAGAGGAACGCGGTGAACGCATCCCCTTGACCATTGCCGACTTCGACTCCGCGGCAGGTACAATAACCCTGGTGCTTATGGTCATCGGTACCACGTCTTCAAAGCTGGCCGCCTTGGCCGAGGGCGACGATCTGTACGCCCTGATCGGGCCGCTGGGACACGCCAGTGAGATCGACGACGTCGGCACCGTTATTATGGTCGCCGGAGGCGTGGGAACCGCCCCCGTGTATCCGATCGCCAAGGCCCTGAAAGAACGTGGCAACCGGGTGATCTCGATCCAAGGGGCCCGCACCGCCGAGTTGCTCTTCTGGACCGACAAGCTGGCGGCCGTCAGCCACCAGCACATCATCACCACCGACGACGGCTCGCGGGGGCGCAAAGCCCTGGTCACCGAGCCGCTTGGGGAACTGATCCAAGACGATGCCGGGCAGATCGGCTGCGTCTACGCGGTCGGCCCGGCCATTATGATGAAGTTCTGTGCCGAAACCACCCGGCCGTTCGGCGTAAAGACCATCGCCAGCCTGAATACGATCATGGTCGACGGCACGGGGATGTGCGGCGGCTGCCGAGTGAAAGTGGGCAGCAAGACGCTGTTCACCTGCGTCGACGGCCCCGAGTTCGACGCCCACCTGATCGACTGGGATATGGTCTTGTCGAGGCAGCGGATCTACATCAAAGAAGAGAAATGCTCTTTGGATCGGTACATCAAGGAGGTGCGGCGGGAATGAGCAAAGACAAGAGACCCGAAAAAAGGACGAAACGCAAGCCCAAGAAGCCGATCCAGAAGACCCGCACCCCGATGCCGGAGCAGGACCCCAAGGTCCGTGCGAAGAACTTCGACGAGGTGCCGTTGGGATACTCCGTCGAGCAAGCGCGGCAAGAGGCCGCGCGCTGTATGCAATGCAAGAAGCCGATTTGCATCAAGGGTTGCCCGGTGAACGTCGATATCCCGGGGTTTATCGACCTCGTGGCCCAGGGCAAATTTGTCGAGGCCGCCCGGCGGATCAAGCAGACCAACGCCTTGCCGGCCGTTTGTGGGCGGGTTTGCCCTCAGGAGAGCCAGTGCGAGGAGAAGTGCATTCTCGGCAAGAAGCACGAGCCGGTGGCCATCGGCCGCCTGGAACGGTTCGTGGCCGACTTCGAGCGCGATAACGACCTGGTCGAACTGCCGCGGAAACAGCCTTCCAACGGGAAACGCGTCGCGGTGATCGGTTCCGGGCCCTCCGGGCTCACCGTGGCCGGCGACCAGATCCTGTTGGGCTACGACGTGACTGTCTTCGAGGCCTTTCACCGCCCGGGCGGCGTGCTGATGTACGGCATCCCCGAGTTCCGGCTGCCGAAGGAAATCGTCGAGAAAGAGGTCGACTATCTGGTCCGGCTCGGCGTGAAGCTCGAGTTGAATCAGGTCGTGGGCCGGTCGACTACCGTCGACGAACTGCTCGACGACGAA
>Ga0180429_10002566_pt1 | contig 14888 bp, 13 predicted proteins | sample SS_ome_FD_132428 | JGI IMG/M metagenome (GOLD analysis project Ga0180429, IMG submission 132428) | Hypersaline lake sediment archaeal communities from the Salton Sea, California, USA - SS_1_S_1 metaG | ecosystem: Environmental > Aquatic > Non-marine Saline and Alkaline > Hypersaline > Sediment ...
GCCATGTCGTCGTCGATGAAAATGTGGGCGAGAATCTGCTGCTCGAGAAACAGCAGGCCCAGGGCCATCGGCATCATGATCCAGCCCGCGAGATCGTGGAACACCATCTCGGCGAGTTCGGAGTTGGAGATCTGGTAGAGCAGGCCCGTGACTGTGATCCGGATCGAGTTGACCAACAGCGCGATCGGGATAGCGCTGGCAATGATCACCGCATTTTCCCACCACTCGCTGTGGCCGAGCATCACCAGGGCCACTGAAAGCGCGATAAAAATCGTGAGCATCCGCAGGCCGCTGCAGGCATCGACCACGCCGAGGTGCATCTCCCCGATCACGATCTGGTTGCCCTCGCGATAGGCGTCGAGACCGAGGGTCTGCAGGGCGTAGGTGCTCACGATCGTGGCCAGCGTCTGCAGCGGGCCGAGCAGGTAGCGGGTCGCCTCGTCGGGCAGCGGGTACATGAAGATCAAAAAGGCGATCGGTGCCCAGGCCCATCGCATCATGCTCAGGCCGCCGACCATCAGGAACACGCCGGCCAAAGCCGGCACGAAGGTGTACATGTCGATCGTCACGATCCGGTATTGGGCGACTCCCAGCCGCAACGCAAAGCTCGCCAGCAACAGCCCCAGGCCGGCGAACCGCTGCCACATCGGCACCGGCTGCTGGATCGGCTTCCGCCACCAGAAGAGCACGACCAGTGTGAACAGCGGCACGATCCAGCCGTGCGAATACTGCGGATCGTTCCAGCTCGAGGCGGCATTCAGCAGGCCCGGCCAATAGCTGTAGATCAATGCCACGGTAAAGCCCGCGATCGTGATCCAGGAGAACAGCTCGTCCGACTGCCTGAGGTCGCCGGCAAAGGCGGCGAAACGCTTGCGGAAGCCATCCATCAGCCCCAGGTCTTGCTCATCGCCATTGCGAGTTTTGCGCGGGTCGGCAGGGGCCTGCGACACGCCACGGGGGGAGCCAGAACGTGGTTGGGTCGGCGATGGCACGGCTGGAACCTCATCATGATTCGTCATGGGGCCGGACAGGGGCACGGCAACGACACCTCCCACCTGCCGCATATAAGAATACACCCTCCGAGCCGGCCGATCGAATGAGCAAACGATGAGGCGACATCCGCTGGCCTCAGAAAAACCGGCTGGCAACGGCTGCCAGCGGCCGCCACGCGAGCAGGAAGACGACCACCGCAACCGGCAGGACGAGGGGGGCAAACGGCCCCGAATACCCCGGCTGCCGGGCCGGCGCGACACGCGGCAGCAGACTCGCCAGCCCGAGCAGGTTTGCCAGACCGAGCAGGCCGATATCAATCGCGGCCACGCCCAGCAGACCCTGCCAGCCGACCACCCCGCCGACGAGGGCCATGGCCGCCGGTCGGTACCAGCCGCTGGCGGAAGACGGGGCGGCATCTCTCCCGGCCAGCCGGCCGGCAAGCCGCTCGAGCCATGTCTCGGCACACCCAACCGCGACTCCCGCCGCAACCCCAAGCGGAGCAAGCCGCGGAAAAACTGCCACTGCCGCGACCACCACGGCAACTGGGATCACGATGCCGGCGACTCGGGGACGGTAGCCGTCGAGGGCAAACAACGACCATGCCATGAGCACCGCAACCATGGCGACATGCCAGGCAAACAGCCAGCAGACCGCCCAGGACGCCGGCTGGATGAAAGGCAGATCGGGCCCCGAGAGGCCGGCCGCGGGAATCGACCCCTCCGGCAGGTTTGCCCCGTTGGTGCGCAGTTCACCGAAGGCCAGCAGCAGCGTGGCGAGGGCCATCGCCGCCTCGACAAGTGGGTAGCGGACGGATATCGCCGCACGACAGTCGCGACAGCGGCCGCGGAGAACCAGCCAGCCGACCACCGGGATGTTGTCGGCAGCCCGAACGGGCCGGCCGCAGGCCGGGCACCGCGATCGACCCCCCCACACCGAGCCTCCGCGGGGCACGCGATGGGCGACCACGTTGAGAAAGCTTCCGATGATGCCGCCGATCGCGGCAAACAGCAGCCCAGCGATGATCGGCTCGACCCAGCCGACCGCGATCCAGGGGACCTGCGTCGAAAGCGAAAGCATTGCCGCCAGCCGCATCGGTTCGCTTGCCTCGTGTGGAAAAGAACCGGCGAGAAGCCCGGCACGGCGTCTCCTCGGCGGATCGAGCGGTATGAATCTGACCGGGCGGATTTTCCCCGCAATCTGCTAGGGTGCTGCCATGCGAGCCGACACACAAGCCACCAGCGGCACGACGGCCGCCGCGGCCCCGACCGACGGCACCGCCGGCCGACCGCTTCCCGCCGCCGCGTCCGATCCGTCGCCGGAGGGGCCGGCGGAATCGGCCGCCCCGCGTCGCTGGCTGCCGCCCTGGGCGGCCACGCTGTTGCGAATCGCCTTCACGCTCGTTCTGGCGGGGCTGGTGCTCTCGCGGCTGGAGTGGCCGAAGCTGTTTGATGTCTTCGCCTCGCTCGATTGGCGGTGGTGGACAGCGGGCATGCTCGTCGCGTTCGCCGCCCATGTGGTGGCCGCGGTCCGTTGGGCCGGCCTGGCCCGGCCGATCGGCTTCGACCAACCGCTCAGTTCGTTCATCCGTCGCTTCCTCGAGGGCATGTTCTTCAGCCTCTGCCTGCCGACTTCAATCGGCGGTGACGTGGTGAAAGCCTACCGACTCTCGCCTTCGGCCCACGGCCGACTGCTGGCGGGATGCACGATCCTCGCCGATCGGCTCTGCGGGCTTTCGGCCCTCGGCGTGCTCGCGGGGACCACCGCGATCACCCTCCGCTTCGGCCTGTCACTGCCGATAGCAATCGCCCTCGGCGGCGGGCTGTTGCTTGCGGTGGTGACCTGCCTGGTGGGGATCGTCGGCTCGCTCGACTTTCTGCTCTCGGCATTTCCCGATGCCCACGCTCCGCGACGCTTCGCCGCCCAGTTGCTGCCCTACCAGCAGCGGCCGAGCCTGCTGGCCCGGGCCGTGGCCTGGAGCATGATCGTGCAGACCGGCTTTGTGGTCTGTGTGATGCTCATTGCCCGCGGCATCGGGCTCGGCCTGCCGGCGGCCGCCTGGTTCGCATCGGTGCCGCTGGTGGCGCTGGCCACGGTGCTGCCGATCAGTATCAGCGGTATCGGCCTGCGGGAGGCGGCCTTCATCCAACTGCTCGGCCCCTACGACGTGGCCAGCGAGCAGGCCACGGCCGTGGGCGTTCTCTGGTTTCTCGCCACCGTGATCGTCAGCCTCTCCGGAGGGTTGGTCTATCTCCTCGACCCCGCCAAGCGGGGCTCGTCTGGCTGACGCACTCCGCGGTCTACTCCGCGGCGGGCAGGATGCGACGGCACTCGAGCATGAGTATCGCCGCGACTGTCTTGGCGTCGTCGATCCGGCCGTCGAGACACATCGCCACCGCCTCCGACCAGGCCGTCAGTCTGCGTTCGATCGTCTCGCCCGGCTCGAGCGCCTGCGGGCCATCCTCGAGATCTTCGGCAAGAAACAGGTGCGTCCGTTCCCTCAGAATGCCGGGCGACATCCAGAGGCCGCCGACATGGCTGATCGAGCCGGCCCGGTAGCCGGTCTCCTCGGCGAGCTCGCGGCGGGCCGCCTCGGCGAGCGGCTCGTCGCGGTCGAGGGTGCCGGCGGGAAGTTCCAAGAGGGTTTCGCCAATCGCCACCCGCCGGTTGGCGACCAGACAGACCCGGCCATCGGCCAGCCGGGGCACGATCACGACGCTGCCGGCGTGCTCGATGACATCGCGCGGCAGCAGGCCGCCCCCGGCAAGCGGCTCCTCGATACGCACCACGCGAAACCGCATTGCCTCGTGGGTGACCCGGCCGCCACGCTGTGATGGCGGCATACCTGGCTCCGCGTCGCGGCCGGCACGGTTCATGGCAGCCCCCCGGCATCCGCCACCAACGGCAGCGGCACCACCCTCGCCGGCCGGCCATCGACCGCAAGCGGCGGGCTGGCGGTGTCGAGGGCCTGCCTGCGGAGGATCGCCAGGGCCAGCGGCCGGCCGAGAGCCTGCGACTGGCATGCGGATGTCACGACCCCCACCTCCTCCTCACCCGCCGTCACGCGACCACCCTCGGCCGGCGGCTGATTCGCCTCCACGACGAGACCGGCAAGCAGGCGATTGACATGCCCCAGGGCGTCGAGGCGGGCCACGGTCTCCTGCCCGAGATAGCAGCCTTTGGTGAAGGAGATCGCGCGGGCATCGCGGCTGAGTTCCTGGGGGAGCGTCTTGTCTGGAATGTCACGCCACAGCGGCGTGCCCTGCTCGATCCTGGCGACATCCCAGGACGCTGCCGCCGCCCTCGGCAGCAATGCATCGAGGGCCGCATCGACCGCTGCGGCCCCGTTTTCGTCATCGACGAGCAACAGTCCGTCGCCCGCCCAGTCGCACCGCACCGCCAAGAGATCGACGCCGCCCTCCGCCGAGGAGGGGAGCCGCACCCGGCAGTGCCCGAACGGCTGCTGAGGAATTGTCGAGCCGGACAGCTTCTCGACCGCGGCAACGGCGGTCGGCCCGATCACCGCCCGGCAGGTGAGTCCTTCGGAGCGATCGAGAATCTCCACCTGTTCACGAATGTGGTAGCGGTCGAGATGGGCGGAGAGCCTCTCGCCGAGGCCCCCATTGGCGAGAATCTCGATCCCGTCGGTTCGCAGGATTATCGCCAAGGCAATCACCCGGCCCCGCACGTCGGTAAAAAATCCCTCACAGCCACCGCCGAGTGCAAGCTGCGCCACCGGGGCTGTGCAGAAATTGTTGACAAAGTCGGCGGCATCGGGACCCGCCACGACCAGCCGCGTGTCGAGCGGAGTTTCGCACCAGACCGCGGAGGGTTCGACGGAGCTCTCACGCGCGGCGATTTCAGGCTGGCGGCCGGGAGTCTCGTCTGGCATCGGTGATTCTTCCTCGAGCATTTCGGCCGCCTCATGGTATCGCGGGGGTGGTCGCGGGGCTTTGCCAGAGTGTCCGCTTTCGGGACACCCGCAATCCCCGGGAAAAAACACCGCGGACGACCAAATACAATTCTCAAAAAAAAGCAAGCATCCGGCGCGAACGCTTTGGGTGCGGGCCGCGTATTGCTAGGCGTCGGCCTGAAAAACCCGCCGCCAGAGAAGTCAGCGGGGAATTCCGGCACGGCTGTCAGGCTAGGAATTGTGTCGCGACCTGCACCAGCCAGGTCGGGCAGAACCCTTGCCCTGGAACCTACAGTTCCGCGGGTCGAACGTGCGGGCAAGGCAGCGTTCGGCTCGAGGGACTCTTCAGTTTTCTTCCGCCCGCTTTCCTATTTCAAGCACCGGGGATCCCGGTGCGCGAGGAGGTCCAAAAATGGCCACGGTGCACTATTCCAGTGGATGCCGCGACGCATTCGATGACGATGACTCCAGGTTCGACCGCAGAGACGGCCTGGGCGGCCGAGAGGGCCGACTCGACGAGGCGGATGCCCCTCTGGGAAGAAGCGGCGATCGCGAGATTCCGTCGCGGCCAAAGCGAGGACTCCACCGCATCGCCGAGGTGCGTCGCCAGCAGGGCGTGACCCTGCGGAATGTCGCCCGACGACTCGGCACGGAAATCGGCGTGGTCCGCCGTCAGGAACAGGACGACTGCGACCTGCGAATCAGCGACGTCCTGCTCTGGCAGCAGGTGCTCGAGGTGCCAGTCGCCGAACTGCTCGTTGAGGGAGATGGCCAGCTCTCCGGCCCGGTCTTGGAGCGTTCGCGGATGGTGAAGTTGATGAAGACCGCCGCCGCGATCCGCGAACGGACCGGCGGCACGCCCGTCGGCAGGCTCGTCAACATGCTTGTCGAGCAGATTCTCGAGATCATGCCGGAACTCCGCGACGTCACCCCCTGGCACACGGTCGGCCAGCGGCGGACTCTGGAGGAACTCGGCAAGATCGCACGCTGCACGGTCCCCGACGAGATGATCGGGCGATCGGGCTGAGACAGCGGCGACACACAACAATGGCCACCAGCACCACGGCCCCCTGTTCCACGGGCGGAGGCGGGTCGGCCGTGGCACTCGCCGGTACGGACAGGAGCGATCTTGTTCGCACCGGCGAGTGTGTTTACATTCCGCCGCGGGCCCGTCGAGTAGCCAATCGTCGGGCCGCCCCGGAATCCTGCCCGCCTCTCAGCCCACCCGCGTGCCTTCCGTGCAATCCCTTCTCGGCGTCATCGGCATCACCGTGATCATCTTCCTCACCGTGGCGGTGGTGGCGAGGATGATTCTCGGCCGTTGAGGATGGCGGGGCCACCGGAGCTCGCCGCCACGCCGGTCACGAGAAAGCCGGTGAAGAGCACCAGCACACTCCCGAAGAGCACCCAGGCGGCCACGGCCAGGCCGAAGTAGTCCCGCAGCCAGACCCGCAGCGGCGGCTCCGGGCTCTTGGGCACCTTTCGCTTCACCGGCCAGCCCTCCTTGGAGGCCTGCTGCATGTCCCGGCGGAAAACCTCCCAATCCTGCTGTGCCGCGGGGCGGTTCTGTTCGGCAAGCCAGTCATCGCGAACGGCCCACAGCCCGAGAGGGGGCACGGCCACCAGAAGCAGCCACACCGCCAAAAGGGCCAGCAGCCGCCGTCTTCCCGGACCGAGGGCCCCAGTCGAATCATCGGATCGGGCCTGCCGGGGAACCATCATCGACAAACGCCTCGCAGGCATGACGGGCATGACAAACATGACAAACATGACGGGCAGCAACAGACCGAACAGACGCCCGCGGGACTCATCACCGCAGTCTGCCCTTTTTCCGGCGTCGCCCCAAGGCCCCCTCGACCGCTCTGGCGTCGTCCCCGGCAAGCCGCTAGCCTTCGCCCCGCCCCAGCAGACTGTGAAACACGTTTGCCATCGCAGCGATCCATGCCACGCAACCCCCGCAGCATCGCCATCACGATCCTCCTGGCCGCCGCGGCCGGCGGCCTGCCCGCTGCCGCACACGCCCAGCGGGGCTGGCTGCCCACGAGCTGGTTCACGGCCGACTCAATCGATCCCAAGGCGATGTTTCCACTCGCCGAGAGCGACGGCCCCTGGCTGGTCCTGGCGGCCACCTTCCGCGGTGAGCAGGCCCGCGAGGATGCCCGCGAACTGGTGCACGAACTGCGGGAGCGATTCAAACTGCGGGCCTACACCCACGAAAAGTCGTTCGACTACACCGGCAATCAGGAAGGCCTCGGTCTCAATCCCGACGGCACTCCCAAGCGGATGCGGTATGCCAACGCCGGCGAGGTGGTCGAGGTTGCCGTGCTGGTGGGCGATTTCGCCTCCTTTGACGACCCGCGGGCCCAGAAGATGCTCGGCCGGATCAAGTCGCTGCAGCCGGAGTCTCTCTCGCCACAGCGGGCCAAGAGCCGGGCCTTCGCCGATTTCAGGGCGATGGTCGGGCTTGCCCGCAACACCGGCAAGGGACCGATGCACACCGCCTTCGTGATCCCCAATCCCCGGCTGCCGGATGAATATTTCAGCCGCCCGGAGGTGGATGACTTCGTCGTCGACATGAACAGCGACGTCGAGCACAGCCTGCTTGAATGTCCCGGCCGCTACAGCGTCCGCGTGGCGATCTTCACCGGTGCCGGCACCTTCGATCAGAAGGCGATCGAGCAGGAAGACGAGGTCGAACTTGAAAGCCGCCTCGTGGAAGCCGCCGAGAAGGCCCACCGGCTCACCGAGTCGCTGCGAAAACGTGGCTTCGAGGCCTGGGAATTTCATGACCGGGATTCGAGCATGGTCTGCGTGGGGAGCTTTCAGCAGCTCACTGTGGCCGGACCCGACGGCCGGCAGCGGGTCGCCCCGGGGATCGCCAGGGTGATCGAGAACCTCGGGGCCGATCCGGCCAAGCTCGCTTCGGGCGTGGTTTTGCCGCGGTCGATCGACGGCGTGATGCTCGAGATTCAGCCGCGGCCGATCGACGTGCCGCGGCTGCCCGCGGGCCGCAGGCGATGAGCGGGCGGGCGGCTGACGACTGGTCGATCGGGCCGGAGGGTCTCGTGCTCGGCACCCGCAACGCCGGGAAACTCCGCGAACTCAGCGCGTTGCTCGAGCCGTTGGGCATCCAAGCCCGTTCGCTCGACGATGTCACCAACTCCGTCGAGGTCGAGGAGACCGGCGACTCTTTCGCCGCCAATGCCGCCCTCAAGGCGGTCGAGCAGGCCCGCGCGGTGGGCCTGCCGGTGCTCGGCGAAGACAGCGGGCTTGCAGTCGATGCCCTCGGAGGGGCCCCGGGCATCTACTCGGCCCGCTTCTCCGGGCCAGACGCCACCGATACGGCCAACAACGCCCTGCTGCTCGAGCGGCTCTCTGCTTCGTCGGTCGAGGCGGCCGACTGGACCGCCCACTACGTCTGCCACATGGTGCTCGCCTCACCCGAGGGTCGGATCCTCGCCGAGAGCCGGGGGGAGTGCCACGGAAGAATCGTGCCCGAGCCGCGGGGTGAGGGAGGGTTCGGCTACGACCCGCTCTTCGTGGTTCTCGAATACCACCGCACCTTCGGCCAGCTCTCGCCGCTGGTGAAGGGCCTGATCAGCCACCGCGGGCGGGCGGTCCGCGGGATGGCCGAACGGCTCAGGCGGCATCGCTGACGGGCACCGCGAGGCGGTGCTCGAGAACACGCAGCACCTCGTTGGTGCCGTCGAGCCGACCCCGCACCCGTCCCAAGCCCGCTTCGAAGCGGTCGAGCCGATCGAGGAAATCCCGCACCCGTTCGCGGTTCACCTCCTCGAGCAACGCAAAGTCACCGCAGCCGGTGCCCTTGAGAAAGTGGGCGTTCATCAACTGCTCCGCATGGGCCCGTTCCGGGAGCACGAGCATCGGCTTGCCAAGATGCAGCGACTCCCCGATCAGCTGGTTGCCGGCGGCCGAGATGACCCCGCGGCAGCCGGCGAGATCCTCGACGAAACGGGCCTCGTCGATCGCGTGGAAGGACACGTTGCCAACATGCTCGCGGTGGCCGAGGCCGTAGACCTTGACCGGCATCCCGCACTCCGAAAGGGTGGCGATCGTCTCGAAGGGCGTGTGCCGGCGGAGATAGCTGAGGATGAACCCGCGATCCGACGGCTGCTGCCGCAGGATCGACGACCGCACCAACGGCCCCACCTGCACCGCATGCTCCCATCCCCTTCGCAGCGGCGGACGAAAGAAGGCCGAGATCACCGTGTCGGTCGCCTCCGAGACATACATCCAAACGGCGTTGCTCATCAGCCAGGCCTGCAGCCGCAGCGACCAGGGCAGCGAGGAGAGATCGTAGGCCAGCAGGAAGTGCTGATGGTCGACGCTCACCAGCGGGATGCCCAGCCGCTTCGCAGCCCGGGGCAGGGCGGGCTCGAAATCGGTGATCGCCAGGTCAGCGTCGAAGGCCTCCAGTTCGCCGAGCATCCGGTCGACCAGCGGCCCGAGGGTGCGGGCCTGGTAGTCGAGCCCGGTGGTGATCGACCGCAGCACGTCGAGCCGACCGCCCGAATACTGGAAGACGATGCCGGGAATCATCCTGACTTCGACCCGGGAGCCTTCCGAGGCGAACCGCTTGGCGAGCAGTTCGTGGGCGTCGGCGGAGGTGAAGATCACGATCCGGTGGTGGGCCACGAGGCGTTCAACGAGCGTGCCGATCCGCGTGGCATGCCCCCTGCCCTCGCCGCAGACACTGATTGCGATGTTGGCCATCGATGCACCCTCGCCACACCAAGCGGGAGCCGCAGCCTGACGCAGCAGCTTCCGCAGGCGGATTGTGCCACCTCCTGTCGCAATCGGCCAACGGGGCCCTGCCAGAAACGGCACCAGCCGCGGCTCCCGCCGATGAAGGCCTTCCCCTCAGGCGGCACGCGGCTCACAAGACGCTCATGAGCTTGGCTTTCATCGCGGGGTGCCGTTGGCCAAGCGGTCGGCGTGCAGGCGTTATGCTCGAGCCATGGGCCGACCCTATTTTTTCAGCGATGCCGGCGTCCTGGCAGCGGTGGCCGTCTGGGTTCTCGTCGCACCGCGGCCGGCTGCCGGTGGCGAGGTCGACGACCTGATCGCCCAGCTCGCGGCGACCTCCCGCAGCCGGCGTGAGGCGGCCGACCTCGCCCTGCGATCGCTTGGTCCCGACACGCTCCCCGAGCTGGCCGCGGCGATTCCCGCGGCCACCGGCGAGGCCGCCTTCCGACTGCGGTCGATCCGCTCGGCCCTCGTCGACGAGGCGGTGCTGGCGGCGGTGGAGCCGACGAGCCTCTCGCTCACCGCCGAGAATGAGCCGCTTGGTGAGCTGCTCGCGCGGATCGGGTCGGGGGCGGGCCGGCTCACACTCGTCGAGGCCGGCGGCAACCGGGCGGAGAGTGATCGGCGGGTCTCGCTGCGTCTCGAGCGGGCAACCTACTGGGAGGCGATCGACGCGGCCACAAAGGCTGCCGGCTGTCGGCTCGGCTACCGTGCGCCGCAGAACGAGGCGGGCGGATGCGGTCTGGTGGTCGAGCCGGTTGCCGAGGACCGGCGAGCGGCGGCCTCCGATGCAGCCGGGCTGTTTCGTGTGGAGGTGGCTGACGTCAGCAGATTTGCCTCGTCGGCCGCAGGAGGCTTTGAGGGCCTGCGGGTGCCGCTGCGCGTGGCCTGGGAGCCGAGGATCGAACCGTTGGTGCTGCGACTGCCGCTGCGATCGATCGTGGCGGAGGGGCGGGCTGGCGAGGCGTTCGCCGTTCGACGCCGGATGGCCGTGCTCGAGGCAACCAACCTCCGCGGCCGCTGCTGGAGCGAGTTTGCCATCACGCTCGAGCAGCCGGAACCGCCGCTGGAATCACTGGGCATGCTCCGAGGCACGCTCGATTTGGTGCTCGCCGCCGCGCCGTGCCGCTTCACCTTTCGCGTCGGGCCCGCCGCCCCGCTGCCCTCGCCGCAAACGCTCGCGGCACTGCAGGTGTCGCTCGAGGCGGTTGACCGCTCGCCGGGCCGGCTGGTAGCGACCCTGCGGGCGGAATATGCCACACAGAGCGAGGCGCTTGCGTCTCATCGAGACTGGATCGCCCGCCAGCTGCCCGTCGCCAGCTGTGGGGGCCGGCCGCTGCGGCGCGTGAGCGTCGATGTCGTTCGCCGCAGCCGACGCGGAATCACCCTGCAGGCGGCCTTTCGCATGCCACCGCAGACGGCCGAGGATGCCGCCTGCGAGATCAGCTGGCGGCTGCCGGTCGCGATTCTCGAGCTGCCGGTCGACTTCGCGATCCGCAAAATCCCCCTTCCCCGCCAGGGCCGCTCCGCGGGGGATCTCGAATAGCCACCCTTCGGCTGCCGCGACAACTCGCCGCTGTGGGAGCGGCTCGCAGCAGGTGTAGACTCGGTGGGGTGATGAGCAGTCGTTCGATGAGTGGTGGTTCGATGGGCAGTGGGTCGATGGGCAGTGGTTTTAGGAACCGTGGGGTGGTGCAAGCCGTATGCCGGCCGAGAGGTCGGCGTGGGATCGGGGTCCTTGCCCTTGCCGCCGTGCTGCTTGCCCCGCCCTCGTCGCCTCTGTCCGCGGAGACGCCCGGCGATGCCGGCTCGACGCGGGCCGCGGCGGGGCCGGCGATCGTTGCCCGAGTCGATGGCGAGCCGATCTATCGGGCCGAGTTTGCCGGCCTGCTCGAACGGGCCGGCTTTTCGCGGGTGAGTTCACCGCAGGAGCGTCGCATGATCGCCGCGAAGGCGATCGAAGACCTCGTCAACCAGCGGCTGCTGCAGCGGCTCTTCAAGAAGCGGGGCGTGAGCGTCGAGGATGCCGAGGTGGACCGCAGGCTCGAGGGGCTCCGCGAGCAGCTTGCCGGCCGTGGCACGAGCCTCGAGGCGATGCTCGCGAGCACCGGCCGCGACGAGGCGGCCCTGCGCGAGCAGATGGCGACCGACATGGCGATCAGCCAGCTGCTGACCCCGCTGCTGACAAGTCAGCGACTGCAGGACGTCTTCGAGCAGCATCGTCGCTCGCTCGACGGCACCCGGCTGCGACTCAGCCACATCCTCTTGAGGCCCGATGCCGCTCACGGCGAACAGGCCTTCGCCAGGCGGCTCGAACAGGCCAAATCGATCCGCGCGGCGATTCAGTCCGGCTCGATCGCATTCGAGGACGCTGCCCGCCTTCATTCTGCCGGCCCCAGCCGCCGTCGAGGGGGCGATCTCGGCTTCTTCAGCCGCAAGGGCCCGCATGTCGAATCGTTTCTGGCGGCCGCCTTCGCGCTGCAGCCGGGGGAGGTCTCCGAGCCGCTGGCGACTCCGTTTGGCATTCATCTGATCACAATCACCGACGAGCAGCCGGGCAAGGCGGGCCTGCAGGAGACGCGAAGCGAGGTCGAGCAGATTCTCGCCCGCAGCCTGCTTGCGGAAATGCTCGCCAAGGAGCGGGCCGAGGCGGAGATCGTCTTCGCGGCCGGGCTGCCGCATCTTTCAGCCCCGCAGCCGGGCGATCCGGAGGCTGCCCGGGAGGTGGTCGTCGAGCCTGCCGCAGTGGGCTCCGGCGACCGCGGGTAACCCTCTGGATTACCCATTTTCACGATCCGGGGCTCGGTAACGCTTGGTGGCGTCTGTTGCCCCGCGACGCGGCAGTCGATACGCTCCCGCGCCGCCCGCAGGCAATGAGAAGACCGCGATCGTTTCGGCAAGCAACTGATGAGACTCCGCACGTTTCTGTTGGCGACCTTCATGGTGGTGGTGCCGCTGCTGGCGATGTTCTCCCACCACATTCCCCCGGAATGGAACGAGGCGATGCGGGAGCGGATCTTTTCGCCGGCCGCGTCGATGCTCGCGGACTTGTTCGAGACGACGTCGCCTGCCGACGCGGAGCCGGCCGCCAGCCCACCGCCGGCGGCTGCCGTGGCCCGGGCTGAGAGTGAGCCGAGTGGCACGGAGCCTCCCCGCGAGCCAGCCCCGGCTCCAACCCCGGCTGCTGACCCAGCCGTACCCCCGCCCGAGCGTGCTGCGTCGCCGGCCGCGGTGGTGGTGATGCCGACGGTCACGGTCCCTGGGCCCAACGAGATTCCGCCGTCTGAGCCCCTGGTCGATCAGGGGCTGACCGTGCCCGGTTCGATCAGCGACGCAATGACCGCCAAGGCTGCACCGCCGCAGACCACCCTGACCGCCGCGGAGGCTCCCGAGCCGGCGACATTGCCGCAGGCAGGTGAGTTGGGGGCCACCGCCGCCGAGACGATCGCGGCGATCAAACAGCTTGGGGGCACGGCGATCGAATGCCTGCCAAGCGAGGGAAAGCGGAGGTATCGCTGCTCATGCCGTGTGGCGGCTGATCCCAGCGGCCAACTGCAGCGGGTGTTTCATGCCAGCGGGCACGATCCCGAATCGGCCCTCTCAGCCATGGCTCGCGACGTGGAGGCATGGAAGGCGAGAATCGCCTCGCGGCCGTCGGTCCCGCCCGCGGGCGAGGCCCGGCCCTCACGATTTTGATTGGCCCGCGTCTGGAGGTTCGCCGGTGCAGCACGAGCTTCGACTGCGGGCGGACGCCCCGCTGGCAACGGCCCTCGCCCGGCGCGATGCCACCGGACGCGGCCGCGCGTGGCTCGGCCGGGCCGGGAACCCGCCGGAAACACGGAACCGGCGAATGCGGCTCTTCGACCGCTGTGGGGCCCAGGAGCCTTCGGCCGCGAAGGGAGACCACCTCCGCGACGAGGAGATCGCCAGGCTCGAAGCGGCGCTCTTCTACGCCCGCGAGCCGGTTCCGCTGCGGAGGCTGGCAAAGCTCGCCCGGCTGCCCGACGGGACGCGGGCCAGGGCGTTGATTCGCCAGCTCAATGCCCTCTACGACTCGGCCGGCTCGGCATTTCGTGTTGAGCGTCTGGCAGGAGGCTTTCAACTGCTCACCCGGGCCCCGTTCGGACCCTGGCTGCGGCGTCTGCTCGACGCGGTGCCCGAAACCAGGCTCTCCTCGGCGGCCATGGAAACCCTCGCGATCGTCGCCTACCGCCAGCCGGTCACCCGCACCGAGGTCGAGGGGATTCGCGGGGTGGGCAGCGAGGAGATGCTGCGGCAGCTTCTCGAGCGGGATTTTATCGCCGTGGGAGGCCGTTCCGATGAACTCGGGCGACCGAATGTCTACGTCACCACGCGGCGATTTCTGCAGGCTTTCGGCCTCGGACAGATCGAGGAACTGCCGCCTGTCGATCTATCCGCTTCAGAGACCGCCGCCGACTCGCCGCCGGGTTCGGCCGCAGAGCCGGCAACGGACGACGAGCCCGAGCTTCCGGGCCGCGACGGTACGCCCGGCTGAGGGCAACTGCCGTGCCAAACTGCACGTGGAAAAAGCCCTCCATGGACCCCTGCCCGCGGACGCGGGCGAACAAAGCCCACTTGAGCGACTCCCCAAAAAGCCAAGGTTTTTGGGGGTCGCCGATCGCCGCATCCTGCGGCGGCAGACTTGTTCCACAGTCTGAAAACTGCCCGTGCTGCCGGCCGCCGGGATGGCCGGCGGCGGCCGAGAAACCGCCTGCCCCGATCCGGCGAAATCGGCCCTCCGCAGGCTTGCAAGGTTTCACGGCTCTCGACACACTTTGGCCGACGAATCGAAGAGTTGCCGGTAGGATGCCGGTGGCTGGTCAGGGTTCGGCGAGGTGCGTGTGCGGTGTCGGCGGTGAAAAATCTTCCGCAGCGTCGTAGGCTCTTTCCCGAATCCTGTCGCACTCGATTCGCCGAAGAACGAATTGTGTTCGACCGATCCGAGTTCCATTCCATACTCCGACACGGCATTTCGCCCGTCGGAACCTGAACCGACCTGAGGAGGTTTTCACGTGACGATCGTCGCCAGTCCCGGACTGCACCAGGATGTTTTTTGTTGGGATGAGCTTGCCGAACTCGAGCTTGCCGATCCGCTCTTCGGCCCTCAGGAGTCGACCGGAGTTCTGTCTCCGATCCGAGGCTTCGATGACGACGACGAGGATGAGGACGACGAGGAATACGAGGACGAGGACGAGGA
>Ga0180429_10002567_pt1 | contig 14888 bp, 12 predicted proteins | sample SS_ome_FD_132428 | JGI IMG/M metagenome (GOLD analysis project Ga0180429, IMG submission 132428) | Hypersaline lake sediment archaeal communities from the Salton Sea, California, USA - SS_1_S_1 metaG | ecosystem: Environmental > Aquatic > Non-marine Saline and Alkaline > Hypersaline > Sediment ...
ATGTATCTTTGCATTAGCCTATTATTACCTGCCCCAGGTACCAGATCACGGCTATCTAACAGGTAATTTTGATGGCTCATTTTTTGACTCAGTCTATTTCTCATATACCACTTATACCACGCTTGGGGTTGGTGATATTCAGCCACATGGGGCAGTAAGAAGACTTATTGGTCTTGAGTCATTAACCGGATTGCTTCTAATAACATGGACTGCATCATTTCTGTATTTTGAAATGCAACGTCATTGGGATAAGCAATAGAACAGGATGATAAAACAACACTATCTATGAATGCAGTGACTATATTTTATTTACTAGCCTGGCTCATGCTTATAATCATTGCGATAGCCAATGGACTGCGGCATTTCCTTAATATAGATATCCTGCTGGGCAAATGGTATCTCGATACCCTCTCTATTGAATGCCTTGTATATCGCTGAATTCAACTGGTGGAGCACGCGGCCACGATGTTCTGGCTCAGTGACCCAACACAGCAGTTCAAAATCAAGACTGGAAGCACCAAACAACCTGAAACGCACCCTGGGCTCGGGCGAACTACAGACATCCGTATCAGTATTAGCCACATCCATCAGCACTTTCTCTACCTCATCAATATCCGAACCGTAAGCTACCCCGACTTTTACCCTGATACGGTACTTGGTATGAGGACCGCCGGATTCATTAATAATTTTTGAGTTGCCCATTATCGAATTAGGAACCGTTACCTCAACATCATCACGCGTTATCAGGCGGGTACTGCGAATACCGATATGGGTGATTTTTCCGCGCTCGTTGTTATCCAGAACTACATAATCGCCCAGCTTGTAAGGCGAATCAGCCAGTATGAAAACCCCCGAAAACAGGTTGGCTAACGTGTCCTTGGCAGCAAAACCAATGGCAATACCGGCGATACCGGCAGAAGCCAGCCAGGCTGTCATGTCGATATTCCAGGAATGGAAAATAAAATACACCGCCAGCGCAATCACAATCACGGCAGCCAGGTTGGTAAACAATGGCATGGTCTGCGGACGTATGATGCTGGTTTCAGTGCCATGCCTGCTGATTGCAAGCACAATAACTCTTGATGCACGCAATGCGAACATCATCCACAGAAAAATCAAAATACTTAAGACGCTTGAATGTAAAACATCAATAACCTGCTGTGACAGGCCGGCAACCTGAGCTGCAATATAAAAACCGAAAAGCATTACTGTCCAGAAGATGGGGCGATGAATCAGGGTAATAATCTGGTTATCAAGATGTGTAGACGTATGCCGGGTTAGTTTTCTGATACCACGCCGGACAAACCACTGTAAAGCCCAGGCTATGAAGATTGACAGTACGACAACGACCAGAGACTTCAGCCAGAGAGATTCGCCAAATAAAGAAGATATTTTATCGAGCTTAAGTAGCAGTTCCTGTTCCATTGCCGACTCCTGTATTCCTCGGGTGAATTGTCTTTAAGGCTAACCGGATTATTAGTGGCTAATTCAGACACATGTCTCTTATCCTGTCCACCCAATCGGGCGATAGTGAATAAATACCTGTTTAATATGTGTAGTTATTCGACGCTTACCCTGAAAATACTAGCTGAAAACTCAACAGTAATTACAATTCGCAGCTATTTTTCGGTTTGTCCATTATTCCTGCAACGCGGGCGGGTAATTTTGGCAGTGTGCTGATCAGCGACATCAGCAAGGCACAGCCATAGGGAATAGCCTGCACAGCCAGCACGCTTATCCACATCAGTGTTTCACGTGATTCCAGGCCTATCTGGGTTGCTATGGCGAAAATCAGGCTAATCAGAATGCCCGCAAGAATAAATTCTTCCCTGGCATCAAGCAGGGCACTCCAGAAGGCGGCTTTAGCCGTTTTCTTCGGGGTTCGGAAAAAGGCTATCTTTCTTCCAATAATGAGCCCGGAGAGAACGGCACGTGCAATAGTGTGCGATAAGGCCAGCCCGGCAATCGCAGCAGACAAGGCCGGTCTTAATGAAGTTCGCACTGCCCCGCCATACAGGTAAAACATCTTGACCATTTTGAAGCCAAAGAATATCAGGGGCACAGCCGAAAAGATAAGCTGAGGTGCATCTATGTCGCGCGGCCAAAAAAGCATGGCCAGAGACCAGGCTATTGCTGCCAGGTTGAATATAAAATTAAAACCATCTGCTATCCACGGCAGCCAGCCAGCAACAAAATGGTAGCGTTGTCCTGCCACCAGTTTTGTACGGTTCCAGCCCAGCAATGCCCCGGCATGTTCACGCAGAATCTGCATGGCACCAAAGGCCCAACGGTAACGTTGTTTTTTATAATCAACAAAAGTATCCGGCATGACCCCTCGGCCATAACTTTGTGGCGTGTAGCTGGCCTTGTACCCATACTCAAAGATGCGCAGTCCCAGTTCGGCATCTTCGGTTATGGTAGATTCACCCCAGCACCCTACCTTCTTGAGCACACTGCGGCGCACCATGGTCATGGTGCCATGTTGAATAATCGCATTGCGCTCATTTCGCGTGATCATGCCGATGTAGAAAAAGCCTCGATATTCTGAATAACACATGGCTTTGAAAGCATTTTCGTTGTCATCACGATAATCCTGTGGCGCCTGTACGATGGCAACTTCAGGATCAGCAAAATGCGGTGCCAACTGGCGTAACCAGCAAGACTCAACAATGTAGTCGCTGTCAATAACTGCAATAATTTCAGCTTCAGGTGCTGTTTGCTGCAGGGCGTAGTTAAGCGCACCTGCCTTGAAGCCCGGCAAAGGATCGACGTGAAAGAAACGGAAGCGCTCTCCCAACTGGGCACAATGGGCTTCGACCGGCTGCCATACATCGGGGTCCTTGGTGTTGTTATCCATGACGATAACTTCAAAGTTTGGATAATCCAGGCGGGACAAGGCATCCAATGTCTCTATCATCATCGCTGGCGGCTCGTTATAAGCAGGCACATGAATAGAGACAAAAGGCATTGCGGCCGATTGTGACTGCACCGGCTCTACAACACGTCGGCGTTGACGAACCCAGATAGCCTCCGCCCATTCGTGCGCTTCAATCAGCAGCACTATCATCACACCAACAACACCGATAAGTAACAATATGCCTACAACAGCACTTAACCAGTTCTGGTATTGCTGGGAATAATCGTAGGTAATCCAGACTATCAGGGTCGCTGCAGCAAATGCGACCAGACCGAGAAACCCCCGCCCTTTGTGACTGAGTGTTTCACTGTCAATGAACAGTACCAACAACGTAATTACAGCGACCAGCACCGAGGCAGCCGCGAGTAAATGCCATTGCGGAATCTCTACTATCGGTGAATGAAATTCGAATTTCGGCTGGCGGTCTATGTCATAGACGCCCCAATAAGCACCAACTGCACCTTCCAACTCCTCTTTCCAGGGCTGATCGAAGGCTTCCATAATATAGAAGGTGTAGTCCTTGCGGGCAGCAACATCGATAAAGCGACGCAGGAATATGGCTTCATTAGCTGGCGAGGCAACGGCTCCTTTGATAGAGCGTCCATAACTGGGCCAACCCACTTCACCAATGACAACAGGCTTATCCGGATAGGCCTGTTTTAAAGCGTCCATCTGCTGCACGATGAAATCAACCGCTTTTTCCAGTTCTATACCTTCCCAGTACGGCAGCATATGAACAGCCAGGTAGTCTACATGCTCTACCAGTTCAGGATGGTCCAGCCAGACATGGTAAGGCTCAGCGGTGCTCACCGGGACACCCAGCTCGCGCCGAATATAATCAAGATAGGCTGCCATCTCATCGACGCTGAGATCCCCGCGTAAAATAGACTCATTACCGGCGATCACGCGCACCACATTACGGGGATTGTTTACCGCAACTTTTAGCAGTGTTTCTATTTCCTGGGCGTTTCTTTCTTTATCCTTATCAAGCCAGGCACCAACAGCGATATTTAAACGATGTTTTTTTGCCAGACTTGGAATCTGTGAAAATACACCATTAACCGTGTAGGTACGAATCGCATGAGTATGGCCAGACAGCAATTTCAAATCTGACTCGATTTCTTCAAGTGTGGGATGTAGGTCTTTTAATGCATCCTGTCCCTTCTGGTAAGGCGAGAAAGCAAAGCCTGGAATAATATCCGGCCAGGGTGGCTCCTGTGCAGGTCTGTTTGAATAGGCCCATAGAGCGACGGTAAGAAAGGCGATTGCCAGAACGATCAGGAAATTACTTTTACTTTGAAGCATTGATTTATCAACCACAATTAAGTAATTCATTATACACTGAATAAGCGCGTCACTCCCCTATTTTCCAGCGCGAAAATTAAACCAGCATGCCAATTAATTTCTGCCACACAGACACTGCTCATAGCATTTTTTGGAGGGTCAATAGTTCATCAGCTGACGAATCAGGCTCGAAAAAATTTAACCCCTGCCTACCATATGATCATTATTGTGAATTAAAACAATGAATTAGAAGCAACCACCTAATATTAATAGGCTACATCTATCATTCAAATCAATTAAAACGATAGAAGTTTTTATACCTTTCCTGCAAATAACCAAGTAAATTACTCAGTAATTCTTGATAACCAACCTGTTAGGAGAGCGATTATGAGAATTTCAACTAAAAGCCGTCACGCAATTACATCCATGATGGAACTTGCATTGCAGGACAGCCCCATGAAGCTGTCAATGATATCTGACAACAATGCCATCTCCTTGTCTTATCTGGAACAGATTTTTGCTTCACTGCGAGTCAAAGGCCTTGTCAAGGGTCAGCGCGGTCCCGGTGGTGGTTACATTCTGGCAAAGCCAGCTGCTGAAATCTCTATCGCTGCAATCATCAGTGCTGTAGATGAATGGGTCGAATACGCTTTCAGCAAGCCTAAAATGGTTGTCCCCGCATCCCAGGCACTTACTACCCATACGCTGTGGAATGATCTCAGCCACCAGATTTACGATTTTCTGGATGCAACTTCCCTGGGAGATATTGTCGCTAACGGTACTGCCTATCAGGATCTTCTGGACCAAGCTGCCTGATTTCTCACCCTTCCGGGCTGTTACACGCCGGGAGGGTCAAAATGCACAAAACTGCTCTTCATGATTTGGAAATTAAGCCTCGTTTTTTCCACATCAGGTAAATAGCTGGTAATACAAAGAGTGATAGTAACGGTGCTGTTATCATACCTCCTATCATTGGGGCAGCGATACGGCTCATAACTTCAGAGCCTGTACCAGTACCGATGAAAATGGGTATAAGCCCTGCAACAATCACGGCAACAGTCATTGCTTTTGGTCTAACTCTGAGCACCGCACCCTCCATGATGGCTTCCTGAAGTATTTGCATAGTGAGTGGGCCTTCCTGTTCCCTGGCTTTAATTGCATTATCCAGATAAATCAGCATCACCACGCCAAATTCAGCAGCTACACCTGCAAGTGCGATGAAGCCAACACCAACAGCAACTGACAGGTTGTAACCCAGTACATAAATCAGCCAAAACCCGCCAACCAGCGAAAAAGGCAACGACAGCATAACAATCATTGCTTTGCCAGCATGCCGGAATGTCAGATATAGCAGTACAAAAATTATTGCCAGTGTTAAAGGAATCACCTGGGACAAGCGCTCGTTGGCTCGTAACATGTACTCATATTGGCCGGACCAGGTTATTGAATAACCCGGTGGCAGTGAAACTTGTTCGCGGACAACTTGCTGCGCTGATGCCACGTAGCTTCCCAGGTCCACGTCACGAATATCCACAAAGGTCCAACCATTGAGGCGACCATTTTCGCTCTTTAGCATGGGAGGACCATCGACAATGCTAATCTCGGCTATCTGTCCGAGGGCGACCTGCGCACCACTGGGGGTAACAATGGTTAATTCTTTTAAACTTTCAATATCGTTTCGTTGTTCTCTGGGGAACCTGACATTGATCGGATAGCGTTGTAAGCCTTCAACGGTTTGACTGATATTGATTCCGCCGACTGCTGCCGAGATAACTTGATTGATATCTTCTATGTTCAAGCCATAGCGGGCAGCCATTTTCCTGTCCGGATTAATATCAACATAGCGACCACCGGCAACACGTTCTGAATAGGCCGATGCCGTCCCCTTCACTGTCATAACTGTTTTTTCAATATCCCGACCGATTTTTTCAATCGTTTTAATATCAGGTCCTGACACCTTGATTCCTACAGGTGTTTTTATACCCGTAGCAAGCATATCTATACGTGTTTTAATCGGCATTACCCAGGCATTGGTAACACCTGGAAACCTGACGGTTTGATCTAACTCAGCGATAATTTTTTTAGTGGTCATGCCTTCACGCCACAGCTCTTTCGGCTTAAGCTGAATCAGGGTTTCTATCATGGTCAGCGGCGCCGGGTCTGTCGCTGTATCAGCACGACCAATTTTTCCAAATACCTGCTTAACCTCAGGAATTGTCATAATTAACCGGTCAGTCTGTTGCAAGAGTTCCTGTGCTTTTCCAATCGAAAGCCCGGGTAAAGTGGTTGGCATATACATGAGATCACCCTCATCCAGTTCAGGCATGAACTCTGAACCGATGCCCCTTGAGAATCTCGCCAGCCAGGGAATATCTTTGAAGGTTTTATTCCAGTTATCACTCAGGTCAGATTGAACGTTTTCAATCTTGTCTATAAGAGGTTGCTGAGCACCAGAAACCTTTTCCACTATTTGAAAGGGCCATTTAGCTGGAGCAATCAGGCTACTGATACCCGCAAAAGGAATCGCCAGACTGATAACTGCAATAATCGAAATAAATAAAGTAAAGCGCGGTGTTTTCAGAACAAACAGCAGCAAGGGACGATAAATCCATATCAGTAAGCGGTTTAGCGGGTTGGCTTTCTCGGATGGAATACGCCCCCGGATAAAATAACCCATTAATACCGGCACCAATGTCACTGCCAGTCCTGCTGATGCAGCCATGGCATAGGTTTTGGTAAAAGCAAGTGGTGAAAACAGACGCCCTTCCTGGGCCTCCAGTGTAAAGACAGGAAAAAAACTGAATGTAATAATCAGCAAAGAGAAAAATAATGCAGGCCCAACTTCATCAGCTGCTTCTGCGATTACGGACCAATGCTCCTTGCCCTTTGGCATATGGCCATACTTGTTTTTGTAATTTTCAAGATGCTTATGTGCATTCTCTATCATTACAATGGCCGCATCCACCATGGCACCAATAGCAATCGCTATTCCCCCTAATGACATGATGTTGGCGTTGATTCCCTGGTATTGCATGACAATAAAAGATGTCAGAACACCCAGCGGTAATGTAACGATGGCAACGAAAGAGGAACGCAGGTGGAAAAGAAACACAATACAGACCAGCGCAACAACAATAAATTCTTCGATTAATTTATCTTCCAGGTTGTTGACAGCGCGTTTGATCAACGAAGAACGATCATAGGTTTCTATGATTTCAACCCCTTCGGGCAGGCCAGCCTTGAGATCGGCAATTTTTTCCTTAACATTCTGGATGGTTGTCAGGGCATTCTCACCATAACGCATCACCACAATTCCACCGACAACTTCACCCTTTCCGTCAAGTTCAGCTATACCGCGACGCATTTCAGGACCGACCTGAATTCTTGCCACGTCTCGTAGTAATACCGGGGTCCCCTTGGAGGTGACTTTCAGTGGTATATTTTCAATATCCGATAGTTGTTTTAAATAGCCCCGGGTTCTGATCATGTACTCCGCTTCAGCGATTTCAATGACAGAGCCACCGACATCGCGGTTGGAATTCTTGATTGCCTGTGTAATTTTTGAAAGTGGGATATCAAATGCCCGCAGTTTTTCAGGATCAACAACCACTTGATATTGCCTGACCATGCCACCAACCGTGGCAACTTCGGATACCCCGGCAACAGCTTGCAGTTCAAATTTTAAAAACCAGTCTTGCAGGCTTCTTAGTTCTGCCAGGTCATTTTTTCCGGTTTTATCAACCAATGCATAGTTATAAATCCAGCCAACGCCTGTGGCATCAGGCCCAAGGCGAGGATTTACGCCTTCAGGCAAATCGGCTGCAGCCTGATTGAGGTATTCCAGAACACGTGAGCGAGCCCAGTAAATATCGGTGCCATCCCTGAAAATGACGTAAACATAGGAATCACCAAAAAATGAATAGCCTCTGACAACTTCAGCCCCTGGAACAGACAGCATTGTCGTGGTGATCGGATAAGTCACCTGCTCCTCTACAACGCGAGGTGATTGTCCGGGAAAACTGGTACGAATGATTACCTGCGCATCTGAAAGGTCGGGAATCGCATCGAGAGGCATTTTCTGTAACGCGACCCAGCCCCATCCAGTAACAACCAGGGTAAGTACCAAAACAAGAAAGCGGTTGGAAATTGACCAGTGGATCAGTTTTTTCAGCATGTCTATTCTCCTTCAGACATACGCATGAAACTGGCCTGAAGACTGGATTCCGAATCCAGCAGAAACTGACCTGAAATTACAATTTCATCTCCGGCTTTCAAACCACTGAGTATTTCACTTTTACCATTACGCTGAATGCCCACGACCACATCGACTGGTTGAAACCTGCCTTTACCGAGCGCCTTGACAATACTGGTTCGTTCGCCAGTTTCTATGATCGCTTCAGTAGGAACCACTAGTATGTCGCGTTTGGGGCCGCCATAGATAACCACTTCAGCAAACATATTGGCCTTGAGCAGATGATCAGGATTATCAAAAACCAGCCGCGCCCGCAGGGTACGGGAATCAGGATCGAGCTCCGGATAAATATAATCCACTTTCCCCTCCCAGCTTTTCCCCGGGAAGGCCGGAACCGTAATTTCGGCGGATAAACCCTGTTGTACCCAGCTGATCTGGTGTTCAAAGATATCGACCCAGACCCAGACTTTTGATAGATCTGCTATTGTGAGAAATTCCATCTCAGGTTTTAAATACATCCCTTCCCTGGCTGCCAGCATTGTCACAAGACCGTTTGCTGGAGCATAAACCGGAACACGGTTCCGGCTTTTAGCTGTTTTCTTGATCTGATCGATAGTCGTCTCGGCGACACCGAGTAGTCTCAATCGGTTCCTGGCTTTTTGAGCACGCTGGGGACCTGCCTGTTGCAGAGCGATCAGATAGTCAAGTTGAGCAGAAAGAATGTCTGGGGAATAAAACTCACCGATTTTTTCACCTTTCTTTACCGGTTCTCCTTCAGCTCGAATCAGCAGTGTTTCCATCCAGCCATCAGCTTTGGGATGAAGATGAGTTAAAGTTGTTTCGTCATAATCGACACGCCCCACTGATCTGATGTATTTCCAGATGGTATCTATCCGGGCCTTAGTCGTACGAACTCCCATGTTTTGAACAACGGCACTTTGTACCTCTACGGCAGGATACTTATCATCATTGGATTCAATGAGCCTGGAAACCAGATCCATGCCACAGATGGGGCAGCTACCAGGTTCATCGCGAATGATCTGAGGATGCATTGGGCATACGTATTTGGGGTCTAAATGCTTGGCGGCATGCTCCATAGCCGTATCATTCATGACACTTTCCATGGTTTCTGAGGACTTGTTATGGTCTTTTTCAGCGCATGAAGCAGTTAACAGCAAAATCAGCACAACAAGTGCATTTTTCAACGACATCAGTTTAAAAGACTGCATGAAGTCTTCTCCATATAGACATAGTGTGAATCACTCACATGTAAAAACGTGAGCCCTGGATGATCTATCTGCTATATGGAGTAACGGGGAGGTCTAAATGGCGGGGTTGTAGACTGTGAGTTATAAGGTTCCAGGTATGTTTCCTGGATAGTGCTTGAATTAATGAACAGTGAACTGGTCGAGACACTGAAAAGTGTTAAAGCAGCCGGCATGGCAAATTCACAACATTCACATGTTGTTACCCCGGTTTCCGGGCAAAAGTTATCATTCTTGTCTTCAGCATGCTGATGACAAGGCATTTGACGGTCTTGAGCATGGGTCTGATTTCCGGCATATGCCATACTGCTAAACGGCAAGGCGAAAATCAAAAAGCTTAAGACCAAGCTTAAAATCTTTTTACTTTTTAATGTCATTAAATATCGATACTAGGTGATAGAACTGAAAATTACCACCATGGCTGCTTTCATAAAGTAACAGATTTTTCAGGGGTTTTAGGATTTTTCAATATCTTTACAAAGAAACTGCCTGTCACATTAATCAAGGCCAACCCTACAGCTTCGGCTGCTATTATCTATACTCTATAACAACTCTAATAGAATAACTCTGGTCCTAGAGAGCCCATGATGAACAACAACAAAGCTAAATCACTTCTTGCGGCATGCCTGATCACAGCCTTTGGCATGACCGTCGTGAACGCCGATGAAAACAAGTTACAGCGCTCGAATCAGATGGAAATGATGGAACGGCATCAGGATGAACGCAAGGAGCTTAGAGAGATTCATAGAGCCGATTTGAAAGAGATTCATGAGCTACACAGAAAAGAACTGGATCTGTTACTTAAGCGGCAGGAAAAAGAACGAAGCGCGCAACGCAGCAAGCGTTTACGGCGATAAGGCGATTTAACTCCCCTTCAAAAAAAAGCCCGGCAACTGAAACAGAAGCCGGGCTTAAAGCAACACTCCATGAACCCTAAAGGGAGAGGAAAGGAAGTTCATGTATGGAGTTAGAGCCTAAATGGGGATGGTTGCTGAAAGTTCAAGCCCCCTGAAACGACAAAACCCCGGCTTTTGGCCAGGGTTCTAGTGATTGCATTGTTTACAACCTCAATGCGAGTCCCTCTGGTAAGCAGGAACTGCGCGCCACAATAATCCTGTTGCAGGAATGTGTCATTGATATTTCTCAGTCTGTTCAGATTGACTGATATTTTTATAAAACCGCAGCCAATACTATTGGAATAACGACAATACTGGCCAAATTACCCATCATTACGATTGAGGCTACTCTTGCCGGTTCCTGATTAAATTTTTCGGCCACCATGAAATTAAGAACAGCCGGAGGCAATGCAGCAAATAAGATAAATAATGGAATTTGGTCTTCTGGCATATTAAATACTGTCACATAGCCCATCGCCAATATCAAACCCGTAAATGGTGTCACTACTGCTGCCGTTGCCCCTATGCGCCAATCTCTGTAGTCAATACTGATAAGTCTCACACCGAGCGAAAACAACATCAGAGGAATTGCAACTTGCCCTATCATTTCCAGTGGCCTTGCGATGACAGCCGGAATTTCGATATTAATGATCGACACGAACAGGCCCGCAAAAGTAGCTAACAACATGGGTAACCGGAAAATACCAAGTAAAGATGCCTTTCGATCCATCATTTTCATACCGACAGTAAAATGTAATGTATTTTCAACTATGAACAAAAGAACTGCGGCGGGTAACGCCGCCTCTCCAAAAGCAAACAGGGCCAGTGGCAGGCCCATGTTGCCAGAATTGGTAAACATCACAGGAGGCACAAAAGTTCTGCAGTTCCATCCCATCATTTTCGCAACCGGCCAGGCCAATAGACCTGAAACCAGTACAACGAAAGCTGCCCCGATAGCCAGTGAGGCAAATTCTGTAATTTGAAATGATTTTCCGGAAAGAACTGAAAATATCAGCGCAGGAACGAATATATCTATATTGATTTTGTTGGCAGATGCCATATCAGGCAAGTGCTTACGGCCATATAAATACCCTGCGAGAATTATTGCAAATACTGGAAAAACGATTGAGAAAACCTGCTGAATCAATTAAATCACCAAATTCAAGCGCTTGAGTAAAATAGTGATTATCACATACTTATACAGAGCTTAAAAAATTAGCCATTCAGCTAAACGTGGTAACTGGCAGAGTTGTGTTACAAGCCGTCACAGCCTGGAAATGATGACTAGTAACTCGGCCACCTTGCACAGCTATGCAATCCCTAGAGGATCGGTAGAACTCATTAATTATATTCGCCGGGAATGTCGTTCTTAATTACGGTAACTTTATCTACTTTCTGACCTGACATTCTCAGCAATTCATCGCCTGAAAATTCAAATCCCAGCTTGAGCGCAATGCGCGCAACATCATCAGCAGTTGCGGCTTGGAGCACCTCGCTTTTGAGTGCTGGCTCAGATTGCATTTTCCTTAAAAAAGCTTTCAGTTGATCAATGGCCATAAATAAACTCCTATCTGATATACACTCTATAAAGCCTGGAAAAACCCAAACCCACAGGGTGATTTTACTGCTTGAACAAACTATAAACAATCGGCTGAGCCATTTTAAAGACTGACTGCTTATCAGCAGTTGCTGTCACCCAAAAACAAAGTAAAACTGTCAGCTTACCGGAAGCAGTCGCTCAGAGATGCCTTCTGGATATCTCAAATGTGGTAAAAGCAACCATTACATCAACTTGGTTTGATCCATTTTGCCATCGTCATAAACATAATATCAGGATCAATGGGTTACTGGTGGGCTTTCTTTTTATTGCTCTATTGCAAACTATTCGTAAATACTGAAAAACTCAGCCCTTGAGCCTCACATACAGGACATTTTCTGCTCTGGCGTAGTTCTTTAAGGGTAATACTTGGTTCTTTATCCTGGTTAATTTGATGTTCGCTGTTACACTGACAGCAATAGCCAATGATTTTGAAATGACTTGAAGGGAATTCAGATATTTTTTTTGAGTATGGGGACAATTTGCTTCCTTGTAATATTGAGCGAAATGCGATATTTCCCGCTTGAATGTTTGCGAATTGAAACACAAATAATCCTGAAACAATAATTGCTTAATTTTATAGAACAAATTTGAAGGCTTTCATTCTTATTAAAAAATTATATGACTAAAAACTCATAGACAAAATAGTTGAGCAACAACCCTATTTGCCATTCAAAGATGTTGGGCTGGCTGTAAATTGCCTTTTCGAACATATTGGAGAAACTATGCTGGATAACGATCAGCAGCTAAATTGTCAGGCAATTCTTAGTTGATCTAGCGAAGCTGTAGAGTTGCTACTACTTATATTTGGATTAATACACAACTCAAGCACCGAAACATTTGAAAAATTAACATGATGATTCTCTACCTCAATGGATGAACCATCTGGACTAAAATTCCACTGCTGCCTTACTATTTCGTGTGATTCACCATTTTCTGTATACCAATTAAGAACATATTCTTGTGTACGCTCATGTGATAATTCAGAAAATTTAAGCATTACCTTTTGAATATTTTGAGGAGTATTAAACACAATTCTAATTGTTTGCATTCCTTCCTCACCTGCAACCCAACCAGAAGAGCTATCAAGAATCAGTGCTGACTCTATTGGGTGACGCTCATTCTCTGAGGTGATCTCAACCTCAGCGATATTTTCAATATTAAGCCAGTTATTATTTATAAGTGTTTCTTGTTTTTGATAGGAGCCATTAATCATTTTCTTGCGCATTTCTAGACCTCTAATTTATCAAGACTAAAACACTGCTTGCCAATCGCAACCAATAAATAACAGTCTCTTTTAAATTATAACCCCCGATGAGCGCTTTCGCTAAGAAATTGAAAAAGCTTCAATCTTGTTGAATACATTACCAAGAGGCTGGTATAAATAAATTGCTTATTATCTAAACAGTCTATATAGTGATTCGTGTTTGAAAGTGCACACCTCTATTTATGCCTGCCATCACGAAGTTCTTCCTCGATCTACCTCGTCCTGATTTTCATAATTTAAAGCAACACGTTTAAGCTCCACGGCCTTTACAAAGGCTTCTATTACTATTAAGAAATTAGGATAAAACTATGTCTAAAACTACTGGAATCGTTAAATGGTTCAACGAATCGAAAGGCTTTGGCTTCATTGAGCAAGAATCTGGCCCCGATGTATTTGCTCACTTCAAAGCCATTACTGGTGATGGTTTCAAAACCCTGAACGAAGGGCAGAGAGTCGAGTTTGCAGTGACTCAGGGAGAAAAAGGCCTCCAGGCTGAGAACATCACGGCAATCTAGCCCTGAATTATTTTACGCACAGCCTTTGCTGTGCGTTCATTCAGATTTTCAATAATCATTAACCACTCGCTATTTCTGGCATTAGCTAAAACCAGAACTATTAACACATAAACTGTTAGCGAGTAGGTATGTTTCTCCTCCACCTTTATCTACAGCGTAATCCTGGTTCTTTAGCATCAGTCGTTTTGCTGTTCGTTTAATCGAACTCAACACTGGGTTCAGGAATCACAATGCATATAGAGATAATCACTACACCTAACGAATCGTTAAAAGAAAGTGGATTTGGCTCATTAAAAGCCTGCAATAGTGTTTTAGCTGCTCTTCGAAAGGATGGTCAGGGTCACAGTGTTCGGTTGAATATATGTAGCTCGAAAGAAGATTTAGACGACATTATCAAAAGAAACCCTGAACTTGTTATTCTAGCTGTGAAGTATATTCCTATTAAACATGAAGATGATATCTGGTTGTCAGATTATTTTTCTCAACACAATATTGATTTCGCAGGTTCATCACGGGACGTATTGGAATTTGATTCTAATAAAGTGCTAGCTAAGACGCATTTATCCAATAAGGGCATTAAAACAGCAAAATACTTTGTGGCTATTCCGGGGCAATATACAAATGAAAGTGAATTGCCAATCTCATTTCCGCTATTTTTAAAACCATTAGATGCAGCCAATGGTAACGGTATTGATGATTTATCATTTGTAACCAACTTTGCAGACTACGAAAGTAAAATGGCGTCGTTATATGTGTCATTCAATCAGCCTATTCTGATTGAAGAATATCTGGATGGTCGTGAGTATACTGTCGCGGTCATTAAAACACATGATGGAAAGTTAATTGTCTCTGCTGTTGAAGTAATACCGCCAACATCAACTAATGGACTTAAAATTTTAGGTTCACAGGCAAAAATAGATGATTCAGAAAAACTCATCAAAATCGAGAATACTGA
>Ga0180429_10002568_pt1 | contig 14882 bp, 10 predicted proteins | sample SS_ome_FD_132428 | JGI IMG/M metagenome (GOLD analysis project Ga0180429, IMG submission 132428) | Hypersaline lake sediment archaeal communities from the Salton Sea, California, USA - SS_1_S_1 metaG | ecosystem: Environmental > Aquatic > Non-marine Saline and Alkaline > Hypersaline > Sediment ...
CACCCCTGAAGAGCGGCGCGTAGTGACCCTTGCACTTCTGGGCCAGCAGGTTCGAGAGCTGTCCCGTGAGGTACGCGGAGGCCGAGTCGCCGAGACGCGAGCTCGTGAGCACGACGACCTTCGTGTGTTCCTTGAGGCCGTTGGCGATAGCCTGAAGCTCGCCTGCCTCCAGTCCGCCGGCCGCGGCCGCCGTGTTCAGGTCGACCTTCGGCGCGCCCTGCACGTTCATCGCCGTCAGAAGACCCGCGAGCACGACCGGCTCAGCGCCCGGGCGCACCACGACGTGCCGGTCGGCGAACCAGTCTGTGTTGCTCCGGTACGGGTTCAGCGTGTAGATGCGGTTGGTCCTGCTCTTGTAGCGCGACTCGATGATCCGCTTCGCGATACAGGGGTGTCCCCAGAAAACGTCGCCCACCATGACGAAGCAGTCCGCCTCGTCGAGATCGGACGGAGAGGCGTCACCCACACCGCCACCCATGAGAAGAGGGTAGTCGTTGCCGTCGTACGCGACAGCGATGTTCTTCGTGCCGAGCACGTCGCGCGCGAAGGACGTCGCCGCTGCGAAGTCCTCGTTCGAAAGCTCCGTGCCGACGATGACGCCGAGCGCGTCGCCGCCGGCCGACTCCTTGATCTCGCTGAGCAAGCCTGCGACCTTGGTCACGCCCGACATCCACGGAACCCTTCGTCTGTTGACCGTCGCCGCGAGATTGCGCCTGGGGTGGATAAGAAGCTCAAGGTTGTAGTGCCCCCTCGTGCAGAGCGCCCCGAGGTTGTTCGGGGCCTCCGCGTCGAAGTCGATCCGGACCGGCACCCCCGCATCGACCTCCACCGCGTATCCGCACTGAAAGGAGCAGAAGAGACAAGACGCCTTCTTGATTTCTGGCATGTCGGTTAACCCCTCACGCGTGAACGGCTAGAACGGATCTTCGAACTTGGCAACCTGCGCTGCCGTCATGACGGGCCCGTCCTTGCAGATGTAGAACTCGCCCATCATGCAGTGCCCGCACTTGCCGAGACCGCAGCTCATGTTGCGCTCCATCGAATGATAGATGTTCTCCGGCTTGAAGCCCTTGTCGAGGAGGGCGATGTTGACGAACTTGAGCATGATCGGCGGGCCGCACACGCACGCGACCGCCGTCTCGGGATCGAACGGCAGCTTGTCGACGTCGACGGTAGTGAGGAGGGGGAGGTCGTCGAGCAGCACCGTGACGACACCGACGGTCCCCTTCCAGTCCGGGTGCGGCTGGTCGATCGTCTGCAGCACCTCGACGTTCTTCTTCTGCGCCCACTCGGGCAGAAGGTCCTTGTAGACGATGTCCTCCGGCGTCTTTGCGCCGTAGCGTATCGAGATCTTCTTGTACTTCTCCAGGTTGTCGAAAAGGGCGAGGATGAGCGAGCGCAGCGGCGCCAGGCCGACGCCGCCTCCCAGGATCAGGATCTCCTTGCCCTCGAAGTCGGCCATGTTGTAGCCGTTCCCGTAGGGTCCTCTGATCCCGACGGTGTCCCCAACCTTCATCTTTGTGAGGGCCTCGGTCACCGTCCCCACCTGCATGATGGTGATCTCCATCGTGTCGGTGACGTTCGGGTTCGAGGACGGAGTGAACGGGGCCTCCCCCACGCCGGGGACCGTAAGCTCCACGAACTGGCCGGCCTCGAAGCTGATGGGCTCCTTCGGACGGAACCGATAGGTCGTGATGTTCGGCGTCTCCGGCTTGATGTCCTCGATCACGCTCTCGATGGGTCTGTAGAGGTTCTTCATGCCTTCGCCTTCTCCGTTACGACGTGCTTGATGGCTTCCCTCATGTCGATGCGGCCCATGCAGGCGTCGATGCACCTGCCGCAACCTGTGCAGGTCACGAGGCCGTACCTGTCGCGTGAGTACTCGAACTTACAGCGCAGCCTGTTCTCCAGGCGCTGCGCGAGTTCCGGGCGCGAGTTACCGCCGCCGCCCGTTCGCGCGTAGCCGATGGACAGGCAGGTGTCCCAGTTCCTGCTTCGTTCGTAGCCACCCTTCGCCTTCTGGTCGACCAGCAGGAAGCAGGTGCACGTCGGGCACGCGCGGTTGCACGCGCCGCAGCCGACGCAGTTCTGTGTTACGAAAGCCCAGGCTTCCTCGCTCGAGGAGAGGTCCCGCTTGTCGTACGCCTGGTCGACCGCGTACTCCGCGTTCTGTCTCTTGACCGCCTCGGTGATCGACGCGCGGTTCTTGTCGCGCTCGCTCCTGTGCTCGTCGGTCACCTCGCGCAGCAGATCGTCGGACCCAGCGAGCAGCTGAGCGCCCTTCTCGGTGCCGACAGCCACGATGCAACCGGTGCCGAGAGGTGAGAGGTTGAGGTCGAACCCCTCGTCGGCGTATGGCTTGCCGCCCACTTCGGTGCAGAAACACGTCTCCTTCGTCCCGGTGCAGTCGATAGATACGATGAACGTGTTCTCGCGCTTCTCGACTATGAACGGGTCGTCGTACTCCTCGGTGAAGTGCTTCGTGCTCCAGTAGACCTTGTCGAACTTGGCAAGGCCCCTGACGTCGCAGCCGCGCGGGCCGACGACGACGGTCGAGGGCGCAACGACGTTGGCCTCGGCGTCGCTCGACGGGTAGTTCGCCACGACCTCGCGGGGGTAGAAGACGAACCCCTTCGCGGAGTGCGCGGGTGCGGCCCCCTTGAGCTGCAGGGTCTCCGGAACGGTGTCCTTCATAAGGTCGTAGTCCGGCGTCTCTTCGGCGTTCATGATGTCGAACGTGACCGGCACGTAGACCCGGTGGTCCTTCGCCCACCTCCCGATCAGCTTCAGGAGGTTGTCGCTTCCGATGAAGACCTCTTTCATCCTGGCCAGGCCCCTTGCTTGGAATAGTGAGCGCCCGTGTTCACACAGAAACCCCGCGCCACCTCCTGCCGCGAGGAAGGGTGGTCCGGGGCTGCTCTATGGCCGCGCTACGGTTGTGTTGATCCCGCTCTGGCCTGCAAGTAACGTCCAGTCCTTCCACTGATCGCTGCTCGCGGGTCGCGAATCGGCCTCCTTTCCGCCCGCGTCAACGCGCGCGGTCCGAGGCCCACAAAACCAACTGAGTCTAGCTGGACCGACTCGGCTGTGTCAAGACGAAACGCCGCCAACGCGGCCTGTCAGTCTCTTTGTGAGAGAAATCTCAGGTTGAGCTTCTCGCCGGATCCCGCATCTACCACGTACTTCCGAACCACCGAAAGCACCTCCTCCATCACCTCCAGATAGAGGCGCTGACGGGCGGCCGCGGGGCCCTTCCAGTACTCGACCACGGTGGCCCTGAAGCGGTGCGCCTCTCCCTCGGCGGTCTTGACCTTTTCCGTGCGGTATCCCTCGGCCGCGGTCACGAGGCGCTGGGCCTCACCGCGCGCCATGGGGACCACGCGGTTGGAGTAGCCGTTGGCTTCCTGGATGATGCGGCTCTTGTCCTCGCGCGCGCTCGCGACGTCCCTGAAAGCGTCGGCGACCTCCCTCGGCGGGCTGACCTCCTGGAGGTGGGCAGCCACTATCTCCATCCCGGCGCCGTACTCGTCCAGCACCTCCTGGGCATTGGTCTTCACGGCGGCGGCGACCTCGATCTTGGCAGTGGTCAGGAGCTCGTCCACACCCAGCGCCGCTATCTTCTCGGTCAGCACCGCCTCCCCCACCTTTCGAACCAGCCAGTGGGGCTCCTCTATCGAGTATAGGAAGCGCGCGGGATCCTTGACCACATACTGAATGAGAAGCTGCACCTCGATTATGTTCTCGTCGCCGGTGACGAACTGGGCCTCTCGCGGCTCGGGCGACAGCCCCTTGAGCTGGTCTACTATCTTGTAGCCGACGCTCATTCGCTTGATCGCGGTCACCTGCGGCCGCGCCACGGTGTCGACGGGCCAAGGGATCCGGTAGTGGATGCCCGGCTGAACGTCGGCCGCGACGACCTTGCCCAACCTCTTCACCACGCCCCGCTCGTCGGGCTGGACCACATATATACCCGAGAGTAGATACATCGCGAAGGCGACCACCAGGACGACCCTCGCGAGCCTCATGACCTTGGGCATGCCGGCTGACATGTCGGACTTGATGGTCGACTCGTCGGCCACGCTCAGTTCCCCTTCTTGTCCAGCAGCTTGAGGAGGTCCGAATCGGACGACAGCACGATGGTCGTCTTGTCGTCCAGGAACGTCCGGTACGATTCGAGCGTCCGGACGAACTCGTAGAAGGACGGGTCGGCGTTGTACGCCGCGCCGTAGATGCGCATGGCCTCAGCGTCGCCCTCGCCCCTGATCTTCTCTGCCTCCATGTAGGCCGCGGCCAGGATCTCCTGCCGCTCCTTGTCGGCCTCCGCGCGGATCTTGATGGCCTCCTCCTCGCCCTCGGAGCGATACTTCTTCGCCGTGCGCTCGCGCTCGGCGCGCATGCGGTCGAACACGCTCTGCTTGTTCTGCTCCGGGAAGGCAAGGCGCTTCATTCGGACGTCTGCCACCTCGATGCCAAAGCTGGTCTCGGCCGTCGTCCTGCAGCCCTCGGCCACGCCCTCCATGATCTCCGAGACCTTCATCGAGTCCGCGTTCGTCGATATCAGCGCGTGAAGGGGGTACCGCCCCAGCGCCGCGCCCAGCTCGGACGCGATGATGTCCGCCATCCTCACCTCGGCCCCGTCACGATCGTTCACTGTCTCGAGGAACTTCGAGGGGTCCGCTATCCGCCAGGCGACGAAGGCGTCGACCACGACGTTCTTCTTGTCGTTCGTCAGGAACTCCGTCGGCTTCGGGTCGTACACCAGAAGCCTGCTGTCGAAGAACCTGATCGCCTGGACCGGCTGCGGCAGCTTCCAGTTCAGCCCGGCCTCAGTGACGACTCGCACCGGCCTGCCGAACTGCGTCACGATCGCCGTCTTGGTCTCGTCGACCACGAAGACCGTGGTCTTGAGGATCAGGAGCAGGACGATCACGATCGCCACCGTGTAATAGCGCTTCCTGACCACTGTGCCTCCCTGACGTCTTGTGTGTCTCTCGTCTGCGCGGCCGGGCGTTTCGTGCGACCGTGCGCCGCTCGCTTACCGCTAGTCCCGGACAGCCGATTCGGGCGTTAGTGCGCGATCGAGCACCCGGATGTCGTACCCTTCAAGCTCGACGTCGGCGCTCACTATGTACTTCTCGACGCCCGCGAGCAGCTCCTCCATCGTCTCAAGATACAGTCGCACCTCGGTGACTTCCTTCGCGCTCCGGTAACGCCCCGCCATGGTCGTGAACCGGTCGGCGTCCCCGCGCGCTCTGTCCACGCGGTCGGTCCTGTAGCCCTCCGCCTCCAGAACGAGTCTGCGGGCGTCTCCCCGTGCCGCCGGGACCGTCTGGTCCATGTAGGCGAGCGCCTCGTTGATTATGCGGCTCTTGTCCTCTCTCGCACTCGCAACGTCCCGAAAGGCCGGCACGACCTCGAGCGGCGGGTGGACGTCCTGCAGCCTGACGGCGATGACCTCGACCCCGGCAGACACGGCCTCGAGGTGCTGCTGAACCGACGTCCTGATGTCCAGTTCGAAGCTGTCTCGGCGGGCGGTCACGACGTCGTCGAGCGACATCGTCCCGGCGACGCGCGTCATGACGTCCTCGGCCGAGAAACGAACGAGATCCTCGGTCTCGGCGATGTTGAACAGGTAGCTGCGTGCGTCGCGCACCCGATAGAAGACCACGACGTTCATGTCGACAATGTTCTCGTCTCCCGTCAGACGGAGAGCCTCTTCGGGTATTTTCTCGTACGTGCCGGCGGCGTGGCGGCTCTCCCAAAGGGTCGCGTAGAACTCGGCCGCCACCGCGTTGATGGAACGCGGTATGTCGCGGGTCCGGAACCCGACCTCGAGCCTGCGCACCTTCTGAAGCTCGATCCGGACCACGCGGTCGATGGGCCACGGCGCCTTGAGGTGCACGCCGGGCGGAAGCGTTTCGTCGAGCGCGCGGCCCCACCTCATGACCACACCGGCCCTGCCGGGGCCCACGAACGTCACGCTCGTGCAGACCCACACGACCAGGACGACCGCCGCGGCCCACCAGGCGAACTGCTTGAGCCACCCGGGTCGCCGCGCGTGCTCGCACGCGCTCCGACACAGCGCCGCGAGCCCGAATCGCTCGAGCCAGGCCCGGATGATTCGCAGCGGTCGAGTGTTCAACACTTCGGCGAGAGACTGCGCCTGCGCGGTCGTTCCCTCGCGCAGTCCGCGCACCGACGCGGCCGCGATCACGATGCCCGACTCGACGATGAAGAGAGCGACCACGCCCGCCGCCAGGCGGTCGAGCGGTATGCCGATCGCGTGACCCATGAGGCCCACGACGACGGCGCACGTGGTCAGCGTGTCCATGCGAGAGTGATACCCGTCCGCTATCAGGCTGATGCTGCCGGTCTCGCGGCCCACGTGGAGCTTGTACTGCGCGGCGTAGTAGGAGACGAGCGCCGCGACGAGGCTGCCACCGATGGCGACGGGCAGGTTCCGTATCGGTGCGTCGGTAACGGTGGAGACCTTCTGGAATATGCCGACGGCCGCCCAGAGGATGAGCGCCGCGATGATGAGCCCGACGACGTTCTCCGCGACCGCCAGATTGACCCGGCTCTCGCGGTTCGAGATGCGCGACCCCGCCCACACGAGCGCGGACGCCACCACGTCGGACGCCGAGTGCCAGGCGTCGGCCACGAGCGCCAGGCTGCCCGACAACAGGGCGAGCACGACCTTGAGGAGGACCAGCCCGACGTTGATCCCTATCGAGACCACCGCCGTGCGTTCGACTCGGTTCACAGTCCTATTCCTCGCTGGCCACGCAGGCCACGTCCACTACCCGGTCGCCCTTGCCAAGATTGATGACGCGGACGCCCTGCGTGTTCCTTCCTATCAGAGAGATGCCCTTGACCGGAAGACGTATCATGACGCCCTCCGCGGTCATGATCATGACCTCGTCCTTCTCGTTGACTATTCTTATCGCGACGACACGACCGTTCCTCTTGTTGGCCTTTATCGAGATGACGCCCTTGCCGCCGCGCTTGATCACGCGGTAGTCGGATATCGTCGTGCGCTTGCCGTAGCCGTGCTCGGTGATCGAGAGGACCGTGCCCTCCTCACCGACCGTCACGCCCATGCCGACGACCTCGTCGCCCTTCTCGAGGAGCGTGCCGCGCACGCCGCGCGCGGTCCGGCCCATCTCGCGGAGATCGCTCTCCTTGAACCGGATGGCTTTCCCCAGGCGCTTCGCGAGCAGGATGTCGTGGCCGCCGTCCGTGATGGCGGCGTCTATGAGCTCGTCGCCCTTGTCGATGTTGATCGCGCGAATGCCGCCCCGTCTGGGGTGCGAGAACTGCGACAGGCGCGTCTTCTTGACCACTCCCCTACGAGTCGCCATCACCACGAAGTGCTCGTCGTCGAACTCCCTCGCGGTGATGAAGGTCGAGATCGTCTCGTCCTTCTTCAGCTGAAGCAGGTTGACGATCGCCTTGCCCTTCGCCGCGCGGCCCGCCTGCGGGATCTCGTGCACGCGCAGCCAGTAGGCCTGACCGTTCTGCGTGATGAAGAGGATGTAGTCGTGCGTCGACGCGATGAACATGTGCTCGACGAAGTCCTCTTCCTTGGTGCCCATCGCAGTCACGCCCTTGCCGCCCCTGCGCTGCCTGCGGTAGGTCCCGACGGGCAACCGCTTGATGTAGCCCGTGTGCGAGATCGAGATCGCCATGTCCTCCTCGGCGATCAGGTCCTCGATGGAGAAGTCGGTCGTCGCCTCGATGACCTCGGTGCGCCGTTCGTCGCCGTAGGCTTCGGCCGCCGCGGTGACGTCCTCCTTGATGATCGCCAGCACCTTTGCCCGGCTCTCGAGGATGCCCTTGAGCGTGGCGATGAGCTTGATGATCTCCTTGTACTCCTCCTCGATCTTCTTGCGCTGCAGTCCGGTCAGCCGCTGCAGCCGCATGTCCAGGATCGCCTGCGCCTGGATCTCGGAGAGCTTGAACTTCTTCATCAGGCCCGCGCGCGCAACGTCGACGTCCTTCGACTTCTTGATCAACTGGACGATCTCGTCGATGTGGTCGAGCGCCTTCTTGAGTCCCTCGAGAATGTGGGCCCGCGCCTCCGCCTTCGCGAGGTCGAACTTCGTCCTGCGGACGATGACTTCCTCGCGGTGCGCGACGTACTGCGACAGCATCTCCTTGAGGGTCATCACCTTCGGCACGCCGTCGACCAGCGCCAGCATGATGGCGCCGAACGTCGTCTGCAGCTGCGTGCTCTTGTAGAGCTGGTTGAGGATGACGTTCGCCTGCGCGTCTCGCTTCATGTCGATCACGACGCGCACGCCGTCACGATCTGACTCGTCGCGGATGTCGCGTATGCCTACGATCTTGCCGTCTCGAACGAGGTTGGCGGTCGCCTCTATCAGGTTGGATTTGTTGACCATGAACGGGATCTCGGTGACGATGATACTCTCGGACCCGTTCTGATGAACCTCGATGTTGGCGCGCGCCCTGACGACGATGCGGCCGCGACCCGTGAGGTAGGCGTCGCGTACGCCCTGACGGCCGAAGATGATCCCGCCCGTGGGAAAGTCGGGCGCCTGCACGATCTCGAGCAGCTCCTCATCGCCCAGCTTCGGGTTGTCGATGAGCGCGACTATGCCCTCTACGAGCTCATTCAGGTTGTGGGGAGGTATGTTGGTCGCCATCCCGACCGCGATACCCGCGGCGCCGTTCATCAGCAGGTTCGGAAGCTTCGCCGGAAGAACGACCGGCTCCTCGCGCGTCCCGTCGTAGTTCGGCACGAAGTCGACCGTGTCCTTCTTGAGGTCCTCCATCAGGTCCTCGGACACGCGCGTCATCCGCGCCTCGGTGTACCGCTCGGCCGCCGCGCTGTCGCCGTCGATCGAGCCGAAGTTGCCCTGTCCGTCGACGAGCGGGTTCCGCAGCGAGAAGTCCTGCGCCATGCGGACCATCGCGTCGTAGATGGCCGCCGTCCCGTGCGGGTGGTAGTTGCCGTTGACGTCGCCGGAGATCTTGGCCGACTTCCTGTACGGCTTGTTGTGCGCGAGCCCCAGCTCGTCCATCGCGACGAGGATGCGCCGCTGCACCGGCTTCAGGCCGTCCCGTACGTCCGGCAGCGCGCGCGACACGATCACGCTCATCGCGTAATCGATGTAGGACTTCTTCATCTCGTCTTCGATGACGATGGGAAGGACCTTCTCACTCGTCGGCATTCGTTCCTCTTGAAGTGGTCTAGATGTCCAGGTTGCGCACCTGCTTCGCGTGCGTCTCTATGAACTTGCGCCTCGGCTCGACCGCGTCTCCCATGAGGATGTTGAAGATGTGGTCGGCCTCCGCGGCGCTCTCTATCGTCACCTCGAGCATCACGCGACGCTCGGGGTCCATCGTAGTCGCCCACAGCTGGTCCGGGTTCATCTCACCGAGACCCTTGAAGCGCTGGATGTGCGCGCCGTCAGCCCCCAGCCGCTTGAGTACCCTGTTCTTCTCCTTCTCGTCATACGCGTAGAGCTCCTCCTTGCCCTTCTTGATCTTGTAGAGTGGGGGCTGCGCGATGAAGAGGTGCCCGGTCTCGATGAGCTCGGGCATGTACCTGTAGAAGAACGTGAGCAGCAGCGTGCGGATGTGCGCGCCGTCGACGTCGGCGTCCGTCATGATGATGGTCTTGCCGTAGCGGAGCTTCTCGAGGGAGAACCCGCTGTCGTCCTCGCCGTTGTCGCCGTCGCCACCCGCGCCGCTGACACCGGTTCCGAGCGCGGTGATGATGGTCCCGATCTGCTCGTTGCCGAAGACCTTGTCTAGCCGCGCCTTGAAGACGTTGAGGATCTTGCCGCGGAGCGGCAGGATCGCCTGGAAGCGGCGGTCGCGTCCCATCTTCGCCGAGCCGCCGGCCGAGTCGCCCTCCACCAGGTAGAGCTCGCAGAGCTCCGGGTCGGTGATCGAGCAGTCCGCGAGCTTGCCGGGAAGGGAGCTGCCCTCTAGAACCGACTTCCTTCTCGCCAGGTCGCGCGCCTTCCGCGCCGCCATGCGCGCCTGCGAGCTGGCCACGGCCTTCGACACGATCTTCTTCGCGACAGAGGGTGTCTCCTCGAAGAACTCCTGCAGCCCCTCCCCCGCGATCGACGCGACGAGCCCCTTGATCTCGCTGTTGCCGAGCTTGGTCTTGGTCTGACCCTCGAACTGCGGCTCCTTGACCTTCACGCTCACGACGGCCGCCAGCCCCTCGAGGCAGTCGTCGCCCGAGACGGGCTTACCGCTCTTCCCGAACAGATTGTTCTTCTCGCCGTAGGTATTGATGGTGCGCGTCAGCGCCTGCTTGAACCCCGTCAGGTGCGTGCCGCCCTCTATTGTATTGATGTTGTTCGCGTAGCTGTGAATGCTCGGGCGATAGGAGTCGTTGTACTGGAGGGCGATCTCGACTACCGTGTCGTCCCGCTCGCGCTCGAAGTGAACGACCTTCTTGTGAAGGACGTTCGTGTTCTCGTTCATGAACTTCACGAACTGCTTGAGGCCGTCATTGAAACGGAACTCCGCCTCGTCGTCGCTTCTGTCGTCCGACACGGCGATCGTCAGTCCGGCGTTCAGGAACGCGAGCTCGCGACAGCGCGCCGTGACGATCTCGAAGTCGAAGTCCGTCTCCTCGAAGACCTCCGGGTCGGGCAGGAAGGTCGTCTTGTTCCCGCTCTTCTTGCGCTTGCCCGCAGGTTTCACCTTCGAATCAGGCACGCCCCGATTGTAGCTCTGCGTGTAGACCGTGCCTTCGCGCGAGACCTCGACCTTGCACCACTCGGACAGCGCGTTCACGACCGAGACTCCGACGCCGTGCAGACCGCCCGAGACCTTGTAGCTCGACTTGTCGAACTTGCCGCCCGCGTGCAGCACGGTCATGACCACCTCGAGGGCGGACTTCTTCTGTGTCGGGTGCCTGTCGACGGGGATGCCGCGACCGTTGTCCTCGACAGTCACGCTGCCGTCCTTGTGAAGCGTCACTGATATCTTGTCGCAGAACCCTGCCATCGCCTCGTCCACCGAGTTGTCCACCACCTCGTAGATGAGGTGATGAAGGCCTCGGCGGCCGGTATCGCCGATGTACATGGCCGGGCGCTTGCGAACCGCCTCCAGGCCCTTGAGCACCTGGATGTGCTTCGCGTCGTAGCTCTTGTCGTCCTTCTTGGCCTCGAGCGGGAACCCGTCGACGACGGCGTGGTCGATCGCGTTGGACGCGGCCTTCGCCTTCTTCGTCTTCGCCGCCGGCTTCTTCGCGGCCGACTTCTTAGGCGTCTTCTTCGGTGTCGCCTTCCCCGCCGGCTTCTTCGACGCGGACTTCTTCGGGGCCGCCTTCTTCTTCGCCGCACCCGTCTTCTTCGCGGCGGCCTTGCGTGTCGTGTTCGCCGGTGACTTCTTCGCGGTCTTCTTCGAAGGGGCCTTGGCGCGCGACTTCGCGGCGGCCTTCTTTGAGGTCGCCTTCTTGGTCGTCTTGGGCTTCTTCGCCGCGCCCTTCTTGGCGGCCTTCTTCTTACCCTTCGCCATGGCCTTCTTCTTTGCGATTGCGACCGGAGGCGCCATATGGTCTCGCTCCCCCAAGCACGAAGTGGACGTTGTCTATCGCCTTCCGCCCTATGCGGGCATTGATCTCCCGCAGGATGTTCCTTTTCATCAGCGTCAGTTCCTGCGACCAGACCGAGCTGTCGACCTCGACGAAGAGCAGTCCCCCGTCGACCCTGACAGCGCGCGCGTGTTCGGCGACCCGCCTTCCGACGATGTCCGCCCACTCTATCACCGCGCGCTGTTCGGAGAGCTTCTTCGAGAGGCCGAGGTCACGGATGACGTCGGTCAGTATCTTACCGATCGGCTCTGCCCATCTCGTCTGTCTCACTGTCGCGTCACTCCACCGGCGTCCACCCGGAAGCTCACGCTGCCGTCGACGCCCTCCATCGCCGCGCTCGGCCGCGTCGACGTCATCAGCGCCTGGCCAAGTCCGGCGACCAGTTCCACGAGAGCCTCCGCGCGCCGGTCGTCGAGCTCGGACATGATGTCGTCCAGGAGCACCACCACGCCACGCTCGTCGGAATCCAGAACCGCGGCCTCTCCCAGCTTGAGCGCGATCGCCGCGGTGCGGTGCTGACCCTGGGACCCGAAGGTCCTTAGCGTCCGGCCTCCCAGCCTCACCTCGAGGTCGTCGCGGTGCGGGCCCACCAGAGTGAAGCCGCGCCTTCGCTCGTCGGCGGCCACGCGCTCCAGAGCCTCTTGGAAAGATGCCCTGGCGGCCTCCTCGCTCAGGGGCCCGGCGTCGTCGGCCCCGTTCCCGGCTCTCTTGTCTGTCGAGCACTTGTACCTGAGCGCGATGGACTCGCCGTCCGCGATGGCCTCGTGAAATCGCCCCACCGATTCGGACATCCTCGGCATGAGCGCGGCCCTGCCGGCTATGACCCTGCTCCCGTAGTCGACGAGCCGCTCCGTCCAGACGCCGACCAGTCGTTCGCTCTCCTCTTCGGGCGCCCACGAGAGCAGCGCCTCGTTCCGCTGCCTCAGAGTCCGCCGGTAGTTCGACAGCGCCGAGAGGTACGCTGGGTCGAGCTGGCAGAGGGTCATGTCCAGGAGCTTGCGCCTCTCTGACGGCCCGCCCTTAGTGAGCCACGTGTCCTCCGGGCAGAACCACGCGACCCGGAGCACTCCGACCAGCTCAGACAGCAGCGGGCGCCTCTCGCCGTCGAACGTGACCTCCTTGCGACCTCCGCGCTCGTACGTCAGCTTGCTCGTGCGCACCGACGCGTCGGACACAATGTCACCGCTCACCCCGAACGCGCTCGACCCCCACCGTATGACCTCGGAGTCGTTCGAGCCGCGCAGCGACCGCGCGACCGCGAGGTACGACACCGCTTCCAGAATGCTCGTCTTGCCTGAGCCGTTGGTTCCGGTGAAGAAGTTGACGCCGTCGCCCAGCTCCAACTCCAGGTGTTCGTAGTTCCGGAAGTCGCTGAGCCGCAGCGTCCTGACCCACACCTGGAAGCCCCCTCGAACTACGACGTCAGCCGAAGCGGCATGAGCAGGCAGAGGTACTCCTCCCCCTCCGGCTCCTCCGCCGCGCTGATGATCGCGGCGCCCACCGCCGTCCCGAGCGACACGCGTATCGTCTCGGAGTCGATGTGCTTCAGTACGTCGAGGAGGTAGTTCGCGTTGTAGCCGACCTCCATCGCGTCGGAGCTGAACGTCCCGGGTATCTCCTCGCGCGCCTCCCCGACGTCAGGGGTGGACACGACGAGTTCCACCTTCTTCTTCGACAACGTCAGCCTCACCTGGTGCGTCAGCGTGTCCGCCAGTACCGCAACACGGCGGACGGCGCTCGTGAGACTGCCGCGCTCGACTACAAGTTCCTTGTCGTTGTCCTTCGGGATCACCTGGCGGTAGTTCGGGAAGGGACCCTCGAGCAGCCGCGAGTTGATGGTCGTCTCGCCGATGAAGAAAGCGACGTGGTTCTCGTGAACCGACACGCTGACCGTGTCGTCTCCCTCGGCCGATATGATCCGCACCGCGTGCGAGAGCGCCTTCGGCGGGACGATCATGTTCTTTCCAGCCAGGGCCTTGAAGTCGCCCTTGGTCTTGAATGTAGCCAAGCGGTGACCGTCCGTCGCCGTCATACCCATGTTGTCGGCAGCGAATTCCCAGATCGCGCCGTTCAGGGACGGGCGCGTCTCGTCCTTGGAAGTGCAGAAACTCACCTTGTCGACCATTCGAGAGAGCGTGGCGGACTCGACGGAGAACGCGCTGGCCCGATCGCTCTTCGGCAGCGAGGGGAACTCCTCCGTCGGTATGCCGACGATCTTGAACTTGCTCTTCCCCGCCTTGATCGCGATCTCCTCGCCCTCGGCCGTCAGCGCGACGTCCACGTCCCCGAGCTCGCGGACGATCTCCGCAAACCGCTTCGCCGGCAGCGTCACGCTCCCACCATCTTCGACCGCCGCTTCCGCTCCCGTTGTCACCGTCATGTCGAGGTCGGTCGCCGTCAGGAAGATCCTCTTCTGCTTCTTGTCGACCTCGAGAAGGAAGTTGGCGAGTACCGGAAGGGTGGTCTTTGGAGAGACCACCGCGAGAACCCGCTGGATCGCCTTGTCCAAACTCTGTCGCGGGATGGAGAACTTCATGAGCTACCTCCAGGGGGTGCGCACTGCACGTACGAGCGCGGAATCGGGACGCACTTCGCCACCGACGACGGGGCTTCGCCTTCGGGCGTCATTATAGGGTCGCGCGCGTGAGACCTGCAAGGCAAAAGGCCGCGGCTGGAGCCTTCGCTTGCGGTGTTCCCGTGTCGTTGAGTCGCCCCTCTCCGACGGCCGTTATGTCTGGTGTCGATGTTCACAACCACTGCAGTTCTACTCCTCATAGATACAAGTACCGCAGTAGTAGTAGGAGCTGTGGAGATGTTGATACCGGACGGGCCTGCGGTGTGTCCGTTCAGCACGTCCCGCACCATGGGCTCTTTCCGAGCGCTCGGCGTGAACTCGATCGCGGGGCCCGTGGAGAGTCCTCTGCACAACGGTGGCGCTTGTCCCGCCCGCTCCACACCTGCCCCGAGTTGTCCAGCGTTCTCCACGCTTCTCCCCCTCTCCCCCACACACCGTCCAACACGCGCATGCCGGCGGGACTCGGGCGCGAGGGTGCTTCGGGCGACCCGCCGGGGGCGGTTCCACAAAGACCGGACGCGGCCCCGTTCGCAGGGGAACGGGGCCGCAGGTCGATCGTGCTGGGGACTTGCTGTCCGCGCGCTCGCCGCGTGCCGGCTCCCTAGGCGGTTCTCAGCATGCGACGGAGGTTGTCGACGTCGCGCTGGGTCTGCCCGGGATGGGCGACCTCGTCGGCGATCTTGCGCTGCGCGTGGAGGACCGTCGTGTGGTCCCGGCCCCCGA
>Ga0180429_10002570_pt1 | contig 14879 bp, 8 predicted proteins | sample SS_ome_FD_132428 | JGI IMG/M metagenome (GOLD analysis project Ga0180429, IMG submission 132428) | Hypersaline lake sediment archaeal communities from the Salton Sea, California, USA - SS_1_S_1 metaG | ecosystem: Environmental > Aquatic > Non-marine Saline and Alkaline > Hypersaline > Sediment ...
TCAACAATGTGCTGATGACGGTGATCAACTATGCCAAACTGGGAATGCGCCACAAGGACACCGCCACCCGCGACAAGTGTTTCGAGAAGATCTTTGCCGCCGGCAACCGGGCCGCCAAGATCACCAACACGGTGCTCGGCATGGCCCGAAACCGCGCGGCTGGACAGGAACCGACCGATCTGCTAAAGCTGGTCGAGAACACGCTGCTGTTGCTCGAACGCGAGATGAACAAGTACCGCATTGCCGTCGATAAGCGTTTCGAGCCCGTCCCCGAGGCCTTTGTCAACGGCAATCAAGTCCAGCAGGTCTTGTTGAACCTGCTGATCAACTCGCGGCAGGCGATGCCGGGCGGAGGGCGGTTGACCATCAGGCTGCATCACGACAGCGATAACGACATGATCGACCTGGTGGTGCGCGATTACGGCTGCGGGATACCCGCCGAAAAGTTGCCGCACATCTTCGATTCATTCTTCACCACAAAGAAAGGTCCCGACGAAAGCGGCAAGGGCGGAACCGGCCTGGGTCTGTCGATGTGCCGAGATATCATCGAGGCCCATCACGGACAGATCCGTGTCCAGAGCACCGTGGGCAAGGGGACCGCCTTTACGCTGAAGTTCCCCACCGCGAGCAAGGCCGCACCAAAACGCCCGCCACTGCCGACCACCGCCATGCCGCAATCGCCCGCTGCCGATCAGCCGGTGGTTGGTGGCTGATGGCCAGTGGATAGTGGATAGTGGATAGGGCTATCGGCGCGGCGACAGGAAGGTGTGATTGGGGCGGGTTGTCCGCGCGTGCAGGTGGGCAAGAATCTCTTGCTCCAGACCTACATCTCGGCCTTGCGGTATCCACCCCTCGCAGGCTCCTGCGTCGCCCACCGGATTGACCACGCGGCGCAGCGAATCGTCGTAGCGGAAGGTAGCCGCCCCGGCAGTGGCATGTTGGGGCTTGGGGAGGTCTTCCAATTCCTTCAGCACGGCCACGTCGACCCAGTAGCCGCGCTGGGCCGGAAGTACCCGCACCACCGCACGACGACGCATCGACTGCAACGTATTCTCAAGGCGGTCGTGGCCGCCCGCCGTGTCGCGGCGCCACGGCTCCAGAACGGTGGGGCTGATTTGCGGGACGGTTTCCAACCGGCCTTCGGTCAACACCTCGCCGATCTGCCGGACCGGTTCCTCGGTAACGACTTTGAAGTAGTCGTCGACCACGTCGACCACCGTTTCCCAAACGTATTGGTGATCCGCAGTGCGGAGCAACGTCGGATTGCCGTAGTAGGGGGCGACCTGTTGAGTCGGCGCCACCATCCCGTACGGCCCCGGCGCACAGCCGCACGCAGCCACCGCTATCACTGCTGCCACAAGCAACCTGGGCATCACAAACCCAATGCCAACAACGACTAGACCACTGAGAAGAAGGAAATTGCGGCGGTAGTGTCCCCAAAACCGCCCGCCGCGGCAAGGCCAAAACTCTCCGGGGCGCAAACAGCGCAAACAGCGCAAACAGCAGTGCAAAGTTGATTACCGCACAAGCCGGGCGTTGAGCCAGTCGGCGTGATCCTGCTCGTCGGCGCGTTCGGCGAAATCGACGATCAGGTCGAGCCGCTTTGCGCCCTCGAGGTCGACGGAGATCGGCACGGGGGCCATACCGCCGCGGATTGTTTCGCTGGAGTATTTCTTCGCGCCGTCGATGTACACGCGAACCTTCACGCTGCCGCTGCCGGCCGTCGAGTCGTCGATGCCCACTTCGGCCTGGAATCGTTTGCAGGGCTCGTTAAGAAGATATGTCAGCCGGGCGGCGCTGTGCATGCCGAGGCCCTTGGGGTAGAGCCGGCCGGCGGATCGCAGCCGGCCGCCGGTCACGTTGCGGTCGCGCCGGTATGACCATGACAGGTTCAGGTAGGGCACATGGCGGTACGCGTCAGGCTGCAAGTCGGAGAGATACGTGACGCGATCACCCAACGGCATCAGGTAGACAAGCTGCTCGGCCGAGGTTGCCCACGTCTGTCCGCCGCCGGTGGTGAGCTTGAGCGATTTCTCGCCGAGGATGAGTTGCTCTGCCGGCAGCAGGCTTCCGTCGGCAAATCCGGCCCATGCGCGGATATCCTGCCGGGGCGTCTGCTGCCGCAGCGCGGGGTTGAAGATCAAGGCGGCGATTCGATCGATACCGATGTCGAGCGGCCCGGCGTCGGTTTGCAGCTTGACCGTATCGTCCCGGAGCCCGAGCAACAGGGCGGTAATCTCGTCGCCGCTGTGCAGGACGACTCGATCCGAAGTTTCCTTTGCCCGGGCGACGCGATCGAGCAGCCGGTCGCACTGCTGCCGGTCGGCAGGCGGATCGAAGACCACGCCGGCGAGCGATTTGAGCGGCAGTTTCAACTCGCCGAAGCAAGGCGAGTCGGCCGAGATGGTCTCCTTGTCGGCCGCAAAGACATCGGCGGCCAGCAGGCCGGCGTCGGCAGTGACGACGATCGGTCCCCACGCTGGCTGGGCGCAAGTCCCCCAGCAGAGCAGCTCGGCGGCGGGCAACCGGCGGCCCTTGCCCTGCGAATCGAACGAAAGGTTCCATTTCGCATCGACTGCGGCGAGTTCGCCGCGCAACGGCGGGCCGTCGACCGGCACGGCAACGGGCAACTCGGCCCGGGCGCCAACGGCGATGCACAAGAGCACGGCGGCTGTAGATGTTGCTGGAACTAGAGGGTACACGGTCGGCAACTCTCTTCGCTTCTGCCCCCCGGAACGCAGTCCGGGGGCGTTTCAAGTGGTAACCACACTGACCCCTGACTACTGATAACTGACTACTGAAAACTAACAGCTCACCGTTGAAAAATCGGCAGGTGATTCTCGGGGATTTGCAGGACGATCAGGGCCATGGCCGTGGCATACTCGACGCTGATGGGCGACATCCAGGAGCCGTCGTTGCGTTGCCGATCGATCAGTTCGTCGCGCACGGCGGGGTACCACTGTTGCCAGGGTTTTCCGCCGGTGATCCACATTGCCTGCACGGCGTAGTAGTGCCCGTAGAAGTAGTATGTCTCGCGCCGCACGACTCCCTTGGCCGGCTTGAACTGCGCCAGGTAGGCCAGTGCCTTGTCGATTTCGGGTCCTTCATACACGCCGGCGCTTTGCAGGGCGACGACTCCGGCCGCCGAGCGGGCGAAACCGCTCTGGCCGCCGCTGATCATACTCTGGCCGGTGATCATATACATGAATCCGCCGTCGGCGTTCTGGCTCCGCTTGACGTAGTCGACGCAGAGGTCGATGGTTTCGTTGGGTACGTGGAGCCCGGCGTTGCGCGCCGCACGCAACGCCATCACCTCGCAGACAGTGACCGAGATATCGGCGTCGGCGCGGCGCGGCTGGTAACGCCAGCCGCCGTCCTTGTTCTGCGTATTGACGATCAGCTTGACGGCGGCGAGCAGTTTTTCGCGCAGCTCGGGCCGCCGCGACATGCCGTAACACTCGGCCAAAAACAGCGTGGCGAAGCCGTGTCCGTACATCGGCCCGTGGCTGGCTGCGCCGGGCGCCATGATGAAACCGCTCTGCTGCGTGTCTGCCAGCAGGTAGTCGACCGCCCGACGCACGTGGCCGCCGTGCGGTCCGCGGCCGGGTGTGCTGCCGCCGGCCATCATCGCCATGCCGCAAAGCGCGGTGACGGCCACGTTTCCGCGATACTGGTGAGAGCCGAACGAGCCGTCGTCCTGCTGGCGGTCGGCCAGCCACGCCAGGGCCCGGGCGATCGACTCCTCGGTCGCCGGCGTGAACAGCTTTGCGGCCGTTTTTTCCGGATCGTCGTCCCCGGCGGCCGCTGCCGAAGAACACGCAATCGCCGCGCCGGCGGCAACCAGCCCCGCCAGTCCCCAGGCAACAATCCTCAATCTGCAATCTGCAACCGTCGATCTGCAATCTGCAATCTGCAATCTTCGATCTGCAATCTTCACTCCCCAACCCCCTTCTCTTGCGAGAGCCGCCGGAAGTACTCTTCGATAAGCAGCTCGTACTTGGGCAGGAACTGCTCGATCGGGAGTTGCAACATTTGTTCGCGCTGGTGCTGGGGCAGCTCACCCCACAGCCGCTTGATGAGCCGGCGCATCTGTCCCATGTCGACTTTCTGCGCGGTGCCGTTGCCGCGCGGCCGGCGGTCGCTGTTTGTCGCCGGTTGTTGGCCGGGTTTCCCGTTACCCGTTCCCGCCTTCGGCTTCGGTTGGCCGATCGGGGTCCGCGAAGAAATCTGCTGCGACGGCTGTCCGGAGGACATAGATTTCTTGCAGGCCTTTCGGACCTGTTCAATCAAGGCGTCGAGGTCGGCGACGATTTGCTCTTGCTCGGTTTGTGTGGAGGGGCCGCACTGGTGACGATCGAGATTGCCCTCGACGTTGTGCATCCGCCGGGCGATGGTAAGCAGCGGGTCCTCGTCTTCGGCAATGGCGGCGTCGCCGAGTTGGCGAAGCAATTGCTCCTGCCGTTGGGCATCGGGCGCGTCTTCGGCAGGTGCCGGCCGATCGACCGGGCCGAACAACTCGCGGTCGTATTCATCAATCGGATCCGATTGCAGGTCGTCGAGCAACTCGTCGTCGATCGAGCGCGGGGCCTGCGCCCGGACCGCCGAAACGGGCCCGGCCCCGATCACAATCGCAGCCAGGACCAAACACCATAAAGCCGCGACCGCCGGTCGCGCCGAGCTGCGCCATGGCCGGCGCAGCGCAGCCCGGCTTGACGATACCGCCAAGTGAGAATTGCAGATTGAAAATTGCAAATTGAAAATTGCAAATTGAGGACCGGCGTCTGCGGGCGGGACGTTTTCTTTCATGGCAGATCATCCTCCAGCGGAAATTGGCGAAGTTCCTCTATACTCTCTTCGTCTGGATGTTCCGTTTTATTTCCGTTTTCCGGCCACACCTCGGGCAGTTCGGCCGGGTTGTCCTCGGGATCTTCGGCGGCGGCTTGCAGCATCTCCAGCACCAGCCGGGCCAGCCGGCCCTGCTGGCCAGCCAGAAACGCGAACTCGGCTGCCTGTTGCTCGGTTAGCTTAACGCCGCTGTCGAGCAATTCCTGCAACTCCGCGGTGCGCAGATTGATCTCCTGCTGAAGGAGTTTCACCAGTTTCAGTTCGGCGAGGGTTTGCACGCCTTGCCTCGGCGGTGCGGCCTGCCCTTTCATCATGCCGCCGCCGGCACTGTCGGAGGATCCGTCGGTTTTTTCGGGCTCGACGGCCTTGAGCACCAGGTCGATTCGACTCAATGCGTGGCGTTGGGGGGTTTGGGCGGGCGGCCCGGTCCGCGCGCCCTCCAGCATGGCGGCCGCCCGACCCATCTCGCCCGCCGCGCCGGAAAGTGCAAGCCGGAACACGCCGGCGCCGGCAAGCTTGTCGGCCAGCAGGGCGGTATCGGTTTGCAGCGAGCGTTGCAGTCGGGCGGTTTGCTGCAACCCGGCCGCTTGCGCCCGGCTGAGCCCGCCTGCCGCCCGGCCCAACTCGTCGTATCGGCGGGTGTCGTCGAGGACGTTCTGCTGCTGGCGGCGGACGTGTTTCAGGGTGTCTTCGAGCCGGGCGAGTTGTTCGCCGGCCAGTTGGGCCTCGGCCTGACGGCGTCGCTGGGCGAGTTGGTCTCGGGCCTGCCGGAGCAACCTCTCGGCGGCATCGGCTGCCCGGCACGCGCCTTGGGAGTCTGCCTGGGCGGCGCACCGGCCCGCCCGGTCCATCTGCCCGGCGGCGATGGCCGTGGTACGCGCCGGCTGCTCGGCCAGCAGGCGTTCCAGCCGCCGGGAGATTTGCTCGGTTTGCTGCTGCAAGAGTTGCTGCTTTTCGGCGAGGCGTTGCAGTCGGAGGCGCCGGTCGGTCGCGTCCGGATTTCGCGAAGTCCCGCTGAACTCTTCCTGGATACGCTGTTGCTGCTGATGGATATCGGCCAGGTCGGTTTCGGCCTGGATGAGTTTTTTGACCAGTCGGGCGAACTCCTGCCGGCGGCGGTTGGCCAGGATGTCGAGCACTTCCTCGAGATCGACGACAATCTGTTTCTGCCGCGCGGCCAGTTGCCCGATGCGATTCCCGTGCAGTTGCTCGCCGGCGGTGCGCATTTGCCCGCTGATGGCCAGGCGTCGGGTTTCGGCCAGCGCGTCGGCGAGGGTCTCGGCCGCCAGGGGATCGCCCTGTTGCAGTTGTCCGGCGGCCTGGTCCATGGCTTGCTGAATGCAGTCGAGCCGCCGGGCCAACTCGGTTTGCCGGCCGGCAAGGATCTTCAGATCGGCCAGGTCCTGCGGCACGAGATCCTCGAGATTTCGGGCCAATGTGCGTCGGCCGACCTCGGTGCTGCGCTGCTGCAACTCTCGCTGATCTCGCAGCAACTGGCCGATTTCGCGATGGAAGCGGCGGTAGTTGTCCCACTGGCTAAGCCCACCCAGCAGCCGCTGCAACGAGTCGATCACTTGCTCCTGGTGCCGGCCGGCGTTTTCAAGGGACCGGGCCAACTCGGTATCGGGCTCGGCGGGTTCGGGCGGTTCTTTCGGGGAGACTTCGGCGGACTTGATCGCCGCGGTCAGCTCCCGGCCCAGCGGCGTAAGGTGCCGGCGCTTCAGCCGGTCGATCTCAGCGAGCAATCCCGCCATGCGGCGCTCGATGTCGGGGCTGTCGAGCTGATTGTTCTCCAACTCGGCCAGCAGGGCCAGCACGTGCGCCGGCACACCTTCGCTGTCGCTGCGACTGGTCAACCAGCGATCGAGGCGGCGTTGATTCAATTCGACGGCCTGCAGGTGATCGAGATCGAGTTGTTCAAGGCGGCCGATCTCGGCGAGTCGGATCTCGATCGCTTCGAGCTGCGCCCGGTTTACACGCTGCGATTTCAGTATCCCGGCGATCTTTGTCAGGATGGCCTGCTCGGCCACCGCGATGCGGTCCTGGAGCTGCTCGGGCGTAATTACAATCAGCCGCCGCGGCTCGCCGGCGCCGGTTTGTGGCCGGTAGTCGCTGGCCGTGGCATGGAAGGGGAACTGGTCTCCGGGCGCAAGTTCCAGCGAAGCGAGGTTCCAGCGGCTCTCGACCACCTGCCGATCACCCAGTTCCGCGCCGCCGGACAGTGCCCCGGCCGGCTGCGGATCGGGCTTCTCGGGGCCGGTTAGCAGCGGCAAGATGATCTCTTCGCCCGCATCTTCCTCCCCGGCGGCCGATGCAGGGTTCTGCTTGTCCGGCCGGCGGAAGACCAGGTCGATCCGCGCAATGGCCAGGTCGTCCTTGGCCGCGACGGTGAGCGGGACCACGGCCTTGGGTGTTACGAACAGGTTGCCGGCCGGCCGCTCGATGGTGACGGTCGGCGGGGCGTCGGCCACCGCGCGGACCTCTCCGCCTTCGTCGCCGCGACCATTGAGGCCCTCGCGGTCGGTCAGCTCGAGCCGGTACGATCCGGATCGCTCGATGACCGGGCGCTCGCCGGCCGGGTTGTTTCCCACGCTGAAGCGGAGGCCGTCGCTTTCGATTCGTGCCGGGAACCGCCGCCCGCCCTCGAACCATAATTCGGCCGATCGCAGCGGCTTGGTCGCCTTGCCGACGAGTTCCATTTGCGTGCCGATAAGCGCGCGGATGTTCTGCTCGGCCCGTTCGGCGGGCCAGCCGGTGTATGCGGGCGGGATCAGGCGGATCAGCAGCGACTCGATCGCCGGCGGCTCGACCACCCGGACCGCGATCCACGGCATGGTGCGGTCGTCGCCCCCGGTAATCCGGTAGGAGAACGGGCGGACAACGTTGTCGCGCCGCGCCGCCAGCCGCGAGCCGGCCGGTTGCATCAAGTCCATCTCGGCGGCGACCGATCCGTCGGGATTCTCGAAGCGATAGTGGACCCGCCCGTCCGGCGGCAGCTTCGCCCCGTAGGTGTCTTCCACCTCGACCTCGAACGCCTGCCCCCGGCCGACCCGTTCTACCCGCTCGACAAGCCGCAGGTGGTTGTTCCGCGGCCATGCCGTGGAGCCAAAGGGATTGGCGAGCCGGGCAACGGCGATCTGCGAGGAAACCGGATCGAGCACCAGCAGGATCGCCGCCACGAGACAAATCGCCCCCGAGGCCATCGCCGCGCAGAGCGTCGGGCGGGCGTTGATTACCTCGGAGAAATCGATCCGCTCGGTCCGGGCAGTCGTTTGTGCGATCACCGCACGCCGCAAGGCAGCCGACCCGGTCGTCGGGTCGTCCTCCGACTGCTGCAGAAACTCCACAGACGAGACCAGCCGGTCTTCCATGCCCGGAAAACGCCGCTGCAGCTTCAACGCCAGGTCAACGTCGCGCAGACGCACAAATAGCGGCAGATACAGGAACCGGTAGCAACTCCAGCCCACCACCGCCAGCACCACCAGCAGACAGATTACTCGCAGCCCCCGATCCTGCAGGCGAAGCCGGTAATCGATCAATCCCAGCACCATCACCAGCGACAACACGACGGCGATCGTCCAGCCGGCGCCGTAGACCGCCACCAGCCGCCGCACGCGACCTCGCAAGCCGGCGATTCGTTGTTGCAGTGGGTGGGACAAGGGGTTCAGGGTTCAGGGGTCAGGGGTCAGGGTTCAGGATGTTATTGTAAAGCAGCAAGCGTTCACCCTCCATTATTCGTCAATTTCATTCTACACCATTCCCCCCAGTTTTCTTAATACCCATTCTATGGTAAGTAGCATCAGGGCCAGCAGGAGCACGGGCCACTTGTTCCAGATGGGCTTTGGCGGCAGGGATTCGATGGGAACTTGTCTGCCCGGCGGAAGGTCCTTCAGCAGGCGGCCGGCGGTTCGGAAGGTGTAGTAGCGGCCGTTGGTCACTTTGGCCGCCCCGCGGAGGGCGGAGGTATCGGCGCGGACGCGCTCGAATTCGCCGGCCGGGGCAGTGACGGTGAAATCGACGCCACGGGCGCGGCCCCCGGTCGCCGGTATGGCGATCCAGGCGTGGTAGTTTCCCGGCGTGGGGCGGCCGAGCAGACTCTCGAACACACCCCGGGCTGACGTCGCACGGCGGAGTTGAATCCGCCGCGTCTTGTGGTCCTTGTGCTCCAGAACGACGGTCACGCCGTCGTCTTCGGCCGGGGCGAGGCGTTCGTCGGCAAAGCGGACCCGCAGCCGCACCGGCTCCCCTTGGCGATACTCGCGCTTGTCGACCGACAGCGTAGCGGAGCGCTCGGCTGAGGAGAGTTTCGAGCGGCCCAGGTAGCGGATCATCTGGATCCAGTAGCGGGCGAAAAAGACATCGCCCACCCGGCGGCGCCAGCGCCAGGTCTCGTCGGTGGCGTGGAACAGCACCTTGCCGGCGCCGACGTATTGCAGGCAGACCACCGGCAGCGGGCGCCCGTCGTGGCCGAGCCGCTTCGGATCGACCGCCAGCACTCGGGCGGCGGGTTTCAGATCGGGGGCCTCCAGCAGCCAGTACAGCGGCGGCAGGTTCGCCCAAATCCTGCGCGTTTCGGCAGGCGTATCGCCGAGTTGCATTGGCGGGCTGGCCAGGCCGAGTTCGGTCGGCCGCACGCGAAAGCCGTCGCTGAGCACCTGTGCGGTGTCGGGATAGTGAAGGGAACTGAAGTTGATCGGCATCAACCGTCCCAAAGGCGTGTCGCGAAACGCCGCCGGCATGAACTCCGGCCCGGCAATCAACACGATTGCACCGCCCTTGCCCGGCTGATCGACAAAGTCGGCAAGGTCCTGCAAGTTCGAGGGGCTCAACAACGCCGGATTCGCATCGCCGAGGATAATCACGTCATAGGCAAACAGTTCATCGCGCCGGACGGGGAACACCCGCAGCGCCGATGCGTCCTGCTCGGCGTATTCCACCTCGGCGTCTTGCAGCACGGTGTGCAGTTCGATGGTCTCGTCGCGCCGCAGCATGTTTTCCAGGTAGCGGAACTCGAAGCTGGGATACGCCTGGACCAGCAGCACGCGAATCGTTTCCTTGCGGACCTCGACGGTGCGCTGCTTTCGGTTGTTGCGGGTATTGAGTTCACCCTCCTGCGGTTCGACCTCGACGACGTACTGGAATTTTCCGACCTCGGCGGGCCGGTAAGGCAGCCGGACCAGTTCGCTGTGGCCGTCGGCGCCCAGGGTTACCTCGAGCGCTGCCAGTACTTGCGGCTTGTCCTGCCGGCGCAACACGACTCGGGCCTTCTTTCCGCGCAGGCCGGTCCCGGAAACCCTGCACTCGAACTGGACGACATCGTCGACAAAGACCACGTCGTCGACCAGCAGATCGGTAAGTTTCAGGTCGCGGACCGGCTTGTCGCTGCCGATGGCCACGGCAAACAGCGGCACGCCCCGTCGCCGGGCCAGCGCAGCGGCCTCGGCAAGCGGCGGACCGTCGGTATTGATACCGTCGCTGAGCAGAATTACGGCGGCCGGCGCCGTGCCGCGCAGCTCGTCGAGCACCGCGCGCACGCCGTCGCCCAACCGGGTGCTCCCGCCGGTCGGCTGAAGGGAGCGAATCTGCTCGGCCAATTCGCCGACACCCGGCTGCCGGCCGGGCTCATTTCCGGTGAGCAAGCAGACCCGCAGCTTGTAATCGTCGGCCACCGCCGCGAGCATTGCGGCGTCGTTTTCCAGGAGCAGTGTTCGCAGGAGATTCCACCTGGTCGGTTGGGCGTCATCTGCGAGTGTTTGCTTCACCCGATCGCTGAGTTCCTTGCCGAGTTTCTGCTGGTAGCGGTCGGCAATGGTCATGCTGAGCGAATCATCGAGCAACACGGCCACGTAGGGCAGGCCGGTTCGTTGCAGGGAGAGGGCCACCTGGGCGATCATCAGCGCCAGGATCGCCACCAGGGCCAGGCGGACGGCGGCCAGCGCCATTCGGTACGGCGCAGACACCCGGCGACCCTCGCGCAGGTAGATCGTCACCACGAAGACCACGGCGAAGACGACGAACAGCAGTGTTACCCAGGGCGGCCAGGGCCAGCTAAGTTCAAAACTCCATACGGTTCCCTCGCCCGCCGCGGCATTGATCCCCAGCAATCGTTCGATCCAGCTTGGCAGGGTGCCGCTCATGACGTGTGGTATCCGAATCGCCAGGCGAGGTAGGTTTCTGTGAACAGCAAGCCCAGAACGACGTAGAGCAGGCCGACGTACAGGCGCGCGGATCGGGCGATGGGTCCGGCGGCCGGCCGCCGATCGAGGTCCTGCCAGGTGGTTTGGTGAAGCAAGGGTACACCCGGCCAGACCTCGCTGCGCAATTCGTCGGGCGTTACCTGGGCAAGGTCGCTTTCGGCCGTGTCCGGGTTGACCGCGAAGCGGCGATTCTCGTCGATCGGCCGCCCCAAGCGAACCGTGTAAACGCCGCTGTCGGCGGTCTCGGCGAAGCTGAGCACGGCGTAATCGCCCTCGGCGCGGAGTTGGGCCGGCTGGCTGCGGCCGTCGGGTGCCTGCACCAGAACGGAAACGTCGCCGCTCGGCGCCGGCACCGAGGTAACCAGTGGACGGCCCACCTCGACGTTGCGCTGCTTCAACTCTCCGCCGGCGCAGAACGCCAGCATCTCCTGCACCAGCGAAACGAAACCCGGTAGCAACGGAAAACTGCTCCAGGAGGTGTCGGCCGAAGTCGCCACCAGCACCACCCGGCCGCGACCGAATGGCTCTTCGACAATCAGCGGGTCGCCGCCGGCGGTCCCCAGCACGACCTTGGCGTTGGAATCCTTCGGCACGTCGAGCTTGAAGTACTTGAAGATCGGCACGCGCGACAACCCGGCCTCCTCGCGGCCGCGGAAGGCGCGGACCATCGGGTGGGCGTACTGTAAAGGATTGATGAAGTACACTCCCTGCGGGCTGGGGTTTTCGAGCCGTGCGGGTAAGATGCGAGGCGTCTGCGACGTGCCGCCCAACTCGTTGTTGTAGCGGCCGGGCAGGACCCCTTCGCCCAGAAAGAAGACGACATTCCCGCCGTTTTGCAGATAGGCGGCCAGCACGCGGGCCTCGCCTGCGGTGAACTGGGCAACGTCGCACAGCAACAGGCAGTCGTACCGGCCCAGGTCGCGCTCCAACAGGGCGCTTTCCATGGCCACGTCGACCTGCACCCGAGTCTGCTCGAAACGGTTGCCCAGCGGCGAGAGGGCAACCGCCAGGTAATCGCTGGCGCCGCGGTACGGCTCCCCGGACGGACGGCCCTCGATACACAACACGCGGAGCGATTGCCGCACCGGCACGGCCAGATAGCGGCGGTTGTCCATCGCCAGCGCGTCGCCATCGATACGCACCTCGACCGCATGGTCGCCGGGTGTTTCGAACCGGTAGGACAACCCGACCAGGCTCTCGCCGCCCGGCGGCAACCCGGCGTACGTCTCCGCCACGCGCCGCCCGTCGACCAGCAGTTGCACCGGCTCGTCGACGCGAGGCTGTCGGGTGAAGTTTCTCAGTGTCGCCTCGAACAATACCTCGCCGGCCAAGGTGGCGATCGGCTCGCGGGTTCGCAAGTCGGTAACCGCCAGGTTTTCGGCGTCGGGTTGCCCCAGGTCGATCACCACCAGGCTCGCCGCTTGGGCCAAGGCTGTGCCGCCGCGGCGCAACTCGGCCATGGCGGCGCGCGGCAGCTTCGGCCGCCAGGTCACCCGCTGCAGGTCCGTCAGGAAGTAGACTTCGTGCCGGGCGAGGCCGGGATGTTCGCGGCGGGCGGTCTCGATGATTTGTCGAATTTTGGCAACGGTGGCGGTCAAGTCGGCCGAGGTGTCGGTCCGCTGCAGGTGGTCGATTTCATCGAGCACCTCACCCGGCTCCAGGGCCGGCGTGCCGATTACCACCTTCGGCGGCGAGGCCATGAGCACGAGCGTAAAGGCGTCGCCCTGGCGGCTCTCCTCGACGATTTGTTGCGCGAGTTGTCTCGCCCGCTCGAAGCGGCTCTGCTCGGCCGGTTTGTACGCCATCGAGAAGGAGGCGTCGACGGCGATCAGCCGATGCACGCGTCCCCCGCCGCCGCCTGCGAATCCCGCCCGCTGAAAGTACGGCTCGGCCACGGCCAGCACCAGCAGCACGACGAGCAGCGTTCGGATCGCCAGCAGCAGCCACTGCTCGAAGCGGAGCCGGCGGTTCTGCCGCTTTACCGCCGCCAGCAGGTACTCGACCGCCGCCCAGGACATCTCCCGATACCTCCGCCGGCTGAGCAGGTGAATCACAATCGGCGCAGCCGCCGCCGCCAGCCAGCCGAGCATCGGCAGGTTGAGAATTCCAAAGGCGATAGGCGGCAGCGGAAACATGAGATTAGTTGTCAGTAGTCAGTTATCAGTCGTCAGTCGTCAGTTATCAGTTGGCAGTCGTCAGTTATCAGTTGGCAGTCGTCAGTTATCAGTTGGCAGTGGTCAATGGTTAATGTGCGATCTTGTGAACCGCGGCGTGCGAGCCTTTCTTACACGCTTGCCCCCGGAACGCAGTCCGGGGGCGTTTGTCCGGAACGATCCCCAGCACGCAGTGCGCCGGCTTTCTCCCTGACTCCCGATAGCTGACAACTGATAACTGATAACTGGAAACTATTTCCTCGATGCAAGGTAACTCGACAACACAACCTCCAACGACTGATCCGTTCGCAGCAACACGTAATCGATCCGGTGCATGCGGCAGCCTTGCTTGAGGCGATGGATGTAGGCGTTGAATTCCTCGAGATATGCCTTGCGCAGCGCGCGGGGTTCGACGAGCACCTCGGGCAGTTGTTCCAGGCCCTTGAACATGCTGGCCTGCTGGAAGGGGAAGTCCAGTTCGGCGGGGTCGAGCACGTGCATCAGGATCACTTCGTGGCGGCGATGGCGCAAGTGCTTCAGCCCGGCCATCATCGCCTCTACGTCGTCGAACAGGTCGCTTAAGACGATGACGATTCCCCGCTTCTTCAGCCGCTCGGCCAGTTCGTGAAAGATCAATCCGGTGGCCGTCTTGCGCCGGCCGGGGGCTTCTTCCATCACGTGCGCAAGCTGTTCGATGTGGGAGGGGGTGCTGACGGCTCGGACCAGCGCGCGGATCTGGTTATCGAAGGTGGCCAGCCCGGCACTGTCCTGCTGGTGGAGGATCAAGTACGCCAGCGCGGCGGCGGCGCACCTGGCGTACTCCAGTTTCGACAGCGCCGCGGCGGCACTTTTGTACTGCATGCTCTCGCTGATATCCAGCAGCAGGTAGCAGATCAGGTTCGTTTCTTCCTCGAACTGCTTGAGATAGTACTTGTCGGTACGGCCGAAAACCTTCCAGTCGAGATACCGCAGATCGTCGCCGGGCGAGTACTCGCGGTGTTCGGCGAACTCGATCGAGAAACCGTGAAACGGGCTGCGGTGCATCCCCGACACGTAGCCCTCGACGATCAGCCGGGCGCGGAGCGCAAGCCCCTTGAGCCGGGCAAGTATCGCGGGGTCCAGGTAGTTCGGCGAGTCGGTTGTTTCCGGTTGTGCCATCTTCGCTCGCGATCTGCATCCGCGCCGCGGTCAATCCTCGGCCGACTTGAAGACCGGCGGCAACTTGCCGCCGCCAGCCGATTCCTGCACCTCGACCGCGGCCGTGTCGATCAGGCGCCGGATGATGCCGTCGGGCTTGACGCCTTCGGCCTCGGCGTTGAAGTTCGTCAGGATTCGGTGCCGCATAACGGGCGGGGCCACCGCGCGGATATCCTCGGTCCCGGCGTAGTAACGCCCGTGCAACACCGCCCGAGCCTTCGCACCCAACACCAAATACTGGCTCGCCCGCGGACCGGCGCCCCAACTGACGTAGTCGCGAATGAACTGCGGCGCGTCGCCTTTTTCGGGCCGGGTAAGCCGCACAAGCTGCAAGGCGTAGCGGATTACGTGATCGGCCACCGGCACGCGGCGGACGATCTTCTGCAGCTTTAGGATCTGCCCGCCCGAAAGCGTCGGCGTAACGCTCGACTCCACGTCGGCCGTGGTCCGCTTGACGATGTCGAATTCCTCCTGCTCTTCCGGGTAA
>Ga0180429_10002572_pt1 | contig 14866 bp, 9 predicted proteins | sample SS_ome_FD_132428 | JGI IMG/M metagenome (GOLD analysis project Ga0180429, IMG submission 132428) | Hypersaline lake sediment archaeal communities from the Salton Sea, California, USA - SS_1_S_1 metaG | ecosystem: Environmental > Aquatic > Non-marine Saline and Alkaline > Hypersaline > Sediment ...
CTCCACGGGTGTCTACCCCACCGGCAGCGTGAACGATTTCTACCTGGAGAACAGCTACGGGCAGTACGGCCTGACCGGGCTCGCCTCGGGCTGGCACACCTCCACCGGCCTCTACTCGGAGTTCACGCCCACCGACTACGGCCAGGTGCAGGACATGATCGCCGCGGCCATCGCCCAGCTCGATCCGCTCATCGACTACAGCCAGTACGACAGCGACGGACCGGACGGCCTGCCGAACTCGGGCGACGACGACGGCTTCGTGGACGCCCTCTTCTTCGTCCACGCGGGGCCCGGCCGCGAGCAGACCGGCGACGACAACGACATCTGGTCCCACGCCTGGGCCTTCCTCGCGGGCCTGGCCACCGACGACGGCGTCCAGTTCTACCGCTATACCGTGGAGCCGGAGGCGCTCGTGGGCGGCGAAATGATCTCGATCGGCGTCTTCGCCCACGAGTACGGCCACGTGCTCGGTCTGCCCGATCTCTACGACATCGACTACGGCTCCAGCGGCATCGGCAGCTGGGGCGTGATGAGCGGCGGTTCCTGGAACCGGCGTCCGGGCGATCCCGCCGGCAGCTGCCCCGCCCATTTCACCGCCTGGAGCAAGTGGAAGCTGGGCTGGCTGACGCCGACGATCGTCACCGCGGACCAGTACGGCGTGACCGTGCCGCCGGTCGAGACCAACCCCGTCGCCTACCGCATCTTCCGCGACGGCGCGACCGACGGCGACGAGTTCTTCCTGGCCGAAAACCGCCGCACGATCGGTTTCGACGCCGGACTGACCCGGCGCCAGGTGGACCTGGGTTTGCCCCAGCCGGAGGGCCTGGTCATCTACCACGTGGACGACGCCGTGAGCGGCAACGCCAACGAGATGCACAGGCTGGTGGACGTCGTCGAGGCCAGCCCCTGGTTCCACGCCCCGGACGACTGGCTGGAGCAGCTCGACGGGGAGCTGGACTACAGCCTCCATCTCTGGCTCAACGAGTACAACCGCGGCGACAACGGCGACCCCTGGCCCGGCTGGTCGACCACCACGCCCGATTCCACCGACTGGACCGGCCCGCGCGACCGGGACCGCTTCGCCGACGACACCATCCCGCCGGCCGAGGACCACTTCTGCGACGTCACGGGCGTCGCCATCGAGAACATCGCCCTGTCCGGCGAGGATGTGGTCGCCGACTTCCGCGTCGGCGCCAAGCGGGCGCAGGTCGTCGCCCCGGACAAGGCCTTCACCTGGACCTTCGAGGTCGACCACGAGAGCTGGCTCTTCTGCCGTGGATTCGTCCACCGGGACACGCTCCAGAGCGGCACCTGCGTCGGCCCCGGCGGCCTGTGGTTCGGCGTGAACGACTTGGACTACGATTGCCCGCCCGGCTACGGCAACAACTGGAACGATTTCACGTGGCGCGTGATCGGCGTCTCCGACGGCGCCACCGTCAGCCTGCGCCACCACTACGACCTGGAGCCCGAATACGACTTCGCCCACCTCGAGGCGCGCTGCGCGGGCGATCCCGGGGCCGTCTGGCACGAGATCGCCGCCTTCGACGGCTACAGCGACTGCGTGACCGATACCTGGGCCATTCCCACGGCGGCGATCGACGCCTGCGCCAACCCCCACGGCTTCGCCGTGCTGGACCTGCGCCTGCGCCTCGCCTCAGATTCGGGCTACTCCGCCCAGGACGGCGGCCACTGCGGCATCGGCTGGTGGGTGGACGAGATCACGATCACCGGCGAGTACGCCGTGGGCGTCGAGGACCTGCCGGGCGCCGGGCTGCCCGCCCTGCTGCGCCCGGCCTCGCCCAATCCCTTCAATCCCTCGACCACGCTGCGCTTCCACGTGCCCGCCGGCGCCCGCGCGGTGGATCTGGCGGTCTTCGACCAGCGCGGCCGCCGGGTATGCGACCTGCTGGCCGCCCCCGAGGCGGGCTGGCAGGAGCGCCGCTGGGACGGTCGCGACGCGGACGGCCGCTCCCTTCCGAGCGGCGTCTACTTCGCGCGGCTGACCGTCGACGGGGCGCTGCGCATCCAGAAGCTGGCTCTGCTGAAGTAGCCGTCGGGATCGCGAAAAGCGAGATAGTTAACACGTCAATAGTTGACATGTTAACTATCTCGTTTTTGGAGAGTGTGCGGTCACGAAGAAGAGAATCCGGCGCTATCGTCATTTTTTCGACGCACGGATTCGGAATTTTGCTATCATGTGCGCCATTATGCGCACCTTGAAAGACACCCGGATCCTCCCGTCGATACTCATGCTCCTCGTCCTGGCGGCGGCGATCCCCGCGGCGGCCTCGGTCCACAACATCCACCTCTACACCGACAGCACGCCCGACTACGTCAGCCGCGAGGACTTCCTGCAGTCGGTCACCGGCATCTGGGACGATCCCCAGGACCAGGCCATCGCGATCTGGCGCTACATGGTGCGCGGCCATCGCCAGACCCACGCCACGCGGGAGGACGACCGGCCGCTCTTCGATCCCATCCACTTCTACAACAGCTACGCCAACACCTTCTGCGGCTACGTGGCCGGCTACTACACCTCCTTCGTCGATGCGCTGGGCGGGGACTGGCGGCACCGCTACGTGGAGCTCGGCGACCACACCGTGGCCGAGGCCTCGTGGGACGGCGGTGCCGACTGGCACATGTTCGACACGTCCATGGTGATCTACGCCCTGAGGCCGGACGGCGGGGTGGCCTCCTGCGCCGACATCCAGGCCCCGGGCAGCAGCGCGCTGTCGCTGGCCCTGGGCGCGACGGGCCCCGAGCCGGGACACGACTACCTGTACTTCGCCGCGCCCGAGTGCATGACAAACCCCGTCGACCCGGCCCACGCCGGCGACCTGACCTACCCCTGGGGCTACCGCAAGGCCTGCGACAACCCGGTCGACAACCAGCGCACCCTGCGCAACGGCGCCGACTCCTACATCTCCGGCTTCCAGGTGCAGGACTGGTACACCCACGTGCGCCACGGCTGGCGCTACCGGCTGCACCTGCGTCCCGGCGACCGTTACACGCGCTACTGGGAGCGGCTGGGCGACACCGAGGACTTCTACCGTCCGGCGGGTCCCAACGACCCCCACGACACGACGCCGGTGGGCGACTTCCACGGCACGGGCGTGTGGAGCCACGAGCCGGACCTGGCGCACGTCGATTACCGCCTGTCGATCCACGACGAAGAGGACGTGGTCCACGTCAGCGAGACCGGCCCCGGTCCCAACCTGCGGCCCGCGGCGGCGGGGCTGACGGCGCGCCTGGACCTGAAGATCGACGCGGCCAACGTGGCGACCTCGAGCAGCGTGGCCCTGGAGGGACGGCGCGAGGGGGCGGGCGACGAGGTGCGCCTGCTCTTCTCCCGCGACGCGGGCATCAACTGGGCGGAGCTCTGGTCGGCGTCGTCGGCCGCCTTCGACGTGGATGTGGCGCTGCCCTCGGCGCTGGTGGGCGGCGCCCACGAGTACCTCCTGCGCGTGGAGATGAGCGCGGCCGCCGATCCGGCCGGCTGCGGCCTGGACGACGTGCGCGTGACGACCATCACCCAGGTCAACGCCTTCACCCTGCCCCGCTTCCAGACGGGCGAGAACAAGGTGCGCTTCCTCCTCGGCGAGCAGCTGGCCAGCCAGACCCTGTGGCCGGTGCTCCACGACGACGGGGGCAGCGACCGCTACCAGGAGAGCGCCGAGAGCTGGAGCGGCCTCGACGCCGCGACCGACGCCGACGCCTTCTACCGCTCCGTGCTGCGACCTGCGTCCGCGGCTGCGCCCGGCCAGGTCACCTGGCGGTTGACGACGCCCACGCCCATGACGCGCGTGGAGTACGGCGGCAGCTTCGTCTCCCGCATCGACGATCCCGGCGATTACGTGGACCTGTCCCACGCCTTCGACGGGAGCGCGGCGACGCCCGGCGGCACCTTCGACGCCGACGCGTCCGACACCTGGGACGGGCGTCTCTACGTGACGGCCGACGCGCCTCCGGGCGTACACGAGGCGCGCCTGCGCTACGACATCGGCAGCACCGCCTCGCAGATCTACAACGCCACCGGCATCCAGTCCCTGCTGATGACCGCGTACCACGAGCCGCGCGACCCGTCCTTCGCGCCCGTGGAGGTCACCTTCAACTGGACCGAATACCACGACGGCCAGCCCGTCACGCGCTCGCACTCGCGCATCGTCGACGACGCCGAGGATCTCTGGTACGTCAACGTGAGCGGCGACCGCGACCCGCGCATGAACTGGGTGCGGATGCAACTGGCCGACGGTTCCGTGGCCGAGGGCTACACGGGGGGCGATCCCGGTCCCGGCGCCGGCTACGACAAGCAGGTGGTGCGCTTCGACTGGCTCGACGACGTCTCGCGCGGCCGTCCCTACACGGTGAGCCGTGCCGCCTCGCCCGAGAATCCCGACGACGACGGCGACCTGACCAACGGCTGCCTCACGCCGCCGACGACCTACTGGAACAGCAACGTCATGCGGACCCAGGGCGCATTGTGGGAGTCCGGCGCGCCCCTGACGGTGACCCTGGACCTGGGCGCCCAGTCGCCCGTGGCCGCCCTGCGCGTCACCACCCACCAGCCCAACGCCGGCTACGCCCATCCGGCCGGGATCGTCGCCGAGATCTCCGACGACGGCACGAGCTGGCGCCCCTACGGCGAGACGGGCCACGACGCGCTGTGGCGTCCCGAGGGCAACTTCCTGGACTGGGGCTACGCCCACTCCTCGGCCTACGACGACCTGCCCGCCCAGGGCCGCCTGGCCTTCCCCTTCTGGATCCTGCCCGCCGCCACCGAGGCGGGCCGCCACCTGCGCCTCACCTTCACCCTGCAGGACGGCACCGGGCTGGGCCTGTCCGAGATCCAGGCCTTCGACGAGGTGGTCGTGGAGGACTGGCCCGATCGCGAGATCTGGATGCCCGGCTCCACGGACGTGGACGACGGCCCGGACCCGTCGGTTCCGCCGGTGCGCCTGGCGCTGCGCTGCGCGCCCAACCCCTTCAATCCCAGCACCCGTGTGGAGTTCATGGTGCCCGCGACCGGTCGCGTCTCGCTGCGGGTCTTCGACGTGCGCGGCCGCGAGGTGCGCGTGCTGCGCGACCGCGTCCTGGCCGCCGGGCGCCACGTCGTCACCTGGGACGGCACCGACCGCCGCGGCCGCGCCGCGGCCGCCGGCACCTACTTCCTGGTCCTGCGCACCCCCGCCGGCGACCGGGTCGCCAAGGCCGCGCTTGTCAAGTGACTCCCCGTCGGTCATGATCTCCCGCTCATCATCCGAACGGGAGAGACCATGAACGATACGCTGGACGACACGGTGATCCTCATCGCGAGCGACCGCCTCGGCCGAGGCGACGACGATCTCGGCGCGGCGCTCATGCTGGCGGCCATAAAGACCCTCCCGAAGACCGACGGTCCCCCGCCGTCGCACATCCTCTTCATGAACGCCGGCGTCAAGCTCTGCTGCGCGGGCTCGAAGGCCCTCGCCGACCTGCGCGCCCTCGCGGCGGCCGGCGTGGAGCTCCTCAACTGCGGCACCTGCCTGGACTGGTTCGACCTGAAGGACGCCCTCGAGGTGGGGCGGGCCTCGAACATGAAGGAGATCCTGGAACTGCAGAAGAGGGCGGGGCGGGTGGTCAGGCTCTGAGCGGCAAGACCGGCCGGCCGATCACGGTCCGGTCCATCTGACGCCACGGATCGGCTGGACCCGCGATTGCCACGGATGGACCAGGCCAACCATCTCGATGGTCGACGGCGCGACGATCTCATCTCCGTTCTCGAAATACAGGTTGTAGATGCACTGGTATTGATAGCCGTACGCATGTCCACCGACCATTTCGAGGGCCGCGAACGGACCGACGTCGTATAGGATCAGCCCGCAGTCTTCCTGGAAGATGTTCCAGTTGTTGATGGAATAGTGATCCTCCGAGAAGCCGTCCTCCTGCTCGATCAGGAAGCGGATTTCCCATAATCCCTGCACGTATTGACAGTCGGGCGTATCCGGGCCGTCCGGCACCTCGATCAGAACGGTCGCCGTGTCGCGCGCGCCGATGTCCACCGTGCTCGCGGCCATGATCATGACCACGGTCGGTTCGGGAGCGTACGCGGGCGCCGTGTAGCGGCCGGAGCTGGTGAGGGTGCCCACGCCCGCAGGCTCCTGGCTCCAGGTCACGCTGCGGTCGGGGTATCCCGTGACGAGGCTGATCATGTTGAGGCTCGCCTCGAGCGGCATGGTCGTGTGCGCAGGCGTGAGGCGCACGGCGATCTCCGGAGGGTCGTCGCCGGGCGCGCCGAAGACGGTGCCGGTGATGGGCTCGCCGCGCTTCATCGCGGTTTCGAAGGTGCCCGTCAGGGTTGCGCCGTCACGGGCGACGCCGATGGACAGGGTCATCGGCCACGACAGGGAGCCGTCCTCCCAGGACAGGCCAAGTCCTCTCACGCCGCGTCCCGCCACATCGCCCTCGAACACGCCCTGGGCCGTGTCGAAGAACACCGTGTCCTCGATGGTCGAGAAGGTGCCCGAGATCAGGAACGGGTCGTACAGGTCGGGATCGGGACTCACGCGCAGCGTCCACGCCCCCTCGAGCAGTTGCGCGGGCGGTTCGTCCTCGAGAGGCGCGACCGTCTCCTCGTCGCAGGCGACGAAGGCCAGTCCGAACAGGATCAGGAATAGAGCGCGGAGGATATGTCGGCACATGTGGTCCTCCCGGATATGGGGCGAGGACTCGCATCACATGTGAGTGTACGGCAGCGGGGCCCGGCGGGTCAATCCGGGGCGACGATCACCTCGACCTCGACGGTGTCGGCCTCGGCGCCGGCCAGGGCGCGGGCGCGCAGGGTCAGCGGGGTGTGCTCGACTACGGTCGGGGGCGTCCAGTCGTAGCTCCAGGCCTCCAGGCCGTCGGCGATGATCCAGCCGCCGCCGTCGTTGAACTCCACCGCGTCGAGGGGGTCGCCGCAGGTGCCGGCGACGGCGGTGCCGGTGACCTGCACGGGCGTGCCGCCGGTGACGGTGTCGGCCACGGCGATCGTGACGTCCAGCACCTCGGCCGGCAGCCACTGGATGGTGGCGGAGACGGGGTCGGGGTCGAACCAGTCGTTGCGGAACTGTCCGTGGACGGTCTTGACCAGGTCGCCGACGCAGGCGCTGTGTGCGAAATAGCCCGTGGTGGCGTAATCCTGCCAGGCGGTCGAAGCCAGTTCGGCGACGCTCTCGGCGAAGCGCATCTGCGAGGCGGCGACGGAGGTCTGCATGGAGAACTCCAGGTCGGGGGTCGATTCGGCGCCGCCGTTGATCGTCAGCACGATGTTCGCGAGGCTGTCGGGCACGGCCAGGGCGCTGTCCACGCGGGTGAAGCCGAAGTCGCACATGAACTCGCCGTAGACGGTCTGGGAGTCGGGCGCGGCGTCGAGCAGGTAGCCGTCGTACTGGGCGTCGCCCGTGAGCCAGGGGGCCGAGGGCAGGTCGCGGAGGTCGGCGGCGAAGCGCATCTGCGTGACGCCGTCGCCGGAGATCTCAAAGAGGGTGTTCATGCTGGCGACGAAGGTCTCGCCGTTCTTGAGCGTCAGCTGGGGATCGAAATCGACCTCGATGGAGTCCTCCCAGGTCTGGCCGGCCGCTCCGCCGGTGAACACGCGCATGTAGACGCGCTTCATGACGCCGCTGCTGTCGGCCGCGCCCAGGTCCCAGGGCACCGTGACCTCGCCGTTATCGTCGAATTCATGGACGAGCCCGAGCTCGAAATCCGGCGTGGCGCCGAGCTCGATGCTGTCGCCCATGTCCACGCGGATGAAGAGGTCGAGCTTGCGCGAGGCCGCGGTCTCGGTCTCGCCGAACTCCAGGTAGGGCGGCACCGGCACGAGGGCGGCCTGCACGGGTGTGATCGCCGTCCCGACCCCGGAGGCGTCCACGGCGCGCACCTTGTAATAGTTGTCCTGGTTGGATGCGTATTCGGTGTGCAGGTAGGTCTTGGTCGGATATTCCACCGAGCCGGCGATGGTGAAGGGCCCATCGGCCTCGAGGCTGTGCAGCACTTCGTAGGCGGCGATACCGGACAAGGTCAGGCCGTTCCATGACACGAGTACGCCGGTGTCCGTATATCCGGCATCGACCTGGAAGGGATCCCCCTGGTAGGGCCCGTCCGGGTCGAGGGGGTTCTCGTAGGCGGGAGCGGTGGGCTCCTGGGTGCAGCCCGCGGCCAGGATCAGGACGGCCGGGACCAGGGCGGCCAGGGCCGCCAGCAGGACGGGCCGGGCGCGGGACAGGCTGATCTCGTTTGACATCTGCATACTCCTAGAAGCTCAGGCGCCAGCCCACGTGGAAACCGCCGCCGGCGGCCGGCCGCGGCGTGTCGAGCGATGCGATGCCGGAGGGCGGCACGGGCCGCGGCCCCGGTCCCACCTCGGCCGACGGAAAGCGGAGCCACGCGTCCAGGACGCCGACGACCACGGCGCCCGCCGCGGCCACCAGCGCGGCGTCGCGCAGGTCCAGGGCGTTCCTCATGCTCGCGTGCTCGTCCTCGGCGCGGGCCCGGTAGTCGGCGAGGTCGTCGGGCAGGAAGGCCGCGTTGTAGTCCTCGATGGCGAGCTGGTACGCGTCCTTGCTGTTCTGGGCGCTCATGTCCGCGACCAGGGCCGTGAGCAGCCCGCCCACCTCGACACCCGTCAGGATCCAGCCCAGGGTCGGCCGGCCCACGTAGCGCTGACCTGACCCCGCCAGCACGAAGCTCTGCAGCACGGCGCGATTGCGGCTCATGGGTTCGAGCCGCATGTGCAGGCGGATGACCTGGTGCGCGCCCTCGGCCACGAACTTGCGCCGCATGGTCTGCATGCCCTTGCGTTCGGCGGTCACCGTGTGCCAGCCGTCGGACAGGGTCACGGGAGCGCTCATGGGCAGCGTGACGGCGGGCGCGCCGTCGATGACGACCCGCGCGCCGGGCGTGCCGGAGAGGACGAGGGTCGCGCCCGTGGCGGGCAGCGCCAGCAGCATGAGCGCGAGCGACGCCAACAGCCCGTGTCCGCGCGTGAACCGGGGGGTGGGGATCATTCGTGGATCTCGCCTTCGTTGAATCGGGTTCCGTGAGACGGGCAACAGTATAGGTAACCGTTCCCCCGGAGTCCAGATGTCCGGAGCTCCTGGAACACGCCGCCGGGGCGGGGGTTCCGCGCCTCAATCCCGGTGGTAGGGGTGCCCGCGCGCGATGGCCAGGCCGCGGTAGATCTGCTCCAGCAGCAGGTAGCGCGCGGTCTCGTGGGTGAAGGTCAGCGGGGAGAGGGACAGGCGCCGGTCGGCGCGGGAGAGGGCCGCGTCGCCGAGGCCGTCCGGACCGCCGATCAGGAAGGTCGGCGCGCCGTGGGCGGCCAGCAGCTTCGAGACGGCGCGCGAGGTGAGCGCCTCGCCGCGCTCGTCCAGGGCGTGGACGGGGCCGGCGCCGAGCCGGGCCAGCATGGCGGCGGCCTCGCGGACGGGATCCTGGTCCTTGAGCTCGACGATCTCCAGGGCGGCCCAGCGCCCGATGCGCCGTTCGAAATCGGCGCAGAGGGCGGCCAGATTGGGGTCCTTCAGCTTGCCGACGGCGAGGAGGCGTATCATGGGCGGGCTCCCGAGGCTATGGGGTCGGCGCTTCGCTTCGCGCTTCGCGAGGCGCTACGCGACGACCCTCCGACGCCCGGGGCCGGCACGATGCACCTCGCCGTCGGCATGATGAAGCGCCGAGGGGGGGAAGTCCAGCGGGGGAAGTGAGAATGGATCTCGATATTGATGTTTTGGAATCAGAATATTGCGATTTGATATCTCTTGTGACATAATCGCTTTCGAATACGTGCAACTTTTGCGTGTGCCCCGTCCCTGTCGAGGAGACCGCCATGGATCGCCCTGTCGCCCGAGTCCTGTTCCTGGTCCTCCTGCTGGCCGCAGCCGCCTCGGCGCTCGCCCGCAATCCCATCCGCCGCGAGTTCTTCAGCGTCTATCCGGACGCCGAGACCACGGCGCTCGACGACGTGCCCAGCAACGCCGGCCACTGCGGCGTCTGCCACTTCGACTTCGACGGAGGCGGGCCGCGCAATCCCTACGGCATCTCCATCGAGGTGGGGCTCAACAGCGGTCTGAGCGACCTGGAGGCCATCCTGGCCATCGAGAACGAAGACGCCGACAACGACGGCTTCAGCAACCTGGTCGAGGCCTCGGACACGGCCAACTTCGTCAACACGCCCACCTTCCCCGGCCTGAAGGCCTCGAACCTGGGACAGGTGATCAACGTGGACGCGGCCGACATCGAGGATTTCCTCACCCCGCAGGGCGCGCCCGACGAGATCGATCCGGTGGTCACGGTGCTGGCGCCCGCCGGCGGCGAGTCCTTCCAGGCCAACACCACGACGACCATCTCCTGGACCGCCACCGACGACACGGGCGTCTCCCACGTGGAGATCGAGTTCAGCGACGACGGGGGCGCGTCCTGGAAGCCCGTCGCCCGCGACCTGGCCAACGACGGCGCCTGGGACTGGTTCGTGCACAACTACCCCGGTCCGAACACGCTGATCCGGGTCGAGGCCTACGACTATGCGGGCAACGAGGGCACCGGCGAGAGTCCCGCGACCTTCACCATCGCACCGGTGCCCGGCGCCATCGTGCCGACGACCCTGCGCGACTTCGAGATGCCCGGCACGCAGCCTCTGGAGGGCGCGATCCTGGAGGACCCGTCGGTGACCTGCGTGACCTGCCACGGGGACTACGACGCCACCATCGAGCCCTGGTTCAACTGGCGCGGCAGCATGATGGGCAACACCATGCGCGATCCGCTCTACCAGTCCCTGGTTCGCATCACCGACGCCTCGGCCCCGGGCGGCGGCGACCTCTGCCTGCGCTGCCACACGCCGGGCGGCTGGCAGGAGGGCCGCTCCACCGACACCAGCGGCGGCATGCTCAACGCCAAGGACCGCCAGGGCGTCCAGTGCGACTTCTGCCACAGCGGCGTGGACGTGCACTACCAGGTCGGCGACGACCCGCCCGGCGACGAGGCGATCCTGGCCGAACTGGAATCCGTCCCCATCGACAACGCCAACGGGCAGTTCGTCACCGACCCCGATCCGGTGCGCCGCGGCCCCTACGCCGACGCCCTGGCCTCCCATCAGTTCTCCCATTCGGACTTCTTCCTGAGCGCGGAGATCTGCGGCACCTGCCACGACGTCAGCAACCCGGTCTTCGTCGCGGGCGCCACGCCGGACGAGTACGTCGTGCAGGACCTCGACGCGCCCCATCCCGACAGCGACCGGCGCAACATGTTCCCGGTGGAGCGCACCTTCAGCGAGTGGAGCGAGAGCGAGTACGCCACCACGGGCGTCTACGCGCCCCAGTTCGCCGGCAACAAGCCCGACGGCATCGTGTCGACCTGCCAGGACTGCCACATGCCGGACGACTCCGGACGCGGCGCCAGCGAGGGGCCGAACCGCACCGACGTCGGCGTGCACGACTTCACCGGCGGCAACCACTTCATCCCCGACATCCTGGCGGACTACTACCCGACAGAGGTCGACCAGTCCGCCCTCGACGCCGGCAAGGCCCGGGCGATCGGCCAGCTGCAGAAGGCGGCCACGCTGGACGTCGTCGAGATCCCGGGCGGCGCCGTGCCCGCGATCGTCGTCACCGTGACCAACGAGACCGGCCACAAGCTGCCCTCGGGCTACCCGGAGGGCCGGCGCATCTGGCTGAACGTGAAGGCCTACGACGACGCGATGCAGCAGGTGTACGAGTCGGGCGCCTACGACGGCGCGACCGGCGTGCTCACCCACGACGCGGACCTGAAGATCTACGAGATCAAGCCCGGACGGTCCGAGCGGCTGGCCGCGGCGCTCGGCGTCTCGTCGGGGCCGTCCTTCAACTTCGCCCTGAACGACACCGTCTACTCCGACAACCGCATCCCGCCGCGTGGCTTCACCAACGCCGGCTTCACGACGGTCCAGTCGCCGCCGGTGGCCTACAGCTACGACGACGGGCAGTACTGGGACGAGACGACTTACGGCCTGCCGGTCGCCGCGACCAGCGCCGTGGTCACCCTCTACTACCAGACCACCTCCAAGGCGTTCATCGAGTTCCTGCGCGACAACGATCCCGATGCGGCGCTGGGCCAGCAGCTCCACGACGCGTGGGTGGCACAGGGACGGGCCGCGCCGGTGGCCATGGCCAGCGCGTCGATCTCGGTGGAGGTGACCGACGCCGACGGCCCGCCGCAGCGCGCAACGCGGCTCCACCAGAACGCGCCGAATCCCTTCAATCCCGTCACCAAGATCCGCTACAGCCTGGCCGCGGACGGTCCGGTCCGTCTGGAGATCTTCGACGAGCGCGGGCGCCTGGTGCGCCGTCTGCTCGACGCCGTCCGACCGGCCGGCGACCACGAACTGGTATGGGACGCCACCGACGGGCAGGGACGGCGGGTCTCGTCCGGCGCCTACTTCTATGTGCTGAAGGCCGGCGGTGAGGAGCGGATACGGAAGATGACGGTCGTTAAATAGACGCCACGATGAACGCAGGTCGAGGGGGGCCGTGAGGCCCCCTTTTGCATTCTCTCGCCTGCGATCGCAGGGAGACGGGATCGAAGAAGCAGTAAATATTATGACATTTTCCCTTGAACTTGCAGCATATATACTGACACTATAGATAAATGAGACAGCATAAAAGCTGACAAAGAGGTGTGCCGTGGAACGAAGGTCCCATCAACTGGCCAGAATACAATTGGATAGGCGAATGGCGCCGCTGGTCGGCTCACAAGCCCTGGAGAGGCCCGGCGAGGGCTGGATCCGGTATTTGAGGCGCATCATCGGCATGAAACAGGCACAGTTGGCCTCTCGATTGGGGATCAGCCGTCAATCCTTGCATCGGATCGAGACTGCCGAGGTCGAAGGGAGGGTGACGCTCAGGTCCCTGCGCCGTGTCGCGGAGCAACTGGGCTGTCGCGTTGAGTATGTCCTGATCCCGGAGTGCGGATCGACCGACGAACTGGTCCGACGTCAGGCTGCCCGGCTGGCCGAGCGCAGGGTAAAGGACATCGCGACGAGCATGGAGTTGGAAGGACAGGGGCTGGGCCCCGAAGAACTGTCGAGAATGCGGGACGAATTGCAGGCCGAGTTGATGCAGGATACACCCTCCCGGTTGTGGGAGGAGGCTTGATGGACGATCCGGGCAATGGTTTTACACCGGTCGATCGGGATGATCTCGCCGGTTTGATCCCCCATGTGACGACCCAATCGGAGCTCAACGAGGTCGAGGCCGCGAATATCCTGGACGCCCGCGTTCGTGCCGTCTCCGATCGCGGACTCCGTCGGACGCTGTTGACGCCACGCGCCCTATGTCGCCTACACCGCATGATGTTCGACAGGGTCTGGACATGGGCGGGGCGCTTCCGGACGCGCGATCCGAACATCGGCTCCGATTGGGAGATGATTCCGGATGAGGTCGCCCAGCTCTGTGCCGACGTGCGGGCCTGGCTCGAATACCGCACGTACGACTGGCCGACCCGCGCCGTCCGCTTCCATCATCGCCTCGTGCGGATCCATCCCTTTCCGAACGGCAATGGCCGCCATGCGCGCCTGGCGGCCGATCTCCTGCTCCACTACAACGGTCGCGCCATGCTGAACTGGGCCATCGATCGATCGGCCTACATCTCCGCCTTGCAATCGGCCGAGGATCACGATTACCGTCCGTTACTGGAACTCATCCGACCGCTCGGGACGACCACGAGGGGAGACCAGACATGATCCGCGTGTCGCTCACGATCGCCGCCCTGCTCCTGCTCGCCGCCCCCGCCCTCGCCTGCACCAACCTCCTGGTGACCCCGGGCGCCTCGGTCGACGGCTCGGCCTTCATCACCTACACCTGCGACGGGGTCTTCCACGCCATCCTGCGGCGGCAGCCGGCGCGGGACTTCGAGCCGGGAACCATGTACGAGATCCGGCACTGGGACGGCTCGATCCACGGCGAGATCCCGCAGGTCGAGCACACCTACGCCTACGTGAACCTGATGAACGAGCACCAGGTGGCCATCGGCGAGACCACCTTCGACGGGCGGCTGGAGCTCCAGAACCGCGAGGCCAAGCTCCACTACTGGACCCTCATGCAGCTCGCATTGCAGCGCGCGCGCTCAGCGCGGGAGGCGGTCGACGTCATCACGTCCCTGGCCGAGGAACACGGCTACCGCAGCACCGGCGAGTCCTTCTCCATCTGCGATCCGCGCGAGGTCTGGATCCTGGAGATGATCGGCTGCGGGGCCGGCGAACTCGGCGCCGTGTGGGTGGCGCGCCGCCTGCCCGACGGCACCGTGAGCGCCCACGCCAACATGGCGCGCATCGGCGAGTTTCCCCTCGACGACGAGGACACGCTCCATTCCGACAACGTCTTCGAGGTGGCGATCCGCAACGGCTGGTACGATCCGGACGCGGGCGTGCCCTTCGACTTCCGCAAGGTCTACGATCCGGCCACGCCCCAGAAGAAGCGTTACACGGCCACGCGCGTGTGGAGCCTGCTGCGCCGCGCCGCGCCGTCGCTCGAGCTGAGCCCGGACTTCCACCGCGGCGTGTCCGGCGTCGAGGACTATCCCCTGTGGGTCGAGCCCGACGAGACGCTCTCCCTGGCCGCCGTGCGCGCCCTCATGCGCGACCACTACGAAGGCACCGACTTCGACATGACCGTCGGCGTGGACGCCGGCCCCTTCGGCAACCCCAATCGCTGGCGGCCCATGGGCTGGACCCAGGACGGCGCCCAGTACACCTGGGAGCGGCCCATCTCCACCCAGCAGACGGGCTTCTCCATGATCGCCCAGTGCCGCCACGACCTGCCGGACCCCATCGGTGGCTGCCTGTGGTACGGCGTGGACGACACCTACACCACCGTGTGGA
>Ga0180429_10002575_pt1 | contig 14866 bp, 11 predicted proteins | sample SS_ome_FD_132428 | JGI IMG/M metagenome (GOLD analysis project Ga0180429, IMG submission 132428) | Hypersaline lake sediment archaeal communities from the Salton Sea, California, USA - SS_1_S_1 metaG | ecosystem: Environmental > Aquatic > Non-marine Saline and Alkaline > Hypersaline > Sediment ...
CACCGCCCGGGTCGTCGCTTCGACCTACTCTACCTGTTACTGCAGCATATCGGCGGCGATTGGCGCGCTCTACGGTTTCCTCCACGGCGGCGCCAACGAACGGGTCTTGACGATGCTGGAAGAGATCGGCTCGAAGGAGAACGTGCAGACGTGGCTCGACCGGGCCCTGGCCGACAAGCAGAAGATCATGGGCATGGGCCACCGCGTCTACAAGGCCAAAGACCCCCGGGCGGTTATCATCGAAAAGCACTTACAGCAACTCGCCGAAGAGAACGGGGATTCCCGTCTGTACGACATGCTCAAGGAACTGGAGAAGAAGTTCCGCGAACGCATGGAGGAGAAAGGAAAACCGCTGTATCCAAACGTCGATTTCTTCTCCGGCGCCGTCTACTCGATGCTGGGAATTCCCAAGGAGTTGTTCACGCCGATCTTCGCCGTGGCCCGGACCGCCGGATGGCTGGCTCACATCCTGGAACAGCGAAAGGACAACCGCTTGTATCGCCCCAAGTGCCTCTATGCTGGTCCCCAGCCGGTCGAGTACGTGCAGATCAACGAACGTTAGCAGGCCTCGACCATGATGGTGGCAATTCCTCGAGAGAGCTTTCCCGGCGAGAATCGCGTGGCGCTGATCCCCGCCTTGGTGCCGCGACTTGCCGAAGCCGGAATGGAAGTGATGGTCGAGAGTATGGCCGGCTCCTCGGCCGGGTTTTCCGACCGCCGGTATGAGGAAAACGGGGCCAAAGTCATCGACAATCGCCGAGACCTCTTTGCCGCCGACGTGATACTACAAGTCCGTGCGGCGGGGGCAAATCCGGACGCCGGCCGGGACGATCTCGACTACTTTCGCAGCGATCAGGCGGTGATCGGCACGTGCGACCCCCTGGGGACGCCTCTGGCGGCCCGGGAACTCGCCGACCGCGGTGTGACTCTCTTCGCACTGGAGATGCTGCCGCGAATCACCCGGGCGCAGGGCATGGATGTACTTTCCTCGATGGCCACGGTAGCCGGCTATCGGGCCGTCTTGCTGGCCGCCGAGAGGCTGCCAAAAATGTTCCCCATGTTGATGACGGCCGCCGGCACAATCACCCCGGCCAGGGTGTTCGTGATGGGCGTGGGCGTTGCCGGGTTGCAGGCCATCGCCACCGCCAAACGGCTCGGGGCAGTCGTCTCGGCCAACGATATCCGCCCCGCCGTGCGAGAGCAGGTAGAGAGCCTTGGGGCCAAGTTCGTGCAGTTGGACCTGGACACTACGACCGCGGAGGACAAGGGCGGCTACGCCAAGGAGATGGACGAGGAGTTTCTCCGCGGACAGCGCGAGATGATCGCCCGAACGGTGGCCGACAGCGACGTAGTAATCACCACCGCCGCGGTTCCCGGCAAGAAAGCCCCCACGCTGCTGACCGCGGAAATGGTGGCCGGAATGGCCCTCGGTTCGGTGATCGTTGACGTGGCAGCCGAACGGGGCGGCAACTGTGAATTGACCGACCCCGGCTCAACGGTCGTCTCCGGCGGCGTGTCGATCCTCGGACCGACCAATCTGCCGTCCGAGGTGCCGTATCACGCCAGCCAGATGTATGCCAAGAACATCACCACGTTTCTGCTCCATCTGGTCGAGGACGGCCGGCTCCGGATCGACTCCGACGACCAGATCGTTGGCGACACGCTGATCGCCACGGCGGGCCGGGTCGTTCACCCGCGCGTATGTGAGATGCTGGGGATCGACCCGCCGCCGACCGAGACCCGCCAGGACACGATTCGTAAGCGAGAGGACGACTGATGGGAACCGAATTGGTTCTATTGGCTGGGGCCGGGTTTTCAGGTCTGCCGCTGATCGCCGGAATCACGATCTTCGTTCTGGCGATCTTCGTCGGCTTCGAGATTATCGTGAAGATCCCGCCCACGCTGCACACGCCGTTGATGTCCGGCTCGAACGCCATATCCGGCATTACATTGGTGGGGGCCGTCTTGGCGGCCGGCCGGGGGCAGAACGGCCTGGTGATAGCCTTGGGCACGGCGGCCGTGGCCTTGGCCACGATCAACGTGGTAGGAGGTTTCCTGGTTACCAATCGGATGCTCGAGATGTTCCGCAGGAAGAAGTAACCGTGAACAACGCACGAGACATTGCCTATTTACTGGCGGCAGTGCTGTTCATCCTCGGGCTAAAAGGGCTCACGCATCCGCGGACGGCGGTTCGCGGCAACTTGCTCGGTGCGCTGGGAATGCTGATCGCGGTGGTGGCCACGTTGTACTTCCAGGCCGGGCTGAACTACACATGGATCATCATCGGGCTGGCCGCGGGCGGGGCGATCGGGACCGTGCTGGCATTGAAGATCGAAATGACCGCCATGCCGCAGCTTGTCGCGGTGTTCAACGGCTTCGGCGGCGGGGCGTCGGCGCTGGTGGCCGGGGCCGAATTGATTACGCACAGCAGCCAGACCGGCGGCGTCGACGTGACCATCACTTCCGCGCTGCTGGCCGGTCTGATCGGGGCGGTGACGTTCTGGGGAAGCCTGGTGGCGTTTGCCAAGCTCCAGGAATACCGGGCCTTCAAGAAGCCGCTGCAATATCCGGCCCGGCGGCCGATCAATGCCCTGCTGGGAGCGATCGTGGTGACGCTGTTCGTGCTGGGGATGATTTACGCGGCCCAGGCGTGGTGGATCTATTTCGTGCTGCTGGTGGTCGCCTCGGTGCTGGGCGCCGCGCTGGTCAACCCGATCGGCGGGGCCGACATGCCGGTGGTGATCGCGCTGTTGAACTCCTACAGCGGTCTGGCCGCCTGTGCCACCGGTTTCGTCTTGGGCAACACGGTGTTGATCATCGCCGGCTCGTTGGTGGGAGCCTCGGGGCTGATTCTGACCTCGATCATGTGCAGAGCGATGAATCGCTCTCTGGCTCACGTGCTCTTCGGCACGTTGCAGCCGGGCGAGGAGGCCACGGCGGCCGACGAAGTCTACGGCGGCAAAGTCAAGTCAACCAGCGCCGATGAAGTGGCCATGCTCTACGAGACCGCACAACGTGCGGTGATCGTCCCCGGCTATGGGATGGCAGTCGCCCAGGCGCAGCACGCGGTCCGCGACCTGGCCGGCCTGCTGGAGTCGCGCGGCGTGGAGGTCGAGTTCGCCATCCATCCGGTCGCCGGCCGTATGCCGGGCCACATGAACGTGCTGCTGGCCGAGGCGGAAGTACCCTACGAAAAGCTCAAGGAACCGGACGACGTAAACTCGGCCATGTCGCAGACCGACGTCGTGCTGGTGATCGGGGCCAACGACGTGGTGAATCCCGAGGCCCGCAACCCCAACAGTGCGATTGCCGGCATGCCGATCATCGATTGCGACAGGGCCCGAACGTGCATCGTGATCAAGCGGAGTCTCAGCCCGGGATTCGCCGGCATCCCGAATCCGCTCTTTGCCATGGACAACACGTTGATGTACTTCGGCGACGGCAAGAAGACCGTCTTGGACCTGGTGACGGCGCTGAAGCAGCAGGTGAGGTAAACGAAATCATGAAAGCGGACTGCGGGCGAAGATCGCTCGCGTGATGCCGCTGTCAGAAACGGTCGCCGCATCTCAGCGTTCGATACAACTCGATCGTTCGCCGGGCCATCAGCGGCGCGTTGTAACGTTGGCGGACGGCTTCTTGAGCCCGGCGACCACACCGGGACGCAAAGTCCGGGGCCAGGATCATCCGTTTCAGCGCGGCGGCCAGGGCCGGCGGATTGTCCGCTTCGCACAGCAGGCCGCCGCCGGTGTCTTGGACCAGTTCCGGAAATGCACCATGCTCGGGCAAGACGACCGGCACTGCGTTGGCCCAGGCTTCGAGGATCGCGAGCCCCTTGCTTTCGCGATGGACCGTGGGAACGCTCATTACATCCAGCGACTGCAAGAAAGCGATCTTTGCCGCCCGGTCCAACTCGCCGACGTACTGGAATCGGCCGGCCGGACCGGAGTCGTCCAGTTGTGATTGAATCCGGCGCAAGTACGCGGCGTCGGCCTCATTGAGATACCCTGCCGCAAGCAAACGCATCGGCGGCAAATTCTCCTCTTGCCAAAGCAGTTCGAAGGCTTCGGCGAGTTGGTGTAATCCCTTCTCGGGGCAGATCCGCGACAGGTATCCGATCCTCACCGGCCTCTTGCCGGACCCTTCCGATCGTTGGGTTTTCTGTGGGGTGCCGTGCCCTGACAGATTCAGGCCCGGCGGAATCACGTGGATTCTCTCGCGCGGCACGGAGAGGTATTCGGTCATGAAGCCGGCATAGTAGTGATTCATTGCCACCAGGGCCGCCAGATCGGCAGATCGCTCGCGGAGTACGTCCCGCGCTTGGGAGTAGTGCGGCTCGGGGAGTTGCTCCAGGAATGAGTCCTCCCCGGAGAGCGTACACACGACTGGCACGTCCAATCGGGCGGCGAGTTGCCGAGCAGTGCCGGCCAGCATCACGTTGGAAAGGTGGATCAACTCCGGCCGGACGTTCTCTTGGAGCCGGCGGACCAGCTTGTGAAGCTCCTTCCGCTGACGCCCCTCCTCACCCCGGAGTATGGAAACGGTCAGCGCGCCGAGACGTTCCGGACGGGTGCTCCACGCGCGTCTGCTCAGCCAGCGAAGCAGGTGGGGGTGGTCCAGAAGTCGATCGAGGAATCGGGGCGTGTAACGACACAAGGTCGACCGTTGCTGCAAGTAGGCGTTGATTCCGCCAAAAGCGACTCGGCCGGTACTTTGATCCTCCTCGTCGGTCCGCAGCGGCGTATACATCGGCACGAGCAGAACGTCCTCGCCCGCCCCCCGCAATGCGGAAACCAGCGTGTTGCCGTGCAGGCAACTCCCACAGTACATCCCCCCGGCGCCGGCAACCAGGTGTACGATTCTCATCCGGATGGTCAACTTTCGGCAAGCCGTGGCTGTAGTCCCTGCTTCACTTATCGAACCACTTCTTCAGCGTGTGCAACGTTGCGCTGCGGCCGGCCCGGGCGATGGCCGTGGTTAGTGGGATCTCCTTGGGGCAGACCTTCACGCAATTCTGGGCGTTGCCGCAGGTCTGGATTCCGCCCGGCGAAGTCAAGGCGTCGAGCCGCTCGGAGGCGTTCATCCGGCCGATCGGATTCGAGCTGAATAACTCCACCTGGGCGACCGCGTGCGCGCCCATGAAAGAACGATCGATCGCTTCCCGCTCGCGGGCGCGGAACTCCTCCTCGGTCTCGCCCTGCTTGCGGCTAAGTTCGATCTTCAGGAACTGCGGGCAGGCCTCCAAACAACAGCCGCAACTCATACACTTGCTGTACAAGTAGGCCATCTGCTGTGTCTCCTGCGACTGCCGCTGTCCCGGGCCCATGTGGTAGTAGCTGTCGACCGGGACCCAGGCCTTGACCTTCTCCAGGGCGGTGAAGATCCGCCGGCGATCCACCATCAGGTCGCGCAGCACCGGGAACTTGGTCATCGGCCGCAGTTCGATTTCGCCGGGTCTCTCCGCCAGGAGCCGGTCGACCAGCGCGGTGCAAGCCTGGCGGACGCGGCCGTTGATGACCATCGTGCAGGCGCCGCAAACCTCCTCCAGGCAGTTGCACTCCCAGACGACCGGGGCGACCTTGCGGCCGTCGATGGTGGTGGCCTGCTCGGCGATCTCTTGCAGCACGCTGATGCAGTTCATGTCCGCTCCGTGGACGACGCGGTGACGCTCCCAGTAGGCGTCCTTGCCCGGGCCGTCCTGGCGTAAGATTCGCACGACGAACGTTCGTTCGCCCGCCGTGTTGTCGGCTTGGTGCAATGAGGTATCCATCATGACTTCCGCGGGGCTGTGTTATCCGGGTGGCTCGATCTCCACACCTCTTCAATGGTCTCGCCGCCAAGGACGCCGTAGAGTCTTGGCCGCGGTGGGATCAACGACGTGTCGACGTCCTCATAACTGAGTTGCGGCTCCCCGTCGGCGGATAGGTCGGCCACGGTCGACTTCAGCCACTTTCGATTGTTCCGCCGGAACCGCTGGCACCAGTCTTCGGCCTGCCGGCGACGCTCGGCCGGGTCCTCCGCGTCGACCTCGGGCATGGCGAACTCGGGCTTGTAGTGAGCGCCGCGGCATTCGTCCCGGGCCAGTGCACCCTTGAGAATCGTTTTGGCCAGGGGAAACATGTCTTGGAGTGCTCGGACAAAGATCAGGTTCTGGTTCGCCCAAGTTCCGGTGTCGGACAACGAGCAATCGTAGGCCTGCCGCTGCAACTCAGAGACCCTTCCATAGGCTTCTTCAAGCTTGTCGTTGTGGCGGACGACGGTGGCCGCGGCGGTCATTATTCTGCCCAACTCGGCATGCAGGCGATAGGGGTTCGGTCCGCCGTCCGACCGAGCCAGCAGGCCCTCGTATTCGGCCCGGTGTTTCTGCGCTGCCCGATCGTAGAGCGACGAGGGTTGCTCGACGGCCGGACGCTGGGGAAGATTGCCAACGTATGCGGCCACGCCGGGAGCAACCGAGAGACCGCTATAGATGCAGGCCACCAACGAGTTGGCCCCCAGCCGGTTGGCACCGTGGAACTGGTAGTCGCACTCGCCGACGGCGAAGACCCCCGGCAGGTTGGTCTGCTGGTTGCGTGGCGAACCGCTTTGGAGGCCGCCGTCGGCGGTGCGGTCGTAGTCGCACCACAGTCCGCCCATCGAGTAGTGGACGGCCGGAAAGATCTTCATCGCCGACCGCCGCGGATCGACGCCCTGGAACTTCTCGTAGATCTCCAGGATCCCGGCCAGCTTGCGGTCGAGCATCTCACGCGGCAAGTGGCTGACGTCGAGATAGACGCACATCCGGTCCGCCTCGACGCTCAGTCCCTCCGTCACGCAGACGTTGAAGACCTCGCGTGTGGCGATGTCCCGCGGCACGAGGTTGCCGTATTTCGGATATCGCTCTTCGAGGAAGTAATATCGTTCGTCTTCAGGGACGTCGCTGGGCGGGCGGGGGTCTTGCGGCCGGCGGGGGACCCAGACGCGGCCGCCTTCACCCCGGGCACTTTCGCTGATCAGCCGTAGCTTGTCGGCGCCGGGGATGGCCGTGGGATGGACCTGGACGAACTCGGCGTTGGCGTAGCGGGCGCCCGCCTGATACGCCCGACTCACCGCGCTGCCGGTACAGGCGACCGAATTGGTCGAGCGTCCGAAGATGGCCCCACACCCGCCGCTGGCCAGGATCAGCGCATCGGCGGGAAACGCCCGAATTTCCATGCTCACCATGTCTTGGGAAACACACCCGCGGCAGCGGCCGGCGTCGTCGAGGATCGGGCCAAGGAAGTCCCACGACTCGTACTTACTGACGTGGCCGGTGACCTCCCAGCGCCGCACCTGCTCGTCCAGGGCGTACAGAAGCTGCTGACCGGTAGTGGCCCCGGCGAAGGCGGTCCGGTGGTAGAGCGTCCCGCCGAAGCGGCGCTGGTCGCGAAAACCCTCCGGCGTGCGGTTGAAGGTCACGCCCAGTCGGTCCATCAGGTCGATGATCTGAGGGGCCCAGTACGCCAACTCCTTGACCGGCGGCTGGTGCTGGAGGAAATCGCCGCCGTAGACCGTGTCGTCGAAGTGCTTCCACTCGCTGTCGCCGAGCTGTCGCGTGAGGTCGTTGGTGCTGTTGATTCCGCCTTGGGCACAGGCACTGTGCGAGCGTTTCACCGGCATCAGGCTCATCAGACCGACGTCGACGCCCAGTTCGGCCAGCTTCATCGACGCCGCCAGCCCGGCCAGCCCACCGCCGACGACCATCACCCGTGGTTTCACCACTAGTTGAATTCCTTAAACTGTAAATTCGGGAGCCTGAGAATGGGGACAGGCACCGAGCCGGCAGCGTTTTGCCGCGGGTTTGGCATCTGCCTTGGCTCGGAGCCAGTCCCCATTTTCCACTCCACGTTTACGCTTGAGTTTTCTTTCTCCCGCGGTAACTCGATGGTCTGCATCTTGACCAGCGCCACCAGCCCGACCACGGCCAGGACCAGGCCAAAGGCGGCGGAGGGCACATTGGCCCAATACTGGGCATTGCGGCTCGTCCACACGCCCCATGTGATCCCCATCGTCCACAGACCGTTGGCCAGATGATAGACGCTGGCCAACACTCCCACGGCGTAGAGGGCGAACACCAACGTGGAACTCTGGATCACGGCGGGTGCGGTTGCCACGTCCGTCGGGTCGAAGACCGCCCCACCCAGCGGTCGGGCGACCTGCTCGGTCCACCACGCGAAGCGAAACCAGCCGTGCATCTGGAACACGTGCCAGAGGATAAACACAAAGGCGACCACGCCGGTCACTCGTTGCAGGGTATATCGCCAGTTTCCCGCGTAGGGGTAACTGGCCAGGTTGCGTTTCCCCCGCGTGACGATGAGCAACCCGATCAGTCCGTGCAGCAGAATGGGCAGGAAGATCACGGTCCATTCGAGAAACAGTAGCGTCGTGGGGCCGATGACGTGGATCTGATCGGCGCGACGCTGATACGTCTCCAGACCGTCCAGGACGGCGGCGTTGGTGGCCAGGTGAAAGCACAGGTATCCGCCGATCGGCACCAAGCCGGTCAGCGAGTGCAGACGCCGGATCGCGAATTCGTGCCGCCCGAAGATGGAGGCGGGATACTGCATCTCCATGCTCGGCCTTTCTATATCTCCTTGGATCGGATCACGGTAAGTTTTTCGATCTGCATGTCTGACATTGTATGAGGAATGCCGCCGATGCCCAGCCCGGACTCGCGCAGACCGGCGAAGGGCATCCAGTCTACGCGGAACGCCGTGTGATCGTTGACCATCACCGCCGACGCGTCCAGCCGCCGGCCGACCCGCAGCGCCGTGTCCAGGTCTCGGGTGAATACGGCGGCCTGGAAGGCGTAGGGCAGGGAGTTGGCCGCGGTGATCGCCTCGTCGATCGCATCCACCGGCGACACGCAGACCACCGGGCCGAACACTTCGTGCGTCATCACCCGGGAATCGGCCGGCGGGTCGAACAGCACCGTCGGCTCATAGCAGCTCTGGGAGATGGCCTTTCCGCCGCAGAGCAACTCCGCCCCGCCGGCGATAGCTTCTTGCACCCATTGGTCCACCCGCTGCAACTCGCCGTGGCGGATCATGGGGCCGACCTCCGTATCGGGCAGCGTCGGATCGCCGACCTTCAACCCCGTGGCGGTCTCCGCCAAGCGCTCGGCCAACGATCGGGCCACCGCTCGATCGGCAAACACCCGTTGCACCGACACACAGACCTGGCCTGCGTGGTAGAAACCGCCCTTGGCCAACAGCGGCAATGCAGCGTCGAGATCGGCGTCGGCGGCCACAATCACCGGAGCCACGCCGCCGTGCTCCAAAGCACATCGGGCCCCCGGCGCCAGCCGCGACCGGAGCATCCAGCCCACTCGGCCGCTGCCGATGAAACTCAGGAAGCCGACCCGCCGGTCGGAAACCATCTCGGCAGCCATCTCATGATCCGCGGTCAAGAGCACCTGGCACCACTCCGGCGGCAGCCCGGCTTCGTGGAGGATCCGGACAAACCGCCAGCAACTCGTTGGCGTGGCCGCGGCCGGCTTCACGATGATCGGACACCCGACGGCTACCGCCGGACCGGCCTGGTGGACGATCAGGTTCAGCGGGTGGTTGAACGCGCTGAATGCCACCACGGGTCCGATCGGCTCGTGCCGGGTAAAAGCCAATCGGCCGGCCGAGGCGGCATTAAGGTCCATGGGGATTTCGGTGCCCGACTGCGTCCGCAGGTGCTCGATGCACAACTTGACGCCGTCGATGGCCCGATCCGTCTCGACCAGGGAATCGGCCAGCGGCTTTCCACCCTCTCGGGCGGCCTCGACGGCAAGCTCTTCACGGCGCTGGTGCATGATGTGGACCGTGCGGCCAAGGATTTCGATCCGCCGGCCGGGACTGAGCCACGAGTCGCGGTCGCGGAACAGCGACTCGGCCGTGGCCAAGGCCCGCTCGACGCCGGTGCGGTCCGCCTGCTCGACGGTGGCGATGGGCGCGCCGTCGAAGGGAGCCACGACCTCGATTTGCCCGGCCGCTTTGGCCCCGGGCACCAGAAGTGGAAAGTGCTCTGCCATGGTGTTCCTCTGCTTTCTATGGGTCTGGGAGACTCTGTTGCCTGAGGCGCTCCGCTCGACGTACTTCCGCTCAAATCGGGCAGACCAGCTTGCCGAGTTTCTCGGTCAGTTTCATGTTCTCCGAGTAGTCCACCGGACAGTCGATGATCGCCACGGTATTGTCCGCGATCGCCTGCTTGAGCACGGGTGCCAACTCATCGGCGGCCGTAACACGATATCCCTTGGCCCCGAAGCTCTCGGCGTACATGACAAAGTCGGGGTTGCGGAAATCAACTTCGCTGCTGTAACCGAACCGGCGAAGCTGGTGCCATTTGATCAGGCCGTACCCGCCGTCGTTCCAAATCAGAATCACGATCGGAGTGCCGATTCGCAGTGCCGTCTCGATTTCCTGCGAATTCATCATAAAACCGGCGTCGCCGGTGACGGCAACGACCGTCTTTTCCGGGAAAGCAAGCTTGGCGGCAATGGCTCCCGGGACCGCGATGCCCATGGCTGCGAACCCGTTGGAGATGATGCAGGTGTTGGGCTGTTCCGCTCGATACATCCGGGCCATCCAGACCTTGTGGGCACCAACGTCATTGACGGCGATGCACTCCGGCGACAGGACCTGGCGCAGGTCCCACACGATCTTGGCAGGTTTGATCGGGAAGGACGAATCCTCGGCATACTGAGAAAGCTCCTCGACGATTACTCGCCGAAGGTTGGCCGCTATCGATTCCTCGCGCGGCTGAAGCTCTTCGGCGATCGCTTCCAACGTGGTGCCGATATCTCCTATCACACCGGCGGCGATGACGTAATGCTCGTCTACCTCTGCCGGCTGCCGGCTAATGTTGATGATCTGTAGGTTCTTGCCCGGATTCCACGGGTGGGGATGATACTCCACCATGTCGTAGCCGACGCACATAATCACGTCGGCACGGTCGAAACCGCAGTTGACGTAGTCTCGCGACTGCAGGCCGATGGTTCCCAGGCAAAGGGGATGTGAAGAAGGGATCGCCCCTTTGCCCATGAACGTAGTGGCCACCGGGATTTTCGTTCGCTCGGCGAAAGCGACCAGTTGGGCGGAGGCCCCCGACCGGATGACGCCGTTTCCCGCCAGAATCAGGGGATACTCGGCCGCGGCAAGCAATTCGGCGGCCTGTTTGATCTTCTTCGGAGCGCCCACCGGCGGAGCGGGATTCTGAACCTTCAACGGCTCCTTGCCTTCCACTTCCATTCCCGCAATGTTCTCCGGAAAATCGATGAAGCTAACGCCCGGTCGCTCGGCCTCCGCTTGCTTGAAGGCCTTGCGGACGACTTCCGGCACCGTCTCCGCCTGAATGATTCGAGTACAGTATTTCGATATCGGCCGGAACAGATTCACCAAGTCCAAGTGCTGATGGCTCTCTTTGTGCATTCTGGTCGTGGCCGCCTGTCCCGAAATAGCCACCACGGGAGCATAATCCATGTTGGCGTCGGCCACCCCGGTAACCAGGTTCGTGGCGCCCGGGCCCAGCGTCGCCAGACAAACGCCGGCCCGGCCGGTCAATCGGCCGTAGACGTCGGCCATGAAGGCCGCGGCCTGCTCGTGACGTGTCGCAATAAAACGAATCGCACTCCGGCGCAGTGCGTCCATGATGTCGAGGTTTTCCTCGCCGGGGATGCCGAAAACGAACTCCACCCCCTCGTTTTCCAAACAGCGGACGAATAGTTCGGCGGCCTTCATCTCGTTTGACCTCCCTTATGCGAAGTGCCTTGTCATCCGTCTCCACAACTGCTCGGTATTATCATCAATGGTCACCGGATGGTCCACCCTCGTTTTCTCACTCGAATCGGGTGTTCGACGGTTGCATAATCCGGGGAAAGTCAAGCTCGGTCCCGGTCAGATTCCGGGAATCTCGATTCGCAGGATCTCCGCCTCCGATCGCAGCTTGTCCATCGCGCGAGCTTCAAGCTGCCGCACACGCTCCTTTGTCACGCCGATCTCGGCCCCGACCTGTTTGAGCGTCAGCGGCTCCCGGCCGTGAACCAGGCCAAAGCGGAGCTCAATAATACTCCGCTCCCGCTCGTCGAGGTGCTCCAGCAGTTCCTTTGTCCAGGTCTCGTGCTCCAACTGGACTGACTCCTGCCGGTTCCGGTCGGCTCGCGTGTCTTCGGTGGTGTCAAAGAAGTCGGTGTAGCTGGTGCGGAAACGGTCTCGGTAGCGAAATTCGTTTGGGATGGATCGTGCGAAATTCTTCATCAGCGCCCCAGTGACGTAGGTGCTGAACTTGTTGCCCCGGGCAAAATCGAACTTATCCACCGCACGGATCAACGTCATGTTTCCGTCACTGATCCGTTCGAACAAGGTCTCCGACGGCCCCGCATACCGCTTGGCAATCGATACTACCAACCGTAAGTTCGCCCGGATAATCTCGTTCTTTGTGGCTACCGACTCATCATGGAGCCTCTCAATCCGGTCCATCAGTCGCGCGTTGGGATGGACGGGGTCGAGTTGCACGAGGAGCCTGCCGGCCTTGTATTTCAGGTAGTTCATCTTGCGGAATAAATGTGCCTCCTGCTGGCGGGTAAGCAGGGGGACTTCGTACAAGCTCGCCAGGTAATGCGGTAGGTCTTTTGGCCGCCGAACCCGCCTGGACGGCCCATCGTTGGCAGGCGCCGAAGCGAGGATTTCCTTCTCCGACTCCGCTCGGGCGAACTCCTCGTTCGGAATATGATCCAGGGGAAATGCCATGATTCGTCGAACACGCATCTCGGTAATGATCCGCCGCACGCTCGCCTTGGTGCGGCAGAACCGCTTGGCCAGGGCATCGACCGACTCCCCGCGACGATACTGTTGAAAGATCTTCGCCTTGGTCTCTTCTCTTAACCGTCCGAGATGGTCCGGGAAGATCGCTGCCTCGGGATGATCGCGGTCGAACCGTCTCAAGATACAGCGGATCGTTTCCGTGCTGCGGCCCGTCTTGCGAGCCAGATACTTGGCGACGCCGGCCGGGCTCCCACCGGTCAGAGCCAGGCGCTGTGCAGCATCCTCAATGTGCTGCCGCTGGTCTTCGGTCAGCCGGCTGAACTCCGTGGCGCGGAAAACCTGCTGGCGATTCTGCCGGACAAACCGGTCTACCGAACGCTGAGAGAACCCCACCCGTTCCCGACCGCTGGAAACGAACCGGAGACTGACCAGCCCGCGACGCCGCCAGCGGGAGATCGTCTTGGTTGAGACGTTCAGACGCCTGCTAAGTTCATCGACCGTGAATATCCTCTCGTTGCCGCCATCGCCGAAGTCGTCGACAGACCCCCGAGAACCGTCCGTGACATCAGCCGGCGTCGAGAAGACACCGTCAAGCCGTCCCTCAGGACTTTCGCTGGCGGTCTGGATATCGTGGGGTATGACCCTTATCATGTCTGCGTCCCTTCATGCTGCAGAATCTTGCATATACCCTGAACAGCATCCCAAAGTCTTGGAGATTTCGTGTTCGACTGGGGTTTGCAGTTCGCACTTGGTCAAGGTGATTTGGCAGCGATCTTGAAGGTCCAGTCGCTGCCTCCAGTATTCCTCCCAGGCTTCCTGGTCGTAACGGGCAATATTTTCAGGCTTGCGTGAATCATTCGATTGCCCTTTCTCATGGCCTTATGCCAGATAAAAGCAATCGATGTGCCAAGACCAGTAGTACGGCAGCAGAAGTGACGCAAGTGTCTTGTATGACACAAGTTGCGAAGACAGAGTGACGACACGAGCGATAGGAGACACCCCGGCCAATGCTCCGGAATACCGTAGAATCTACGATATCTCGGAGCCGCTGTCCCCACGTTGAAGCCCGAGCTTCGCCATCCTCGACTCGAGAGTGGTCGGCTTCACGTCGAGGATCTCGGCAGCTCCATTTCTGTCGCGGCCCTTGGGATCTTCCAGAACACTAACACGGCAAGTCGCATTGCCGAACGCGAGCCCCTTGCAGTCACCGGTCGAACCACCCAGGACTTCTTCGGCTGCCCGATTCATCTCTATGCACGCGCCGGTCCCAGTCCAGAAGTCGATCTTCCAGACCCAGTTGCCCGGATGAGCGATCTGCTGGGCTTCGGCAAGCCTGGCCTCACTTGTCTTCAGGGCCTCGCCGGTCAGCATAGTGGCAACCTTCTCTCGGGACTTCCCCTGGATTCACGTCTTACGGGAGACCGACCTGATCTTGGATTTCCCTGATCGCTTCGGCCGATGATGTCAACGCCGCCTGCTCGGCTTCAGTTAGACTGGGGCATATCACCCGATCCACACCACCGGAGTTGAGAATCGTGGGAAGGCTCAAACAGACACCGCTGATGCCGCACTGCCCACTGATCAGCGTAGAGACGGTAAGCACGCTGTCTTCGTCCCTTATGATGGAGGTCGTAATCTTGACCAGTGCCAGTCCTACCGCGAAGTTGGTTGCCCCCTTTGCGTCAATAATGTGATAGGCCGAGTCGCGGACCTCCGCGGCGATCTGCCGGCGATCCACCTCCGAGCATTGTCGGTGACAGGCCCTGCAATACTCTTCCATGTTCATGCCCGCAAGGGAGGTCATACTCCAGGGCAGGACCTCGCTGTCGCCGTGTTCACCCAGCACGTAGGCGTGGACGTTCCGGGCGTCAATCCGGCAGTGCCGGCTGAGCAAATGGCGAAACCGCGCGCTGTCCAGCACCGTCCCGGATCCAATCACGTGTCCGCTAGGTAAGCCGGAGAAGTGGAGTGCCGCGTACGTCAGCACGTCCACCGGGTTGGTGGTCACCAGGAGAATCGCGTCGGTCGCTTGCGCAACAACCGCTTCTACGATCGACTTGCAGATCCCGATGTTTGTCTCCACCAAGTCCATGCGCGATTGG
>Ga0180429_10002578_pt1 | contig 14854 bp, 13 predicted proteins | sample SS_ome_FD_132428 | JGI IMG/M metagenome (GOLD analysis project Ga0180429, IMG submission 132428) | Hypersaline lake sediment archaeal communities from the Salton Sea, California, USA - SS_1_S_1 metaG | ecosystem: Environmental > Aquatic > Non-marine Saline and Alkaline > Hypersaline > Sediment ...
CGGCCGCGCGCTCGGCCCGCGGATCTGCGCGCCGCGGTCGGCACTCGCGCCACAGGCCGAGAAGGATGCGACGCTAGCCACCATCAAGAGCGCCAGCTACCGAGCAGCAACGGACGATCGCGGGGGCAGTTTGGAGGTGCGCCGCTCAGGGCTCCCCCGAGACCGCCTTTCCGGATTCCCCCGGTGGGAACAACAGCGCAATCGGGCCACGCTGCATCGTTGTGACAAGCGGCGGGCGGCAGCGAGAGACCGAGCTGCACGCGCCGTTGCCCCTGCACGGCAGGCCGCCAGCGCCGACGCTACGGGTGGGAGTGCGATCTGCAGACCGGCGGCGCAAACGCAGTTCGGGACAGGCGATTTCTGCTCGTGGAGGCGAGTCAGGTGGTCGAGGGGGGCGCTGTCCACGCCGCCGGCCACACTCCGCAGAGCATTGACTCGATGATGCTGATCCCCGAAGATCCACTCGATTGCATCATCGCGGCGCTGGCCTACGGCTGGCGCCCGCAGCCGTGATCCATACGATTCCGGGAACAGAGACGCACCGTTGACGGTGCCATGTCGGATTCGGTCGGAGGGGACCGAGCTGCGTACGTGCCCAGAAGCGCGACGACCTCGGTCGATGACAGGCAAGGAGTGATCATGAGCGAGTACCACGAACCATTGGAACTGATCCCCGAAGAGGCTCGTGATATCCATCGCGCCTTGAAGAGCCTGATCGAAGAGCTCGAGGCGGTCGACTGGTATCACCAGCGTGCGGTCGCCACGCAGGACGAGTCGCTGCGCGCGATCGTCGAGCACAACCGCGACGAAGAAGTCGAGCACGCAGCGATGGCGCTCGAGTGGCTCCGGCGCAAGATGCCGATCTTCGACGAGCAGTTGCGCCTCTACCTCTTCACGAACCAGTCGATCACGGAGGTGGAAGAGGCGGGCGAAGGCCATGGGGGCGAGGAAAGCGGCACCCGGCCGTCCTCGGCGGCGCATGATCTGAACATTCGTGATCTGCGGGAAAGGAGTTGAGGCATGGATATCTTCAAGCGCGAACTGGCTCCCGTCACGGATACCGCTTGGGACGAGATTCGCGAGGAAGCGCAGCGCCGACTGCGCGCCAATTTGACCGCCCGTCGCGTCATGGACTTGAATGGTCCGCACGGTCCTGACTTCGCGGCGCTCAGCCTGGGCCGCCTGCAACAGCCGGCCGAGCAGCCGGTCGCCGGAGTCGGCTACGGCGTGCACCGCGTGCTGCCGCTGGTTGAACTGCGCGCGCCGTTCGAGCTCGACAAGTGGGAGCTCGACAACGCCGAGCGCGGGGCGCAGGACCTTGATCTCGACCCGGTCGCGGACGCGGCGCGCGCGGTCGCGCACTTCGAAGAGCGCGCCATCTATGAGGGTCTTGAAACCGCCGGGATCCCCGGCTTGCGCGCTGTCGCCGAGCACAAGCCGATCAAGCTGGGCGCCGATCCGGTCGAGTACGCCAAGCCGATAGCCCAGGCGGTCGACGTCCTCCGCGGGGCCGACGTCACGGGTGAGATGGCGTTGGTGCTGGGGCCGAAGACCTACAATGCCCTGGCCGCCGCGCACAAGCAGGGGTACCAACCCTGGAACCACGTCGAGAAGCTGATCGGGGGGCCGATTCTGTCGAGTCCCGTGCTCGCAGGCGGCTTCCTGCTGTCACAACGAGGCGGCGACTTCGAGATCATCCTCGGCCAGGATGCGGCGCTGGGCTGGGAACGCTCCCAGGAGGCAGGCAAGGTGCGCCTCTTCCTGATGGAGTCGTTCAGCTTCCGCGTGATCGACCCGGAGGCGTTCGTCGTATTGGACGCGTAGTGGTCGGCAGAACGACTCAAGCCATCGAGCGGCGCCGCCCGGCCAAGATCCTGGCGGCGCCGTCTAGTCCTGATGCTCCTCAGGTTCTTGGGATGCGGCCGACGCTGTTCTGCGGCGCGGGGCCGGGTCAGAAGCGCTGAGAATCTTCTAGCGACTCTCCCACCACTGCACGGCACGACGGATCAAGGCGGTGCTGTCCGGCAAGCCAAGCTTGACCTTGATGTTCTCGCGGTACGTTTCGATCGTCTTCATGCTCAGATTGAGCGCTTCGGCAATCTTGCGCGTCGAGAGCCCACGCCCGATCAGCTCGAAGACCTCCAGTTCGCGGTCCGAGAGCGTCTCGATCGACGAACGATTCGGATCCGCTCCGGTCTGAACCATCTGACTGAGGAAGTGCTCGGACATGGCCTCGCTCAGATAGACCTTGCCCGCGATGATCTGGCGTAGCGCTTCGATGATCTTGGCGGTGCCTTCTTCTTTGCTGACATAGCCCTGAGCACCCGCACGCAGACAGCGCTCTGCGTAGAACCTCTCGTCGTGCATTGAAGATACAAGCATCCGCATATTCTCATAGCGCGACCTGACCTGCTTGATCAGCTCGATGCCGCTCGTCCCGCGCAGCGAGATGTCGACGATCAACAAGTCTGGGTGTTCACGCTCGATCAGGTCCATCGCGCTCGCCGAGTCGGACGCCCCGCCACAGACGGTGAACTCGCCCTGCTTCTCGAGCACTTCGGACAGCCCTTCGCGCACGATCGGATGATCATCGATGATCGCGACCTTCGGCTTGGCCATGCTCGTTCGCTCCTTCGCTTTGGGCATCGCATCCGCTCCGGGTATGGAATTGCGCATCATGCCTCCTTCCCTCTCTGTCGGAACTGGAGAATAGCACCGGCCCAAGGCCCTTCGCATCGGGGATCTCCTGATCTTGCATTCCTGGGGCTGCGGAGCCCTCTCCGGCCGCATCTCCTGATGGAAACCCACGTAGCGCGATTGGTAGCGTGCTCTTCGTCAATTGGATGAAAATCCGACTCAGGGCCGATCGCCGGTCGAGGCTCGACCCATCGCTCCTGGGCAGCGTCCCGTGACGCCATCGCCGAACCCGGTGCGGCGCGGCCAGCTCACGCTCGGCGCACCGCAATCCCAATGGGGAGGGAATCCACGTGAAGCGACGCATTGCGATCAATGGCATGGGTCGCATTGGACGCCTCGTCCTGCGCCACGTCATGCAATCCGAGAAGCTAGAGCTCGTGGCGGTCAACGATATCGCCGCGCCAGGGAACATCGCCTACCTCTTGCGCCATGATTCCGTCTATCCCGATCCGATCGAACGGATCACAGCCGACGAGGGGACGCTCTACTGGGGCGATCAAGCAATCGCGCTGCACTCGCAGGATTCTCCCCGCCAGCTTCCCTGGCGCGAACTGGAGATCGACACGGTGGTCGAAGCGACCGGAGCATTCCGCGGCAAGGGAGAGCCCGAATTGCATCTCCAAGCCGGGGGCAAGCGGGTCGTCGTCACCGCACCCACCAAGGATCCGGATCACCTGATGGTGTGCATGGGGGTCAACGAAGATGCCTTCGATCCCGAGCATCACCGCGTGGTCTCCAACGCATCGTGCACCACGAACTGTTTGGCCCCGGTCCTCAAGGTGCTCGATGCGGCCTTCGGGATAGAAACCGCCTTCATGACGACGGTGCACGCCTATACGAGCTCGCAGTCGATCGTCGACGGACCGCACAAGAAGCTCCGTCGCGGCCGGGCAGCAGCGGTGTCCATCGTTCCGACGACGAGTGGCGCAACGACGGCGACCGAGAAGGTCCTGCCCCAACTCGAGGGCAAGCTGGATGGACTCGCAATGCGCGTTCCGGTCAGTGCTGGCTCGATCGTCGATCTCGTCGCCCAGACGACGCGCGTGATCGATCGGGATCGGGTTGCAGAGGCTTTTCGTCAAGCCAGTCAGACTGACCGTCTCATGGGCATTCTTGGCGTCACCGACGACGAGCTCGTCTCCGTCGATATCGTCGGCAGCGAGCACTCGGCGCTCGTCGACTTGGGCGAGATCCGGGTTCTCGGCGACCGGGCGCTCAAGGTGCTGGCCTGGTACGACAACGAGTGGGGCTACGCCAAGCGGGTCGTCGATCTGACGGCCTACATGGCCAGTCGCGGCCGGGGGAGGATGGCTTCCTAGCCGAGTGGTCTCACCCCTGGACTACGGCCTCGCGAGCCTGGAAACCGGACGAGTTGACGTCACCGGGCACTCGTGGGCATAATCATGCTCTTCGGAGGGCTAGGCTAATGGTAAGTCAGCGGATTTGAAATCCGCCGCCCGCAAGGGCTTGGGGGTTCGAGTCCCTCGCCCTCCGCAGTGTATCGTGCTAGCGGTCGTCTGCCGCTCGCTTCAGCCATCGCCCCCCCCTGTCTGCCCTCCGCTCCAAGCCGCGGCCGGGCCTATTCGCGCGCCCCCACGTGCCCCGTCTCACGACTGCGGGCATCGGGCAGGAACTCGGACCGCAGAGGCGCAGGCTCGTCGGGAATCGTGAAGAAGAAGCGGCTGCCCTTGCCCGCCTCCGATTCGACCCAGACCTGCCCTCCGTGAGCGGCCACGATCTTCTCCACCACGGCCAGCCCGATGCCGTTTCCGGCGTAGCGCTGACGGGGATGCAAACGCTTGAACATGGCGAAAACCTGGCTCTGAAATTCGGCCTCGATTCCGATCCCGTTGTCGGCCACACAGAATTCCCACGCCTGGGCAGCGCGGCGAGCGGACACGGCAATCCTCGGCTGCTCGGCGGAGCGGAACTTGACTGCGTTATCGAGCAAACTAACGAAAACACGAGCCAGCTGTATCGGATCGGCCTGGAGCGTCGGCAAGTCCGACACCTCGATCAACGCCCCCGCCTCTTCGATCTCCTTCCGCAGCGCGCGCCGCACACTCTGAATCAAGGCCTCGCAGTTCGTTCGATCGGGGCAGAGCGACCGCTCTCCCAGACGGGAAAGCTCGAGTACTCCCTCGATGAGTGTCTGCATCCTCAGCGCTCCCTCGACCGCGAACCGGATGTACTCGTCTGCTTGCCCGTCCAGCTGCCCGGCGTATCTTCGTTCGAGTAACTGGGTGTAGCTAACCACCATTCGTAGCGGCTCCTGCAGGTCGTGGGACGCGACATAGGCGTACTTCTCAAGGTCAGCATTCGTCTTCTGCAGCTCCGCGACGGTCAGCTGAAGGCCCTGCTCGATGCGTTTGCGCTCCGCGACCTCGTCGCTGAGTTGCCGATTCGCTCTCTCGAGCTCCGCCGTGCGCTCTGCCACCCGTCGATCGAGCTCATCCCGATGCGCACGCAATTGCCGCCGATTGCGGTCCAGTTCGAGGAAGATCCCCACCTTGGTCCTGAGAATCGCCGGGTCATAGGGCTTGACGATGTAGTCAACCGCCCCCGACTCGTATCCCTTGAACACCTGCGTCTCATGCCCGTAGGCGGCTGTCAGAAACATGATCGGAAGATAGCGCGTCTTCGGATCACCCCGCAGGAGTTCGGCCAGTTCATAGCCGTCCATCGCCGGCATCTGGACATCGAGGATCGCCAGGGAGAACTCATGCGTCAGCGTTGCCGCTAGAGCGGCTTGCCCGTCCTGGGCCTCGATGATCTGCGCACCACTGTCGGCCAGTGTCTTGCGCAGCGCGATAAGGTTCTCGGGCCGGTCGTCAACGGCCAGGATCTTCTGATCTTCCACGGCTAATGCGCCTCCTGCTCCCCAGCCAGCTCATTCATCTCGGGCGTGCATCCGACCGCCAGATCGACCAGCCAGGCTCCAATCTCCTGCGGCGTCATGACCCGCGTGATCCGTGCGGCCGCGATCGCCGCCTGAGGCATCAACTCGCTCGTCGCCGTCTCCGGCGACTGCGCCAGGCACACGCCTCCGCGGCCGGCGACGACCTTCATCCCCTCGGCTCCATCGCTACTCGCCCCCGATAGAATGACGGCGACGAGATCGCTCGCCCACGTGCGCGCGGCACTCTCGAACAAGACATCGAGTGAAGGACGCGCCCACCGCTCGCGGGCGTCGATCGACAGCGCCAAGGACCCGTCCCACTCGATCAGCAGGTGATAGTTAGCGGGGGCGACATAGACGATGCCCGGAGCCACGGCCAGTTTGTCTTCGGCCTCACGGACCGTGAGCGCAATCGCTACCGAGAGATTCTCGGCGAACAACCCGTCGTCGCTCTTGTGCAAGTGCGTGGCGACGACGATCGGCCAGGGTGTCTCCGGCGGCAACGGCGCCAAGAGGATCGTGAGTGCATCCATCGCCCCTGCGGACCCGCCGATCACGATCGCCCGCGGCCGGAACGGCGCGCCGCCCCCCGCCGAAGATCCCATCTCCGCTCCTGTGGAGCCACGCTCCCGCCGACTCACACCTACTGCACCTTCTTCTTATAGATTCGCGCCTTGGCGGCCAGCCCTTCGAACTGCGACGCCACCGCACTGAATCGCAAGTCTTCCTTGGCCCCCAGACAGAGAAACCCGCCCCGCACCAGGCTATCGGCGAAGAGCCCCAGCGCGCGGTCCTGAAGCTCTCGATTGAAGTAGATCAACACGTTGCGACAGAAGACCAGATGCATCTCACCAAACACCTGATCCTGCGTCAGATTGTGATTGGCGAACACGATGCGCTTCGCCAGAAAGCTCTCGAGCTTGGCAGACTCAAACTCGGAATGGTAGTAGTCCGAAAACGACCGCCTCCCACCGGCCTCCTGGTAATTGCGGGTCGCCTCCTGAATGCTGGCGTTCGAGTAGATTCCCTGCCGAGCCTGATCAAGCACGGCATCGTTGAAGTCAGTACCGTATATCGTCGCCCGCTCACCAAGCCCTTCTTCGTGCAGTAGGATCGCGAGAGAATACACCTCCTCACCTGTGGCACACCCCGCATGCCATACCTTCAGAAAGGGGAAGCTCTTCAGCAACGGCACGACCTGCTCCCGGAGGGCCCGGTAGACGTGAGGATCCCGAAACATCTCAGTTACCGAGATCGAGAAGTGCTGTGCGAGCTGCGAAAACACAGCCTCATCGTGAAGACACATCGGAATCAGATCTGAGATGCGTCTGATCTCCTTCATCACACAGAAGCGTCGCACGCGCCTCTCGATTGAGGCGCGCGCATAGGAGCGAAAGTCATAGCTGTACCGTTGGTAGATTGCTTCGAGAAGCAGCTCGATCTCAGCGCGCTCGAGTTCTACAGCCTGCATTGCCACTCCTCACTCCGTCTGACTAGCGATAGAGCCAGACACGCATCATGGATAGCAGGCGTTCCGGATCGACCGGCTTGGCCATGTAGTCGCTGGCGCCTGCATCGTGACACTCCTCCTGGTCCCCCTTCATTGCCTTGGCGGTCAAGGCGATGATCGGGAGCTTCGCGAATCGTCTCTGCGTACGAATGCGCCGCATCGTTTCTAGTCCGTCGAGCACGGGCATCATGATGTCCATCAGGACGATATCGACGTCCGGATGCCGTTCCAGGATCTCGAGCGCGCGCTCTCCATTCTCGGCCTTGAGAACTTCCATATCCCGTTCGGCCAGGATCTTGGTCAGGGCGAAGAGCGCGCGCATGTCATCATCGACCAAGAGGACCTTGCGTCCACGCAGCAGCGCATTCGTGTCATGCAGGTTGGCAATCACTTGTCTGCGCTCGGCGGGCATCTCAGCCACAACACGATGCAAGAAGAGCGACACCTCATCGAGCAGGCGCTCATCGGAGCGCACATCCTTGATGATGATCGAATCCGACAAGGAACGGAGATCAAGGTTCTCGTCCCACGACAAGTCGCGGCCCGTGTAGATAACGATCGGCGGTACGTCGATCTGGCCCTGTTGCTCGAGCCGCTTCAAGAGTTCTCTGCCGTCCATGTCTCCCAGCCCAAGATCGAGAATCACACAGTCGTAGCGCCGCTCGCTCAGCGCCGCGAGCGCCTCCTCACCCGTGGCAACCTCGCTGACCACGACATCCTGATCTCCCACCAGGCCAACCAGACTTCTGCGTGTCGCCTCATCATCCTCAACAACGAGCACATGCTTCGTCTTGGATGTCGCGATCTCGCGGATCCTATCCAGGGCGCCTTCGATCTGTTCACGCGTAGCCGGCTTCTGCAAGTATCCCGCCGCTCCGCGCTGAAGCGCGCGTGGTGACGGCGCATCCACCGACATGATGTGGACCGGTATGTGTCGGATGTGGGGATCGGCCTTGATCGCCGCCAGCACCTCCCAACCATCCATTCCGGGCAGCTTCAGATCGAGCACGATACCCATCGGCCGATACTCCCGCGCCAACGCGAGTCCCGCCTCACCCGTCGTCGCGGCAAGGACCTTCATGCGCTCGGCACGGCATTGATCGGCCAGAATCGTAGCAAAGCGCGGATCGTCTTCAACGATCAGAACCACACGGTCATTGGCGTCGAGTTCGTGACGGTCATCTGGAATCATCTGCGCCTGACCCCGGGACACGGCGGGCGCCCGCGGCTCTGAGCGGGAAGTGTAGGGCGAATGCGGCGGTGTGCTGCTAATCGCCGCCGATCGTCCCGCCGGCGGCACCGAGTCCGCCTGCTTGCGAGGAACGACCGGCAACACAACCCTGAAGGTCGACCCCTGTCCCAATTCGCTCTCGAGCTGGAGATCGCCGCCGAGCAAGCGCACGAGTTCTTTCGAGATCGATAGCCCGAGCCCCGTACCGCCGTACTTGCGGCCCGTACTGCCATCCGCCTGCTGGAACGCCTCGAAGATCGCGCGCCGGTGCTCGGGGGCAATTCCGATGCCGGTATCAGCCACTTCGACCACGAGCTGCTCACCGCAGGCTGCCGCGCTCTCGGGGCTGGATGTAGCCCCATCTGCCTGCTGGGCCGATCGCGCGGCGAAGCGGACCGTAACTCGCCCTTCCTCAGTGAACTTGAGCGCGTTCGAGATCAAGTTGCGCAGCACTTGCTCAAGGCGCTTGCGATCGCTCGTGAGTTGGGCGGGAGCCGCCTCCGCCACAACCACCTCGAAGTCGAGGCCCCGCTCATCCGCGATGTGGCGGAAGGAGCTATGCATGGAGCTGGCAACATCGCCAACCGGGATGTCGCTCCAATCGAGCTCCAGGTGTCCCGCTTCGATACGCGACAGGTCGAGAATCTCATTGATCAACGAGAGCAAGTCGTTGCCGCTTTGGTAGATGATTCCCGCTGACTCTACATCATCTGACGTCAGAGCCCCGCTCTTGTTCTCCATCAGGTTCCGCGCTAGAAGCAGCAGGCTATTGAGCGGCGTGCGCAGTTCGTGCGACATGTTGGCGAGAAACTCCGACTTGTAGCGACTTGCCTGCGCCAGGTCCTCGGCCTGGCGCACCAGCTCCCTGCGCGCCTGCTCGACGTCGCGCTTCTGACGCTCGAGCTGCTCGTTCTTCTCCTCCAGTTCCTCGTTCGTCACCTGCAGCTCTTCCTGCTGCACGCGCAAGCGCTCCTCGGATTGCCGCAGTCGCTGGGCCTGCTCCTCCAACTCCTCGTTGGCTGACTTGAGCTCCTCTTGCTGCGTCTGCAGCTCCTCGGCTTGACGGCGGGTCTCCTCCAAGAAGCGCTGCTGCAGGTCACGCGCCTGCGCACTCTCGATCGCGACCGCTATGCGACCGCTCGCTTCGTCGAGGATTCGCCCCACTCTGGGACCCCACTCCTGCAACGCCCCCAACTCGATCACGCCTTTGAAGCGTCGGTCGTAGCTCATCGGCCGCAGATAGACGTGCGTCGGCGCACAGCCCCCCAGACCGGATTCAATCGTGAAGTAGCTCTCGGGTACGTTGTCGAGCCTCAGTTCCTGACCCGTACGTGCGACCTCGCCCACCAGGCCCTCTCCCCGCTTGAAGCTCTGGGGCGCATCGGGCGCGAGCCTGCCGCCATAGCTCCCCATGCGGCGGAGTGTACCGTCGGCTTCGGCGACGTAGATCACACCCGCCGGCGCACCGGTCTGAACGCAGAGAAAGCGGATCGCATTCTGGCACAGCTGTTCGAGCGAAGGGTCGCCCTGCAGCTGTTCCCCCAGTGCATTGAGGGCCGTTTCGATCTCCGCCTGAGCGTGCAACTCGCGCTCCATCCGCTTGCGCGTGAGCACCTCGTGGAAGGCGCCGGAGAGCGTCCCCACAGCCTCCATGTCCTCTTGCGTGTAGGGCTCGCTCTTGTTCGCGAGAGCCACAACGCCAATCGTGACATCCCCGCGCTTCAACGGCACACCGAGGAAGCGTTCGAGCGACGGATGGCCTTTGGGAAGACCGACCCGGCTGGGATGAGTCGTCGGATCGGCAACGATCAGGGCCCGGCCCGTGCGGACGACTTCGCCCCAAATGCCGCGCACCTCCATGCCCTGGATCCGCACCGACGCTTCAACGTTTGGAAGCGAGCAGGCTTCCCAGCCCGGATTGCTCAGACCAATTGTGTCGAGCTTGCCCTCCTCGTTGAGCAGGCCGATGAAGCCAAAGGCACTGCCGGTCAGCTCCTGAGCCGCCTGCAAGGCAACTTGAGCGACCTCTTCCTCGTCTTCGCACGTCAGCGTCTCCCGAAAGACGCGATTGGTCGCTGCAGTAATACGCGCGTATTGCTCCACCTGACCCTGAACCTGCTTGCGTTCTTCGATCTGGCCGCGCAAGCGTTCATTGGCTGCGTCGAGGGAGGCAGTGCGTTCAGCGACGAGCTCTTCGAGCTGAGCGCGATGCTGCTGCAGTTCCGCACGCGATTTCTCGAGGGCGGCCGACGCCTCTTTCTCTTGAGAGACATCGGTCACGATGCCCCACATCGCGGTCGGCGTCCCCGCCTCGTCGCGCGCGAGGACGTTACGCTGGTTCATCCACCTCGTCTCGCCATCTTTGGTCACGATCTGATACTCGTAGACTGGCGGCACCTCTCCGGCCAGCAGACGTTCCCATTGCTGCTGGAAGTAGCCATGCCAGTCCGGATGGATGATGTTGCGAATGATGAGCGGGTTGGCAGTGAACTCGTCCGGCGTATATCCAAAGAGCCGCTCCACGGCCGGGCTCACATACTCGTAGCGCCCTTCAGGTAGCGACATACGGTAGATCATATCGGGTGAGTTCTCGGCGATCGTCCGAAAGCGTGCCTCGCTCGCGCGCGCCTCCGCCTCGGCCGCCTTGAGAGAGCTAATGTCCGAGGCCAGCTCGAAGCGTGCCGCGCGACCATCGATCCAGCGGATCGCCTTGTCGAAACACCGATACCAGTTGCGCGTCACTTCGTTCTGGAATTCCCAAATGTAGCTCCCCGGCGTTCCTTCCCCGAAGATCTTGTCGTTCGTACAGAAGGGACACGGCGTCTCTCGATTCTGGAAGTACCGGTGGCACTTCTGACCTCGCCATTCCCTTCCCCATACCTGCTCAGCAGCAGCATTGACGTAGAGCAGCTCGAAGCTCTCGGGATCGGCGATGTAGATCACGTCGTCGATACCGGCGAACACCGTTTGCTGAATGGACCGCTCGTGTTCGAGTTCGCTCTCCATCTGGACTCGCGCGGCAACATGTCCTAGCCGTTCAGCGACCGCAGTGATCAGCGCCCGCTCCTCCTCGAGAAAGGGGCCTTCTACGCGTGGCGGTCGCTCCTCGCGGTAGCCGACCTGGACCTTTCCTCGCGGCTCGCCCTGCACCTCAATCTCCGCCGCCTGCACCGCGTGGCAAGCCTCGATTTCGCCAGTCTGATAGATGCTGTCATCGAGCTGGATTCGCGCCACCGCCACGTCAGAATGCAGCCAAGAACGCGGCAGAATCTGTACCGCTGCTTCGAGGATCCGCTCGAGGTTGTTCTCATGCGCTTCGACGGCCGCGCTCAGGTCCTGCAAGCAGGTGAGTTCCTTGACCCGTTCGCGCAGCATCTCCGCCGCTTCACGCTCATCGCTCTGATCGCGAAAGACGAGCACAACGCCGGAGATCGTTCCGTCCGCCCCCCGAATCGGCGCACCACTGTCGGCAATCGGACGTGTACTCCCATCGCGGGCAATGAGCAGAGTATGATTCGCCAACCCGACGATCTGCCCTTCTCGCAGAACGCGACGGATGGGGCTTTCGACGTCCGCACGCGTATCCTCATTGACGATGTGGAAGACTTCTTCGGCCGATCGACCGAGCGCGTCGGCCTCATTCCATCCGGTCAAAGCCTCGGCGACCGGGTTCAATTGCACCACACAGCCATCAGCGTCGGTCACGATGACGCCGTCACCGATGCTATAGAGCGTAGCGCGATACCGCTGTTCGGCTTGCTCCATGCTCGCGATCCGTTGCTTGAGATCCGAGGAGCTGCGAGATGGAGCCTTGCGGCGCGTTGCCTTGCCCATGCCTACCTCCACCGTGTGCGTGCGTGCGACGGTCAGTGGCCCACGACTCGAACGCCCCACCCCCGCAACAATGTGTCAGAACTACCCCGCGCTTATCGAACCTGACACGTGGCCTGTCAATAAGAAGGTCGGCCAAACTCGGTGTGGGAATCACCCGTTCCGCGGTTGTGCGTTGCATTCTCTTCTGCGAAGCACTCGAACTTCGTTCCAAAGGGCACATCTATCGGCCCACGTGTAAGCAAATCCCTACAAGAGCGGCCTTCTGCCGCCCCGCGTTCCCCCGTCGAGCGAGCGCGGAGAACGGTGGCCGGGGGCTTCCTCAGCGCAAACCCACTTGCTCGTGAAGCACAAGTCACTTGCGAGTACGCCAGGCAGATCGCCTCTGTGCTTGGGCCGCGGCGCGTGCTAGACATGAAGGGCGTAGAAACACCAAAGCGGCTCTCGGGCCGACCTGCGAAGTCTGTCTGAGAGGGATCGCGGCACGGGCGCCACCAGAGGCAAGTCCCCAAACGGAGGCTCATGATGCGTGACGTGATTCGATTTCCGATCCCTGTCGTCCTCGCGGTCTTGCTGCTCTCACTGCTGCAACCGGCTAGCGGCCAAGCGCGCCCAGTCCAGTTCTCGCTCTTTCACCCGCTTCAGCTCTTCCCGCTCGAAGAGTCAATTCACGGCGTGCGGATCAACTTCGTTTACGGCTTCAACCAAGACGTGCACGGGGTCGATTTGGGGCTGATCAATCGCACCGCGGGCGACATGCGCGGCTACCAGTTCGGCCTGGTTGGTCTTGTCGAAGCGGACTACGTTGGCTGGCAGGACAACTTCGTCAATCTCGTCGCAGGGAGCTTCACCGGTCTACAGACCGGCGCCTTCAACAGCGCCGGCCAGGCGGAAGGCGTTCTCTGGGGCCTGCTCAACTCGACGCGCTCCATGCGTGGCGTCCAGCTCGGCTTGCTGAACTACACGTTTCAGCTGCACGGTCTTCAGATCGGGTTTCTCAACGTGGTTCGCGACAAGGAACGACTGCCGATTCTCCCGATCGTGAATTGGTCTTTCTGACCGCCAGCGGTGCGGGCTTCTGCAGTGCGGCGAGCAACTCCTCGGCTTCAACCGACCGACGCAGTTGAAGCAATCGCGGCCGAGAGCCCGCCCCGGCGGAGAAGAACCGGCGGTAGAACTGGCGACGCGGTCCGTATGTTAGCAGCGACCAGAGAATGATCGAGTCGCGGCTGAGAAAGGTCCGCCGGTAGGTTTGGCGGTTGCCGGTTTGCGTCACTGCTCCCGATGCGATCCGCCGGCACGTACGCCGCACAACCCGCCGCAGGACCGTTGGGAACGAGTAGTCCAGCCAGATCACATCCGTCGCCCGGGCGAACAGGATGTCGCGCACCGGTGTATGATTGCCGTCGATGATCCAACGCTCGCCACGGGCGGCTTCGAGCGCGAGCGCGCGCAGTTGCTCAACGGGCCGAGCCTTCCAACCCGGGAGCCAGAAAAGCGTATCGAGCTCGACGAGCGGAAGACAAAGAAGCGGCGCCAGGCGCCGGGCGAGCGTCGTCTTGCCGGCACCACACGCCCCGATGATCACGATGCGTCGCGCGGCGGGATGCATCGTCTTCGCCGCCGTCATAGGCAAGCGTTCCCCCTCTCTAGCCGAAAACCGAGCGAGCAGGTGCGCCCGGACCGCATCTAGCTCTGGATCGTTGGCGAGCGACTGCCCATCCACCGCCCGGCGGCCACCGCCCGGGCGAGGTCACCGAGTGTGATCTGCGGTCCCGGCCGGTAGAAGCCCAACCGGCACGCCCAGCGACGCCCGCAGCGGCGGGCGATCTCGAGCGGAGGCGCGAGCAGCACGATCTGATCGTCGCGACGGAAGTAGGTCTCGAAGTCCAGGGCCGCCAGATCGACCGCGAACCGTTCGCCGAGCGCGGTCAAGAGGGCTGCGGCCGCGTTGCCATCCAGGTCGAGATCGAGTTTCAGCGTGGTCTGGGGGCGTAGCCCCTCTTGCGGAACGCCCAGCCGCCAGGATACGAACTCCATGACCCGCTCCAGCGCGCCTTCGGACCCAGCGGCCGCATCCTCCTTCCGATCCCACTTGCCCGAATCGTCATACATGCTACGAGCTCTCACTGGCACCCATCTGGGCTTCAGACAGGCATCGGCCAACGGGGCGCACTCCGCAGGGATCTGGCTGCGCTCGGCTGTCGTCTGGCGCGTGCAGGCGCCGTCGCCGCATGCTATGGTGGCCGCGTTGAGATACACGACCCCGATCGACGCAGCTCTCCGGCGCGACCGCCCCACCTCCGGTCACAGCCGGGGTGAGCGCAACGGCGCCCGCGAGGCGACCACACGGAGGATGCTGACGATGGCCACTTGTCACGACATGAAACTCGATGAAGTCTACGTCTGCAAGCGCTGCGGCCTGGAGCTGAAAGTCGTCAAGGAATGCGAGGATACAGACGCGGATTGCGGTTGTCACCCCTCGGCCTCGCCCTGCACGTTCAGCTGTTGCGGCGATCAGCTCGTGCGCAAGTAGCGGGCTGTCCGACTCTCGCCCGGCCCCGGAAGGCGGCGGAAAGGACATCCCCGCTCGGGCCGGGCCGCAGAATGGGGCCAGGCAGCTACAGGCGCATAACGCTCATCCCGTCAGTGCATTGCTCTCGCGCGGGCTCGGGGCCGGCGCCGA
>Ga0180429_10002583_pt1 | contig 14841 bp, 15 predicted proteins | sample SS_ome_FD_132428 | JGI IMG/M metagenome (GOLD analysis project Ga0180429, IMG submission 132428) | Hypersaline lake sediment archaeal communities from the Salton Sea, California, USA - SS_1_S_1 metaG | ecosystem: Environmental > Aquatic > Non-marine Saline and Alkaline > Hypersaline > Sediment ...
AAGGCGACAAACAGCCGCACATTGCGGTCAGCGAGGGCTCCGGCGGCAGTCTCGGGCATGAGCGGGCGGTAGAAGACGGGTTTGGATGTGCGGGGGCCGAGTATCGCATGATGGGGCTTCCGGGGGCCGGGATCGCCCAACGTCCCGCCGTCCGGTCCTCAGAGTTTCCTGGGGTATTTGGTTGGATGAGCGGATTGGGCGTGGTGGTAGTGAGCGGTTGCTCGGGCTTCCGGGGGCCGGGATCGCCCACCGTCCCGCCGTCCCCCCGGCTCGCGCCGGGGGGCTTTTATTCCGGGGAAGGCACCAACAAAATCGCGCCGAAGCTGGCTATTCGGGAGATTCCGGCCCGCCCCCTTGGGTTTGCGTCTTCCGCAGGTAGACTACGGGGCTCCGAAGCGGGCCGTTTTAGGCTGCGGCCCGCGGCCGCCGCGTGGCTCCTCAGGCTGGTGGCCCGCGACGAGTGTTTTTCCCATCGTTCAGCAGACATTCCTAGACCAGAGGACTTCGACCGTGGCAGTGGCGATTCGAATGAAGCGGATGGGACGCACCCACCGCGAGTTCTACCGGATTTGTGCGACCGACCGTCGCAGCCCGCGGGATGGCCGGGTGATCGAGGAACTCGGCACCTACGATCCGCACGTCTCCGAGACCGACGCCCGCTGCAGCCTCAACGCGGAGCGGATCGACTACTGGCTCTCCGTCGGCGCGCAGCCGAGCGATGCGGTTCGGGTCCTGATCAAGAAATACGGCACCAACGGCACGCATCTCAAGGAGATGGAAGAGGCCCGCGAGCGGCTCAAGATGCCCAAGCAGATTCCGGACGTCGGACCACCGGCCTTCGTTCCCAAGGAACCGGAGCCCGAGGCCCCGCCCGCGGCCGACGGTGAGGCCGGGGAACAGGCTGAGGCTGCGTCGACCGAGCAGGCCGAAACGGCCGCTGCCGAGCAGCCTGAAGCTGCCACCGAATCGGAGTCGGCCGACGGCGGGCCGTCGGGCGAGGCTGCTGCCGAGACCCCGCCGGATGAAGAGCCAGCTGCCGAGCCCGCCTCGGAGGCGACCACCGAGGAGGCCAAGAGCGAGTAGGCCTGCCGTCGGCTTTCGTCAGCCGGAATCGGCCACGGACGCGTGGCCCCTCTCCCCAGCCAGCCATGCGGATCGACATCCTCACGCTCTTCCCGGAGATGTTCACCGGCTTCCTCGACGGAAGCCTGTTGGGTGCTGCGCGACGAGACGGCCTGATCGATGTTCGCCTCGTTGACATTCGCGATTTCGCCGAAGGCCCGCATCGCCAGGTTGACGACCGCCCGTACGGGGGCGGCCCCGGCATGCTCCTGATGCCTGGCCCGGTGGTCTCCTGCATCGAGGCGACGCAAACCGATGGAGACCCAGCGGGGCATGTCATCATGCTCACCCCCGGGGGCCGCCGGCTCGATCAGCCGCTGGTGGAGGAGTTGGCCCGCCGGGAGCGGCTCCTGCTGGTCTGCGGACGCTACGAGGGCTTCGATGCCCGGGTCCGAGAGACCGTCGGGGCGGAGGAAATCTCGCTTGGCGACTATGTCCTCTCCGGCGGCGAGGTCGCAGCGATGGTGGTCGTCGAGGCTGTTGCCCGCCTGATCCCCGGAGTGCTCGGAGACGAGCAGAGCGCCAGCCAGGACTCCTTCTCGGGCGTCGACCGGCTCGTGGAAGGCCCCCAGTACACCCGGCCGCGTGAGTTCCGCGGCCTGCACGTGCCCGAGGTGCTGCTCTCGGGCGACCATCGGCGGATTGCAGCCTGGCGGCACGAGCAGGCTCTGGCCGCGACCCGCCGGCGATCCACCGTCACCCCAACGCCGGGCCTCGCCCGGAGGAGCAACCCGTGAGTAGGAAGATTCTTGCCGCCGTCGAGGCCTCGAGCCTCAAGCCGGAGGTGCCGTCCTTCGACATCGGTGACACCGTCGATGTTCACACCCGAATCCTCGAGGGCGACAAGGAGCGGATCCAGATCTTCAACGGCGTGGTGATCGCCAAGGCAGGCGCGGGCAGCCGGGAGACCTTCACCGTCCGGCGGATCGTCGCCGGCGAGGGGGTGGAGCGGAAGTTTCCGGTTCATTCTCCGAAGATCGCCACGATCGAGGTCAAGCGGTCGGGCATCGCCCGCCGTGCCAAGCTCTATTACCTCCGCGACCGCTCCGGCAAGGCGACCCGCCTCAAGGAGAAACGGGAGGATGTCGGCGGCGGCAGCGAGGGCAAGGGACGAGGCCGCAAGAAGGCGGCCGCCAAGGCCTGACGGGGCTCGCCATGCCCTCGTCGCGGGATGAACTGGGGCGACGGGCCGAGGATGAGGCCGTTCGCCACCTCAAACGGCAGGGCTACCGAATCGTCGGTCGCCGGGAACGGATTTTTCGAGGCGACATCGACATCGTCGCCCTCGACGGCCGGACTGTTGTCTTTGTCGAGGTTCGCTCCCGATCCGACACCGCCCACGGCCACCCCGCCGAGACCGTCGGCCCCGCCAAGCAGCGGCGAATCGCCGAACTGGCCGCCGCCTACATTCGCCGTCATCGGCTGGAGGACGAGAGTGTTCGCATCGACGTGGTTGCGGTGACCTTCCATCCGGCCGCCCCCCCCACGGTCGAGCACTACCAAAACGCCTTCGACAGCCCTTGGTGAGCGGTGGTTACGGCAGCTGCGGCAGCTCTTCGGCCGCGGTGAATGTTCGCAGCGTGCCGGTCGGCAACCGGCGGGCAAGCTTCTCGAACCGGAGGCTCAGGTGGCTGGCCGCTTTCCGGTCGGGCACCCGCCGGATCAGCACCCCGGCGACCTGGTCTGGCCGGCGGCGAGCGACGGCCGCATAGACCTCCGGATCCCGTTCCCCCGAATCGCCGACCAGAAGAAACCGCCGGCCGGGAAAGTCGGCCATGATCTGCTCGATCGCCCGTCGCTTCGACCGTTTGCGGGCCGTCAGCCGGCCCAGGGGCGTCGAGTCTTTGAGCCGGAAGAGTTTCAGGTGCATCGAGCCGGCCGGGAGGCTGGCCGAGCCAAGAAAATCGCAGAGGCAGGTGGAAAGCTGCCAGGGGCTGGCCGAGACGTAATGGAAGGCGGCACCGGCCGTCTCCCAGCGACGATAGGCGGCGGCCATTCCCGGAACCGCCCGGAACTCCCGGAGGAGCGTATTGCGGAGCAGTTCCCGGCGATCGGCGACGTTGCTCACCTTGACCGTGTCGTCGATGTCGGAGATCACCGAAAGCCCCTGGCCCTCGATGAGATGAATCCGCCCCGCTCCGCAGCCGCCAGCGGCGACCAGTTCTTCCTCGCCGGCGTCGGCATCGTAGGGAAGCCACCGGCCGCCGGAATCGCCCGCGTGCGCATGGGCCGCTGCCTCCTCGTCGGACAGCTCGAAACTGGCGGTGAAATGACCGCTGCGATCCGAAATGCCGGCCTCGATCAACCGATCCGCAAGGCGAATCCGCACCGGCTGGCCGGGCACCCGCTGAAACAAGAAGCAGTCGGCCCGCCGGCGAAACACCTCGCTCGCCAGGTCGATCTCGTCCAAGTCGAGCATCCGCCTGAACACGGCCACGGCCAGGGCCCGCCGGCGGCTCCGCTGCGGCAGCGGGCGGGCAATCATGCCCGCCACGGTGGCCCGCCAGCCGGAGTCGGTTCGCCGCGCGTAGGTGGGGAAGAACCTGATCATGCGGCGGTTCGCAGGCGGGTCGGCTTGCAACGGGATCTCGCCCATCTTACAACCCACAAAGCCTTTTGAGAGGCTGTTCGCACGTGGCCTGTCGGCCAGCATCACGGGAAAAGCAGGTATGGGCGTCAAGAAATCAGGAAAAGGCCGCCGCAAGCTCGGCCAGAAGAAGCGGCGGATGCGGGCCAAAATCCGGCATCGCAAGGGCTGAGCATCGGGTTGGAAGCCGCAGTGGTCAGGGCCTCTGTCCGCTGCTGTCGCTACGACCGACCCGCGGTCGGCACGACCGTCACAGTTTCTCATGGCTGGGGCCATCTGCCCGCCAATGCCAGGTTGCCCGGCACGCATCGTGGGGTACGTTTGCGTGGCTGCCGTTGCGGGCCCTTCTGTTCTGGCGATCACCGCCGCCGCCCGGGAGCCATGCCACGCCTGGTGAGGAGACGGAGCGATGCGTGCGAACGGATGGATTGGTCGGTTGATGGCGGTCGGCGTGCTGGCCGCGGTGGCTGGCACGAGCGGCTGCAAGACGCTCAGCGAGCGATACATCGCCCTGGAGGTCTGGAAGTACGAGCGGTGCTTTGGACACCTGCCACCAGGCTTTGTGCCTCCCGGCGCGCCGCCGCCGGCAGCATCAGCGCCGCGGGGTCGGGTCTGCGGCCAGTCCGGTGGCTGCCAGCCTGCCTGCCCCGGCGTGCCGATGGGCTGCAACGACTGCGGCGGCGGGTTTGTCGAGGGAAGCATCTCGGCTTCGCCCGGCGTGCCCACGCCGGCGGGTGTGACAGCCGGCAAGCCGGTGGTCATCTCCGATGAACTCGTGGTGCCGTGACGACCGCCCGGCACGTCAGCCGAGGGTTTCGCCGGGGCCGGGGAAGGTGGCTTCTTCGACGTCGCGTCGCCATGCCACGAGGGCCTCGGCGATCGTCGCCTTGGTGTCGGCATAGGCCCTGACGAAGCGGGGAACCCGGCCGGCTGAGAGCCCGATCAGGTCGTGCATGACAAGCACCTGCCCGTCGCAGTCGGGCCCGGCGCCGATGCCGAAGGTCGGCACCGTCAGTTCGGCCGAAAGAGCGGCCGCGATGTCACGGGGAATGCATTCGAGCACGACGGCGAAGGCGCCGGCAGACGCAGCGGCGGCGGCATCCTCGGCCAGCCGCGGGCCGTCCCGCTGCATCCGGTAGCCCCCGAGCTGATGGACCGCCTGGGGCCGAAGGCCAACGTGGCCCATCACGGGTATGCCGGCGGCCACGAGGCCTGCAATGACATCGGCCTGCCCGGCCGTCCCCTCGAGTTTGACCGCCTGGCAGCCGGTTTCCTTGAGGATCCGTGCCGCCGCTCGGACCGCCTCCCGAACCCCCAGATGCTGGAGCGGAAAGGGAAGATCGACCACCACCAGGGCCCGCTCCACCGCCCGGGCCACGATCTCGCCGTGGTAGATCATCTGCTCCAGCGTGGCGGGCAGCGTCGAGTCACGCCCAGCCACGACCATCGCCACGCTGTCTCCAACCAAGACGCAGTCGATCCCGGCCGCATCTGCCAGCCGCCCGGTCGGCCAGTCGTAGGCCGTCACCATCGACAGCCGGCGGCCGCTGTCACGAGCGGCGGCAAGATCGTGAACGGTCACCCGTCGCGGCTTCTCCGCGGCAGGTTCTGCCTTCGGCCTGCGGTCGCTCATGACAGGCCCTTGAGAAAATCGTCAAGGTTGGCGTCGCTGCCACCCCCTGCGGACGGTTCCTCGTCCGGATCGGGCCAGGCGGGCGATTCGGCTTCCGGCGGCGTCTCGGCTTCCAGAAACGCGAAGTCTTCCGCCGGGGCGGCACCCGCCTCGCCCGTTACGGGCTCCGACGAGACGACTTCCCCGGCTGCCGCTGCCCCGTCCGTTGGCGGCTCCGTCGGCTCACCGGGCTCGAGCACCGGAGGCCCGGCCGGGGGCGGCGGCATGGGCGGCTCCGCGGCAGCCGCCTCGTTGATCGGAATCGTGTCGCTGTCACGAGTTGCCGCAGCCTCGCCCGGCAGTGCGTACTCGATTCGAAAACCGATTTCCCCGAGCTTGATCCGTGATCCCGATGCCACCGGGACGGCCACCCTCGGCTCGAGCGGCTTGCCATCGAGCGTCGTGCCGTTGGTCGATTCGAGGTCCCGCAGGCAGACCTGGCCCTCGTCATCGAGCACAAACTCGCAGTGCCGGCGGCTGACACTGTCGTTGCGGATGTGAAGTTTGATCTCCGGCGCGTCCGAGCGGCCCACCATCACGGGCAGCCGCTTGACGTGGGAAATCGCCTTCCCGCTCGCCGCGGACTTCGATCTGGTCGACTTGAAGATGAAACGCACTTCCATCGTGAGCACCAGGGCGATCAGAGCCCGGTCACCGAGAGGCCGGCCGGCAAACCGGCCCCGGCAACACGTCTTCAAGCTCGTGAGTCTACCGTCCCCGGCTTGCCGAAGGCCGGGTCGCGGGGAGAAAACGCCGCGTGCCGCCGAGATGCCGCCCGAGCGCCGCGACGCCGGGTCTTGCCCAGACTTCGCAGAAACCCGTCGTTTCCTGGCTGGTGACCTTGCGGCGGCCTCCTCCCACCCTATAATCGCGTGGTTCCGGCGGAGTGGCGTCTCCGGAGGAGCTTCGGCTCGCTCCCGGCCGCACCGCTTTTCAGGTGCGGGTGTAGCTCAGTTGGTAGAGCACCACGTTGCCAACGTGGTTGTCGTGGGTTCGAATCCCATCACCCGCTCATTTGTCACGCCTGTCGATTTCCTGTCCCTTCGGAAAAGCCGATGTCGTCCAGTTCGTCCGACGCCTCCTCGGCCCTCGCCTCGCCGGAGGGTGAGGCCGGGCCCCGTCCCCTCGACCTCGAAATTTCGATTGACGAGGTGTCGACCTGCCAGCGGCGGGTCAAAGTGACCGTTCCGCGGGCCGACATCGACCGCTACCGGGATGACGCGATCGGTGATCTGATGCCCTCGGCGCAGCTGCCCGGGTTTCGCCCCGGTCGCGCCCCCCGCCAGCTGGTCAGCAGCCGTTTCAAAACCGAGTTGTCCGACCAGATCCGCTCCAAGCTCGTCACCGATGCCATGACGCAGGTTTCGGAGGGTGGGCAGCTGGCCCCGATCAGCGAGCCCGACCTCGATCTGGCGGCCGTGGTCATCCCCGACGAGGGACCGTTGACCTTCGAGTTTTCGATCGAGGTTCGCCCCGAGTTTGAGATCCCTCAGTGGAAGGGCCTCTCGATCGCCCGCCCGGCCCGCGAGATCACCGATGCCGACATCGACGAGGCCCTCGGATCGATCCTCCGGGAGCGATGCCGCTTCGTGCCGACCAGCGAGAAGCCGGCTCCCGGCGATCTGATCGTGGCCAACCTGCAGTTTCGCGACGGCGATCAGCTCCTCTCGCAGGCGGCGGAAGCCGAGATCGTGGTGCGTCCGAAGCTCTCCTTTGCCGATGCCGAGCTCGAGGATTTCGAGTCGCTCGTCGCCGGGATGAAGCCCGGGGAGAAGGTGACTGCCACCGTGCGGGTCTCCGACGAGGCGGCCGTCGAGCCGCTGCGGGGCAAGGACGTGACGCTCGAGCTGGAATTGCTCGATGTCAAGAAGCACGAACTGCCCGCGTTGACCCCGGCCCTGCTCGAGGAGCTTGGCGGCTTCGAGTCGGAGGAAGCCCTCCGCGAGGCCATCGGCAAGCAGCTCGAGAGCCAGCTTGAATACCATCGCCGCAAGCAGGTTCGCCAGCAGGTGGCCGCCGCCCTGACCGCCTCGGCCTCGTGGGACCTCCCGCCCGACCTCCTGCGCCGGCAGGCTCAGCGGGAGTTGGAGCGGGCGATCCTCGAGCTTCGCCGCAGTGGCTTCGACGACGATTCGATCCGGCGGCACGTCAACGAGCTCCGGCAGACGGTGATGGCCAGCACCTCCCGGGCGCTCAAGGAGCACTTCATCCTCGAGCGGATCGCCGAGGAGCAGAAGATCGTCGACGAGCCGGCCGACTACGATCTCGAGATCAGGGCCATCGCCGCCCAGTCGGGTGAGTCGCCCCGTCGGGTGCGGGCCAGCCTCGAGCGACGGGGGTTGATGGACGTGCTTCGCAACCAGATCATCGAACGGAAGACCGTCGACCAGATCACGTCGGAGGCCTCCTTCAAGGACGTCCCCTTCGAGTTCCCCAAGCCCGACACCGAAGCGATCGACCATGCCGTCTGTGGCGCGGTCGTGGGCGAGGAAGAGATTCCCGTCGCGACCCACGCCGAGCCGGCCGCCCGACCGGGCCGCGGCTGACCCCTGCCGCATGGCACGACCTGCACCTTCCGAGAGTCCGATGCACAGCATTTCAGGCCAGCTTTCGCCCCACGCCTCTTCCGCCTACCGGGATTACCAGCGGCAGCGGACGATGACCCTCGGCGACCTGCTGCTCGAGAATCGGATCGTGTTCCTGCAGGGTGAAATCTACGACGGGAACGCCAACGAGGTGGTGATGAAGCTGCTCTACCTGCAGAGCGAAAATCGCCGCAAAGACATCCATTTTTACATCAACTCGCCAGGCGGCAGCGTGACCGCCACGATGGCGATCTACGACACGATGCAAATCCTGTCGTGCCCGGTCGCCACCTACTGCGTCGGCCTGGCGGCCAGCGGCGGGGCGGTACTCCTCGCCGGCGGCACCACGGGCAAGCGGTTTGCCCTCCCCCATGCCAAGGTGATGATCCACCAGCCCTACGGACAGGTGGGGGGCCAGGTCAGCGACATCGAAATCCAGGCCGACGAAATCATCAAGACCCGGGCGGTCCTCAACGAAATCCTGGCGGCACACACCGGCCAGCCGATCGAACGAATCGCCAAAGACACCGACCGCGACCGGTATCTGACCGCCACGGAAGCCAAGGAATACGGCCTCGTCGACGAAGTCCTCGCCAAGCCTCCCGTCGAGGTTGCCGACGAGGACGACTGACTTTTTCGGCGGGCTTCGCCGGCCCGCCTCCCACCGACCACCCCGACAGACAGCCATGCCCCTGATCCCCTACGTGATCGAGAAGAGCGGCCGCGAAGAGCGGGCGATGGATATCTACTCCCGCCTCCTCAAGGATCGGATCATCTTCCTGGGCACCCAGGTCAATGATGAGGTCGCCAACGCGATCGTCGCCCAGATGCTCTTCCTGCAGTCGGATGATCCGAAGGCCGACATCCACCTCTACATCAACTCACCCGGCGGCAGCGTCACCGCCGGGCTGGCGATCTACGACACGATGCAGTTTGTCACGTGCGATGTGGCCACCTATTGCATCGGCCAGGCCGCCAGCATGGGCGCGGTACTCCTCACGGCAGGCACCGCCGGCAAACGCCGGGCCCTTCCCAACGCCCGGATCATGATCCACCAGCCGCTGGCCGGCATGGAGGGCACGGCGGAGGAGATCATGATCCACGCCAAAGAGTTCAAGAACGTCAAGCACAAGCTCAACAGCATTCTCCTCAAGCACACGGGCCATCCGCTCGAGAAGATCGAGGAGGACACGGACCGCGATCGATTCATGTCGGCGCAGGAGGCGCTCGACTACAAATTGATCGACGAGGTGATCGAACACATGCCGACAGGCAAGGGGGCCGGCTGACACGACGGGCCGCGGCCATCGGGCCGTGGCTGCCGACGCAACCAGGCGGCCCCGCGGGGCCGGTGAGGCGCAAGGAGGCGCATCATGAAACCGCAATCTGCGAGATGGCCCGGGACCTGCGGCCGATCGGCCGGACTGGCGTTCCTGCTGGCGGCAGCCGCGCTGGCCGTGGGCTGCAAGAGCGATCTCAACCAGCAGCTCCTCGAGCGGGAGCTGCGGTATCAGGAAGATCAGATCTACCACCTCCAGGACAAGCTCGCCGAGCAGTGCGCCCGCCTTGAGTATGTCGCCGATGAGAATGCCAGCCTCCGTCGGCAGTTGGGCGTTTCGGACGGCGACAACGCTGCCCCTTCCCGCGGCGGCCGGGGGCGGGTGCCGACGGTCGCTCCGGCAGTGACCGTGCCCCCGGCCATTGAACTCCCCGACGCCTCGCCGCTGCCGGCACCTCGCGGCGGCGGCCCACCCGCCAGCCTGCAGCCGCCGACCCTCGAAGGCGTGCCGCCGCTGCCGGCGAATCCGGGAGGCCGCAGCCCCACGACCGACTCCGGGGAGGGCCTCTCGCTGCCCCCGGCGACCGTCTCGTTCGACCCGGCAGCGCGGCCGATCGAGGCCGCCACCGGTGGTGGCTCACCCGCCGTTGCCACAGGCGGCGAGGAACCTGCGCCGTCGCTTGTCAGGATGAGCTATGACGAAGCGGCTCCTGCCGGAGGACCCGTTCGGATCGTCATCAACCGCTCCACGTCGGCCGGAATCGATGCCAATACCGATGGCCTGACCGAAGGCCTCTCGTTGGCCATCGAGCCCAGGGACGGCGGCGAACGGCTGGCCAGCCTCGCGGGTGACCTGACGATCACCGCCTTCGATGCTTCGGCGGCCGCCGCCGACCCGCCGCTGGCACGCTGGACGGTCACCGCCGCCGACGCCGCAGCCCGCTTCCGGCCCACGGGCCGCCGCCGCGGCCTGGTACTCGACCTGCCCTGGCAGGGCAGGCTCCCGGCAGGCGGCCATGTCCGGGTGACGGTCGCAGCCGCCGGGCCCGAGGGCCTCCTCGAGGCCGAGGCCCTCGTCCCGGTGCGGTAGCAGGGCTCCGGGGGCGTTCAGAGCCCGCTTTTCAGAGGCCCTTGTCTTCCAGGAAGTTGAGCAGGTCGGCAACCCGGCAGGAGTAGCCCCACTCGTTGTCGTACCAGCTGACGACCTTCACGAAGTTGCCGATCCCGACGGTATCGACGGCGGAGAAGATCGAGCTGTGCGGATCCTTCTTGAGATCCGTCGAGACCAGCGGCTCGTCGGAATAGCGAAGGATGCCCTTGAGCGGTCCCTCGGCCGCCTTCTGCATGGCGGCGTTGATCTCGGCAACGGGTGCATCCTTCTCGAGGATCGCCGTGAAGTCGACCACGCTCACCGTCGAAACGGGCACGCGGAAGGCCATCCCGGTGAACTTCCCCTGCAACTCTGGAATCACCAGCCCCACCGCCTTGGCGGCACCCGTGCTCGAGGGCACGATGTTCAAGGCGGCAGCCCGGGCGTCCCGCAGGTCCTTGGCGGCGGTATCGACCGTCCGCTGCGAGTTGGTGTAGGCGTGGACCGTCGTCAGGAGCCCCTTGTCGATCCCGAAGGTCTCGTGGAGCACCTTGGCGACCGGGGCCAGGCCGTTGGTCGTGCAGGAGGCATTCGAGATCACGTGATGCTTGGCGGGGTCGTACATCGAGTCGTTGACTCCGAGCACCACCGTCAGATCCTCGTTCTTGGCGGGCGCCGAGATCACGACCTTCTTGACGCTGTCCCGCTTGTGGGCCACGGCCTTGGTGGCATCGGTGAAGAAGCCCGTGCTCTCCACCACGATCTGGACATCCTCGCTGCCCCAGGGGATCTGACCCGGATCCCGCTCGGCGAAGACCTTGATCGTCTTGCCGTCGACGACGATGTCGTTGCCCTCGTGCTTGACGCTGCCGGCAAAGGGGCCGTAGTTGGAGTCGTAGGCGAGCAGGTGGGCGTTGGTCTTGGCGTCGGTCAGGTCGTTGATCGCCACCACCTGGACGTCGCCGTCGAGGCCGTATTTCTCGTAGATGGCGCGATAGGTGAGGCGGCCGATGCGGCCGAAACCGTTGATGCCGACGCGAATGGGCACGGCGAGTCTCCTGGATGACGGGAGGGAGGCGGGCCGGCCTGGATCCTGCGACGTCGCGGGAGGCCGGTGCTGATCGTTGCGGCGGGAATATACACCCGCGGCGGGTCGGTTCTCAATCGGCAGCCGCGAGGCGGCAGTGAAACCCCGCGTGGCCGCCGCGTGCGGCGGCGCGGTAGGCTCCCGGTCATCATGGCCGAGCCCGTCATTCGCCTGGAAAACGTCCGCAAGAGCTTCGTCATGCCCGGCGGCGAGCGAGTCGATGTGCTCGACGTGCCGGGGTTCCTCCTCGAGGCCGGCGAGCAGGTGGCTCTTTCGGGAGCGAGCGGCTCCGGAAAATCGACGCTCCTGCACGTGATATCCGGGATCATGCGGCCCGACGCGGGCCTGGTCGAGGTGGCCGGGGTCAACATCACCCGGCTCCCGGAGAGCCGCCGCGACCGACTCCGGGCCGACCGCCTCGGTCTGGTGTTCCAGCAGTTCAATCTGCTGCCGGGGTTCACGGCCCTGGAGAACGTGCTCGTGGCGATGTCGTTTGCGTCCGGGCGGCCCGACCGCGACCGGGCGGCCGGCCTGCTGGAGGCCGTCGGGCTGGCCCAGCGGCTTCACCACAAGCCCGCTGAACTCTCGATCGGCCAGCAGCAACGGGTGGCCGTGGCCCGGGCGCTGGCCAATCGACCGCGGGCGATCCTCGCCGACGAGCCGACCGCAAGCATCGACACCGCCCACAAGCAGCAGGTCGTCGACCTCCTCAAGGACACCTGCGGCCGCGAGGGCGTCGCCCTCCTCGTGGTCACCCACGATCCCGACGTGGCCCGGCAGTTCGGTCGCCAGTTGTCACTCGAGGCGTTCAACCGGGCGGGAAGGCAGGCAGTCTGATCCCATGTCGCTTCTCGGCATCGCCTGGCGAAACATCCGGCAGCGGCTCCTCACCAGCGGGCTGACGGCCCTCTCGCTGGCGCTCGGCGTCGCCCTGGTGGTGGCGACGCTTGTGATCGGCGGGGTGGTCCGCGATGCCTTCGCCTCCGGCCAGGGCCTCGGCTACAACTTGATCGTGGGAGCGAAGGGAAGCCCGCTCCAGCTGGTGCTCAACAGCGTCTACCTGGTCAGCAAGCCGATTGAGAACATCTCCTGGGATTTCTACCAGGAGTTCCTGCCGGCCGAAGCCCGCCCCGACGGCACGGCCGGCCGCTACGCCGGCAGCGTGGCCAAGGCGGTGCCAATCTGCATGGGCGACTACTTCCGGAGCTTTCGTGTCGTCGGCACCAATGCCGCCTACTTCGACTCGCTCACGATGGGCGACGGCCGTCCCTTCTCCTTCGCCGCCGGACGCAACTTTCGCAACGATGAGTTTTTCGGCGGGGTCCTCGGCAGCAGCGTGGCCGCCAGGCTCGGCCTCACCGTCGGCGACACCTTCTCGCCCACCCACGGTGCCGACGACGGCCTCGTCCATGACCCCTTCACCGTCATCGGCATCCTCGCCCGCACCGACACGCCCGTCGACCGCGGCGTCTACGTCAACATGGAAGGCTTCTATCTCCAGGAGGGCCACGCCAAGCCGCTGCCGGACGACGAACGCGATGGAATTGACGAAGCACACGATGACGAGGCCGGGGCGGAAGCCGGTCATCCACCGGCCGGCGGCGGCAACCCTGCACCGCTCCCCTTCGCCCAGCGGGAGGTGACGGCCATCCTCGTCGAGACGGCATCGCCCGGCGGGATGCCTCCGGAGCTGCTGGCGATGGGACTCAAGACCACGATCAACGAGGGCCGCGACGGCCAGGCGGCCGAGCCGGTTCGGGAGATTCGCACGCTCCTCGATCTCTTCGTGCGGCCGCTGGAACTCCTCCTCCTGCTGGTGACGACGCTGGTGGTGATCGTCTCGGCGATCGGGATTCTGGTGAGCATGGTTGGTTCCTCCCTGGAACGCAGCCGCGACGTGGCGGTGATGCGGGCCCTCGGCGCCCGCCGCAGCCACGTGCTCACGACGGTGCTTCTGGAGGCGATCCTGCTGGCGGTGGGCGGGGGCCTGCTCGGCTGGCTGCTGGGCCATGGAATCGTGGCTGCAATCGGCCCCCTGATCACCACCAACGCCGGCGTGTCGGCTGGATTTTTCTCGATGGCAGCGGGCGAGGCCCTGCTCGTGCCGTTCCTCGTCGTCCTGGCGATCCTGGCGGCCCTCCTCCCGGCCCTGGCCGCCTACCGGACCGACGTGGCCAAGTGGCTTTGAGTGACGGGAGACAACGCCGGCCCGACCACGGGCCTGCCGGGGTTTTCCCCGCTGCTGTGGCCCGGAGGACTTTCCTAGACTTGCGATTGGAAATCCCTTGGCCGAGGCATGCCATGAGAAATCACCGCCCCCTGCGGGGCCGTCTCGTCGGGCCGGCGTTCGCAGCGATGATCGTGACGGTGGCGGGGGCCTGCTCTCCGGTGGTTCCGCCGGCGGCCGATGCCCCGGAACCACCCGCGGCCGGCGAGCTCCCCCCGGCTGACGGCCTCCCGATGAGCGACGGCACGGCAGCCGAGACCGTCGAGCTCCCCCGCGAATCCTGGCCGGCGGCGGGCATCACGATCGAACCGGCGACGGTCGGGCCACTGGAAGAGTCGGCGACGCTCACCGGCCGGATCACTCTCAACGAAGACCGGCTGGCCCACATCTTCCCGCTCATCGAGGGCCGGGTCGACACGGTCCTCGTCGGGCTGGGCGACGAGGTCACCAAGGGGCAGGTGATGGCGATCATCCAGAGCCGGGAGGTCGGCCAGGCCAGGCTCGAGCTCGTCCACGACCGCCTCGCCCTCGGCTTCGCCCGCCGCAAGGACCAGTGGCATCAGGCCGTCAAGGACAACACCGAGCTGCTGATCTCACTGATCCGCAGCGAGACGCCGGTCGAGGAGATCGAAGAGCAGCTGGCCGACCGGCCCGTCGGCGAACACCGCGACAAGCTGATGACGGCCTACATCGAGGCGGCCGCCGCCAAGAAAAACCTCGACCGTGTCCGGCCGCTGCGGGCCGAGGGAATCGTCGGCTCACGGCACATCTACGAGGCTGAAGCCGCCTGGGACTCGTCGCGAGCCACGCTCCAGTCGCTCCTCGAGCAACTCGGGCAGGACGCTCGCCAGGCCGCCGTGATGTCGAGTCAGACCGTCCAGGAACTCGAGACCCGCGTCGCCACCGACGAGACCGCCCTCGAGATCCTCGGCTTCTCCCGCGAGGACATCGCAAAAATCGATGCGGCCGCGGGTGAGGCCCTGGCCCACTGCCCGATCGAAGCTCCCTTCGAGGGCACCGTGATCTCCAAGGACGTTGCCCTCCTCGAGCACGTTGGGCCGACCAACCAGATTCTCAGCATCGCCGATCTGCGGACGGTCTGGCTCTCAGCCGACATCTACGAGGAACAGCTGCCGCTGGTCGCCGGAGCCGCCGGCCAGGAGGTGACCTTCTCGAGCGACGCCTGGCCGGG
>Ga0180429_10002585_pt1 | contig 14837 bp, 7 predicted proteins | sample SS_ome_FD_132428 | JGI IMG/M metagenome (GOLD analysis project Ga0180429, IMG submission 132428) | Hypersaline lake sediment archaeal communities from the Salton Sea, California, USA - SS_1_S_1 metaG | ecosystem: Environmental > Aquatic > Non-marine Saline and Alkaline > Hypersaline > Sediment ...
CGGCCAGATCCGATATCGACCCGCCCGTGGGGCCGTTGTGCATCATGGCGGTTACGGCATCCAGCATCACCAGGGTCGGGCGCACCAGGGCCGCCAGTTCGACAATAATGGTGTGAATGTCCTGGTGAAAGACATTCCGGCGACCGCCCAGCAGACCGTACCAGTTTTTAAGGGTCATGGAAGCGCCGCTCCGGTGATGATCCTTGAGGGGCGCCAGGCCGATCACCCGGTCGGCGGCGCCGTAATAAAGCAGCCACTTGCCGTTGAAGTGAACCAGGCCGTTAGAAACCGTTGTGCGGCCGGTGAATCCCTTCATTTCCCAGTCTAGTTCCGGGTAGAGGAACGGCTGGTCCTGATGTTTCAATACACGCGTCAGGTCGTTGCGGTCGATCAACGCCTGGCGGAGCGTCCAGGCGCCGAGCGATGGGTGCCCCCCTTGCACCATTAACAGGATGCCGTCCTCGCGCAGCAGGGCAATGGCGCCGGCTTCGTGTGAGCCACCCCAGACCGATTTGCCCGCCGGCGTCCAGTCTATGAGATTGTCGCTCCAGGCAAGTGCGCATGGGTGCGTGTAGTACATCCAGTACTTGCCGTTTATCTTCGCGGCGATCAGGCGGTTGCCTTGGGGCCGGGAAACCACCACTCCGCTCCGCGATCCATAGAACTTCTCCGGCGCTGCCTTGCGGAAGGCCGGCCCGTGCTTGGTCCAGTGATACAGATCGCGGGACGTTGCCACGGACATGGTGTCCCGCTTGCCGCTCCAGGTGGTGTAGTTCATGTAGTAAGTGCCGTCTTCGCCCTCGATGACGTGGAGGTCCTCGCAGCCACCTTCCCACTCGAACTTTTTCCAGGGGTCGTTATCCGGATAGAGTACAGGCGTGGGATGTCGGGTGAAGTTGACGCCGTCCCGACTATGGGCCAGACCTATGCGGCACGTTCTCCCCCACCTGAGGTCCGGGCTCTTGTCGTCCGCCCGGTAGAGCAAATAGACCTTGCCGCCGCGCACCACGGCGGCCGGGTTGTACACGTTCCGCTCCTCCCAGCGGACTTCCTTGCCCCGGATGGGACACTGAAATCTGGAATCCGGCGTCGGCCGCAGGATCGGCTCCTTGCGTTTGACAAAGGGCCCCATGTCCCAGCCGCCCGTGGCGGCATCGGTTGAGCCTGCAAGTACCGGTAAGCCCAAAACAATCAGCGCAATAGTGCAGCGAGCCATAACCAAACCTCCGTGCATGAATCGCATGAGATCCATGCTTTTTAAAAGACCACACTTACCCACAACCCGGACCACCGACCCGGAACTCGGGCGATGTGCGCAACAATCCGGGGGTTGTCCGAAAAGCCGATCTCCACGGTCTGGCGACCGTGGCTACTACCGAAGTCATTCTTCAGCGGTTCCTAAGGGGTTGGCTGCACGTAGTAGTCGACTCGCTGCGCCGCGGGAACCGGCCGGTACAGATCCGCTTCGCCGGCCGCCTGGTACCAGTACGCCGTGCAGGCGTACAGCAGCGGCCAGTTGTTGGGATGGTACTTTTCGATTACCGCTTCGAAACGGATCTGAAACGGGACGTTGTCGGCCAACTGGAAACGGTTGTTCGAGACGTGCCCCAGACTGTCGTTCTTGTTAAGCGGCTGGTTCTGCAGGGCGCTCTGGAACTCGACGGGATTATGGGCCGCCCAGGCATAGCCAAAGTAATCCTCGCTGCCGGTGCCGAACGTGGAAGGCGTCTTTTCGCCGTCGACGAGGAACTTCTCGTCCCCTTCGCCCCACCACCAGCGTCGGGCCGCCGCCCGCATTACGCCGGCGATCCGCTCTGGGAACTGGTCGCCGTCGATCTTCAGCACCTTGGAAACCCGGCCGAACGGATTGGGGTTCCAGACGTGCAGGTTCACGCCGACGAAACGGCCGCGGCCTTCGGTCACCAACAGCGGCCAGTCGGGCCAGCGCTGGCCGCGGGTGAACGATTGCTCGTCCACACCCACGTACGTGTCGCGATGCCACTTGGCGTGGAAACGCAGCAGCGGTTTGTCGGCGCGAATCGGCCGATGCACGACCTTTACGCTCAATTTTCGCGGTTTCGCGCCGTCGTTTGCGATAGTCAACCGGGCCGACTTCGAGAACGGCATGTACCAGTACGCATAGAAACCGTCCTCGGTCATGCCGGTCGGGATCGCTTTGAAGCGGTTGATACCCGGCGCCGTGCCGAAGAAGTCGCCCAGCGGCGTCCAGACGGCGGGCTGCCGGTCGTCGTCCCAGGTAATCGAGAGCGCAAGCTCTCGCAGCGTGCGGATCGGGTTGTCGTCATCGGTTTCCGGCCTGACATGGATCTGCGAAATCGCCCGGCGACCCGTCAAACGGCAGATATCCACGCTCTTGCCCGGCTCGATCGTGACCGTTTCGGTGACGGTCTGTCGATCGGTGGATACGGGTTTAGGATCGGCGCCTCGGGCGGCGAACACGTCGTTGGCCTTCCGAAGGGCCGCCCGCTCCTCTTCGTTAAACTCGCCGCGGAAGCTGGGAACGGTCGTGCCTTTGGGTAGTTGCGTGTAGGTGATCTGATAATACGCCCCCCAACCCTTCTCCAATACGATCTTGCACGATTTTTGGAATGGAATCGGCACAAAGTTATTCCGCCCGCGCGACAGCGTGAGGACCAGTTCCGGGTAGGCGAACATACCGTTCTTATTGTCGAAATAGTCTTTGAAGGGAATATCGAGGGCCGGTTTTTCGTGACCATCGATGAAGATCTTGATGTTGCCTTCCTTGGCCAGCGCAGACCAAACCCGCCAGACAACGCCCGGCCCGTCGATCTCCGCAGCCACGATGCCGGTTGCTTCACGGCGAATGAACCCGCCGCCGTCGGCGTTGGCGTGCCAATTCTCGTACTTTCCCGTCTCCGAATTGTACTTTGCTCCCCGGTCGCAACTGGAAAAGTTACCCGACCGCTCACCCGGCACCGGCGGCGTCGCCAGCCGTTCCAGATCGTAGAGTCTGGCGGCGAGATCGGCGTAGCTAAGCACGTTGTCTTCTGCCCCGGCCTGGGCAGGCAAGAGGCTCAACAACAAGAGGGACAGCAGGGTGTTTCGCATCGTACGCCTCCAGTTCTATTTACGGTTTGCGGGCGGGTAATATTTTAGCCAAATGGCCACGCGCTTCGTACGACGGTCTTCCAAGCCCGCCGTACTTCACGCGGCTGAAGTGTTACGCGGGTGGAATATCGGCGGGGTCAGGTCGTTTACGGGTTCATCGACTCGATTTTCTCCCGCATGGCGTCGGCGTTGAAGTTCTTCGGCCGCGGCACGCCAAGGTCGGCTTCGAGTTGTTCGAGGGTCGGCGTCTTCGACGGCACTCCGGCGGCGGGCACTTCCGCGCCGGCGATCCACACCAGCGCGTTGAGCACCGACTTGCGGTAGCTGTCCTGGGCCCAAGTCCAGTGCGTGTGCATGCCGGTAAACCCGAAACCGCGGCCGCCGCCCGGCCGCTCGTAGACCCAGCCGACCACTTCGGCCATTCCCTTGCGGGCGCGGACGTGCGGATTGCCGCTGTGAGGGCCGTCGCCGCGTTGGCGGGTGCTCTCCGGAGGCACGGCCGAGAGAATTGGCGTGACGCCCTTCATGTCTTTGGCGAACCGCATGTGGTAGTACCACTCGTCCTGCGCTTTGAACGGCTTGAGTCCCCGCGCGACGGGGTGATCGGGAAAGGTTTTGAAATCGGCTTCCCAGTGCGGGTTGACCGACCAGTGCCGCTCGTAGGCCCCGCCGATCCAGGCGATGAGCCTCTCGATCGCCTTGGGGTCGGAAGGATCGACAGTATAGTGAATGCACGCCAGGCCCACGCCCTTTTCCATCAGCGGTTCGAGCCCGTCGCCGAGCGACTTGACCAGCCGCCCGCCGTCGCTGCCGAGCATGATCGCGTCGGCCGTGTCCAAAACGGAAAGGTCCCCGTCGTCCCGAATGACTACCGCACTCACGCCGGGCACGTTCTCGTTGAGAATTCGCGCCAGCATGCGGAAGGCGGGACCGTAGGCGTGCCCGCCGTAACCGTGGCTCGCCTTGCCGTGGACGAAAACGATCTTTTTCTTTGTCTCCGCGGAAGCGGCGCGGCCGGGGGACGCCGTGGCCGTGACCGCCAGAGCGGCAACCGCCAGAGCGAATAGGAGAGTAAAAGCGTTGCGTGTCATGGGCGTGTTCCTTTCTTGTGAATTCTACATGTGCGTCATGGTTAACGGCCTTTTCTCGCTGCGGATCTCCTAGCTCACGAGTATAATAACTGTTTTCTGTTGTTTCAACATTGGCCGGAATGCGGGCCGGTTTGAGTTAGGGAGTTAAAGCGGTACGCTTTGCGGGTTTTTCTTGTGTGTGACCGATTTGCCGGGTGATGTCAAGGCGGAGGCGAAGCCTTCGGCGAGGCTTTGTGCCGCCAGGTAGGCCGGGGTAGCCGTCGCCGCACGGCAAATCCGCGGATTATCGGCCCGCTGGACCAAAAAAGTGCTGGCGGCCCGGATACCTTGTGGCCACGAGTCTTGTCCCCGCCGGCCCTGTGCCGGGGAACTTTGGAGTGCGATGACTCGTCATCGCTTTCCTTTTCCTTGTTCTTCCGCCTCTGCGCAGAAGCGGCCGGTTCGAACCTGTTCACCTGAAAGACAATTTCTTCAAAGCTGTACTTGCTCGGAAACCCTCGCAAACGGAAACAGAAAGCGGCGACAAGTCGCCGCACTGCAAAAGGCAGCGCTTGTTGAAGGACCGGGCGGTTCGGTTTTCTGCGGCATACGCTATACTATGATTTGCGAAACGTCCGGCGGGCGATTCCAGTTGCGCGGTGCTTGGGCGTTTTGCGGCAAACACGTAAACAAATTATCCGGCATATTGAGTACCGAGTACTGTCCACTATCCACTCGCCACTATCCACTTACCCACTGCCTGCCCGATGATTCGCACCCGATTCGCCCCCAGCCCGACCGGTTATTTGCACATCGGCGGGGTACGCACAGCGCTGTTTAATTGGCTGTTTGCCAGGTCGGCCGGCGGCCGGTTCATTCTGCGGATCGACGACACCGACGTGCAACGCAACGTCGAGGAGGCCTTGCAGCCGATTCTCGGCGGTCTCGGTTGGCTGGGGATCGATTGGGACGAGGGTCCGGGAGTGGGTGGCGGTTTCGGGCCGTACTACCAATCGCAACGCTCGGAACATTACCGGGCGGCCGCCGAGGAGTTGCTGCGGCGCGGCCTGGCCTATCGCGACTACGCCCGACCCGAGGAACTCCAGGCGGAACGCCAGGCTGCCCGGCAGGCGGGGCAAACCTTTGTTTACAGCCGCCGGTTCATGGCCGAGACGCCGCAGCACCGCGCCGGTTTCGAGACCGAAGGCCGCAGCGGCGTCCTGCGGCTGAAGATGCCCCGCCAGGGCAAGCTGGCCATAAACGACCTCGTCCGCGGCAGGGTCGAGTTCGACTGGGCCCGCGAGCAGGACCACGTGATTCAGCGGGCCGACGGCTCCTGCCTGTATCACCTGGCCAGCGTAGTCGACGATCAGCAGATGCAGATCAGCCACGTGATTCGCGGCGACGACCACCTTTCGAACACGCCGCGGCAGGTGTTCATTGCCCAATCGCTGGGCTACGAACTGCCCGAGTACGCCCATTTGCCGCAGGTGGCCGAGCCGGGCAGCAAGGTGAAGCTCAGCAAGCGGAAGCTGGATAAGTATCTGCGCAACCGCGATTTCGCCCGCATGCTCGAGCACGGCCGGCAGATCGCCCTGCGGATCGGCCTGCAGCCCGACCCGCAAGTCTTCAACCCGGTGGTTGTCGATTTCTACCGGCAGGTGGGCTACCTTGCCGGGGCGATCATCAACTATCTGGCGTTGCTCGGCTGGTCGTGGGATGAGCGGACGGAGCATTTTTCGCGGGCGGAACTCGTCGAGAAGTTTTCGCTGGACCGGGTAAACAAGGCCCCGGCCGGCTTCGACCCGCAAAAACTCTCCGCCTTCGAGGACTGGCACATGCAGCAGTTGTCCGTGCAGGATAAGATCGACGCGGTCGCACCTTTCCTGGAGCGGGCCGGGCTGCTTGAATCCATCGACCGCTGCCAACTGGAACCAATGTTGGAGCGGATCCTAAAAGCCCTGGGCGATCGGATCAAGGTCGGCGGCGACATTCTCCAGTACGCCGATTTCTTCTTCCTCCCCGACGAGCAACTGCCGTTCGACGAAAACGCGTTCGACAAGCGGATCCGCAAGCCGGACGACGCGGCGCCGCTGTTGCGCAAGTTGCGCGAACGACTGGCCGCCGCCGAAACGTTCGACGCCGCGGCGGTGGAACAGCTTATGCACCGCTTCGTCGCCGCCGAGCAGATCAAGGTCGGCCGGATCATCCACGCCTTGCGGGTGGCGGTGACGGGCAAGGCGGTCGGGCCCGGCATGTTCGACTGCCTGGAAATCCTCGGCAAGGAAAGCTGCCTAGCGCGAATCGACCGCGCACTGGAGCGGTTGTAGGAGGTACAAGTTTTCAGTTGTCGGTTTTCAGTTGTTAGTTGTCAGGCATCAGGTATCGGGTGTATTTAGGGACGACCGATAAATAACTTTCCGGTTTCATCGGCAGTACTGGCATCAAACGGTTTTCTGCATGATTGCTGTTAACAATCAGAAGTAACTGCGCTTGTTCGCCAATAGCCCCCAAGGGGCGACAGTCAATAGCCCAGGGCGTCAGCCCTGGAAAACGGGCAGTTCCATGTTCCGCGCCAGCCCCGAAGGGGCGGCAGAAACACCAAATCCGACGTTACTGCCGCCCCTTCGGGGCTCCGCCGGCCGTTTCGCCAAAGATCCCCGGGGCTAACGCCCCGGGCTATTGACTGCCGCCCCTTCGGGGCTGCCTTCCAGTACTCCATCATTCCGATACTCCACAGTACTCCATCACTCCAATACTCCACAGTACTCCATCACTCCAATACTCCACAATCACGATTGTGTTCCACCAAGAATCGGGAAGCTATTTATCGTCCGCCGCTTACCCCGGCGTTGCAGAAAAAGGGCTGTAGGCCGGGCTTGGAAGCCCATCCTGCGTAGAATTCTCGCAACTACGACGTTCACTTCTTGGCGGTGAAGCGGTAGTTGAGGATCCGGGGTCCATCGAGTTGCTGGGCGCGAAGCCAGAGGGTCTCGCCGAGCAGTTGGCGGCCGTCGGCCAGGCGATAGGTCTTCAGGTCTTCGCCCGGGCCAAGATCGATGATCTGGCTCTTCAGCCGCCGGCGTTGCGGAGCGAACAACTGGCAGCGGAAGCTCACCTTGCGATGGCTTTCGTTCAGCAGCCGCTGTCGCACCTCCAGTTCGCCCCGGTCGTTTAGTTCGGTAGCGATCTTGAAGTATACGTCTCCCAGCCCGACATCGATGTGCCGATACACGCTGAATCGATGAAGCCGGTCGGCCTGGATCTCGAAATCGACGCGGACCTTGTTCCGTCCGCTGCTGGCCTCGTAGGGCAAGGTAACCTGAAAGGGCTGCTGCAACTGTTCGCCGTCGGCCAGCCGCAAGGAGATTCTCGCCGGCTTCACTTGCCAGATGTCGGGCATTACCAGTGTGACCTCGCCTCCGGCTCCCCCGGGAAAATGATTCTTCAACCGGAATGAATCGGCGTGCGGCCGGCCGAAGACGCTGGGTATCTGGCGGCGGTCGAAGGCGAAATCCATCCGCCATCGGGTAATGGGCAAATTCAGGCCGGTGACGAAGCTGGGGAGGCGGTCGACCGAGACTATTTGCCGATGGCCTTGGTTCCCCACGGCGGCCGCCCGGCCCCAAAGATCCGTCTGCCGGACCCCGCTGCCCAAGTAAAGCACCTCCCGGCAGGGAGTGTCGTTCCAGACGACCATTACGGCGTCGTTTTCTCGGGCGAAGATCTGGTTGGGGCTTCCTTGCGGTAGTTGGATACTGCCGATGTACTGTGCCGTACCCAAGGCCAGGGCGGTCGTCCGCCACGGCAGGAACAGTTCACCCGGCGTGCCGTCGGCGTGCATCAGCCCGCAACTGTCGTCAAACGGTCGGGGGCAAAAGACGGCGTCGGCCCCGTGAATCCTGGCGGCGATCATGCGGCGGACCAGATCGGCGGCGCGGACTTCGAGCGGGTAGTGCTCGGCGGCAAGCGGTTCGATCACCAACCAGCGCCGCAGTTGCGTTTTGTCGGCGGCATCAAGGTAGGTGGCCAATTCGCCGGCGGTCATCGAAGGATCGGTCGAGAGACTCACCGATCGCCAGGGCAGGCCGGCCGCATTGCCCGGCGGCATCGCGCGGAGCCAATCCCAGCCGATCCCCAGGTTCACATCCTGGCCAATCTGGTCCAATTGGGCCTTGACGTGGCCGATCTTTTCAACGAGTTTCGGATCGTCGACAAAGCTCGTGTCGGTATCGCTGCCGAGTTGCCACCAGCGGACACAGGCGGCCAGTCGAATCAGGAGGGGTTCGAGTGACGGATACCAGGCGGGCGGATCGGCGCCGAAGAGGTTGGCGGCCGTGGTTGTCTCCCCGGCGGCGTAGCGCTCTCGCACCGACAGCGGCGGATCGCTCAGCAGGCCGACCAGCGTAATCCCGTCGGAGTCCAGCCGCTCGCCGAAGGCGATCAACTGCTCGATGGACTCTTTGCTTTGTTTCTGGTCGTACCAAAGCGGGTACTTCAACCAGTTGATGCCCGACTGGGCAGCCAGTTCTGCGAGCCGGTCGAGCGGTAAGCCGCCGGCGCCTTGGGACAGTGTCCAGCCGAACCGTCCGCCGGCCGGACTGCGGCGGGGTTCGATCACGGCCAGCTTAACGTCGCGATCGAAGCGGAAGTCGGTGCGCCCTTTCATCGAGGCGGCGACGCGGTAAAACCCGGGGCCGGGTATCGGCGGCGTCCAACTCGCCCGACCGATTCGCTCCACCGGATCCCCAACCCGGCCGCCGGCGGAATCCTCGGCGTCGGCGGCAGCCGGGCCGGCGGTCAGCGGCCGTTGCTGGCGGGCCAGCTTGCGGCCCAAGATGTCCTCCAGGTGGAAGGTAATCTCGCTGTGCTGCTGAAGGCGGCCCGACGCCGTGCAGGTGATCTCGACCGTTTCGGACGTGGTAAAAAGGTTGTACGGGGTGCCCGTCTTCAGGTCCATTCGCGGCAGGCGCCCGAGCCATAGGTCGTCGAACAGGGCAACCCCCGTAAGGTCCTCGCCCGAATGTGGCTGTACGTGCAAGCCGATCACGGCCAGTCGGGCCCGGCGGTCGGCGGGCATCACCGGCCCGAGCCTGATCTTCTTCCAGCCGCCCGTCTCCCGAACCTTCTCGGAGTAGAACGTCTCGAGCCGCTGCCGCTTGCCGTCGAGCAGTGTCAGCGAGAAGTATGCCCGATCTGACTTCAGCCCCTCCGTCTTCAGGCGTCCCTCGAGCAGGTAGCTGCACAGCGGGCTTACGGCGACGGCAGGGCTGTAGATCGCCGCAGCTCCGCCGTCGAGCTTGATTCGCAGACAGAGGTCATCGTGCGGGCAAGGCGACCGGCAGATTTCGACGTTTACGTAGTGCGGGAAACCCGGACCCCGACGCCGGCTCCACCGATCCGGCCACTCGTCGTAGTTCTCGTCCCATGACCGGTCGAAATTGCAGTGGAACACTTCGACCGCCTCCGGATGGCGACCCTCGATCGGCGGCTGCAAACCAACCGACGCAATCAACAACGGCAAGAGCACGTGCATGGGTTCCGGTAGGGGCCAGGGGTCAGGGGTCAGGGGCTTTTGTTTAGCCGCCGCGGCCACGCGGCGGAATCGTCGTTTATGCGCCGAGGGTACGTCGGCGATGCCCCGTTTGTCCATTGCAGAAAGATGCGATCAGCTACGTACCTGCTACTCCGAGCCGGCCATCTCGTGCCAGTCTTCTCGCTGTTCTTTGGTCAACACATTCAGGGCTTCGCGGTGTGCGGCGTCCAAAATTATCGTTCGCGTTTCCGCCCGCTCCTGTCGGCCCGTTCGCGATTCCCTCTTGCCGATGAGTCCGAGGGTTTGCCGGGTCGCGTTGACGATTCGGCGCAATTCTCTGACTTGCTCGTCGCTGAGTTGCAGCCGGCGGACGATCATCGGCAGGACGAAGGCGTCGGCGCCGGGCATGCTGCGAATGGTCTGCTGCAGGTCGTCGAGGCGGCGGGCGGGCGCCGATGCCGCCACCTTAACCCCGTTGCCCAACGGAGGCGGCAACGGCACGTCGGGCGTACGGTTCCCGGCGGGGGTAAACGACGCCGGCGTGGATTGGGACCCGTGCTTTGGCTGCTGCCGCCGCTGAGATCGTCCCGGCGGCTGCGGTTCCGGACCACCCAGCAAGACCGAACCGGGTTGAATCTTCTCCCACGGGATCGCCTGAGTGATGATCGGGTGTTTCAGGGACCATAGCACCACGACGGCCGCCAGTGGGGTCACCGCCAGCACCAAGATCACTGCAACTGCCGAAAACAGGGCCGTAGTATTCGCTGGAAAGAGTCCTCCCACTCGACGGAACAAGCTGCTGGCAAGCCAGGCCTTGGCCGACAGCGGCGGCTCCGCCTCGCCCAAGCGTTTTAGTCCCAGCCGGTAAACGACCGTCGCAGCGCTGGGCTGCGATTTGCCCCGCCCCGGCTGCGGCCGGCCGCCGGTTGCCGGCAGTTCCAATTCACCGGCGTTGCAGACCCCGACCTTGAAAGAGCCGACCGCGGTGTGCAGCACGCCGGCGGTTCCCTCTTCGATTTCGATGGGCTGCTCGGTCGTCACGGCGAACCCGCCCGCCGATTCGTCCAGCAGTTGAACTTCTCGCTGGCAATCGCCGATCACCAGTGTGGCGGCGGTGCGCAGCTCGGGAACGACACAGCGGAACGACTGCCGCTTTTCCGGGTCCTGCCGTTTCACCTTCGGGTTCCTCATCGAAACAGGCTTTCCCAACGCCGACGTTGTTCGGGGGTCAGCGCGCCAAGGATCTCGCTGCGCGCGGCTTTGAGCACCAGGGCCTGTTTTCGGGCGCGCTGTTCCGCGCTGTCGCCGGCCCAAGATGCGTCGAGTTGCTCGATCGCTTCGACCGTCGTCGCGGCGACATCTTGAAGCTGCTTCTGTTGTGCATTGCTCAGTCTGATTTCTCGAACCGCCTCGGCCAGGGCAGTCCGCTCGGCGCCGCCGTTGGGAAAGTGGTTCGCCACCGCCGGTGGCCTTCCGATTACCCGCAGCAGCCAATCACTGCGGTTGTCCAGCACGGCTACGCTGCCCGCAATCACTCCCAGGACCAGCAGCGTCGTTGCCACGACAATGCAGGTGTTGGAGGGAAGGAGCCGGCTCTGTCGCGTGCGTGCGGCATTGGCCCGGACGCTTTTTTCGGCCGGTCCCTGCAAATCGGACAACCGCTCCATGCCGATGCGGAACAGCGATCCTTCGGCGGTGATATCGGCTTCTTTTTCATCGATTTCCATAAGGTAAGCCACGCGGACGTCGAAATCTCCCGAGGCGGTGGACAATGACACCACGTCGCCGACCGTCAGGTGCAGGTCGCGATCGGACCACGCCGCGAACCCGCCGGCCGACTCGTTGAAAAGGTGCACCGGGAACCGCCGCCGGCCGACCTTCAACAGGGCATCCCGATGGGGTTCGGGAACCTTGCACCGAAACGACTTGCGCTGATCTAAGCCCCGCTTCTCCAGACCCATGGAAACCTCCGACCGGGCCGAAAAACAACCAGTCAAATGTAGCATAAAACTGCGTCTGTAGCGGTTGGATAAGACGTGCGTCGAGCAGTCCTTCAGGGGGGTGACGAAAAAACCGCTTGCAAACTTCCGGCATGTGAATCATCATAAAGGGTTAGGACCGAGCAAGAGATAGGTTTGGGGAGGGGACAGTCCCCCAGTTATTCCCGTTTCCGGCTGTGGGAGGCGTCTGGGACGGCGACCCAAAGCGGGGCAAGACCTATCGCCGACAGCACGCTGTCGCCGGCTGGAGTCGCCTCCTACAAAACCTCTATCCCTCACCGCGCTGAGTATAGAAGTCCATGTCGACAATCCGTACACCACTACCGGAAATCCACTCCAGCCTGCGCCGGCTCTCCGAGCAACTCGTGTTGCTGCTGATCGCCGTGCTGCTGATGCAGACCTGGTATATTGAAGGCTTGGTGCTCTCGTGCCGGGTGACCAGCGGCTCGATGGCCGAGACGCTGCTGGGACTGCACCGCAAAGTCGTATGCGAGGACTGCGGTTACCGGTTCCCCTGCGGATCGGACCGCCGGCCGCCCAGCGAACGGGCCGTCTGCCCCAATTGCGGCTACGACCACAACAAGCTGGAAGACCTGCCGGACATACCGGGGGACGGGCTGCTGATACACAAGTCGCTGTTTCGGCTCCGCCGGCCGCAGCGATGGGAAGTAATCGCCTTCGGTCATCCGCAATGGGCCGCGCACACACAGATCAAGCGGGTGGTCGGCCTGCCGGGTGAGAAGATCGAAATTCGCCACGGCGATGTGTACATCGACGGACGGATTCAGCGAAAGGACCTGTTTCAGCAGCGGGCGATGGCAATCCCGGTCCACGACGCGAGTTTCCAGCCGAAGCACGGGGCGTCTCCCCCTCCGCGATGGCGCAAAAAATCACCCGATAGCCCCTGGGGCTCTGCCGGCGGCGATTTCGCACATCCGGAAACCAAGCATAACAAGGCAATCGACTGGCTCGAATATCGGCACTGGCGGCGCTTGCCCGGCTTGTTGCGAGACCTCGACGAAAGCGCCGTCCGCGAGGATTGGGTGCCCGATCTCAGCGGATACAACCAGGATCTCCCCCGTTTGAATGAAGATGTCCACCCGGTGACCGACCTGATGCTGTCGTTTCAGCTTGTCGAGGCATCGGGTGACGGTCGGCTGGCGGTTCGTGCATCCGACGGCAGCGAGCAGTTCAAAGTGTGGATCGACCGCCGAGGAAATCGATACGAGGTCCGGCAGAACGACCAAGCCGTATCACACGCCTCGGCCGTCGGTAAACTGCCGGCGGGAGACGACGGACTGGGAATCGAGATTTCGCTGTTCGACCAGCAGTTCCTCTTGGCCTTTAACGGCAAGGTGGCGGCCTGTTGGCAGTACGAGCCGGCGGGGCCGAACCGGCAGCCGAGTTCCCGACCGCTGGCCATCGGATCGCAAGGGATCAAGGCCAGGATTCGGGACGTTCGAGTATATCGAGACGTGTACTACACCCGACCGGTCGGGGTGCGTGCCCGCCGGGGCTTCGACGAGCCCGTGCAACTCGGAGACGACGAGTATTTTGTCCTCGGCGACAACAGTCCGCTTTCAGAGGACAGCCGCACCTGGCCCGGGAGGGGTACTGTTCCCGCTGATTTGCTAGTTGGAAAGCCCTTGGTGGTGCATTTCCCGGTCCGGCGGGTGGAGTTGGGCGGTTGGTCTTTTCACATTCCCGATCCGGCCAGAATCCGGTATATTCGATAGTTTGTCGGCCTGTCTTTCAGAAACCCTTTGATCAATCAATGTCGAAACGAAAATCCTCCAGTAGAAAAGCGCACAGGCCGGGCCGGTCACCGGCGGGTGATGGCGAAGGCCGCCGGCAGCAAGATCGCGGCCAGGCCCCGGCCGACAAATCGTCCGCCAGCCGAATTCCCTCCCAGGCGGCCATTCGCGAGACAATCGAGTCGGTGGTGATCCCCTTTGTGTTAGCGTTTCTGTTTCGCACTTTCGAGGCCGAGGCGTTTGTAATTCCCACCGGATCGATGGCCCCCACCTTGATGGGACGCCACAAGGACCTGGCCTGCCCGATTTGCGGTCATCCGTATCAGGTCAGCGCCAGCAACGAAGTGGACCGCAACGGCGCGCGGTACGGACCGCAGGCAGAGGTCGTAGACTGCACCTGCCCGATCTGCCGCTACACGACGAACGTCGATCACGGCAATCCCAACGGGGAGAAATATCCGTCGTACAAGGGCGATCGCATCCTGGTCAGCAAGTTTGCTTACCAGTTCGGTAACCCGAAACGCTGGGACGTGGCCGTGTTCAAGTATCCCGGCGGGGCGATGACCAATTACATCAAGCGGCTGGTGGGTCTGCCGAACGAGACGATTCGCATCAGCCACGGCGACATCTTCGTGAAACCCGCCGATCAAAACGAGTTCACTATCGCCCGAAAAACCCCAAAAAAACTGCTGGTTATGTTGCAGCCCGTGTTCGACAACGACGCGGCGGCGAAGATTGCCGAGTACGGTTTTCCCCCGCGATGGGGTGCGGCGCCTTCGGCCGGCGATTCTTCGGCCGGCCACTGGCAGCCGGCAGACGATCCCGGGGTGTTGGAGACGACGGGCAAGTCTCCGCGCGAGTCCTGGTTGCGTTACGAGCACCGCGCGCCTTCGCCACGCCAATGGCGGGAGGCCGGGCAAGGCCGGCTGCCGGCGGACGAACCGCCGCCGCAGTTGATCTCCGACTTCTCCGCCTACAACACGGGCCGGTCGCGGGCGGCGGCAGAGCCCGATTTCGACGCCTTCGGCCTGCACTGGGTCGGCGACCTGGCGCTGAGGTGCGTGTTGCAGGTCGAGACGGATTCCGGCGAAGCGATCCTTGAATTGGTCGAGGGTGGCAGGAAATTCCAGTGCCGAATCGACGTGGCGACCGGAAAGGCCGCCCTTTCGATCAGCAATCTCGACTCGTACCGGCCCACCGCCGTGACCAAGGTCCGGGGCAAAGGCAAGTACAGAATCCTCTTCGCCAACTGCGACGACCAATTGCGGCTATGGATCGACGGCCGGCCGGTCGGGTTCGACGCGCCGACGCAATACGGGCCATTGGGAAACACCACGCCGACTACGGCCGACCTGTCCCCAATCGGCATCGGTACGAACGGCGCCGC
>Ga0180429_10002586_pt1 | contig 14832 bp, 17 predicted proteins | sample SS_ome_FD_132428 | JGI IMG/M metagenome (GOLD analysis project Ga0180429, IMG submission 132428) | Hypersaline lake sediment archaeal communities from the Salton Sea, California, USA - SS_1_S_1 metaG | ecosystem: Environmental > Aquatic > Non-marine Saline and Alkaline > Hypersaline > Sediment ...
CCCTACGGTTTGGGTTACACGGCCCGCATCACCGTCCGATAAAATTCATACGGCCTTGCTACTAATCCCGGTCAACGACCGGGGTTTGTCATATGCAGACTCGATTATTCAATGTTCGTCCGATGAAACGGGCTCCGCCCGGTTCATGGAACCTTCACACGGGGTGCGCGTCGTGATTTCCCGGCGTATGACGCGCCTAGTGGTAGTACCGTTCGAGTTTTATCAACCGGCCCAGGACGCGCGCCTCGCCGTGGCGGTCGTCTGTGAGCGGGATGGGCGCGATCTTCGGGTTCGAGCCCACCATCCACATCACGCCGCCCACCCGGCGGATGCGCTTGAGGGTGACGTTGTTCTGGTTCAAGAGAATCGCGTAGATGTCCTGCTCGTTCATGTGCTCCGGGTCCGCGTCGGGGTTGATGAGGACGAGGTCGCCGGAGATGATGCCGTCGCCGAGCATGGAGTCGCCCTGGACGCGCAGGAAGTAGCAGTTGTCGGGTGTTCCGCGGGGTACGTGGGTGGCGACGGGCAGGGCCTCTTCGCCCTCGGCCTCGAAGGGGGCGCCGGCGGCGATTTCGCCCAGGAGGGGGAAGCGCCGGACCTCGTAGCCGGGGAGTGCGGCGGTGGCCTGGGCGGCCTTCTGCAGAAGCTCCGTGACGGTCAGCTTCGACAGCTCGTCGTGGTTGGTGGGCTTGCGGCCGGTGAAGAGCTCCTCCTCGGTGATGCCGAGCGCCTGAGCCAGGAGGACCCCGTAGCGCGAATTGGGCCGGTTTCCGCGGTTTTCCCAGTTGTCGATGTACTGGGGCGGGACGCCGACGAGGCGGGCGAGTTCGGCGGGCCTCAGGTTGAGGGCCGTGCGGAGCCTTTTGATGCGGGCGCCGAGGGTTTCCATCTTTTTTCCTCCCCGGTGCTTGACAGCGACCTATGATTCTATTATGATTATGTGCAGACTCTTTTTGTCAACCCCATGATGATTATAATATGCAATTTAAAAAATGTCAAGTATCCGTACCGTCAACGCTTTAAAAAAGGAGGTCCCGTGCAGTTCGACGTCTCGAAGCTCGACCCCGACGAGCGCCTGCAGGGCATGCTGCGGCTCTACCCCCACGCGCTCGCCCACCTCTTGCACCCCCAACCCCAGCGGGTTTCCTCCCACCGGACCCGACGGTCGGGGGACGCCAAGCGCTCCATGGAGGAGTGGCTCTCGGTGAAGCTCGAGGTGGAGGAGCTTCTCGACCGGCTGCCGCACCGGGAGAGGAGGGCGGTGGCGCTGTACTATCTCGCGGGTTACGCCCAGCGCGAGGCGGCGGAAACGCTCGGAGTAAGCCAGCCCCGCCTGGCGGCCATCCTGTCCCGGGCCCGCCGTCGCCTGGTCCGCCGCCTGGTGTTCGCCCCGGGGCCCGACGGGTAGCGGATTTCTGGCGTATGATGATTATATGATTCATCTGTTATAAACGGGGCCCCACAATCCGTAATAATGGGTGAGAGGGGAAAGTAAACGACACCCCCCCCAGAATCGGATAAACAACCAACCGCCGAGCCGCCCCATGTTCAAACTCCCCGCCGACGTCTGGCCGCTCTCCCGCATAGAAAGCGCCGTGGAGAATGAAAACGCCGACCTACCCGCCGACGAGGCGCGCCGAAGGGCGCGGGAGATTTTCCTCTTCATGCTCCGCGACGCCGACCGCTGGTTCTCCTCGGGCCGCCGCCTCAACCGCATCCGCGCCTACCTCCTGGGCCGCCCGGGTGCATGACGCATCTATGAAAGCCTCCGAAGACCGCGGTGTCCCTTCCCCTCGCGCGACCGTGGCCGGGTTTCTGAAAAGGCTCATCGGGCGGGCCGAGCTCGAAATCGAGAAGGGGGAGCTCACCGTCGCCAAGCCCGGCGACCTGCTCGAGGCGGCGCGCCTGCTCCTGGAGCTGGACGGCGGCGCGGAGGGGGAATCCTCCGCCGACGTCGGCCGGGAAATTTTCGACCGCCTGGGCGCCGAGCTCGGCTTCGGCGACGACGAGACATAGGCCGGACGGCCCTTCAAAGGGACGCACGTGGAAGCGGACGTCTGGCGCCTGTTGCGGGGCATTCCCCCGGCGGGCCGGCGGTCGCTCCTTTTAAAAATTCTCGCCCGCGACCCCTGGCTGCTGTTGATAAGCTGCCTCTACCCCGGGCGGCGCTTCGAAAATTTTCACCGCGACTGGCTCCGCCTGGCCGCCCGTGAGCCCCGGACGCTCATCCTGGCGCCGCGGGGCTTTTTCAAGACCACCGTGGTCACCGTGGGGCTCCTGGCCCATCGGGCGCTGTTCGACCCCGAGGGAGCGTACCTCGTCGCCTCGGAGACCGGGCGGCAGGCCCGGATGATTCTGGCCGAGTTGGCCGCGGTACTGGCGCGCGACGAGGTGGCGTGGCTCTGCGACGGGCCGCCCGTCCTGCGCGTCACTTCCGATTCCATCCGGCTCAAGCGCCGCGGACGGCGGAAGGAGCCCACCCTGGCCGCCGTCGGCAGCGGGCAGGGGCTGGTGGGCCGCCACCACGACGGCGTCGTCGCCGACGACCTCGTCGCCCGGCGGACATCGGCCAGCCAGCGCGTCCGGGAGCACCTCCGGGACTGGTACGCCAACATCCTCGCCCCCACGCTCCTGCCGGGGGCCTTTCTGCACCTCGTCGGCACCCGGCACCACCCCCTGGACCTCTACGGCGCGGCGTCGGCGCGGGGCGTGCCGACCAACGAGACCGGCCGTTCGGCGATCCTGCCCGACGGCTCGCCGCTGCTGCCCGGACGCTGGCCGCTGGACAGGCTGGAGGAGCGTAAGCGCGAGATGGGCCCGGCGGCTTTCGCCATGCAGTACCTGAACGACACTCACCTGGCCGCGGGGACTTTCTTCCGCCCCGAATGGCTCCGGCGGCGCGTCGGCGGCCCGCCCCCCTGCGTGGCGATGGTCGTGGGCGTGGACCCGGCGCTGGGCGGGGAGGATTTCTGCGCCGTCGTGGTCCTGGGCGTCGCCTCCGACGGCGACTGGCACGTCCTCGAGGCGATAAGGCTGCGGCTGGATTTCGCGGCCCAGCTTCGGGCAGTCGTCGAGGTCAACCGGCGCCACCGGCCCGCGGCGGTGGGCGTGGAAACCGTGGCCTACCAGATGGCCGCCGTCCAGGAGCTGCGCAAGCGGCGCGTCCCCGTGGTCGAGATGCGGCCCCGGGGCGGCAAGCGCATCCGCGCCGCCGGGCTGGCCGCCTGGATGTCCTCGGGGCGGCTCTGGTTCCCGCCGGAGCCGGGGGCCCTGGAGGAGGAACTGCTGTCGTTCCCCCACGGGGACCACGACGACCTGGTGGACGCCCTGGGCTACGCCTGCGAGCTGGCCTCGGGGAGGGGGTTCGTCAGTAAAGCCCCGTCCCTGGCCGAGCAGGATTTCGGCTTCGGCGACGACCGACTCGCCGCTAGTTTTGGATTGGATTAACCCCCGGGAGGACCCGTGCCCCTGTTCCGCCGGAAGGTGAAGAAGCTGGCCGCCCCGCGGATGGGCCGGCCGCGCTCCGTCAACATCCGCCCCGCGCCCGCTACTTCGGGCTCACCGAACCTGGCCGTGCTCCGGCGGATGCGCCGCCACGGGCTGGTGGCCGCCTGCCTCAACGTCATCAAGGGGCCCATCGTGGGCGCCGAGTGGGACATAACAGACCCTGACGACGGACTCGCACAGGCGCTCATCGAGCAGCTCCGCCCCCTGTGGAGACGCCTGATGAGCCAGGCGCTCACCGCGCTGGACTTCGGCTACGCCGCCTTCGAGCTGGTGTACGACGCCGACGGCGACGGGGTGCGCCTTATCGAAACCCGCGCCCTGGACCCCGGGACCGTCGAGGCGCTGCTCGATGACCACGGGCGAGTCGGGGGTTTACGGTGGCGCGGCGTAGACGGCAGCGTGGACCTCGACGCGGAGAAGTCCCTGTGGCTGGTCCACGCCGGGGAGTTCGGCGACCCGTGGGGCGAGAGTCATCTCACCCCGGCCTGGCCCTTCTGGCAGGCGCTCACCTACGCCGTGGTCTACGGCAACCGCTGGCTGGAGCGGCACGCCCTGCCGCCCGCCGTGGTGCGCTACCCCGCCGAGCTCGCTGTTGACGGCGAGGGGAAACCTACACCGGCCAACGAGACGCGGGCCCTGGAGCTGGCCAAGCGCGTCAACTCCGAGCACCCCGCCGTGGCGCTGCCCCAGCCCGCCGAGGCCGGGCAGCCGGGCTGGGAAATCGAGCTGCTCCAAGGCGCGGCCGACGTCGGCCCCCTCCTGGACTGGGTCGGCTACCTCTCCCGCATGCTCGTCACCAGCCTCTTCGTCCCCGAGAAGGCGCTGTACCAGGACGGCGACCGGGGCAGCCTGTCGCTGGTCTCCGAGCAGGTGAACACGTTCCTTCTGACCCTGGACGGCATCGCCCGGGAGCTGGCGGAGCAGATTTCGACGGGGCTCCTGCAGCCGCTCGCGGGTCTCATCGGCTACGAGGGGGCGCGGCCGAGCCTGGTCATCGCCTCTATGGCCGGTTCCCGGCGGGAGATGTACAGGGAGCTCCTCATAGAGCTCATCAAGGGTGACAAAATCGAAAACCTCAACCTTGTTGTGGAGCAAATCGCCGCGGAGCTGGGACTCACCGTCGCCCCTGACGAGGATGACCCGGCGCCGGAGGATTAACCGTCTCCCTTTTCAGCACCACGTAGGGGACGACCGACGACGAGCCGTTTAGGTCGGCCCGTTTTTATTAAGGCAGCCCTCACCCTAACCCTCTCACACAGGGAGAGGGAAATCGCGGGCGACCGTGGACGGTCGCCCCTACGGAGTTGACCTACGATTCAATCGAATTCCGTAGAGCAGGGATTACCCTCGGTCGCAGATACCCATCCCCGCCGCTTTAGGAACCCCCCTCCCCAGCCCTCCCCCCAGAGGGGGGAGGGGGCTATCGCACCCTCACCCACGTTTGTGATGATGTAGGGCGGCCCCTCTGCGGGCCGCCGCGTCATCGTGCAACCCGCCAATGCGCGCGTGGATAGCTTTTTGAGCCGCACGGCTTTTTCTAAGGAGGATGATGCCCAATCCGTTCGACCCCCTCCCCGCGGAAGGGGAAGAGACCGTCCCCCGGTTCCGCAAGGAAATCGCCCGGGCCGGCACGTTCCAGCACCCCGACGGCGAGCTGGAGTTCACCCCGGAGCGGCTGGCGGCCTGGGTGGAGGTTTTCGACAAAGCGCGGGAAGCCGGGATTCAGATTCCCGTCCCGCTGAACCACGGCCCCGAGCCCACGGACAACGCCGGTTGGGTCGAGGGGCTGGAGCTTTCCGAGGACGGGACCAGTCTCTACGCGGTCCTGGTCATCACCCGGCCCGAGGTGGCCGACCTCATCCGCGGCGGGACCATCCGCCACACATCCCTGGCCCTGGGGCCCCTGGCCGACGACGCCGGGGACTACTGGGAGGACGCGATTCTGGAGGTCAGCCTGGTCACCGAGCCGCACATCCGGCGCCAGGAGCCCTTCGTCACCCTCACCGGGGTGCGGGAGCTGGCGGTGGAGCTGGCGGCCAGCCGGAGTAAGAACCACGAGCTTTCCCGCCACCTGGATGCCGAGCGCGTCCGGCGGCTGGCGGAGCGGGTGGACGGGCTCATCGCCGGCGGTCGCCTCTCCCCGGACCGGCGTGCCGACGTGCTGGCGCTGGCCGCGGGCCTGCCCGGTGACGACGCCCGGGAGCGGCTCCTTTCGAGCTACGACGGGCCGCGGGTGAGGCCCGGTACCCTGACCGCCTCCGCGCGGCGCGAGGGGGCCGATCCCGAGCTGGAGGCCGTGGCGCGGCGCTTCGGCCTGGAGCCGGCGGCGCTGGCCTACTACCTGGAGAACAGCGCCGGGCAGGGGGGGTAGCGCCTTTCGGATGACGTAGGGGCGGGTGTCCACACCCGCCCGCGGGCCGACCTAAAGGTCGGCCCCTACGAGCTACAAATACGCGGGCGACCGTGGACGGTCGCACCTACGCCGAGTTGTGCGGCTCGATATGTAGGGCGGGGATTTCAATCCCCGCCGCTTTTTACGTTCTTGGCCCCGACCCTCACCCCAGCCCTCTCCCTAAAAGGGAGTGGGGATAAAAATACTCGATTACCGGTAACCTGGAGGTTCCCATGGCCCTTACAGCCAACCGTTACGACGAGCGCTTCGCCGCGGGCTGGCAGCTCCCCTTCCCCGTCGCCGCTTCGACGACGATTTACAAGGGGGCGCTGGTCTGCCTCGACGCGAACGGCTACCTCGTCCCCGCCGCCGACACCGCCGGCCTGCGCTTCGTGGGCGTGGCCCGGGACGGCGCGGACAACTCCTCGGGCTCCGACGGCGACCTCGAGGTCGTCGTGGTGACCCAGGGCTCCATCGTGGTCTCCAAGTCCGGCGCCGCCGCCGGAGACGTTGGCGCGAGCGCCTTCTGCTCCGACGATGAAACCGTGGCGCTCACCACCGAAAACGATGTCTACGCCGGGCTCGTCGTCGGTGTGACCGATTCCGGCCACGTGCGCCTGCGCTTTGACGCCGGCGACTGCGCCCCGGCCTAACCTTTTAAAAGGAGGATAAATGCCCTTCACCACCGCCAGCGACCTCTCCCCGAAGATGCTCGAAGGAGTGGTGCGCACCGAGTTCTTCCGCGCCTACCACGAGCTCCGGGACACCGGCTGGCAGCGCTACACCACCCAGGTCGAATCCGGGGCCGCCGAGGAGTACTACGACTGGCTGCGCCTTCTGGGCGACGTGCGGGAGTGGGTCGGCGACCGGGTCATCAACCAGGGCGTGGCCGAGCGCTACTCCATCCGCAACCGGACCTGGGAGTTCGGCTTCTACCTCGAGCGTTCCGCCGTGGAGGACGACCAGTCGGGCCAGATCGGCCTGGCGATAACCGCCGCGGCCCAGCGCGCCGCCGAGCACCAGGCCCGCCTCGTCACCGAGGTCCTGGAGGCCGGCTTCACCGACGCCTGCTACGACGGCGAGCCGTTCTTCTTCGGCACCCACCCCCTGGACTCCGGCGGCACCTTCGGCAACTACACCGACGCCCTGCTGGGGACGGAGTCGCTGCGGGACGGCTTCTCGGCGCTGATGGGGATGCGGCGCTCCGACGGCGCCCCGTGGGGGAACGTGGTCTCCAAACAGAACACCACGCTCATGGTCCCGCCGGCGCTCTACTTCACCGCCCTGGAGCTGACCCGGCACCCCCACTACTCCGCGGGCGACCCGGAGAACAACCCCCTGGCCGGGCTCTTCGACGTGGCGCTCAACCCGTACCTCACCAGCGAGACCGCCTGGTACCTCCTGCAGACGACCGAGCCGCTGAAGCCGCTCGTCTTCCAGCGCCGCACCGAGCTGGAGCTCACCGCCCAGACCGACCCGGCCACCGGGGACGTGGTCTTCCGCAACGACCTCTACGCCTTCGGCACCCGCCAGCGCTACAACGCCGGCTACACCTTCCCCCAGCTGGCCTACGCCAGCGACGGCACCGAGTCCTAGCGATCCAAGGGTGGACCCGGTTCCACCCCGCACTGATTTTTCTTTCATTCGAGGAGGAACCTTGGCCTACGCCCCAGTCAGCGGGCTGCGCGAATTCCTGGGCGACGCCTTCGCCGCGGTGGAGGACGAGACCCTCGCCGGTTACCTGGACTACGCCTCCGCCGAAATCGACACGCGGCTGTCGCCGCACTTCGCGGAGTTGCCCTTCGACCCCGTTCCGGCGCTCATCGGCCGGATGTGCCTCTACCGGGCGGCGGCGGAGGTCCTGGCCGTGTACTACGGCCGCACCGGGGCCGGGACCGAGGACGGTCGCACGGAGCGGTTCCGCGAAGATTATGAAACGCTCCTCACTCTTCTCCTGCGCGACCCGGCGCTGCTGGGCGTGGAGCTGGGCCCCCGGCGCGGCGGCGTCGCCTTTTTCCACGACGACCCGGACCGGCCGGGCCTCTCCCGCTTCGGGCGGTTCCCCGGCGAGGAGGGGTCATGGTAGACCTCGCCCGGCACCACTCCATGGTCGTCGGCGCCCTGGCCGCGGGGCTCTTTACCGGGGCCCGCGTCACCTACGACCCGGGGCTCCTGCACCGCCTGGCCGAGCTGCCCGCCGCGGGGCTGGTCTCCATCGCGCCGCAGAGGGTGGAACTCCTCGACGGCCGGGCCCTGGTCGAGCTGGAGGTCACGCTGAGCTTGGCCAAGCTCGGCGACGAGGACCTCATCTGGGATCTGACCTCCCGCTGCGCCGCTTTGTGGCGTGTACTTTCCCGGGCGGCGGACGCGGGAGAGCCCTACGTCTACACCTACGGGGGGAGCGAGATTTCCGGCCACACCGCCGAGGAGTGGCTGTCCCTGGAAAGCCTGACGGCGCGGTACTGGACCACCTCCCTGGTCGCCCCTCCCCGGCCCGTTCATCGACACGCGACGGTCGAGGCCGCCCTGGCGGTCGTCGCCCCCCGTTGAAGAAAGGACAGTAAATGCCTTCCACCGTTCTCACGGGCAAGGGCTGCATCGTGGACGTGACCACCGGCCTCGTCTACGGCGGCGTGCAGGAGTTCAAGCTCACGAACGAGCTGGAGACCAAGAGCTTCCCCGCGGGGGAGCGCTGGTGCTCGTACACCGTGCCCGTCGGGGTGAGCTGGCGGGGCGAAATCGCCTTCAAGGCCCTGGACGCGGCCACGCTGGGGATCGTCCTCGGCGGGACGCGCTCCACCGGGCGGGTGCTGGAGGTGCTCGACGAGGAGGCGGCCGTCCCCGAGGATGAGCCGTACACCGTCACCCTGGGGCACGACGACAACGTGGCGCTGTCCGAGACGGTGAAGGACGCTGCGGGGCGCTCTTTCCTCCGGGTGGACGGCGACCCGGCCTCCGGCGAGTATGCCGTCGACGGCGACACGCTGACCTTTTCCGCCGACGACGCGGGCGCGGAGCTGCGCCTGTCCTACCTGCGCCTGGACCCGGACGCCGGGGACAAGTTGGTGGTCGGCCCCGAGGACATCCCCCAGAAATTCTCGCTCTACGGCGTGCTCCGCGGCCACGACCTCGTCGAAGGCCGGGCGCCCGAGGCCCGCTTCGCCGTGTACCTGGCCGACTGCCGCCGGACGGGGGAGTTCCGCTTCGGCGCCCCGGCGGACGGCCTGGGCGGGTTCAGCCTCTCCTTCACCGCCCGGAACGACCAGCCCGGCGACGTGGTGTTCTACCTGCCGCCCCGGGAGACGGTCTAGATGAAGCGCGAACCGCAGGAGCGGGAGCTGTTCCGCCTGGCCGGCGCCGCGCTGGACGGAAACGACGCCGGGGCGGAGGGCGCGGTGGAACCCGAGGAGCTGCTGCCGCCGGGGAGCGTCGAGGTCGGCGGCCGGCTCTACCCCGAGCCCACCTGCTACGCCTACGTCCTGTTGGAGCGGGTCGCTTCCGGGCGGCTGCCCTACGAGCTGACCGCCACCGAGCGCGCCCTGTACCTCTTGTGGGTCGTCCTGCACCAGGACAGCCCCGCCGAGCTCGGCGCGCTGACCCAGCGCCCCCTGGCCGAGGCCGAGCTGGCCCGGTTCTCCGCCGAGCAAACCCCGGCGGAGCTCCGCGCTTTTCTGGAGGGCTACCTGCCGTCGGCGTCGGGCGCGGTGAAAAAAAAAGCCCCGCCGCCGACACCGGGACGGGGGTAGGTCTCGTGGAGCGGCTGGCCGCCGTCGCCCGGTTCGCCGGAACCACCGTCGAGAGCGTTCTCTACCGCTGGCCAGCGCGCCGGGCCGTCGCCTACTCCCGCCTGATGGCGGGCCTGCGGCGGGCCGGGGAGAGGGAACTGTGGCGCAACACCCCACCGAGGAGCGGACTTGAATCGCGCGTTTGAACAGGAATCCGACGCCCTGCACCGCGGCGCCCAGGCCGTGGAGCGGGCGGCGGAGAAGCTCGACAAGACGGCCGACAAGCTCGGCTCCACCGACCGCGGGGGACGTTCCGGGGTCGAAGGCGACCTGGACCGGCGCCTGGGTGATTTCGAGGAGGGCTTGGCGAAGACCGCCGTCGGCTTCACCGCCGACCTCTTCGACGGCCTGAGGCTCGGTTTCGACGATTTTTTCTCCGGGCTCTCCGGTCTCTTCTCCCGCCTCGCGGCCCCGCGGATGGGCCTCTTCGGCGACCTGCTGGAGCTCATCCTGCCCTTCGCCGGCGGCGGTTACGTCGGCTCGCCCACCCTGGCGCTCCTGGGTGAGGGCGGTCCGGAGTACGTCCTGCCCGAGGCGGGCCTCCACCGCGCCCTGGAAGGCGGCCTGGCGGGGATGGCGGGGCTGCTGGCCGACGTGCGCGGCGCGGTCCCCTCCGCGGCCGGTGGAGACGGGCCGGTCGTGCGTGCGACCACCGTCCAGCACTTCCACTACGCCCCGGTCGTCGGTTCCCTGGATAAATTGGATACGTACAATCAACAGGCCGACGCGGGCCACTCGGGGCGGGGGCTTTGAGGGCCTTCCGCCTTCGGACGCGACGGCGGGTGTTTGTATGAAAAACCGCAGGCCGTGCTGTTATAACACCGGTATACTGTGCCGGTGGTGGGACGGATGAAATGGGCACTATTCGTTTTGCCGGCCCTGTTTGCGGCCTGCGCGTCGCCGCCCGACGACGGTGGCGGTCTCGAGCCGGGCATGGCCTATCTGAACATCATCAACGATCTGGGATGGTATGACATCACGGCCGTATACTACCGGCTCGTGAACGATCCCCGCTTTCCCGACGGCTATCCTGAGTCGTACTGGGACGTGAATCGCATCTACCACGAGGGCCCCCTCGAACCGGGGGAGGAAATCACCTTCGAGGTCGAGCAGGATTTATACGATGTGCGCTGCATATCCCTGTCACGCCACCCCGGCGACCCCGACCGGCATTATCACACCCGTTACGGCGCGGACATTACCCAGGACGGGTACACCTGGGAAGTGACGCGGGACGACGAGGACGAGTAGCACTTTCAGGCCGAGCCGCCAGGGCTCCGTCGACACACCCCCCGATACAGGCTGTCGGGGGTTTCTCACATAACGCATGCATAAAATTAACGCACCGGCCCAGACCGTGGAAATTCGCCTCGACTCCGGTTCGTGGGTGGACATCACCACCGCCGTCGAGGGCTTCGTCACCCCCTCCTGGCGGGTTGAGCGCAAGACCGGGGAGATCATCTGCGACCAGGTGCGCGCCCGGGTCGTCGTCCCGCTGCTCGGGGAGCTGGGCGTCACCGTGCGGCAGGTGCTCGAAGCGCAGCGCATAGACTTCCGCCTCTACTTCCACGAGGCGACGAGCGGCGCGGCGCCCGTCGGCGCGACCCCCGCATTCCGGGGGCGGGTGGCGGAGCTGGCCCGGTTGACCAAGCTCAAGGCCGGGGACACCCTGGACCTCACCGTCCACGACCTGTTGAAGTTCGGGAACGAGCGGCAGCCGGCGGCCGACATCCTCACCGACGCCGAGCCGGCGCGCTACGACGCGGTGATAGAGGAGCTCGCCGCCGAGATGGACCTTACCGTGGACGAGCTTCACGGGACGGGGTTCACGACCTCGACCCCCTACGTCACGCACCATCCCCGGCCGGGTGGCTCCGACGCCTCGGTGCAGGTGAGAGGGCTGGCCTGGTGGCCGACGCACGGATTGCTCCTGTGCGGGGTCGATGACGGGATATGGGGGTATTCGCCCTCCACGGGCATGAGCTACGAGCTGGCGCGGCCGGCCGTCTCGCCCCCCACCCAGTACCGCCAGATAGAGCACCTCTGGGTGGACGGGACCGACGTTTACGGCGTGAGCCTCCCCACGGCGGACGCGTCCGGGGCTCACCCCGGGTACATCGTCAAGGCCGACCTCTCGGGGTTCAGCCCCAACGTCTACGGCCCGCCGGTCATCTACTCCGTTTACGCCGAGACGTTCAAGCTGTGGAACGCGGGCCGGGCGACGGTCAAGAGCCACTGGGTGGCCTGGGCCAACAAGGACGAGTTCCCGCTCTTGTGCGCGGGGAACGCCATCGGGCTGGCCGGGCCGGACATGCCCGATCTCTCCTACGGCGAGGAGGCGTTCCACGACGGCGCCCGCTGCGTCAAGCCGCGCGAGTATTACGTCCAGGGGCACGGGGGCTCCTCGTGGATGCAGACGACAATCGTCCCCGGCGCCCTCGGCCGCAACCTCTACCTCCCCGAGGAGACCGAGGTGTCGGTGGAGTTCCTGGAGCCGGAGGAGCGCCCGGAGAAGGTGAAGGTTTACCGGATGCCGGGGCCGCTGTCCTACTTCGTCCCGACCGCGGACTCCACGGCGGTCTACGACTACGGCAACGGGAAGCCCTTCGCCGAGTCTGTGGGCGAGCTGCCCCTGACACTGCCCGCCGGGTACTACGCCTTCGGCAACACCGGCGCCACCCTGGACACCGAGAACCTGGACCCGGATCCGGAGGACTATTCTCTCGAACAGGTGTCCGGGTTCCGGATAGGCTTTTCGCGGCTGGAGCGGCGGCCGTCCGTTTTCCACACCTCGGACGGGGAGCACGTCGTCACCGCCGAGGACGAGGTGGACATCTCCCGCCTGGACGACCCGCTGGAGCCGCTTTATGACATTCGCGGGGACGAGTTCGAGCGGCTGTTCTACCGGGACCTCGGCGTCGGGACGCGGGTCGAGGTGGAGGGGTTCCCCGCGGGGGCGTACCTGGTCCACCTGATCCGCCGGAGCGCCACCGAGGGCTACGCCGTCTTCTCGAAGGAAACGGGGCTCGTCGGGGCCTACGGGAGACAGGACCCCCTGGTCGAGCTGGAGGTCGGGCGGGTCTATTCCAGCGGCGGGACGTGGAAGTACCGGCGCCTCGGCTCCCTCGGGGGCCGGACGGACGACTTCGGCGACATCGAGGAGACCGTACACCACTACTATCCTACCTCTATCTCCTATCTTAACGGCCAGCTCTACGTCGGCTACTACCGCACCACCCAGCGGTTCGTCGAGGTCGGGGACGTGATGGTCCACGCCGCCCAGAACGCCTGGGAGGACGACGGCGACGACACAGTGCTCGCCTATTCCATCGTGGACCTCTCCGGGTACTACATGGACGAGTTCAAGGCGGGGGACCGCATCCGCCTGTGGCCCGCCGACATCGACCGATTTGATTACGCCCCCCTGCCCCGGACCGTCCAGCGGGCCGAGTGGGTGGACGGGAAATGGACGAAGCTCTACATCACCCCGGAGTTGGATTGCTCCGACGGGTCGCTGAACCCCGACGACCGGGAGATTCCCTGGAACAACCCCCGCTCCCTCGGCCTCGAGGAGTACCACGGGAGTTACCCCGGCGACTTCGCGTGGGGGCCGCCGACGATCCAGCGCGAGGCCGAGGCCCGCGAGGTGCGCACCTACTTCCGGGCCTTCACCCTCTCGACCGGGGCCTGGGAGGCGCCCATCGACTTCGGCCGCGAGGACGTGTCCGAGGCCCTGACCGCAGAGGACGACCCGGAGAATCAAAGGTCCACGCTCACCCTCTCGAACACCTTCCCCGACGCCTCCACCGTCGAGGTGAAGCTGGGGGATTCCCCGGTCGGGTTCACCGTGGACATCGACAATCTGTACGAGACCGGGGACTGCGTTCTGTGGCTCCCGCGGCGGTACGCCGGGCTGGAGCTGACCGTCTCCTACTCTTACTGGGACGTGTCGAAGCGGTTCACCGAGCAGGCGGCCTCGGGCTCCACCCTCTACTACACCCGGGGCAACGAGCTGCGGTCCTATGCGGGTTCCGTCATCGAGCACGGCGAGGTCCACTACCGGGCCTCGGGGACCGCCTCGCCGCTGGTCATCCCCTCGGCGGCGGTCCCGCCGACCGTTTACGGCGTGGCCGAGGGCGGCGGCAACTACCCCTACCAGCTCTCGGTCAACCACTCCCTCCACGTCGGCGACCGCTCCGGCTGGGCGGGCAAGGGCCTGGCGTCCTGCCTGGCCGAGGTGGCCCTGGCGCTGGGGTGCGTGTTCTGGGTGGACGGGAGCGGGGTGATCCACTTCGTCCCCCGGGGCTGGCGGCGGGGGAGGACCACCGTCCCCCCCGAGGAGCTGCTGGACTACCAGGAGCCGGGGGCGTGGCAGCGGGCGGCGCCGGCGGTGACCGTGAGCTGGCCCGGCGGCGAGGAGACGGCCGGGGTGCTCTCCGCTACACGAATCACCGACAACGAGAGCTTCAGCGCGCCGCTGGTGACCTCGGCGGGCTGGGCGGCCCTCCTGGCCGACCTCCTCTTCACGGCCAAGGGCAACCGAAGTAACCGGGCCGAGGTGACCCTGGCCGGGCTCAGGTTGGACATCGAGACCGGCGACGGCCTGAAAATCGGCCTCGCCGGGGCGGTCTCCCCCGACGACGGGGCCGGGGTCGTGGTGGGAATCGAGCCGCAGTTGAATCTCGGCGAGGCGCGGACCCGCTTTATCCTGGAACTGGAGGATTGATATTGTGTTACAATAATGCTTACAAATATGCGTACAAATTCCTTGACAATTTTAGTTTCTTGGGCTATCCTTGTCCTGTCTTACGCGGTGGGTGTCATCGCTTGGAGGGTCCGTGAATGTAAGACTTGACAGGATGAGCGCCGAGCTCCTCGAAAAACTTGCCCGTCTCTACCACCGGCCGAAGACCGAAATCGTGTCCCTGGCAATCGAGAGGTACTGGCGCCGCTGGCTGCTGGAGGAGAACAACCGGGCCTACGCCGCCCTGGCCGCCGACCCGGAGGAATGGAGCCGCGAGCTAGAAGAGCGGAGGCTGTGGGATAACACGCTGGCGGACGGGCTGGAAGAGGGGGACTCTTGAGGGGAGAGGTATGGTGGGCCGACCTTAACCCGGTTGTGGGCCACGAGCAGGCGGGCCGCAGGCC
>Ga0180429_10002587_pt1 | contig 14831 bp, 10 predicted proteins | sample SS_ome_FD_132428 | JGI IMG/M metagenome (GOLD analysis project Ga0180429, IMG submission 132428) | Hypersaline lake sediment archaeal communities from the Salton Sea, California, USA - SS_1_S_1 metaG | ecosystem: Environmental > Aquatic > Non-marine Saline and Alkaline > Hypersaline > Sediment ...
ACGCTCCAGCAGACTGCGCGCCACCGCGAGTACGGGCGCCTCGTCGTCCACCAGCAGCACCGTGCCCGACGCCCGCCACTCGACTGGTGCAGCCTCCTCCGGCGCCAGGGGCGGGGACGGCGCGTCGCCGAGTGCGGGCAGGACGACGCGGAACCTCGTGCCGCGTCCCGGTTCGCTCTCCACGGCAATGGCGCCGCGGTGCGAGCGCACAATCCCCAGCACGGCGGCCAGGCCCAGACCGCGGCCGGTGAACTTGGTCGTGTAGAACGGGTCGAAGATGCGGTCGAGGGTGTCGCCATCCATGCCCTCGCCCGTGTCTGCCACCTCCAGCTTCACATAGGGGCCGGGCTCGAGCTCCTCGCCCAGCATGCAGGACTGGAGATAGGGCCGGTCGCAGGTCGCGGCGCTGAGTCGCACGGCAATGACCCCGGCCTCTTCCCCCAGCGCCTCCGAGGCGTTGATCACCAGATTCATGATGATCTGGCGGATCTGCCCCGCGTCGGCCGACACGGGCGGCAGCCCGGCGGCCAGATCGAGCCTGAGGACCGCCTTCTTCACGATGGAGGCGTTGAGCAGATGCACCATGTCCTCGACCAGGTCCACCAGATCGACGCGCTCAAGGGTGAAGGAGGCGCTGCCCGAATAGGCCAGCATCTGCCGGCAGAGCACGGCCGCATGCCGCGCCGCCTTCTCGATCTCCTCGATGGAGGCGCGGGCCGTCGAGGCCGGCGGCAGGTCCATGAGGGCCAGTTGAGCCTGGCCCAGCACGGGGGTCAGGATGTTGTTGAAGTCGTGGGCGATGCCGCCGGCCAGCACGCCCAGGCTCTCCAGGCGCTGGGTCTGCTGGATCTGTTGCTCCAGCTTCTGTCGCTCCTCCTCGCCCCGCAGGCGCTCGCTGATGTCGCGGAAGGACCACACCCGCCCCACCACCTCGTCGCCGAGGCGCTGCGGCTGGGAGTAGCGCTCGTATGTGCGCCCGTCGCTGAACTCCAGCCGGTCGAAGCTGGAATCGCCCGGGTGGGCGTACAGCTCGCGCACCTTGGCCACGAACTGATCCGGGTCTTCCAGCTGGGACAGGACGTGGGCGATGGCCGCGTCGTCGTCGCCCGCGTCGAGAATCTCGTCGGGCACCCCCCACATCTCCTTGAACCGCCGGTTCCACCGGGCGATGCGGCCCGCGCGATCGACGATCAGGATGCCGTCCACCGTGGAATCGAGCGAGGCGTGCAGCAGGGACAGGGAGGTCCGCAGCTCCTGCTCGATCTGGACCCGATCGGTGATATCCTGGAATACCAGCTGGACGGCCTCGAGCCTCCCGCCCTCCCCGCGGATCGGGGAAACCGTCTCGAGCCCGGTGCGGTATCCCCCGTCGCAATGCCTCCACCGCACCTCCAGGCGCTGAGCGGGCCCGCCGCTTGCGACGCGGCGGTAGGCGGCCTCGGCGAGCGCGTGGTCATCAGGATGCGCCAGGCGCTCCCTCAGGGACGGGTCATCGTAGAAATCCTGGGGGCCATATCCCGTGGTCGCCTCGACCTGGGGCCCGACATAGAGGCAGTAGCCCTCCAGGTTGAGGTACATGACCACCTGGTTCTGCGGCGTCTCCACCAGGGCCCGGTACCGCGCCCCGCTGCGCACCTCTGCGAGTTGGGAAAGCCCTTCAGACAGGACGTGGGCCAGGTCGGTGAGGGCCGCAATGTCGCGCTCGCTGAAGGCGTCGGGGGTCGTGCTGTTGACGCCCAGCGTGCCCTGGAAGAACGGCACATCCAGGACCGACCGGAGCCCGGGCATCCGGGGCCATAGAGCGGCGCCCTCGCCGTAGGGATCGTCGCGGCGCAGATCGGCTCGGTAGACCGGTTGCTGCTCACTCCAACACTCCTCCACCGCCCGTCCCGGGTGGCGCTGCTCGTGCTCGGAGTACCTCTCAGCTGACACCCCATAGGTGGTCCAGGCGCCGGTGTCAGACTCGCGGACCTGGACTGAGCAGTTCCCGAGCTGTGGGAATTGCTCCTGCAGACTGCGGAGCAGGGAGCGCAGCACCGCCGGCACGCTCTCGCGGCTCCGCAAGCTCCACAGCTCCTGGCGCAGTCGCTCGCGGCTCCGCCGCTGGCGCGCCTCCCAGGTCTGGCCCCCAAGATCCTCCCACTGCAGCAGGCCTCCGGTGACTTCCCCATCGCGTCCCCGCAGGGGGCTGCCCGTCAGACGCAAACACCGCGTCGACCCGTCGGGGGCCGACATCTCCCATTGGCGCTCCACCCGGACGCCGGCGCTCAGCAACTCCCGTGTCAACGCGACAATGCTCTCTGCCGCAGACGCGTCGGCGGCAAAGCGCTCCACCGGGAATCCGACGCGATCCCCGCTCTGGATCGGTCGGCCCACGTCGCGGGCCATGGCGATGAAGGCCTCGTTGACGTCGGTGATAACGCCGCGCCGGTCGATCAGGGTGGCCGGCTGCGGCAGGGCCTGAAAGAGCGCGCGGGCGCGGTCGCCTCCCTCCCCCATCAGGCCGGCGGCGCCGACTGCAGCCAGGCCGGCAGATCGGCCTCGGCCCGGCCGTGATAGGCGCAGTTCTCGTACAGGCAGTCGTCGCACTGGCCCTTGAGGGCCTGCACCGGCGGCTCGCCCTTCACCGACTCGGCTGCGGCGATGGCCTTGCCGACCGCCTCGTCGTCGCCCTGGACGGCGATGGTGACGGCCCCCTCGGAGCCGCCGATGCCGCCCGAGGCCACGTGCAGGGCGTCGACGCCGGAGAGGATCTCCAGAGCCTGCATCTCCGTGATGACGACGCCGTCACTCAGGCTGTACATGCCGAAGGTGGCGCCCATGGCGTAGTCGATGGTCTTGGAGCCCAGCCACTGGGCCGCTTCGGGCACGGAGGGTACCAGCTTCTCCAACCCCACGGGGAAGATGTAGCGCATGCCGGTGGACGTCATGTACCCGATGGTCGCGGCCACGGTGCCGCCGTCAAAGCCGGAGGTGATGACGCCCACATTGCCCTCCAGGTCCACGGCATTGGCCCCCTTGATCACCACGGTCTCGCGGTGGAAGTCCTCAAAGGCCTGCACCGGCGTCACGTCCACCACCTCGCCCTTGTGCAGCACGATGGGAATGCGCCCGTCGCGCCCGCTGGCGGGGGTGACGCACAGCACGCCCTTGACGCTGGTGCCGGCCGTGTAGGCCTGTGGCTGGATGTCTAGACCGGTCAGCTCCTGGGCCACAAAGCCGTTGGTGGTCCCGCCCGGTATGATCACATACGCCTTGTCCAGCGCCTCCCTGACCGGCTCGCACTGGGCCACTCCCTTGGCGATCAGGCGCTTGGACTCGGCAGGCGTGAACTGGAATACAGCCTTCATGGTGTCCTACTCCCTGGTGTGGTTGGGCGCCGGCCGCCACCGGCGCATGCTGTCTCGTTCGCGTTGATCGGATACCGTTCCGGGTGCTGCGGACCCGGCGCCAGTGGGCGCCGCGGCGCGCTGCTGCGGCGCTGCTTCAGGCAACTGCCCCCGAGGCCGGGCGGAAGCTACTCACGCCCCCCCCCGAGCGGCAAGCACCGGCCTCGACGGGGCTCCACCTCAGAACTGGGCGGCGCGCTCGAGCAGGGCCGCCAGACCCCTGCGGGCGGCCGCAATCCTGCAGGGGCGCGGCAGCAGGCGGCGACAGCTGGCGTGTACCCCGCTCACCTCGCCCTGCGGGCGCCGCCAGAGGGCCGTGAGGCCGGCTGCGCCGCCCGCGCCCAGGAGCAGGGGGAAGTAGGCCCGCTTGACCCAGGTGGCGGGCCGCCGCAGGTCGGCGCCGCCCAGATCGGCTACCAGGGGCCCCACCCGGACCTGGGAGCTCAGGTAGGACCAGGCCACCATGGCCAGCAGGCCGGCGTCCCCGTCGGCCACCGCGGTGAGCGTCGCCGGCGAGATGCCCACCTCGACCTGGGCCAGGCGCACCGTGGTCAGCACGTCGCCGGCCCGGTGCATGTGCTCGGTCCGGTTGTAGGTGGTGGCCAGGTAGCTCTCGTCGGCCAGCCGGCGAAACTCGCCGACACCGGGCGCAGCGGCCGGGTCGAAGAGGCGGGGGACCAGCACGCCGCAGCCAGCGTCCATCAGCCGGGCCACCGGGGCGGGTGGCCGGCGGCAGAACCGCTGCCAGGCAGCCTGGTCGCGCCACTTGCGCAGGATCAGGTAGGAGCGGCGACCGCGCTTGGGCGGCACGAAACAACACTCGATGCTGCTGTCCTCAGAGAAGCGGCCGTAGACGATCCGGTGCAGGCTGGCCCGCTGAGTGCGGTACTGGTGGCGCGGCGCCTGCGAGCGAATCAGGATGTCGTCCGCCGCCGGCAGGTCCAGCTGCAGCACATCGGCCACGTCGGCCGCCGCGGGCGCTGCGGTGTGGAGACCGCGCCACATGTCGATGGCCTGTTTCTGGGTGCGAATGGCCCGCTTGTACGGAGGCACCGGGCCGTCGAAAACCTGCAGCTGGTCGGTGGTGGGTACCGGCGCCTCGGACTCGGTCACGGGCCGCCCCCGCCCCACCGGGTTCTTCAGCCACCGGACCATCCAGGCGTACACCGCTTCCCGCGAGGCGCGGTCGTAGTTGTGGCCCTCGTCCTGGTAGAAGCAGTCGATGGCGCTCTGCTGCCCGTACTTGCGATACAGCCCCCGGAGACAGGGGTACTCCCGCTCCCGCAGGTGGTGGGTCCAGTCGCCCGTGCAGCCCAGCAGCAACAGGGGCCGGGGGGCGATCAGGGCGGCGTACTGCAGGTTGCTGTACTGGAGGTGCAGCAGAGGGGCATTCTCACAGACGCACCCGCCCTGGAAGTGGCCGGAGAGCATGACCGCCGGCGCCGCCACCTTGACGCGCTCGTCCACCGCGGCCAGGAAGTAGGTCTGCGTGCCACCGCCCGACTCGCCGGTGCAGCCCACGCGCCCGGCATCGATGTCATCGCGCGACAGCAGGTAGTCCAGGGCCTTGATCGAGTTGTTGAGTTGCAGGCCGAACAGGCTCAGCCCCAGGGTGTTGCAGATCTCCTTCTCGGGGCCGCGCAGCAGGGTGCCGTGCTCGAGCTGCCCGCTGTCGCGATCGTACCCGATCATGGAGTAGGAGAAGGCGGCCAGCCCGTTGAGGGCGCAATTCATGGCGCGGTGGGGCACCGAGTACATGTCCAGGGGCACGGTGCGGGCGTACATGGCGTGGCCGTGGGGGTGCAGCACCAGGGGGAGGCGCCCGCGGGCCCGGCGCGGCTTGTACAGATTGCCCACCAGGTACAGCCCGGGCAGGGTCTCGATGCACAGATTCTCCACGGTGACGTCGCCGTGGTCAAAGCGCTTCACCACCCTCCCGCGGGCCGCGAAGCCAGCGGTCTGGCTGTTGAGTCCGGCACACAGCAGCAGGTGTCGACGGATCTGTGCGCGCTGGCGCTCCCAGGTTTTCAGGTCCGGCCACTCTGGCAGGGGAAACACGCTCTGGTACTGGCGGCAGGCGTACAGGCGGGCATCGGCAGGCAGTGTCTGGTCTGGGGCGCTCATGGTGGTCCTCTCCACAGCGGGTGAAGGGATACGCCTGGCCCCGGGCTCGACTCCGGTCCGGGGACCCGTATCCGGATGCGCCTAACCTAGTGCACGCCGCGGCCCATGCGCCAGCAGATCGAGCCCGCCTGGCGGCCATCCCGTCGACCAGCGCGGTTTTCCCGTCTATTTGGGGGCTTTTTATCCATTGATCTTGGCCCACGTGATGCCGGTCACTGGTGGATGGGGCCCTGGATGACGATATTGCAGGTGTTCCCCTCCCTTTCCGCCCACAGTTCCCCCAAGAAGACCGCATAGGCATGACTCTAGCCAGCGGATTCCTGGCATCCTACATAGACGAGCGCTTGCGTTCGGAGCTATGGGACCGCGTCGCCCAGCGGCTGTCGCGCGGCGACCGGCTCGTGACGCGCCGGCAGTTCTGCGCCGCCATCGAGGCCGCGTACCGGGACTTCACCGGGCGGCGTCCATCGGCCGATATGCGGACCCAGTTCGACCGGATGGTGGAGGAGGTCCATCGCCTGGAACCCGAGGCCTACCTGGCGCCCGGGGTCCAGAACGCGGTGGTGCACGCCTTTGAGCGCGGCATCGGCCGGCTGGCGTGGGATGTGGTCACCGTCCAGAGCCGCGGCCCCCATGCCCTGCAGCGCTTCCTGGGTCGCGACCAGGTGCGCGACCTGTTCGACGAGATCCAGCTCGACCCGCGCCTGATCGACGTGCCGGCCTGCGTGCGGCGAGGCGCGGCCCACGCCCAGGCCATCGGCTCCCGCCCCACCAGTCGCCCCGCCGGACCGGCTGCCGCGCCGCCGCCCGCCGCGCGGGACGAGGGCCTGGACCGCGGCCTGTTGGAAACCTTCCTGGCCGCGGCCACCCGCATCGGCCTGGACGAAGCGATCGTGCGGGAGCGCATGACCGAACAGAATGCCCGACGGACCGCCCTGCTCACCCCCAGACTGGAGAGCGCCGCCACCCACGTCGACCTGTTCGTGGAGGACGGCTCCCTCACTGCGGAAGAGGCCGACCAGTACCGCGAGTTGCGGGCCGTAGACGAGCGGCTCGGCGCCAGTTCCATCTCGCCCACCGAGGCGGGCCAGCAGCGCGACGCCATTCTCGACGCCACGGGGCGCCGGGTGCTCGAGCGCAAGGTCGAGCGCTCGCTGTCCGGCGCCGTGGACTGGCTGCAGGTCTTCGCGGCCCTCCAGGGCATTCCGCGCCAGTACGACGGCCTCCTGCAGGCCCTCGTGCGGCACCGCGAGCACGTGGTGTCCGACAACAGCGCCGACCGCACGCCCCTGCTGTCCGCCCTGCTGGGCCATGGTGGGCTTCTGGAGCAGGCCGTCTCCCTGATGGAACTGCGCGAGCCCGAGCTGCGCCTCCTGGCCGTCCGTCTGCCGCCGTACAACCAGGCGGTGCCCCGGAAGCTGGAGCCGGTGGACGACATGCAGATCGACGAGTCCTTCGTGGGCGAGTTGCGGCAGCTCACCGTCGACCAGTACGGCGAACGGCTGCTGGCCGCCAATGCCGAGCAGCGGCGCCGGGCGGTCGACGACCTGCGCTCTTTCATCTTCCTGGTGGACTCGCTGGTGGAGCCCACGCCCTTCCGCCGCAAGGTCCGGCTGCTCCAGGTGAACCAGCTGCTGCAGGAGCTGGCCCCCGAGATTGAGCGCGCCTACCATGTCGCCGCCGACATGGCCGAGGCGCGGCGGTCCGCCGCGCGCCTGATGCGCCAGCAGCTCGACCGGGCCTTTGCCCTGGCCTCACCGGAAGAGGAAGCCGCGGCCAGGCGGCGCTGTCAGGCCGCGATGATGGCAGTGGAGCAGAAGCTGGCGGCCGAGGCCCCGGCTTCGCCCGAAGCGGCTGAGTCTGGAGCGGCCGATCCGGAGGCCGACGAGGCGGATGAGGTGGGCGAGTTGAGTGAAACGGAGCAGCGGCGCGGCGCGCTGCTGACCCAGGTCGAGGTTCGCGCCGGGGGACGGCCCCGCCTGCTCGCCGGCGCCGTCATGCCCGACCCCGACGACTCCCAGCGATTCGTCCTGGCCATGCGGCACCCGGACACGGGCGAGCTGGTTCCGCAGCAACGCCGGGGCCGCAACCGGTACGCGGAGCGCCGGACCGACGGCACCTGGCGGGCCCTGACCGGTTAGACTGTCGGCGACTTGGACTGCCACCGACAGGCCCCCCGTCCTCGCCAGGTGGGGGCGTTAGGCCTGGTCGCCGCAGGCGACTGTACTCTCCAGACCTCTCAGATCAGCCTGCCGCCCCTGCCGCGGCCACCGCCCTGAGCCCCTCCAACAGGGCCGCCCCCAGGCGCCCGTATTCCACCGGCGTGAGAGGCAGTTCGCGGCTGGCGCCGTAGGGCGTCTCCAGACTCACACTGGGCAGGGACAGGTGGTCCCACGCCCAGCCCCCGATGGTGCCGTCCGCGTCCCAGCGCGACGGGTACGAGGGCTGGTGCACCGGTTCCCGACTGACGATATCCTCGGGGAGGCGAGACAGCAGGACCTCGAGCGCGGCGCGCGCCGCCGCCACCGAGTCGGGGGGACGCGCCGCTCTGGGGATGAAGAAGTAGGCCCCCTCGGTCTCGCAGCCCCCCGGCGCGTGCAGATCCACCACGGCGGCGGGGCGACAGCGCCGGGCCCAGCGCCGCATGTCCCGTTGCAGCACAAGAACCTCGTGGCGCATGGGCGGCACGGTCCAGGCCCGGTTCAGGTCGTGCGGGAAGGGATCCTTGCCATAGTCGCCCTCCACCACCCCGTCCAGGTTGGCCAGTGGGGCCGCCCACAGCAGCAGTTCGTCGGGCGCCACGGTTTCGGCCGCCCGGCGCAGCAGCCCGTCCAACACCCACGAGCCCGGGGTCTCGCCGGCGTGCTGCCGCGCCACCAGGTAGATGCCCGGCGCGGTGGCGCCCTCGGCGCCGCCGCTGTTGCTCAGCCGCGGCAGGGGCCGGCCGCCGCCGCTGACGCCGACGGCGTCGCAGCTCCAGTACCCCCCGGTGTCGTGGACGAGAGCGGCCAGCTCGGCCTGCCCGTAGGGATAGCAGAAGGCCAACTGGAAGGCATCTCCCGCGGGCTGGACGCGCCAGCACACCTCCCGCCGGCCGTCGGCCAGCAGGCGCACGTTGCCGGCGGGCAGGCGCAACCATGGGCCGTCGCCCTGCCGCGCCACCGGCCAGACGCGCTCCCACTGGGTGGCGTCGCCCAGGCACGAGTCCAGGTTGGTCAGCACCACGTCCACCGGGCGCGGCCCGCACCCCTCCACTGCCAGACTGAACCACAGGGCCTCGGTGCCCCCGTGCGGCGCGGCGGCGAACCGCACCACGTCGGCGCCATCGGCCTCCGAGATCTCGAGGGCACAGGCGTTGCCGCCCGCAAAGTCGGTTCGCACCTGCACTGCCATCGCCCCTCTCCTCCTGTTGCCCCGCGACTTGTCCCTGCGGCCCGGGGATGCGTGAATATAGGGCAAGTGGCCCGGCCGGCAGAGCACGCTCCCCGGGTCGAATGCGCTCCGTCACCTCAAGCTGACGCCCTTGGTCGGGACCTGTACACATGACGCCACGCGAACGCTTCATCGCCGCCCTGGAGCGGCGCCCCATCACCGGCAGGGTGCCCCACTTCGAGCTGGTCTTCTTCCTCACCATGGAGGCCTTCGGCCGGGTTCACCCGTCGCACCGCAGCTACCACCAGTGGGACCAGATGGAGGAGTCGGAGCGGCAACTCCACCGCCGCGACATGGCCGACCTGTTCATCCAGACGGCGCGGCGGTACGAACACGACGCCATCTTCCTGCACCCCAATCCCGCGACCGAAGACGAGGTCTTGCGCCTGGTGGACCTGGTCCGCGACCTGACGGGTGACGAGTTCTTCCTCATGCTCCACGGCGACGCCACCTACTCGGTTCCATCGGGCAACGCGATGACCGACTGGTGCGTGCGGGCCACCGAGAGGCCGGACGAAGTGAAGGAGGAGGCCGCCCGGCGTGTCGATGAGGCCCTGGCACGGGGCCAGCGCCTGGCTGACCACGGCGGCATCGACGGCTTTGCCCTGTGCTCCGACTACTGCTTCAACACGGGTCCCTTCCTGCCGCCTGCCTGGTTCGACGACTTCGTGACGCCCTACCTGAAACGCCTGATCCAGGACTACCGCCAGCAGGGCCACTACATCATCAAGCACACCGATGGCAACATCATGCCCATCCTCGACCAGCTCGTCGATGCCGGCCCGCACGCCCTGCACTCCCTCGACCCCCAGGGCGACGTAGACATGGCCGAGATCAAGCGGCTCGTCGGCGACCGGCTGTGCCTGATCGGCAACGTCAACTGCGGCCTCCTCGACTCCGGCACTGAAGAGGAATGCGCCGAGTCGGCCCGTTACGCCCTGCGCCACGGCATGCCGGGCGGGGGCTACATCTTCTCTACGAGCAATTGCGTGTACACCGGCATGCAGCTGTCCCGGTACGAGCTCATCCTCGACGTCTGGCGCCGGGAGGGAAACTACGCCTGAGTCCCTTCACCCTTCACCCCTCACCCCTTAACCTGCAGTGGAGGCCCTCATGCTCTTCAACCTGGCCCCCCTGACCGATGACCAACTCGCTGCCCTCCAGAAGCTGGAGAAGTCGACGGGCAAGACCATCCTCGCCCTGCAGCGCATGGACGTGCTGCCGGCCGAGCTGTCGGACGACGAGCTGAATCAGATCCAGCAGCTCGAGGTCGACCTGGGCCTGTCCCTGGTGGCCGTATCGAGATGACGGCCCTGTCCCAATGACAGGCGGGGCGGCAGCGGACGGCGGACTTGCCGAAGCCCCCCGCGAAGCGCAGCTTTGATAGTTCAGCCGGCAATGGGACACCCTCAACCCGCGAGTCTTTGATGGACAAGAATTCCATCGGTCTGATCGAGCTGTCCAGCGTAGCCATCGGCTTTGTGGTGACCGATACCATGCTCAAGGCAGCCGACGTCCAACTCCTCATCAACCGCACGATCTGCTCCGGGAAGTACATGGTCCTGGTGGCGGGACCGGTGGCTGCCGTCCAGGCCAGCATAGAGGCCGGGGCCGAAGCCGGCGGCGCCTCCGTCATCCAGACGTGCCTGATCCCCAATGTGGACGCGGCCCTCTTCCCGGCCATCAGCGGCACCGTGCTGGTGCAGAACAAGGACGCCATGGGCATTGTCGAGTCCTTCTCCGTGGCGGCCCTGATCGAGGGCGCCGACGCGGCGGTGAAGGCCGGCGACGTGCAATTGCTGGAGATCCGGCTGGCCATGGCTCTGGGCGGCAAGGCCTTCGCCCGCATGACCGGCAATGTGGCCGCCGTCGAGGCCGCGGTGGAAGCCGGCGCCGCGGTCGTGGCCCAACGCGGGCTGCTGGTGAACAAGGTGGTGATCCCGGCCCCCGTGGATGAGATCTACGGAGAAACCGTATGAGTCTGGCCGAACAGATCCGCCAGGCGGGCGTGGTCGGCGCCGGCGGAGCCGGCTTCCCGGCCCACATCAAGGCCCAGGCCCGCGAGCAGCGCGGCCAGCCCGTGGATTTCGTGGTGGCCAACGGTGCCGAGTGCGAGCCCCTGCTTCACAAGGACGCCGAACTCATGGAGGCCCACGCCGTCCAGGTGGTGCGCGGCGTGCAGCTGGTCATGGAGGCCACCGGCGCGGCGAAGGGCCTCATCGGTATCAAGGCCAAGCACGCGGCGGCGATCGCCGCCCTCGAGCAGGCGGCCGGCGGCACCGGCATCGACATCCACCTGCTGGGCGACTTCTACCCCAGCGGCGACGAGTACGTGCTGGTGTATGAGACCACCCGTCGACTGATCCCCTCGGCCGGCATCCCCCTGGACGTGGGGGTGGTGGTGCAGAACGTGGAGACGCTCTACAACATTGCGCAGGCGGCCGACGGCGTGCCCGTGACGCGCAAGATGCTCACTGTGGCCGGCGACGTGGCCCAGCCCTTCAGCGGCTGGGTGCCGGTGGGCATCACCCTGGGCGACCTGGTCGAAATGGCCGGCGGCGCCCTGCCGGAGGACTACGCCGTGTTCGTGGGCGGCGCCATGATGGGGCGCCTGACGCGCGACCTGAGCGAGCGCGTCACCAAGACCACCGGCGGCCTCATCCTGCTGCCCGGCGACCACGACCTGGTACAGCGGCAGGAGCGGCCGGAGCAGACCAAGCACCTCATTGGCAAGTCGGCCTGCGACCAGTGCAGTTACTGCACGGAGCTGTGCCCCCGATACCTGCTGGGCCACCAGCTCGAGCCCCACAAGGTCATGCGCGGCCTGCTCTTCTCCCTCGAGGGCGAGGAGTCCTGGAACCACTGGGGCACGTTGTGCTGCGAGTGCGGCCTCTGCACCCTGTTTTCCTGCCCCGAGGACCTCTTCCCGCGCGAGGCCTGCCAGCAGGCCAAGGCGGACCTGTTGCCCCAGGGACGCGGCAAGTTCGGCCCCTTCGAGGAGCCCCGGCCCGTGACCGTCCACCCCATGTACGAGTCGCGGCGCATCCCCATCCAGCAGTTGATCCAGCGCCTGGGTCTGGTGCGGTACGACGTCCCGGCCCCCTACGCCGAGCCGGCCCTGGCCCCGACCGAGGTGCACCTGCTCCTCAAGCAGCACCTCGGCGCCCCGGCCCACCCCCTGGTGGCCGTGGGCGACCGCGTACAGGCCGGCCAGGTGGTGGCCGACGTCAACGCCGACGAGCTGGGCGCCCCCATCCACACCAGCATAGCCGGCACAGTCCAGGCCATCGAGCCCGACATAGTTGTCGCCGCCTGAACCGATACCTCAGACCGGCACATCTGCAAGTGCAAGAGCCCCCGACGGTTTCACCGTCGGGGGCTCTTGCCTGTCGTAAGGCTGACCTTGTCCTGCTCTGGGCCTCCACCGGATGACAGCCACAGCAGAGCCCGGGCCGCCGCTCCAAAGCGCTGCCCCTGCTCTTCTCTCTCCTGATGCCCGTCCCGGATGTGCGAGCCAGGCTGTACTCTCCGGCCCGCTCTGTGACGCAACCCCGGTCCATCCTTCTCTGTGGCCGTGCTGGGTGTGGGCGCCGGGGTTCGGCGCCGTAGGGCCCAGCGGCTGGCTGGGTCAGACTTCAGAAAGGATGGACCCAGAGACCCGACAGAGTCGGGGCTCGACAGCCGGCGAGTTCACCACCTGCCACTGGATCACCATTCACTGAGGCCGCGAGTGCCCGAAGGCGCCGAGCCCCGGCGCCCAAACGCTACCCCGCCTCATTTCCTCTTCTTCCGCGCCATCGCTCTGCTAGCCTGTTTGACCGCCTCAACGATCTTGGTATACCCCGTGCACCGGCACAGGTTCCCGGCCAGCCCCCGGCGAATCTCCTCGTCACTCGGCTTCGGCTTGTCCTCCAGCAGGGCCACCGACGAGACCACGAACCCCGGCGTACAGAAGCCGCACTGGAACCCCCCGCAGTCCACCAGGGCCTGCTGCACCGGGTGCAGCCCCTCGTCCGGGGTGATGCCCTCGATCGTGGTTATCTCGCACCCGTCCGCCTCCGGCGCCAGCACCAGACAGGAGGTGACCGGCACGCCGTCCAGAAGCACGGTGCAGGCGCCGCAGTCGCCACTGCCGCACCCCTCCTTGGTGCCGGTCAGGTGGAGCTGGTCGCGCAGCACCGACAACAGGGTGTGGTCGGGCGCCACATCGAGCTCGCGGGCCTGGCCATTGATGGTGGTCGAGATCCTCATGCCCGCCTCCCCTCGGTCGAGGCCCGCTCCCGGGCATCGGTGATGGCCGCCTCCAGCATGCGCCGCACTAGCACGCGGATGAGCTCGCGCCGAAACTCGGCGCCGGCCCGCACATCGCTGATGGGCCGGCACTCGCCGGCCGCCGCATCGGCGGCCTCCTCCAGCCTATCGTCGGCAATCGCGGCGCCCCGCAGGCAGTGCTCGGCCCGGCTGGCCCGCATGGGTGTGGGGCCCACGGCCCCCAGGCAGATCCTCGCCGCCGCAATGCCCTGCCCGTCCTCCGCAAGCTCCACGGCGGCCGCGGCCGCGGCCACGGCGATGTCCATGCTGTGACGCGGCGTGTGCCGGGTGTAGGCCGAGCCGGAGCGCGGCCGCGGCGCCGGCACGGTGATGGCCGTGACCAGCTCTCCGGGGGCCAGGTCGTTCTGGCCCGGTCCGGTCATCAGGCGCTCCACGGGCAGGCTCCGCCGGCCGTCGGGCCCGAGGATGCGCGCCCGGGCCCGCAGCGCGATCAGGCCGGGGGCCGTGTCGGCCGAAGGGGCGGCGTTGCACACATTGCCCACCACCGTGGCGCGGTTGCGAATCTGCGGCGACCCCACCAGGGCCGCGCCCTGGGCCAGGGCCGCGAAGCGGGCGGCCACTTCGGGCTCCCGTTCCAGCTGGGCCATGGTCACGGCCGGCCCCAGGGTCAGCGCGCCGCGCTGATCGAGCTTCAGGCTGGCGGCGCCGCGAATCCGCTTGAGGTCGACCAGAGCGCGGGGGTGGGCGCCCTGTCCCTGGCGCTGCCGCAGCACCACATCGGTGCCACCGGCCAGGACGCGGGCCCCGGTTCGCGCGACCAGCTCCTCTACGGCCCGGGCGTATGTGCGGGGCGCGACGTAGTCACAGGTCATCGCTTGGCCCTCCCTCCGGCTGCCGGTTTCCGCTTGGCGCGGCGCAGAGCCGCCACGATGCGCTCCGGCGTCACCGGGGCCTGGGTCACGCGGGCGCCGACGGCGTCGTGCACGGCGTTGGCAAAGGCCGCGGCCCCGGGAATGATCGGCGGCTCGCCCACGCCCTTGGCCCCGTACGGACCGTCGGCGCAGGGGATCTCCACCATGGGCGTGGCGATGGCGGGCATGTCGCCGATCGTGGGGATGGCGTAGTCCAGCAGATTGGGGTTGAGCATGTGCCCGCGGCGGTCGTACCGGAACTCCTCCATCATCCCCAGGCCGATGGCCTGGGTCACCCCTCCCTGAATCTGCCCCTCCACCAGCTGGGGGTTGAGGGCCCGGCCCACGTCCTGCGCCGCCACCACGTCCAGGAGGGTGACCTTGCCGGTCTCGGGGTCCACCTCGACGGTGATGATGTCAACGGAGTAGGACGGGTGGCGGGGGATCTCGGCCAACACCCATTGACCGCTCAGCGGCCCCCGCGGCGTGCCCAGGGCGACCGCGGCCAGCTCGGCGAGGCCGGCCGAGCGCTCCGTGCCCTTGACCCGCACGCGGCCCTCCACCATCTCGAGCCTGCTCTTGGCCGCGCCCAGAAAGCCGGCCGCCTCGTCCAGGATCCGGTCGCGGGCCACGCGCGCGGCCTCGCGGGTGGCCGTGGCCGCGGTGTACGCGGCCTTGCTGCCGGCGCTCAGCGAGGTGTACG
>Ga0180429_10002588_pt1 | contig 14830 bp, 11 predicted proteins | sample SS_ome_FD_132428 | JGI IMG/M metagenome (GOLD analysis project Ga0180429, IMG submission 132428) | Hypersaline lake sediment archaeal communities from the Salton Sea, California, USA - SS_1_S_1 metaG | ecosystem: Environmental > Aquatic > Non-marine Saline and Alkaline > Hypersaline > Sediment ...
CGCCGCCGCCAAAAGCGGTGAGCAGACGCTTTCGCGGTGTCCACCCTTTCGATTGACTCTGTTCGGGAACGTTCAAATCTGCCTTCGTCCCTCGCGGCATCTTCTGTCGGTGGTCGTCTGATGACGGTGGTTGTCTAATTCGGTCGGGCCGGAAAACTGCCCGCCACCTCGAGCTCGATGCAATATAAGGAGGTGCGCGCCGTGATGAAAAGGGTTTTTGCCCCGGCGCCGCCAAAACAGAGATTGGCCGGAACCTCGTCGACGAGGATCTTGCCGATCAGCTCTCCACGGGGAGAAAAGATCTGCACCCCGTCGGCGGCGCTTGAAAAAACACGCCCCGCCTCATCGCACCGGATCCCGTCGGGCGCGCCCCGATCGATGGTGCAGAATACTTTCCCCTCCGACAGCGCGCCGTCGGCGGAGAGGGCGAAGACGCGGATGTGGCGCGGCTGGCCCGAATCGGCGATGTAGAGCCGCGACTCGTCAGGCGACAGGCAAATGCCGTTGGGCTTGTCGAAATCGCTCGCCACTATTTTTGTCGCCCCCGTGGCCGGATCGAAACAAAAGACATTGTTTCCCTCGAGCTCCTTGGCGCGCCTCTTCAGGCCGTAGGGCGGATCGGTGAACCAGATCGTTCCGTCGGAACCGATGGCGAGGTCGTTGGGCGAGTTGAACTTTTTTCCGTCGTGCCCTTCGATGAGGGTTTCCACGGTGCCGTCTCTGGACGTGCGCGTCACCGTGCGTGAGCCGTGCTCGCAGGTCAGGAGCCGTCCTTTTCCATCGAGCAGATTGCCGTTGGCGTTCCGGCTCGGTTTTCGAAAAACGCTGAGTGCGCCGTTGTGCCACTTTTTGATCTCGTTGGCCGGAATGTCGCTGAAGAGAAGATATGCGCCATCGAAAACCCAGACCGGCCCCTCGATGAACTTCATATTCCCGGCGAGTTTTTTGATCCGCGCCTCCGCGGAGACGATCGCCGCAAACTCCTCGTGATTCTTGATCACAAAAACGGGCTCTTCGGCAGGAGGCGGTGCGTTGTTGTCTCGGGCATCCTTGTCGTCGGCTTGGCTGATCAATCGCTCAGGAGGCAGAGTGTCCTCCACCGATGGGCCCGGTGTGAGGTCCTTGCCGGCGAGACCGGCATAGCCGGGCCCGTAGCGATAAGCCCTGAAAACACTGTTCTGCGCCCCGCGTGCCCCTTTCGCCGGAGGCTGCCCGCGCCCGGGCGCGCCCATGCCGGGGGGACGGGCCGGAAGCTGTCTCCTGCCTGTGGACACTCTCTTTCCATCGAAGGGCGCCGCACCCGGCCCGGGCCTTCCCGGCCTGGCTCGATCGAGGCCCTTCAAGGGATTGACGTAACGCCACACCACTTTCTTTTTGTCGGTCACCTCGAAAAAGGTGCCCGACTCGCCCGAACAGATCAGCGTGTTTCCGTTGGGCAGCCTCTGGGCGCCCGAGATGTGCCCCGAATAGAATTCGCTCTTCGGCGTGCCGCAGTAGGACCAGATAGGTGCGGCCGGGCCGAAGGCGCTCTCCGCCTTCCGGCGGTATTTTCCGGTCTTGTCGACGGGCGTGGCGATCTCGTCGATCGACGAATAGCTGCCGTCGAGCCGCCCGCGGCCGTTGTTGAAAATCAGAATGCGGCCGGCGCCGCTGTGCGCCTCGGGGATCCAATGTGCGTCGTGCTGAGCAAAAAGCTTTTGATCCTCGGCCGAACCCCGGTGATAGGACGACGGATTGCCCCAGCGGTAGAGAAGATCTCCCCCCCGGCCGCCCCGGCCGCCCTCGTGTCCGGCGGCTTCGGCCGTGGTGGTCGAGTGATCGATAATCCAGATCTCGCTGAAATTGAGGACGCTCACAACGATCTGGTCGAGGGCGGCGTTGTAGTCGATCGAATTGATGTGGTTCCAATCGGGGTTGGCTCCCCTCTTGCCGTGGCGCGACGGCGCACCGAGATAGCCGAGAGACTCGAGTTTGCGCCGTTCGTCGGGCGCCAGATCGGCCACCCAGTCGTGGGGATTGAGATTGATCAGTTCGGGATGATCGGCCACGACACCGTGATTGGCTTTCTGCGGATCGTATTCCTGGACGAGGTGATCCCAGACATGCCACTCCCAAACGATCTTGCCCGTGGTCTTGCCCGTGGTCTTGCCCGTGGGCTTGACCTCGACGATATGATCGGCCCAGAGCCCCTCGGCCGAGACGCCGTCGGGATTCCGTCCCGCGGCCACCGCCTCGTCGCGCCCTCGGGCTTCCCAGGCGACGAGGAGGACATTGCCGTTGGGGAGACGTTCGAAATCGTGGTGCTGGAGATAGCGCGGACCCGAGTACTCATAGTCCCAGAGAAGCTCGCCCTCCCAGGAAAATTCCTGGATGCGCCCGCCCGCGCCGCCGCCGTGAAAGTTCCGGTTTTTTTCACCCACCGAGCCCGCTCTGAGAAGGTGGCCGTTCTCGAGGAGGTAGGCCGAGTGGCCCGGCCTGAATTCGCTCTCCCACTGGTTGACGATGCGCCCCTTCATGTCGACGAGATAGGTCGTGGTGGAGCCGATCGGCGCAAAGAGCGTGTAGCCGTCGAAGGCACCCTTCTCGTGGACCACGAGCCCACAATCGATTTCCGAGGCGCCAAGAGCGGCAGGAGTCGCCGACGGAATAAAAAGGAGGAAGGCGATCATGAAAGAGGGAATGTTTTTTTGAATCATCTCAAATCCTTGTCTTCTCGCGAGGCGGGTCTTTTAGTCTCTCCAGAGATACATACGCGAAGTGGGACGGAGATTCTACGCGTAATCTGAATCTCAGCGGATGCCGTCGCCAAGGGGCCGGCCGAACCCCGTTCAGCGGAGCGTGCGGCCGAGAACGAGGGGCACGAGTTCCCTTTCGGAGCTCCCCCGCCTCTGAACCAGGAGGGTGATGGTCTGTCCGGGCCTCCAGTTCGCGAGGCGCTTGTAGAAAGCGCCAAAGTCAGAGATCGTCTCTCCATCGGCGGCGATGATCACATCTCCAGCCTCGAGGCCCGCCTGGGACGAACAGCCAAAATCGAAAACGGCGCGCAAGGCGATGCCCTCTCCCTCGTGGGCGGCGTCGATCAGAAGATCGGGTGCTGCGCCACCGTCAAAACTCCATTCCAGATCGTCGATGAACGCCTCGATCTTGCGCGTCAGGCTGTTGGGGCCGCCCGCGGCGCGTGCGATTTCGCTGAGCCGGGCGGCGAGAGTTTTTGCTCTCTCGCCGCTCAGTCCGCTTCCCACGTCGTAGACCTCGTGCATGATCTCCTTTGCCTCGGCGACCAGATCTCCGTCGACTTCCTCTTCGACAGGGGCCGCGCCGTTGGTGTGGGGCAACATCTCCTCGAGAAGATCCGCTGCCGCCACGGCCGCACAGGTGCCCGGGTAGGACTTCAAAATCTTCCGCAGCGATCGGCAGTGCCGGGCGATCAGGGTTTCTCGTTCGGCAAGCGTCGTCTCGTCGGTCTTCTCCCTGTACTCGAGGTTGTAGGCGTATGTTCCCGCCGGCGGGATCTTGCGGATCTGGAGGCGCGCCTCGGCGAGTGCACCGAGTGCGGCCTTTTCCTTTTTGAATCGGGGAGCGGACTCGATCGAAGCGGCGATCAGGGCAAAGAGCTCGCCGAGAACATCCTCCTCGAAGAGCGCCGCGAGCGCTCCGAGCGCCGGCGCCGCTGCGGCAGGATTGGAAACCTCCTCGATGATCTTCTTCGCCCGGCCATAACCGTAGTCCTCGATGGCGCCCAGCATGCGGCGTGCTTCGCCGACACCGGCGCCATCGCCGACACCGGCGTCATCGCCGACACCGGCGTCTTCGCCGACACCGGCGCCTTCGCCGCGGTCGGCGGCGATCCGCCGCCGAAGCTTCTTCACGTGCCGGCCGAGATGAGCGCTGTCTGCGGCGATTTCGGCCGCGAGACCGGCGAGCCGTTCGTAGGGGCCGCCCACGATAAAGTGCGGCGCGCGCGCCAGGGCCTCGTCGATGACCGACCCGATTCCGCGGAGACTCCCGGCATAGACCCGATCGCCGGCGTGATCGAAAACCGCCACCCACGGAAGATGGGAGATGGGCATGGCGCCCACCCAGGCCGTGTTCACCACGGGAAAATCGGGCTCGAGTTTTTCGAGGGCATAGACAATGTTCTCCTTTCGAATCCGTGGCTGGCGGGTGATGTGAACACCCACGACAAGCAGTCCCCTGTGGGCGTAGCGCGCGTGGATCCCGTTCATTGCCGGGAAACTCCCGGTCGAGATCGGTCAGGTAATTCCCCAGGTAAAAAAGAGGGTGACGCGGCCGCGGCAATCATCCTCTGTGATCGCCGGGCCGAGGAGCTGCTCGCCGAAGATCACCTCGTCGAGTGTACACCCGTCGGACAGGTTTGCGGCGCCGGTCGTCATGGAGAGAGAGGTCGAGACGAGCACCACCGCGAAAAAGAGGTCAACCCTTCGTCTCATGATTATTTCTCCATCACTCCACGATGAAAAGCGTGTCGCAGTCGGCTTCGAGAAAGAATTCTCCCGAAGGCTCGACACCCAGATCGTCGACCATGCTGCTGATTTGCTCGGGAATTTCGGGTCTGAGGCGGATCGTCACCGTCTCTCCCCGATGGGTGTGAAAAACACCGTACGCGGGACCGCTGTACGTCTTGATGGTGATGTTCCTCTTGCCAAGTGTGCATCCGCTGCCGAGTTGCACCCCGTCGATGAGGCACGACGGGGGTGGTTCGAGAGTGGAGTAAACCTCGGCGGAAAGGTCGAAGTGGCCGTCACTGTTGGTCTTTTCGAGGGCGAGTCGCCCCATGCGATAGCCGAGCACCACGTACGGTCCAAGGTGCCCGTGAAAAGCTCTGAGAAGATCTCCTGTAGACGCTTTCAGCGACGATTGCTGCATCGGAAGATGCGCGTGCGCCGCCAAGTGATCTGGATCGAAGGATTCTGTCCAGTGTTCGAGGAGAGTGGCGGCCGCGGCTTCGGGATCGGTCAGACAGGCCACCGAGATATTGCCCTCTCTATCGGGCGACAGCTCGACCGCATCGCTGGTGATCCTTTCGAGGCGCCATCTTTTGCCGCCGACTGTGAGCAGTCGAGGTTCGATGAGGGCTGCGGCGGCAAGTTCGTCAAAAACCATGAGATGAGGGCTGTCGCCCGCTCCGCCCGTGAGCGCCCGGCCTATCCAACGGCCCGCGTCGGAGACGGGCTTTACCTGGCTAAACAACTTTTGCGCGTCGAGTCCGCTCGCCGCAGAGAGATCGATGAGAACGATGTTGTTCGCCGCGGCAAAGACTTCCCCCGTCGAAACCCTGTCCCAGAGGAGATTCCACTCGATCACATTGCCGTGCGATGCCGACCTTACCGGGATCCACAAGGTTTTCAATGAGGCGAGTCTTCCCGGACTGCTCCTTTCGATGTGGGCCAGATTTCCGAGCGGACCGAGGGCGAGGTACTCGATCTCCTGCTGCGCAACGGTAAAGATCGCCCCGAGTTTCGCCGTCGCGTCATCGATGGCCCGCATGCCGCGCGGGGGAGCGAAGGGCGCGCCCCCAAGCGTGTTGGCTGTTTTCCGCCACGCCGGCGGCTTCGGTCCAACGCTGGCCTCGCCCCTGTACACGGGGACGGTCGCAGCGCCGAGTGCTTCGAGAAGGCCGATGGCATTGTCAGTCCCCTTGCCGATCGATGCCGATCCTTCCACGGTGACAATGCCGCGAATTTCGACCTCGTGAGCGATGAGTAACGCGAAAAGGGCGCGCACATCGTCGAGGCCCATGTCGGTGTCGACAAGCAGCGGCCTGACCAAGTCATCACCACCCGCGTGCTGCTCCTGAGCCGTGCATGAAGTCGATCCCAGCACGGCAATCATTATGAACATAAAACCAGAGAACAAATCCATCCTGTGTTTCACCATCGCCTTCGACTCCGGACTCCGTCTAAGTTTTTCTCTGCTCACGATCGGCGATCTCCACCTGGCATTCGGTCGCTCCAACCGCCGCGTCGCGCCCGACTCTTCGAGCTTATGAGGGCTCTCTCTCGTGGTCAACATATTTGGAATGGGATGACGGCGCTGAAGGCAACGTCCCGATCCGTTCGTCCTTGACAACCTGCCGTGGGCGGCTCAAGGGCGAATGATTTCAACGGACGAGATTTCGACCACCCCCTCCTCGACTCCCACGCCGACGGCGACGGTGTGCGGGGAAAAGACATTCTTCGCATCGAAGAGCAGCGATCCGTTGAGATAGACCCTCCCCCGGCCGTTCTCGTTCAAAAAGAGCGCCTCGCTCCAGAAGCCCTCCTTGATCTTGAGGTTCTCGTCGCCCATGTATCCCTCGCCGGCGCTCATGTAGCTCGAGTAGGAGGCGAAGATCGCCTCGTTGATCGTGCCGTGGCGATCGAAGAGCCCGATCTTGAAGGCCCGCCCCTCGACGAGCCGGAAGCGGATGCGGAGACCGACGCTGGTTCCCATCGCGATCGGCCGGCGCAGCACGCTCCACGGCCCCTTGCGACGGCCGACGAGGAGAGTCTCCTCCACCGTCCACTCTGCGGGATGGTCGGCCTGCCAGCCCTTGATCGATTTGTGATCGAAGAGCGCCGTGCCCTTCGCCTTGGCGAGCGCCTCGGGAAGCGGCTGCCGGCCGGGATCGATTCTGCGCAGGACGACCTTCTCGTGGGAGGCGTCGACTTCGAGCGCCGCGAGCATGGCAAGCCACTCCCGCTCGAGACCGATGAAACTGCGGCCGAAGACCGCCTCCGCTTCGAGGGCGTTGACATACCAGCGCTTGACCCTGTCGATGCCGTGGGTTTCGATCAAAAAGCGCACGAAGGAGCCGGCCACATGATAGGGGTGGACGCCTGCGGGCGCGCCGTCAGGAAAGGTGCGGCGCAGGTCCCAGAGCGCCGGAAGGCGGCCGTGACGGGCGTAGACGGCGCACCATGCGTGGAGCGGGGCGCCGCTCTCGATCTCGGTGAGGCCCGTGGCGAGGCCCTCGACGACAAAGGAATCGCTGAACGAATCGGGATGGGATTCGAATTGCAGGGCAAAGAGGTGGGCGAGCTCGTGAACGCCCCGAAAATCGCGCACCTGGTGGATGCTGCGTTCGCCCGTGGCGAAGGCGAAGGTTTCGGCGCCGGTGAGCGCCTTCATCTGCTCCATGTCGCGGTAGAGAAAGATGTGAGCGCGACCTTTGAAGGTCATATGGAGAAGCGATTCGAGCTCTTCGAAGGCGGCCGCGTTGGCGGCCACATCCTGGCGGAGCTCTTTTTCCGGCCAGTCCCCCGAGCGGTAGTGGACAACGAGCTGGCCCGTTTCGATCCGATCGCCGAGGGTTTGAATCACCTCGAGATCGAGCCCGGTGAGCGCCTCATCGCGCGCCATCACCGCGGTGGAGAGGCTGAGACCGATCGCCACAATGCAGATGAGTTTCATCGACCCAACTCCCTTGTTCTTATCATAGCGCCGCACACTGATTCTACCACGCCGGCCCGATCGCCGGAAACCTCCCCTTGGGCCGACGCAACTTTGCCGACTTCTTCCTTTCCAAAGATAGGCTTTTCTGGCATGATTCCTTCCGAGAAATGTGTCCAAGGGAAAAACGATGACAGCCCAACAAAACTCGCTCGTACAGGTTGCCGGCTCCCACCGAAGGCAGGTGTAAAATCCAAACTCCCTCCCCAACCCTGAGAAACGCGGATCCCCTGGCGAGCGGCTTTTATTCGCTGTCCTAGAGCTCTCTTCGCTGATACAATAATCCCACCAAGCCCGGATTTTTCATTCACCCATACCCACCACGTTCTCGAGGATTGAGTTTCATGACCAGGCAGATCGTTTTCCTCGCCTCTCTCATTACCATGATTTTCGTTTCTCCCATGGTGCGCGCCGACGGGACAGATCCTTTCGCCGTTGACGGCCAGAGGGCCAAGCAGTATGTCCGCCAACTCGCCTCCGACGAGTTCGAGGGCCGAAAGAGCGCCACCGAGGGATATCGCAAAGCGGCCGATTGGGTGGCGGACCGCTTTGCCGAGTGGGGTCTCGAGCCCGCGGGCGAAGAGGGGACTTACTTTCAGAACGTCGCGGTGAGGGACCACGACTGGAATATGGGCGTTCCGGCGCTCAGCGTGGCGGGCCGCGAGTTCTACCTCGACGACAGGGACTTCGCCCTCATCTCCCCGTCCACACCGTCCGTGGTGGGCGAGGCCGAGATCGTCTTTGTCGGTTACGGGATCAGTGCGCCCGAGAAGGGGCTCGACGAGTACGCGGGGCTCGACGTGAAGGGCAAGATCGTCCTCGTTCTCAAGGGATCGCCGACCGACGCGCCGCAAGCGAGGAGGATCTTTTCCCGCTCCGCGCCGGACGAACAGAAGCAGGCCGGGCCCGACAAGTGGAAAGAGGAGTCGAAAGATCAGGCAAAAATAAGAACCGCCTACGAACGGGGGGCGGCGGCCTTGCTCCTTCACGATCCCGATCCGGACGAAGAGGGCGGCTCGCGCCGTTATCGATCGCGCCGCTCGACGGACGAATCGGTCGAACCGGAGCGGGATTTCGTCTGTTTCACCATCGAAGAGCGCGTCTTCCGGGCGATCATGAAAAGCGATCCCCAGGAGTCGCCGCGCGGCATGGCCAAGAGGATCGACACTCTCCGCCGGGAAATCAAGTCGGGAACGGCCCGCAGCGCGCCCACCGGCGTGTACGCCGTGGCCAAGGGCTACGACGCCACGATCGAGTACAGCAAGGAGAAGGGCACGGCAACGGCGCGCAACGTGCTCGCCAAGATCGCCGGCACCGATCCGGCACTGAAGGATCAGTACGTGATCATCGGCGCCCACCTCGACCATCTCGGCATCCGGAACAACTACGTCTACAATGGCGCCGACGACAATGCGTCAGGCTCGGCGGTGGTGATGGAAGTGGCCCGCGTCCTCTCAGAGGGCGGATTCGAGCCGAAACGCACGATCATATTCTGCTGCTGGTGCGGCGAGGAGCTCGGCCTTCAGGGATCGTACCACTACACCAAGACGCCCTGCGACAATGTCTCCATCGATCGGGTGGTCGCCTACTTCAACATGGACATGGTCGGCCTCGGCGACGCGATCCGCGCCTCGGGCGCGTTGAACTTTCCCGCCATCTGGGAGGTGATCAAGCGCGGCCAGGATCCGGAGCTCATGAAGATCGTCCAGCCCCGCCTCGGAGGGCCCGGCGGCAGCGACCATTCGGGCTTTATCGTCAAGGGGATCGAGTCGCTCGCGCTGATGACGAGCGGCGGCTCGGGCCACCCCGATTTCCATCAGCCCGAGGACGACTGGGACAAGATCGATCCCGCGATCCTCGCCAAGACGGGGCGCTTCGTGCTTCACGGGGCGATGAACCTCGCCAACGAAACGGAGACCGACCTGCTCATCGAGAATCGCGAGCAGCTCTACCTCGCCAGGCGCATGGAGATCAGGAACTACAATCCCGATCTACCGGGAAGTCTGTGGAAGACGATCACCCTCGATGCCAAGGACAAGGCCGGCCTCCGTGAAAAGATCTTTGCCGAGGCGCTGGCCATGACCGACAGGGCTCAGAAAAACGACGGTTCGCGCCCTTCCAGATCGGTCGCGCGCGGGTTGGCGTCGCTCGGCCTTTTCGAGGGCGATGTGGCCCTTCTCGAACTCGCCGCCGACTTTTACGGAATCGGACGGGTCGACATCGAGGGCGACGATGGTTTCTGGATCACCGACGGCCGCCTCACCGGGGCGGGACGGAGCGCTCTCGGCGCCATGGAAAAGAGTGGAATCGCTCTGCGCCTCCTCTCCCCCTCGGAAGAGATGATCAACGATTTCCTCTCAGCCGCGTCGTTACCGTTCCTGATCACGGGGGAGTACACCTTCGGCAATTCGACGGCGGACCGTCTCGTTGAAAAAGGCGTCTTTATTGGAATCGATCTCGATCCGGCGCAGCCCGACGATTTCATCAGCCGCCTCGAGGAGTCCAAAAAGCTTCTCGGTAAACGGGAGAACCTGATCGTTTTCCTCACCGCCGTCGAGGGACTCGACGATGCCAAGATCCCTCTCTACATGGGTCTCCTCGACAAGGGATGGGCGCACAAGGAGATCTGCGGCAGCCGCCGGGGGCGGACTGGGATCATGGGCGGGAATCTCAGGGCCTTCGGATCGGAGCGGTGATCGGAGCGCAAACAACCCCGCCATCGGCAGCGCGACGCGCCCGGCATCGGAACTCTCCTCGCCTAGGTCGGGCCGTTGACTTTCCATTCGATTCGGCTTACCATTGACCGGTGCGCTCAATCGCCGGCCACACAGACGGCGCCGAAGTGTTCAGGACTCAGGGATATGGAAGCCATGATCAAAACGACCGCTCTCGGCACGATGCTCGAACTGCGTTCCTCTCGGGGAATCGCAATCCAAGTCCCCTTTTCCTTCAAGGAGGTCTCAAATGGCAGATCATGAAAGCACCGGACCCTGTGGAATCTGGCTGGGCGTCAACACGAACATCACTGCCACGAACGTGGAAATCGATGTAACGGGCACTCCGGGCGAAACGGAGGGAACACAACACTCGTGGACCGGCCTCGAGGTCGTGGTGAGAGCCAAGCTGATTTCGACCGGGCAGTGGGTGGACAAGTTCGATATCGATCAAACCGGTCCGACGTGGAACGGCGCCTTCTCCAAGGTGGCGTACTCCGACTTTTCAGTCAGCGCCAAGGGCTACGACCAGTTCGAAGGCGGCCACAGGGGGCGAGCCGTGGTGAATTTTGAAGAGTCGATTTAATTGTAAGGGAGCCTGATTCCCGTGGCGGCCGGCTCGCTCCGCGGGGCGCCGCCGCAAGGGGCGGGAGCGGTCAAGGCATATAGATGTCAACACAATGGCACCCACCATCTGTCAAATGATGGAATCATTCGGTCCGTCGCCTCATCGTACCCTCGGGTCTTGTAATGCTCAGTTCCGTCAAAAAAAGAACGGGAACTGTTAGGTTCCCGTTCTTCTTGATTATGGTGGGGGCAGGAGGATTCGAACCCCCGACCCACTGCTTAAAAGGCAGTTGCTCTACCGCCTGAGCTATGCCCCCACTTGTTTTTCAATCCTTCACTATCTCATTAGCGCGCGTTGTTCATTCCACGCGAATCAGACTTCCATGATCTCTTTGCTCTTGGTCTCGAGGACCGTGTCCACTTCCTTCTCGTACTCCTTGAGAATGTCCTGGATCTCGTCCTTGATCGCCTTGAGGTCGTCCTCGGTGAGGGCCGAATCCTTCTTGGCTCCCTCGGCAGTCTTGATCGAATCCCGCCGGAGGTTGCGCAGGGTGACGCGGCTCTGCTCGGCGATGTCCTTGACGCGCGCCACCAGTTTCTGGCGCTGCTCCTCGGAGAACATGGGAACCTGGAGCCGCACGATCTTGCCGTCGTTCTGAGGGTTGATGCCCACCTCGGAGAGCTGGATCGCCTTCTCGATCTCCTTGATCGAGCTCACGTCGAAGGGCTTGACCACGATCGAACGGGGATCGGGTACCGAGATCGACGCCACCTGGTTGAGGGGCATCTTGGTGCCGTAGTACTCGACCTTGATGTTTTCCACCAGGGCGGGGGTGGCGCGTCCGGAACGCAGCCCCTTGACCTCGTTGCCGAAGTGTTCCACGGCCTTCGTCATCTTATCCTTGCACTCGGCGAGTATTTCATCGTACATCGGACACCTTCCTTCAGGACGTTTACTCCGATATCTTCTCAGATATCACTGTACCAATCGTATCGCCTTTGACTGCTTTGACAATATTCCCAGGCTTGAGAAAGTCAAACACAAGTATGGGAATATTCTTGTTTCTGCAAAGCTCGACAGCGGTAAGGTCCATCACTCCAAGGTTCTTTTCGAGCACGTCGCGATAGGTCAGGCTCTCGAAACGCTTCGCGTCGGGGTTGGTCACGGGATCGTCCGAATAGACGCCGTCGACCTTGGTCGCCTTGAGCATCACGTCCGCCTCGATCTCGCAGCAGCGCAGCGCGCAAGCCGTGTCGGTCGAGAAAAAGGGATTGCCCGTCCCCCCCGCGAAAACCACTGCCGAGCCCTCGCCGAGCATCGTGCACGCTTCCTCGGCGCGAAACTTGTCGACCACGCCGTCGATCGCCACGGCGGCGCGGATCTCGGCCTTGCCGCCGAGACGGTTGATCGTGTCGCGCAGCGCCATTCCGTTGATGATCGTTCCCAGCATGCCCATCTGGTCGGCGGCGACGCGCGAGAAGGCGCCCTCGACTGACGCACCGCGCAGGATGTTGCCGCCCCCCACCACGAGGCCGAGCTCGGCGCCTTCCTCGGCGGCGGCAATGATCTCGCGCGCCACGAATTCGATACGGGACTTCTCCAGTCCGCCCTCGCCGGGCCGGCCCATCGCTTCGCCGCTCACCTTGAGAACGACCCGCTTGTACCGCATTTCGAACCCCTCCCTGAAGGCCGCTACGCCTTGTGCTTTGCGCCTACTCCTTGATGTTGAACCGGGCAAAACGCCTGATCTTCATGTTCTCGCCCAGCTTGCCGATCAGTTCCCGCAGGAGCTTCTCGATCGTCATCGAATCATCTTTGACGAAGGTCTGATGAAGGAGGCAGGTCTCCTGATAGTACTTGTTCAGCTTGCCCTCGACGATCTTGTCGACGATGTCGTCCGGCTTGCCTTTGATCTGGGCCTTGATGATCTCGCGCTCCTTGTCGAGCACCTCGGCGGGCACCTCTTCGGGAGTCAGGTAGAGCGGATTGGCGGCCGCGATGTGCTGGCCCAGGTCCTTCACGAAGGCCTGGAAGTCATCGCCGCGGGCCACGAAATCGGTCTCGCAATTGACCTCGACCAGAACGCCCACGAGGCCGTTGTGGTGAATATACGATCCCACGAGCCCCTCGCTCGTCTCGCGCGCGGCCTTCTTGTCAGCCGTCTGGAGACCCTTTTTCCTGAGATAGTCCGAGGCCTTGTCGAGATCGCCATCGGACGCGGCAAGGGCTTCCTTGCAATCCATCATGGGGGCGCCGGTCTTATCCCTGAGGGTTTTCACCTGCTTGGCATCAATCGTCATTGCTCTCAAGTCCTTTCGTGCGGCAGTGCAGGGAGTTGATTCCTTGTCAGAATATCAAAACAGAATATTTATGTTCGACATGCGCTCGAAGGGAGCGCCAGTCTCTCGTATCTGGTGATCTGCGAAAGCGACGTCTGCCACGGTGGCGACTGCTCCATCGAAGAGAGGGGCCGACTATTCGGTCTTCTCGTCTTCGCCGGTTTCCGGCGCGGGATCAGCAGCAGCGTCCGGTTTTGCCGGCGCCGGGGGCGCAGCCGCTTCGGGAGCGGGCGCTGCGGGCGGAGCGGCCGGAGCTGGTGTTGCTTCAGGAGCGGGCGGTGCTTCAGCCGCGGGCGGAGTCGTCGCCGGTGGCGGAGTCGTCGCCGGTGGCGGAGTCGTCGCCGCGGGCGCGGCGGATGGAGCGGGCGCCGCCGCAGGCGCCGCGGGCGGAGCTGCTTTTGCGTCCGGTCCCGGACCCGGGCCACGACTGCCAGGGCCGCCAGGACCGCGGCCACCAGGACCGCCCGGACCGCCAGGACCGCGACCACCAGGACCTCCGCGTCCGCCAGGACCGCCGGGGCCTCGTCCGCCGCCTCTCGGTTTTCCACCGCCACGACCGGCGCGCTGCGCCTGCATCTGCTGGCGCCGTAACTGTGAGGCGAGCTCGAACTGTTCGCCCTCCTGGGCTGCGCGCGCTTCCATGGCGGCCTTCTCGCTGAAATTGGCCCTGCCTTCCATCACCGCCTTGAGCAGTGGTTCGAGGATCAGCTCCACCGACCGGATCGCGTCGTCGTTGGCCGGGATCGGAATATCGACTTCTTGGGGATTGCAGTCTGTGTCGAGAACGGCGATCACCGGGATGCCGAGCTTGTTGGCCTCCTTCACGGCAATGTTCTCGTTAGAGGGATCGATGATCACGAGCGCGCCCGGAAGGCGGTGCAGCTCGCGGATGCCGTCGAGGTTCTTCTTGATGCGGCTGAGCTCGCGCTGCAGGGAGGCCTGCATCTTCTTGCTGTAGAGCTCCATCTTGCCCGTCGATTCCATCTCCTCGAGGTTCTCGAGGTGTTTGAGACGGCCGTGGATGGTCTGGAAATTGGTCAACGTACCGCCCAGCCAGCGCTCGGTCACGAAGGGCATGGAGCACTGCCGGGCGCCTGATTCGATCACTTCCTTGATCTGGCGCTTGGTGCCCACAAAAACCACCTGCTGGCCCGAGGCCGCGAGGCGGGAGATGAAATGACAGGCCCGCGCCAGGCCGCGCACCGTTTCCTTGAGATTGATGATGTGGATGAGATTCCGCTTGCCGTAGATGTACTTCGCCATGCGGGGATTCCATCGACTCACTCGATGTCCGAAATGAACACCCGCTTCGATCATGGCTGTAACGGACAACTTCTGCATGAGGCACCCCCCTAACTTATAAAATAGAAATAAGTTCCATCAGATCCCAGCAGAAGGGAGGTTCCTTGTCAGGCCAGGATCGTCGGTCCGGAAAACACTTTTTTTAAAGCTGAGACTAAGAAGTCCTAAATTATCAACGGGCGGGAACTTGTCAATAAAAAACATGAGAATAGGTACGCACAATGGGAAAAATTTCCCCACTTCGCTTATATATTTATTTACATAATTCACTCACTTGCCCCATCGTGGTTTAGGGGATATAATTCTTTACAGAGGATATTAACACTTATTGATTCATTCCCCCCCAAGGGGAAGCACAAATTTCAGATCCTCTTGATTAACAGTTGGTTATGACAGAAATACGCAAGACGATTCTGTTGGCCGATCACAGCGGCGGCACCATGCCTCCCGTGGAA
>Ga0180429_10002592_pt1 | contig 14826 bp, 14 predicted proteins | sample SS_ome_FD_132428 | JGI IMG/M metagenome (GOLD analysis project Ga0180429, IMG submission 132428) | Hypersaline lake sediment archaeal communities from the Salton Sea, California, USA - SS_1_S_1 metaG | ecosystem: Environmental > Aquatic > Non-marine Saline and Alkaline > Hypersaline > Sediment ...
GACGATGGAATTGGTGAACGCGACCCGCAAGGCGATCGACTCCGGATGCGGACCGGCTGATCCGGCTGTTCGCGAAGCGGCCCAAGCCGTGGCGATCATGCTGTCCCTCGTCGCCCCCTACACCGCGGAGGACATGTGGGCCAGACTCGGCCACGAACCGTGTGTGGCCCTGGCGGGTTGGCCGGTGGTCGACCCGGCGTTGCTGGTGGAGGACTCGGTCACCTGCGTGGTGCAGGTGGCGGGCAAGGTGCGCGAGCGCCTCGAGGTGTCGCCGGATATCGGTGAAGACGACCTGCGGGAGATGGCCCTCGCGGCACCCGCGGTCGTCAAGGCCCTCGATGGTGCCGGCATTCGCACGGTCATCGTCCGGGCACCCAAACTCGTCAACGTCGTTCCCGCATAGCCTGTCCCGATGTCGACACCACCTCCTGCTTCCGATTCCGTAGCCGGACGTGTCGCACTCATCACGGATTCGACGGCCTATCTGCCACGTGATCTGCTGACGGGAACGACCATCGATGTCGTGCCCGTTCAGGTGATCGTCGCGGGACGGGCGATGGATGAGACATCTGATGCGGCCTCTACGCAGCGCATATCGGAGGCATTGAAGGCTTGGCAACCGGTGACGACTTCGCGACCAACTCCGGAGCGATTCCGCCAGACCTTCGAGAAAGCGGCGATCGATGGTGCCTCGGCGGTGGTGTGCGCCACGTTGTCGGCGCGAATGTCGGCGACGTATGAGTCCGCCTGGCTGGCAGCCCGTGAGGTGGGAATCGACGTCCGGGTCGTCGATTCCCAGACGGTCGCGATGGGCTTGGGTTTCGCCGTCCTCGCCGGCGAGCGGGCCTCACGCGAGGGTGCGAGCGTCGACGAGGTCGAAGCGATCGTTCGCAGGCGCGGCGAATCGGCAACCGCGTTGTTCTATGTCAACACCCTCGAGTACTTGCGTCGCTCCGGGCGAATCGGTTCGGCGCGCGCCATGGTGGGGCAGGCGCTGAAGGTGAAGCCGATCCTCGCGGTGCGCGATGGTGAGGTGGCGCCCCTGGAGCGGGTACGGACGTCTGCGAAGGCGATCGCCCGGATGGCCGAGCTCGCAGCGGCAGCGGTCACCGGTCCGGTCGAGATCGCCGTGCAGCATCTTGATGCCGAGGAGCGGGCGAGCGAGCTCGCCGGCGAACTGCACCGTCGGCTTCCAGGTACTCCGATCGTGCAGTGCCCGATCGGTGCGGTGGTCGCGGCGCATACCGGCCCGGGCATCGTGGCTGTCGTCGTCTCCCCGGTGTAACGATCAAGACGGCGCTGCCGCGCCAGTGCCACCTATCCGCGATCACCCCACCGAGGACTGTGCACAGGTCTGCACCAACGGGGCTGTCATCCCCAGGTGGCGGAAGAGGCATTCGGATAGTGGTGGCGCTCGCCTAACGTCGCGCGCGTGCAGATCGGTCCGTCGCGGGGTCGCCACGCGGCCCCGCTGGCGGGGCCGGCGCTGTGGCGTGGCTGGACTCCGGGCGCGGCTCGTGCGGTCGCCATCGTGTTGCTGGCTGCGGTGGCACTCGTGGCGTGGTGGTGGTGGCAGGGTCGGCCCCGCCCCGTCGATGTCGTCGATGCGGCAACCGCCGTCGAAGCGAGTCAGAGCGAGGCGCTGGAATCGAGCGCGCAATCGGATTCCGATCGGTCCGCACTCGTCACCGTTCACGTCATCGGTCGGGTGAAGCGGCCGGGCATCGTTCGAGTTCCCGAAGGTTCCCGGGTGGCCGATGCCATCGCCGCCGCGGGCGGTGTGCGCGATCGCCAGGCTGCGATGGGTGTGAACCTCGCCCGGGTCGTCGTCGATGGTGAGCAAATAGACGTCCGACGTCCATCAGCGAGAGCCTCCGGTCCATCCGGTGCTGCATCATCGGGTGAGGGCGGCTCACTGATCGATCTCAATCGCGCCGATGCCGCGGCCCTGGAGTCCCTTCCGGGCATCGGCCCGGTGCTCGCCGAACGCATCGTCACCTGGCGCGACACGAATGGCCCGTTTCCCAACGTCGATGTGCTCGGCGAGGTCTCCGGTATCGGTCCGGCCCTGATGGAACGACTCCGCCCGCTCATCACGGTCTAGGCAGGCGTCGATGTGGGATCTGCGTCTGGTGCCCGCGGCGGTCGGCGCCTGGCTGGTGAGTCTTGCGATCTGGTGGTTGCCGCTGCCACCCGCGCCGGTGCTGTGGAGTGCCGGGGCCGTCGTTGTCATCTCGGCGGCGATCCTGCTGGCATCGGGCAGACGCCAGCGGACATGGTGGATATGGGTGATGCTGCTGGCGACGGCCATCACCGCAATCGCAACGACGCTGGCGGTCGCACCCGAACGTGAGGGGCCGCTGGCAGACGCTCTCCGCGCGGAGGTCATCGCCGACGTCGAGGTGACGGTAGAGGGCGAGATCCGCAGTAGCGAGGGCAACGTCGTCGGTCCACGACGCGGACCACCACGGTTCACTGCGCGGGCTCGGCTGCACGCGGTGGAGTCGCGATTAGGGAGCTGGACTCTAGAGGCACCGGTCCTCCTGCGGGTGTCAGAGGATGATTCGCTCATTCCCCCCGGGACCAGGGTGAGAGTCCGTGCCCGATTGTCGTCAGCGGAATTCACCCCGCAGGCCGTCGCGGTGGTCCGCGCCATGGAACGTGTTGACATCCTTCAGTCGCCGTCCCTGCTCGACCGAGCACTGCACAGCGTCCGCGTGGGCTTGCGCGATTCGGTCATCGGCACATCCCCGGATTCAGGTGCACTCGTTCTGGGATTGACCGTCGGTGATGAGTCGACCCAACCCGAAGGGCTCGCTGAGGCAATGCGCATCTCGGGTCTGGCTCATTTGACCGCAGTCTCGGGTGGAAACGTCGCCATCGTGCTCGGTGTGATCATCATCGTCGGGAGGCTGCTGGGAACGGGTGTGACGACCCAGGCGATCGTCGGTGGGTTCGCGCTGCTGGGTTACGTGCTGATCGTGGGTCCGGAGCCCTCGGTTCTGCGAGCTTCGGGAATGGGCACCGTTGCGGTTCTCGCGCTTCTCGTGGGTGGACCACGCCGTGGCCTGTCGGCTCTCGCGGCCACCATCGTGATGCTGCTCATCCTCGGCCCCACGCTCGCGGTGTCACTGGGATTCTCACTATCGGTTGCGGCGACTGCGGGTCTGCTGGTGGTCGCACCGTTCCTGCGACGCGGCATCGCGATGAGTCTCCATCGATTTCGGTTGCCTGATCGGGCCCGTGTCGCCCTTGCTGATGCGATCGCTTTGACCATGGCCGCACAGATCACGACTGCACCGATCCTCGCGTCCCTCGGTCAGGGCCTGAGCCTGGTCGCCGTGCCAGCGAACGTACTGGCGGCGCCGGCAGTGGCACCGGTCACCGTGCTCGGACTGCTCGCTGCGGTCACCGCCCCGGTACTGCCACCCCTGGCTGCAGTGTTCGGACATCTCGCCGCGCCCTTCGCCGGCTGGATCGCCTGGCTGGCCCGCACCTTCGCTGGGTTCGACGCGGCGACCCTGGCGTGGCCTGGCGGTCTTGCCGGTGCGCTCGCGGCGATGGCCGTCATCAGCGTCGTCGCCACCATCATCGTCATCGGCCGAGTTCGTCGATGGCCGTTGCGCACCCTCGCCGTCGTCGCCCTCGTCGGTGTGGTGGCACTGTGGTTGCGCCCACCCGATCGCGCCGGCTGGCCACCAGCCCATTGGGTTGCTGTCGCCTGCGATGTCGGGCAGGGCGATGCGATGGTCATCTCCACCGGCCCGGGGCGGGCGATCGTGGTCGACGCAGGACCTGATCCAGCACTCGTCGATTCCTGCCTCGATGATCTCGACGTCGGACACATCGACCTACTCGTGCTCACGCACTTTCATGCCGACCATGTGGAGGGAACGCCGGGTGTGCTCGATGGACGGACCATCGAGCGGATTCTCGTATCACCGGTGGCCGAGCCGATCGAGCAGGCTCAGCGGGTGCGTGCCTGGTCGGAATCAGCGGGACTCGAACTCGAACCCGCGTGGGTTGGCGAATCAGGTGTGTTCGGTGATCCGCAAGTGGCGATGTCGACAGTGTCGTGGCGCGTGCTGTGGCCGGCTCGCATCATCACCGAGGGGTCCATTCCGAACAATGCGAGCGTCGTGCTCGATGTTCGCGCCGCCGGAACGCGGTTGCTGCTCCTCGGTGACGTCGAACCTGCTGCGCAGGCTGCTCTGCGAGACGCGCGCGGCGATCAAGCATTCGACGTGGTCAAAATCGCCCATCACGGGTCCCGCTATCAGGATCCGCGATTGGCGTCTTGGACCGCGGGGAGGATCGCGGTGATCAGCGTCGGTGCGGATAACGACTACGGGCACCCGGCACCGGAGACCCTCGCTGCCTGGGATTCCGTTGCCGCCCGGATTCTGCGCACCGATGAGCACGGCGATGTCGCGATCGTGGTTCGTTCCGACGATGCGGGAGGGCCCATCCTCGGCATCGTCACCCGGCGTTAACCCAACCCTGGCTCGTCTGAGTTACCTGAATGGTCGCTAACTCGCCGAGTTAGCGACCATTCAGGTAACTCAGACGGTTCATGGCATGCTGCGGGCATGGCAGTCCCACCACCCTCGGTGACACTCATCGTGGGGCCAGAGCCGGTGCTGGTCGATCGAGCTGTGGCCGATGTGGTGGCCGCTGTGCGAGCGGTCGATCCCAGTGCCGAACGGCGCATCATCGACGGTGCGAGTGACGACGCGGCCGCGGACATCGCCGAGGCGGTCGCGCCGACCCTGTTCGGGGATGGTGCGATCGTGGTCATCGAATCCGGCGAGTCCCTCGATGAATCGGCCCTGTCGATGCTCACCGAATTGATCGCCGCACCCGTCGATGGCGTGGCTGTCGTCGTCGTGCATGAGGGCAAGGGGAATAAGGGTAAGAAGGTGCTCACCGCATTGCGTGGAGCAGGTGCACCCGAGATCGCATGCCCGGCCCTGCGCAAGGGACGCGACACCATGTCCTTCCTGACCGCTGAGGTCCGCCGCCATGGGCGCAAAGCGACCTCCGATGCGCTGCGGGTGCTCTACGACGCGGTAGGCCACGACCCACGGGCGCTTGCCGGTGCCATCAGCCAACTGTGCGCCGATGTTGACGCGGATCCGATCGACGAGGCCGTGGTGCGTCGGTACTTCGTCGGCGTCGCCGATGTTGCGGGATACCAGGTGGCGGACGCGGTGTGGGAGCGACGCACTGCCGCTGCGCTCGGTGACCTGCGATGGGTTGTGCAGACCCAGGGGCGCTCATCGGTCGGGCCGGCGGTGACCGCCGCCCTCGGAAGCGGACTGCGAGCGGTCGCCCGGGTTCAGGGGATGCCTCGGGGCATGTCCGATGCTGCGATCGCCGGCGAGATCGGGATGCCGCCGTGGAAGGTGAAGGTGGCAACCGCTCAGGGACGCCGGTGGCGACCGGAACGACTCGCGGCCGCGACGGTTCGGCTAGCCGGTCTCGATGTCGCGATGAAGGGGGGCCTGCGCGGAGCAGCGTTGGACGCGGAACAGAAACTCGCCGCGCTCGAACGCTTCGTTATCGACGTCGGCGCAGACGGCTGAGTCGAGGAGCAGGGAGTACAGGGACAGGAGCAGGGATTACAGGGAGGCGGCGCGGGCGTCGATCGATGATTTGCGATTCGCGGCCTGATTCTTGTGGATAACGCCCTTGCTGGCGGCCCTGTCGAGTTTGCGGCCGGCCTCTCGGGCGAGTTCCTTGGCCTTGTCGGCCTCGCCGGCATCGGCTGCCTCGCGGAACTTGCGAACGGCGGATTTCAAGGACGTCCGGACGGCCTTATTCCGATCATGCGCCTTCGCATTGGTGCGGTTGCGCTTGATCTGGCTCTTGATGTTCGCCACTGCTTCGTCGCCTTCCGGTGCTCTTGATTGCGCCCTGTCGGGATGACCCGCCGTTAGGGCCGCCCACAAGGATAGCGTGCCCAGCCGCCCGGCTCGACCCGCAGGGCCCGATCGGAAGCCAGGTGGGGGGAGCCGTGCGACGATAGGCAGCGTGCCGGAACCTGGTCGCACCGATCCCGCGGTGATCCGCAACTTCTCCATCATCGCCCACATCGATCATGGCAAGTCCACGCTGGCCGATCGGATGCTGCAGGTGACCGGGGTCGTCGAGGATCGCCAGATGCGCGCGCAGTACCTCGACCGGATGGATATCGAGCGCGAGCGTGGCATCACCATCAAGAGCCAGGCAGTCCGGTTGCCCTACCAGGCCCTCGACGGTCGCGACTACGTCCTCAATCTCATCGACACCCCCGGTCACGTCGACTTCACCTACGAGGTGTCGCGCAGCCTGGCCGCGTGCGAGGGTGCGGTGCTGCTCGTCGACGCGGCCCAGGGGATCGAGGCACAGACCCTGGCCAACCTGTATCTCGCGATCGACAACGACCTGCAGATCATCCCGGTGTTGAACAAGATCGATCTGCCCGCCGCTCAGCCGGACAAGTTCGCCGCCGAACTCGCCCACATCATCGGGTGCCCGGCCGATGAGATCCTCAAGGTGTCGGCGAAGACCGGTGCGGGTGTAACCGAACTGCTCGAGGAGATCGTGCGTCGTGTTCCCGCACCGATCGGCGACCCGGATGCTGCCGCACGGGCGTTGATCTTCGACTCGGTCTACGACGCCTACCGCGGAGTGGTGACCTATGTGCGCGTGGTCGATGGGCAGTTGTCGACTCGAGAGCGCATCGAGATGATGTCCACGCATGCAACTCACGACCTGCTCGAAGTCGGAGTGATCTCTCCGGAACCGCTGGCGTCGAAAGCTCTCGGCGTGGGCGAGGTCGGCTATCTCATCACCGGTGTCAAGGACGTCCGGCAGTCGCGTGTGGGCGACACGGTGACGACGTTGCACAAAGGTGCTGTCGAGGCACTCGGTGGTTACCGCGATCCCAAGCCGATGGTGTTCTCCGGGCTGTATCCGATCGACGGGTCCGATTATCCGCTGCTGCGCGATGCGCTGGACAAGCTCAAGCTCAACGACGCTGCCCTCGTCTATGAGCCTGAGACATCGGTGGCCCTCGGCTTCGGTTTTCGGTGCGGGTTCCTCGGCCTGCTGCACTTGGAGATCGTGCGCGAACGGCTCGAGCGCGAGTTCAACCTGGACTTGATCTCGACCGCTCCCAACGTCGTCTACGACGTGACGATGGACGATGGCAGTGAGATCACCGTCACCAATCCGTCGGAATTCCCCACGGGCAAGGTCGCCGAGGTGCGTGAGCCGGTCGTGCGCGCCACGTTGCTCGCGCCATCGGAATACGTCGGCGCCATCATGGAACTGTGCCAGACCCGCCGCGGTTCACTGCTGGGCATGGACTACCTGAGCGAGGAGCGCGTCGAACTGCGCTACACCCTGCCGTTGGCCGAGATCGTGTTCGACTTCTTCGATCAGCTCAAGTCCAAGACCAAGGGTTATGCGTCACTGGATTATGAGCCCAGTGGTGATCAGGCTGCGGAACTCGTCAAGGTCGACATCTTGCTCCACGGTGATGCCGTCGATGCCTTCAGCGCGATCGTGCATCGCGATAAGGCGTATGCATACGGCGTGGCGATGGCGGGCAAGTTGCGTGAACTGATTCCACGGCAGCAGTTCGAGGTGCCCATCCAGGCGGCAATCGGTTCTCGGATCATCGCCCGCGAAACCATCCGCGCCATTCGCAAAGACGTGCTCGCCAAGTGCTATGGCGGTGACATCACGCGAAAGCGCAAACTTCTCGAGAAGCAGAAGGAAGGCAAGAAGCGCATGAAGATGGTCGGCCGGGTCGAGGTGCCGCAGGAGGCGTTCATTGCAGCACTGTCGACCACGGAGGCTCCGGCCAAGAAGTGAGTTACTCCGCCGGGGACGTCACTTCACCATTCGGATGTTGATCGGATAGCGATATTGCTCGCCGCCGTAGGCCTTCACGCCGGCAAGGATCATGAAGATGAGACCGACGATGATGATGATGGGCAGCAGGATCGCGCCGATCACCACGACGGTCAGCACGATGCTGATGACCACGCCGATGGCGAGGGTGATCTGGAAATTCAACGCCTCTGTGGACTGGTTCTTCACGAAAGCGTTGCGGGGACCGAATACCAGCATGATGATGAGCGGCCCGATGATGGCGATCACGATGCCCGACAGGTGCGCCAACATCGCCCACAGGCGCGCATCGGCATCCGACATCGGCTGCTGGCCGGGTGTCGGCGGCGGAGACGGCGGCGGCATCGACGGGGGAGGTGGCGGTGGTGGAGTGGTGGACATCGGTCCTCCTCGAGGATCAGGGCGTCGAAGATCAGACGGTCATGCGAACGTGCATGATGCTCCCACGGTACGGCTTTGGGATCTGGAGAACCGGTGAATGACACGGCGATGAACGGTCCGCCAGGAGGCTGGCGCGCTGAATTGAGTCGTCTCCAGATGCGGCCGGGAGCGACACGAGGGGTCTATGTGCATGTGCCCTACTGCGCCGCCAGATGCGGGTATTGCGACTTCAATACCTATACACCTCGTGAGATCGACCTGGCAGCCTCGGACTACGCAGGGATCGCGATCGCTGAGATCGAGTTGACCGGTCAACTAGGCGGTGACGAACGAATCGACACCGTGTTCCTCGGGGGTGGCACGCCCACACTGCTCGACCCCGGGGATGTCAAGGCCATCGTGTCGAGAATCGACTCGGTCTGGGGTCTGGCAGGCGATGCCGAGATCACGATCGAGGCGAATCCGGACTCGGTCACGGTCGAGTCCCTGGCGCGGTTGTTGGACGCCGGTGTGACGCGGGTGTCCTTCGGCGTGCAGAGCCTGGCCGAGCATGTGCTGGCGACCCTGGACCGAACCCACACACCCGGTCGAGCCCTCGAGGCGATCGCTGCTGCCCATCAGGTGGGCTTCACGCACATCAGTGCCGATCTGATCTATGCGACACCCGGCGAGACCGACGAGGACCTCACCTCGTCGGTGCGTGCTGTCCTCGACGCGGGAGTGGATCATCTGTCGGCGTATTCGCTCATCATCGAACCGGGCACGCGGATGGCCGCACAGGTGAACCGGGGCGAGCTTCCGGCTCCCGATGACGATGTCGCAGCGCATCGCTACGAGATCATCGACACCCTCGCTCGCGACCATGGCCTCGAGTGGTACGAGGTCTCCAACTGGGCGAAACCCGGTGGTGAGTGCCAGCACAACCTCGGGTACTGGCGAGGCGGGGATTGGTGGGCCATCGGCCCCGGAGCCCATGGGTATCTCGGAGGTGAACCGGGGGTTCGCTGGTGGAACATCAAGCATCCTCGACCCTATGCGGACTCGGTCAACGCCGGACGTGCACCGGTCGCCGGCTGGGAGTTGATCGACGAACCCACGCGGATCCTGGAATCGGTGATGCTCGGTCTGCGGTTGCGCGAGGGCATCGACAGCACGCTGCTGCCGGCGGCCGCCGATCCGGTGGTGCAGCGCTACGTCGGCGATGGGCTGCTCACGGTCGGTCAGGGTCGAATCCGGTTGACCGATGCGGGGCGGTTGCTCGCCGATGCCTGTGTCCGCGATCTGTGCGGTGCGATGGATGGCCCGGTGGACCCCGCCTGAACCGGGCGCCACGGCCGACGAGGGGTTAGTATTGGCACTCACGGCAGTCGAGTGCTAGTCCAGGTGTCAGGTCTAGGGAGGTGGGCATGCTCGAGGATCGTCGCCTCGCAGTCTTGCGCGCCATCGTCGAGGACTACGTATCGACGGGTGAACCGGTCGGCAGCAAGGCCCTCGTGGAGCGGCACTCCCTCGGGGTGTCCTCGGCCACCATCCGCAACGACATGGCGGCGCTGGAGGAGGAGGGCTACATCGCCCAGCCGCACACCAGTGCTGGACGCGTTCCCACCGATATGGGTTATCGCGCCTTCGTCGATCGCCTGTCGGGGGTCAAGCCGCTGAGCTCGGCCGAACGCCGGGCCATCTCGGATTTCCTCGCGGGAGCGGTCGATCTCGACGATGTGATGTCGCGCAGCGTGCGCCTTCTGGCCCAATTGACCCGGCAGGTCGCCCTCGTGCAGTACCCATCCCTGGTGCAGGCGACGGTGCGCCACATCGAGATCGTGTCCCTGTCCGAGACCCGGTTGCTGCTCGTGCTCATCGCCGATACCGGTCGGGTCGAGCAGCGGGTGATCGAGCTACCCGCACCGATCACAGAAGAGGTCCTCGGCCAGGTTCGTACGCGCTTGCTGTCCGCGGTCACCGGGGAACGTTGCTCCGACCTGGCTCCCGCCCTCGACCGGGTGGCTGAGGAGTTCGCCGGCGATATCCAGCCGCAACTCGTCGTCATCATCGCCACCCTGCTGGAGATCGCGGTCGCCCGCGAGGAGCAGCGCATCGTGCTCGGTGGCACGGCGAATCTGGCCCGCTATCGGGACTCTTTCGCGGCCAATCTCGAGCCTGTCCTGGAGGCACTCGAAGAGCAGGTGGTTCTGCTGCGACTGCTCGGTGAGGTATCCGGCGGTGATGGGGTGACCGTTCGCATCGGGCATGAGAACCCGGTCGAGAACCTGTATGGCACCTCACTGGTCGGTTCCGGATACGGCCGGGATGAGACGATCGTGGCAGGGCTCGGTGTAGTCGGGCCCACGCACATGGATTACCCGGCGTCGATGACCGCGGTGCGTTCGGTGGCCCAGTACCTCAGTCGCATCCTGAGTGAAACGTGAGTGTGACCTGACGATGTCGACCGACTACTACGCGCTTCTGGGCGTGGATCGTGATGCGGGACCCGATGAGATCAAGCGGGCGTATCGCAAACTTGCGCGGGAATTGCACCCTGATGTCAACCCTGACCCGCAGACCCAGGATCGCTTCAAGGAGGTCACGGCTGCGTATGAGGTGCTCAGCGATCCGCAGAAGCGCCAGATGTACGACATGGGCGGTGATCCACTGCGTGCGGGATCGGGTGGGGCCGGGTTCGGTGGTGGATTCGATTTCGGCGACATCATGGACGCGTTCTTCGGCGGAGGGACCCCTCGCGGACCCAGGACCCGCCGCCGCCGCGGGCAGGATGCGCTCATCCGCGTCGAGGTCGATTTGAAAGAGGCGATGTTCGGTGCACAGCGCAGCCTCACCGTCGATACGGCGGCTCGCTGCGAGGCGTGCTCGGGGGCCGGCACAGCGCCGGACACCGAGCCCACGACCTGTCCGATGTGTCGAGGCCGCGGCGAGATCCAGCAGGTCCAGCGGTCGTTCCTCGGCCAGGTCATGACATCGCGACCGTGCCCGCAATGCTCGGGATTCGGCACCACCATCGCCCATCCGTGCGTGGAATGCTCCGGCGATGGTCGCGTGCGCACCCGGCGCACCATCGACGTCACGATCCCGGCCGGTGTCGATACCGGCACTCGAATCCAGCTCACCGGTCAGGGCGAGGTCGGTCCCGGTGGTGGTGACAGCGGTGATCTGTATGTGGAGATCATCGAGAAAGCACACCCGATCTTCGAGCGACGCGGTGACGACCTGCACTGTAGCGTCCAGGTACCGATGACAGCGGCGGCTCTGGGTACGGGAATCACCCTGGACACCCTCGATGGTGAGGAGTCCATGACGATCCCTGCGGGAACCCAACCCGGTGAGGTCCTCACGCTGCGCGCACGAGGTGTGCCTCGATTGCGCGGTACCGGACGTGGCGACCTTCACGTGCACCTCGATGTCCGCACCCCCACGCGCCTCGACGAGACGCAGTCTGATCTGCTCCAGCAGTTCGCGCAGCTGCGCGGCGAGGACAGCGCATCCATTGCGGTTCAGGAGAGCACGGACACCGGAGGTGGGCTGTTCTCTCGGTTGCGTGACGCGTTCAGTGGTCGCCCGTGACAGCACCGGTTTTCCTCGCCGAGTCCCTGGAATCGGTGACAGCGGGTGCGCTACTCACCCTCGATGGTGACGAGGCCCGTCACGCGGCGCGAGTTCGTCGCGTGCAACCTGGTGAGCGCATCGATGTGGTCGACGGTCAAGGCAGGCGTGCGATGACGACGATCACCTCCGTCAGCGGCTCCGGCAGGGCAACGATCGACTGTGAGGTGGTCGACGTCGTCACAGAGCCGGTGCCGACTCGTCGCATCATCGTCATCCAGGCGCTTGCCAAGGGCGAGCGAAGTGAGCGGGCCGTCGAGACATTGACCGAGGTCGGGGTCGACGTGATCGTGCCGTGGGCCGCTGAACGCAGCGTCACGGTGTGGAGCCCTCCACGTGCCGAACGCGGGGTGCAACGCTGGCGGGCGACCGCGCGCGAAGCGATGAAGCAGTCCCGTCGGGCGTGGCAACCCATCGTTGCCGATCTGGCAGACCTCACTGAAGTCCGCCGATGGGTCGAGGAGGCAGGCAGCGCCTTCCTGCTCGATGCCGAGGGGGATCCACTGCCGATGATCCTCGACGAGGACTCCGGTAGGCACGATCGAAAGGACGGGGACTGGGTCGTCATCGTCGGGCCCGAAGGAGGCGTCACCGACGCGGAGACAGCTGCTTTGTTGGCCGCAGGTGCCCGACGAACCAGCCTGGGACCGACGATTCTGCGAACCTCGACCGCCGGCACCGTCGCTACCGCGGTGATCGCAGCCGGTCATCGGTGGTCCGCCTCTCCTGCACGGTCGGGCGGATCCGTGACAGGATCGTGTCCGTGAGCGCAACCGAGGACTGCCTGTTCTGCCGCCTGGTGGCGGGGCAGATCCCGGCGACAGTAGTCACCGAAACCGACACCACCTTGGCCTTCCGGGATATCTCGCCAGCTGCCCCCACCCATGTCCTCGTCATTCCCAAACAGCACTTCGAGAACATGGCTGAGATCGTGACCCAGCAACCGCAGGTGATGTCTGACGTGATGGCGACCGCGATCGAGGTTGTCCGACAGGAAAACCTCGAGGAGCAGGGGTACCGCTTGGTGGCCAACACCGGCGAGGGCGGCGGGCAGACGGTGTATCACGCGCATCTGCATGTTCTTGGCGGTCGTGGTCTAGGTTGGCCGCCCGGCTGATGACCGAACAACCCCAGGCTCGCGCCACCATCGTCATCCCGGCCTCTCAGCCGATGGTGTCGGTCGTCGGCCCCGGAGACGAATTGCTGACCGTGCTCGAACGGCTCTTCGCCGATGTCGACATTCTCGTGCGCGGCAATGAGTTCATCGTGAGCGGCGAGGCCGAGGAGGTCGGCCTGTTCGAAGTGCTCATCGCCGAGATGCTCGCCGTGTTGCGAACCGGTCAGGGGTTGACTCCCGAATCGATCGAGCGCAGCGTGACGCTGTTACGAGAAGGTCAGCGACCCGCCGAGGTGCTGTCCACCAATATCCTGTCCAGTCGCGGCCGCACGATCCGCGCGAAGACTCTCAACCAGAAGCGCTACGTGGATGCCATCGACTCGCACACGATCACGTTCGGAATCGGACCGGCAGGAACAGGCAAGACCTATCTTGCGGTAGCCAAAGCCGTGCAGGCCCTGCAGGACAAGCAGATCACCCGCATCATCTTGACCCGGCCGGCGGTGGAGGCCGGTGAACGGCTGGGGTTCCTTCCCGGAACACTGTCAGAGAAGATCGACCCGTATCTGCGACCGCTCTACGATGCCCTGCACGACATGCTGGACCCGGATTCGATCCCGCGCCTGATCACCGGAGGGACGATCGAGGTCGCTCCGCTGGCCTACATGCGTGGCCGAACGCTCAATGACGCTTTCATCATCCTCGACGAGGCCCAGAACACGACACCCGAGCAGATGAAGATGTTCCTCACGCGACTGGGATTCGGATCGACGATGGTGGTGACCGGCGATGTCACGCAGGTCGATCTGCCCTCGGGGTCCAGCAGTGGCCTTCGTGTGGTCCAGGAGATCCTCGAGGGCATCGATGATGTGGCTTTCTGTCGATTGACGAGCAAGGATGTCGTGCGCCATCGACTCGTCGGTCAGATCGTGGATGCCTATGCCCGCCACGATGAATCAGTGCATCCCGCGGATGCTTCAGTGCGCGAATCCCGGGGTCGGCGGTGATCGCAGATCAACCCGAGCAACCCGGAGCCATCGATATCGCGGACGAATCGACCGCGGACTGGATCGATCACGAACGGGTGCGTGCGCTGATCGCGTTCGTCCTCGACCGAATGCGTCTGGATCCTGATTGCACGGTCTCGGTGGCTCTCGTTGATGAGGATCGCATGGCCGAACTGCATGTGCGGTGGATGGGTGAGCCCGGGCCCACCGATGTGCTGTCCTTTCCCATGGATGATCTGCGGCCGGGGCCGGAATCAGGCCCGGCACCGCTGGGCACCCTGGGCGATATCGTCGTGTGCCCCTCTGTCGCACAGCGGCAAGCCGAGACCGTGGGACACACCCGGGAACAGGAACTCGATGTCCTGGTGACCCACGGCATGCTGCACCTATTGGGTTTCGATCACGCTGAACCGGAGGAGCACCGAGAGATGTTCGGACTGCAGGGCGACATACTCTCCCAGTGGTCATCTGGCGACTGGGGTTCGCAGTTGGGAAGACGTGATGACGTCGAATGACATCGTGACGCTCGCCATCGCCGCGATCCTGGTGATCGTGGCCGCGCTGCTCGTCGGGGCGGAAACTGCGATAGGTCGCGTTTCGCGCAGCAGGATCGACGAACTTCGTCGTGAAGAGCATCGGGGCGCCGCCCAGTTGGCCATCGTGCTCGAAGACCGTCCTCGATATGTCAACGTGTTGCTGTTCCTTTCCACTGTCGCCTCGACTACCGCGACTGCGCTGGTGGTGTATGTCGCTATCAATGCGCTCAGCACGCGGGGAGACTGGCCGCTCCTGGCATCGTTGGCA
>Ga0180429_10002594_pt1 | contig 14825 bp, 14 predicted proteins | sample SS_ome_FD_132428 | JGI IMG/M metagenome (GOLD analysis project Ga0180429, IMG submission 132428) | Hypersaline lake sediment archaeal communities from the Salton Sea, California, USA - SS_1_S_1 metaG | ecosystem: Environmental > Aquatic > Non-marine Saline and Alkaline > Hypersaline > Sediment ...
CGGGCGACGGCGCCGTGCAGCTCGCTGACGCCGTTGGCGAAGCGGGCCAGGCGCAGGGCCAGGACGGTCATGCCGAACTGCTCACGGGGATCGGCGGGGTCCATGAGTCCCAGCCCGACCAGCTCGTCGACGTCGATGCCCATCTCCTCGGCGTGGGGGCGGAGGTACTCGCGCACGTGATCGCGGTCGAAGGCGTCGTTGCCGGCGGGGACGGGCGTGTGGGTGGTGAAGATGTTGCGGGCGTGTGCGGTCGTGCAGGCCTGCGCCAGGTCGAGGCCCCGGCGGGTCATCAGGCGCCGGATCTGCTCGATGGCCAGGAAGGCGGAATGCCCCTCGTTGAGATGGCAGGCGTCGGGCTCGATGCCGACGGCCTCTAGGGCCTGCAGGCCGCCCATGCCGAGCAGGATCTCCTGGCGGACGCGCGTGTCCTCGTCGCCGCCGTAGAGGTGGTTGGAGATGGCGCGGTCCTCCTCCTCGTTGCCGTCGACCTCCGTGTCCAGGAGATAGAGAGGGACCCGGCCCACGTCGAGTCTCCAGATGTGCGCCCGCACCGTACGGCCCGGGTAGGGCAGCGACAGCACGAAGGGCTCGTCGTTCTCGTCGCATTGCAGCGCCATGGGCATGCGGGCGAAGTCGTTGGCGCGGTAGTCCTCGCGCTGGCGTCCCTCGAGGTCGATCTGCTGGTGGAAGTAGCCGTAGCGGTAGGCCAGTCCCACGCCGACCAGCGGCAGGCCGAGGTCGCTGGCCGCCTTGACGTGGTCGCCCGAAAGGATGCCCAGTCCGCCGGAATAGAGCGACAGGCTCTCGTGGATGCCGAACTCGGCCGAGAAGTACGCCACGCGCCGGCCCGCGAGATCGTGGTCGCCGGTGTCCGCGTCCATGTAGTCCCGGAAGCGGCCGTGGATCTTACGGAGGGCCTCCAGGTAGACCTCGTCGGCGGCCAGGGCGCAGAGCCGGCTCTCGGCGACCGACGCGAGCAGGGCCACCGGGTTGTGGCGCACCTCGTCCCAGCGGGCGGGATCCACGTCGCGGAAGAGGTACGCGGCCTCCGCGTCCCAGGTCCACCAGAGGTTGCGGGCCAGATCCTGCAGGGGAGCGAGGGCCTCCGGCAGGGCGAGGTCGGTGCCGTAGCGATCTGTGACTGTCATCTCGACTCCTGGTTGAACTGTCGTCGTCGCTCCGCGAAGCCCTGGAAGATAATATCGATGGGACGGGATGCGCCAGCAGAGCCCTGGATCGACCGTGTTTCAGAAGAGTTGAGCGGCTTCGATGCGCTGCGTGCCGCCGAGCGTGTGTCCCTCGAGGCGCAGGAGCTGGGCCTTGACCGACAGGCCGCCGGCGAAGCCCACCAGGGTGCGCTTGGTGCCGACGAGGCGGTGGCACGGCACGAGAATGGGCACCGGGTTGTTGCCGGCCGCCTGCCCGACCGCCCGCGTGGCGGACGGACTGCGGATGGACCGGGCGATCTCCTTGTAGGTCTTGAGCTTGCCGTAGGGGATCCTGATCAGGCGTCTCCAGACGCGCAGCTGGAAGGGGGTGCCGCGCAGGTCCAGCGGCACGTCGAAGGTCTCGCGCTGGCCGACGAAGTACTCCGCGAGCTGGGCGCGCAGGTCCGCGAAGGCGGACGGGTCCTCGACCAGCTCCTCGGGGCCGTCCCCGTCCCCGTTCGCCGTACGCCTTGCGAATCCGCTGGCGTGCGTGTGATACTTGTAGCCCCGCGGCAGGAACTCCAGCCGCATCAGTCCCCCCTCGCTGGCGATCGCGAGCAGGGGATTCAGCACGGTCCGCATGAGCGTGTAGCGCAGCATCGTCGACCTTCCCGTGTGACGGCCAGGACAGGAAACGCCGCGCGCATGATAGCAGAACGCCGTTCACAGGGGAAGGGCCTGACGTTGAAACTCCTGGACTGGCACGCGCTTCAACGGAGCCCCGACCTCCTGCCGGAGAACCGCCTCGACATCCGCGCGGGGGCGGCCTTCGCGGCGGGGCATCTGTGCGGCGCGGCGTCTCTGCCCGTTCCCGACGGCGCGGGGGACGACCGGGCGCTGGCCGAGGCGCTGCCGGCCGTCCTGCTGCCGCCGCGGCACGAGGCGTTGCTGGTCTGCGGGGCTTCGCCCGACGCCGTCGGCCGCGTCGTCGACTTCCTCGGCCGGCGCGGGCGCGCGCGCGTTCACGGCGCCGTGCTGGACGGCGCCGGGGCTCCGGAGGGGATGTGGATCGCCGGGGGGGAGGGCGCGGTTCTCTGGCGTCCGCCGGCCTTCCTGGCGGAACACGTCTCCCTGTTGCCGCCGCCCGATGCGGGCCCGGTCGTGGATCTGGGCTGCGGCGGCGGGCGCGCCGCCGTCTGGCTGGCCGGGCGCGGCTACGACGTGACGGGGATCGATCACCTGGAGGACGCGCTGGCCGTCGCCCGCCGACTGGCCCGCCGCTCCGGCGTCGAGCCGGAATGGCTGCGCCGCGACCTGTCCGATCCGGCCCGGGTGCCGGCCGGGCCATGGGCCGCGGCCCTGTGCTTCCGCTACCTGGAGCGCGACCTGCTGCGGCGCCTGCCGGACCTGCTCCTGCCGGGCGGCGTGGCGGTGGTGCGCACCTTCCGCTGGATCGCGGACGACGCGCGCCTGCCGCGCCGGAGGTACTGCCTCGAGCGGGGCGAGTTGCTCGACATCTTTCCTGCGCCGTCGTGGGAGATCCTGCGGCACGTGGAGGACCGCGAGGACGACGGGCGCCCCGCGGCGGGCGTCGTGGCCCGCCTGCTCTGAGAGGCCGACCCGCGGCCGATTGCCAAGCGGACGGGTCCGCACTATCATCGTGCGGTCCGCCGACCGGATCCCGACACCGGATATCGACACCGAGGAGTGACGCGTGCGCATCGGCATCCTGGGCTTCAAGTTCACGGGCAAGACCAGCCTCTTCAACGCCGTCACGGGCGCGCAGCAGCCCGTCGGCCAGGGCGGCGTGGAACCCCACCTGGCCATGGGCCGCGTGCCGGATCCGCGGCTGGACCGCCTGTCCGCCATGTTTTCGCCCCGCCGCACCATCCATGCCACCGTGGAGTGGGTGGACGTGCCGGGCTTCGAGCCCACGAAGCCGGGCGGGGCCGGCGAGGCCACGCGCTTCCTGGAGCACGCCCGCCGCGTCGAGGCCCTGACCCAGGTGGTGCGCTGCTTCGACAACGGCATCGCGGCCCCGGCGCCCGTCGACGAGATCGAGTCGCTGGCCCTCGAACTGACCATCGCCGACCTGCAGATCGTCGAGAACCGCCTGGAGCGCCTCGACAAGGATCGCCGGCGCAAGGGCAAGGTGGACAATCCGCTGGAGCCGCCCCTGATGGAGCGTTTCAAGGCGCGGCTGGAGCAGGGCAAGCCCCTGCGCGACCTGGAGCTGAATCCGGACGAGGTCAAGCTGGCCAGCGGTTTCTCCCTGCTGACGCTCAAGCCCATGATCCTGGTGCTGAACGGCCCGGAGGACGGCGTGGCGCCGGAGATCGCGGCGGCCGCGCGCGAGACGGGCGCAGAGGTGGTCGATCTCTGCGCCAAGGTGGAGGCGGAACTGGCGGAGCTTCCCGAGGACGAGCGCGCCGAGTTCCTGGGCGACCTGGGCATCGAGGAACCGGCGTCGCACCGCATGGCGCGCTCGGCCTACAGCGCGCTCGGCCTGCTGAGCTTCTTCACCGTCGGCGAGGACGAGTGCCGAGCCTGGTCCGTGCGCCGCGGCGCCCTGGCCCCGGAGGCCGCCGGCACCATCCACTCCGACATGGAGCGCGGCTTCATCCGGGCCGAGACCTGCAGCTACGACGACCTGGCGGCCGCAGGCGGCCTCGCCGAGGTCAAGAAGGCGAACCAGATGAGGCTGGAGGGCAAGACGTACGAGGTGCGCGACGGCGACGTCCTGAACATCCGCTTCAGCGTCTGACGTTCCGGCCGCGGCCGAAAAGGACGAGGACATGTCCCGTCTCTGGACCGGCAGACCCGCGCGGTGGGCGGCGGCGATCGTGGCCGCGGCCGCGCTGACCCTCTTCTGGACCTCCGTCTGGCGCGATCTGGACCGCACGGTCCTGACGCGCGTGGCCGTCCTGGACGAGGCCTATTACCTCCGGCAGGCCGCCGGCATCGTCGACGGTCGCCTGCTTCCCGACGATCCCTTCGTGATGTCCCCGCTCTATCCCTATCTCGTCGCGGCCACCGGCAGCGGGCGGGAGGTCGGACCGGACCGGCTGCGTACGGGACCGCCGCCCCACGGCATCAGGGGCCTGCAGGTCCTGCTCTGGCTCGGCACGGCGCTGCTGCTCTGGCGCGTCGCGCGCCGACTCTGTCCGGCGCGCTTCGCCTGGCTGGCGCCGGCCCTCTTCCTGCTCTACCGGCCCGGCGCGATCTTCGTCACGTCGGTGCTCCTGGAGGTCCCGCTGACCTTCCTGTCCGTCGCGGCCCTCGCCGTGGCGACGGGGGGGAAGCCGTCGCCGCGGCGGGCCGTGGCCGCCGGCCTGCTGATCGGGGCCGCGGCACTGCTCCGGGCGCACGCGGTGCTGCTGGTCCTGCCCGCCGCCCTGGCGCTCTCGCGGGACGGGGCCGGCCCCCTGGCCCGGTTGAGGGGCTGGCGCCGCACGGCGCCGCTCGCGCTGGCGGCCGTCTTGATGCTCATGCCCGTGTCGTTCTTCAATTCCATCCGGGCCGGCCGGCCGGTCGGCACGAGTCTCAACGGCGGCATCAACCTGTTCATCGGCAACGGTCCGCCCGCCAACGGCTACTTCCTGAATCTGCGCGGCTACAAGATGAGCGAGGACCCCACCGGCGCCCGCGTGCTGGCCGCGCGGCGGAACACGCCGCCGCCCGCCGTCGCGGACGCCGACCGGATCTGGGCGCGGGAGGCCTGGCGGTCCATCACGGAGGATCCCGCCCGGGCCGCCGGCCTGTGGCTCAAGAAGGTCCGCCTGTACTGGGTCGCCCGCGAGTTCCCACAGATCTCGCAGCTCTCGTCGTGGGTCCGGGAGGCGCCTCTGCTGGGACTCCTGGCCGCGCCGTACGGGCTGGTGGCTGCGGGGGGGCTGCTCGGCCTGCTCCTGGTCGGATTCAGGGACCGGCGTCTGCGGCCCTGGTCGACCGCCCTGCTGCTGCTGATCGCCGCCCAGAGCGTGTTCTTCGTGGTCACGCGCTACCGGCTCGTGCTCGTTCCCCTGCTGTCGCTGCTCGCCGCCGCGGGCGCGGCCGACCTCTGGGCCCGTCGCGGGAGGCGGCGCTGGACGGGGGGGCTCGCGGTCGTCGCCGCCGTGCTGGCGGTCTGGCCCTGGGGGCTCGGCGGCATCTCCTCCAGACTGGAGGCGGCCGGCCTGCTCAACGAGGGCGTGCGCTGGGAGCACATGATCGACGAATCGCCGCTCGCCTTCGGGCGGGCGGCCGATCTCTACGCCGGCTCGATCGCCGCCGATCCGCGATTGCCGGAGCCCTACCGTGCGCTGGCCCGTCTCCACAGGAACGCCGGGCGGGCCGACGACGCCGAGGGCGTCCTGCGCGAAGGGCTGGCCGCGGCTTCGCTCGTCGCCGATCTGCGGAACGACCTGATCCGCCTCCTGCTGGAGGAGGGGCGCGCGGCGGAGGCCCTGCCCCCGATGCGGGACCGCCTCCGCGACGATCCGGACGACGCGGGCGCACGTCACGATCTCATCGTGGGGCTCGCCACGGCCGGCCTTTTCGCCGAGGCCGAGACGCTGGCGGTCGAATTCACGCGCCTCGCGCCCGACGATCCCCGCGCCCCGCTCGACCTGGGCGTCGTCGTCGCCCACCAGGGGCGGCTCGAGGAGGCGTACGGGATCTTCCGCGAGGGGGCCGCGCGCTTTCCGGACCACGGTCCGCTCCGGGCCAACCTGGAGCGGCTCGCGGCCCGGCTGGAAAAATAACGACCGTGCCGCGCAGGACTCCGCGCCGACGCGCGTTATGTGGTGTGAATCGAGAACACGGACTTCACTTCCACGAGGAGACGAGATCATGAAGACCCGCACCGTATCCCTCATGGCCCTGGCCCTGCTCCTGGCGGCGGCCTCCCTCGCCGCCGCGCAGCCCGGCGCCGGGCGTTTCGCCGGCCGCGGCCTGCTGGACGGGTCCGGCCCCATGGACGGACGATTCTGCTGGAGGCTTGACCTGAGCGAAGCCCAGCAGTCGGTCATCGACGAGATCCGCGAGACCAGCCGCGAGGCCGGGCTCGCCACCCGCAAGCAGATCGTTCTCTTGCAGAACGAGCTCGAAGGCTTGATGCTGAGTGACGACCCCGACGCCGGGGACGTGGAGACGCTGGTGCGCCGGATCGGCGAGCTGCGCACGGACCAGCGGGTGCGGCGCATGCAGACCCGGCTGGAGATCCGCGCCCAGCTCACCGACGAGCAGCGGGACGAGCTGATCTCCCTGAGGGGCGGTCGGGGACGTGGATTCGGTCGCGGGTACGGGCCCGGTATGCGCGCGCCCCGGGATCGCGGCCTGGGCCGCAGGCGGTTCTGACGGGTCGTGGCCGACGTGATGTTACCCAGGGGTGTGACAGCAAGTGCACGACGACGAGTTGATGCAGCGGATCGCGACGGGCGAGGAGGCGGCTTTCCGCCTCCTCGTCGAGCGGTGGGAGGGACCGGTGATGTCCTTCCTCTGGCGCATGACCGGGTCGCGGGAGGAGGCGGAGGATCTGACGCAGGACACCTTCGTCAAGGTCCACGCCAACGCGTCCCGGTACACGCCCCAGGGACGTTTCCAGAGCTGGCTGTTCCGGATCTCCGGCAACCTGGTGCGGAGCTGGGCGCGGCGGCGCAAGATCGTCGGCTGGATCCGCTACGATCCGGAGATGCACGAGCGTCCGACCGCGCAACCCGGTCCGGACGACCTGCTGGCCGAGAGCGAGACGGGCAAGCGGGTCCGGACGGCCCTGGCGGAGCTGCCGGAGCGACAGAGACAGGCCCTGATCATGCGCAAGTACCACGAGATGAGCCAGCGGGAGATCGCCGAGGCGATGGGCGCCAGCGAGGGGGCCGTGGAGTCCCTGCTGATCCGGGCCCTGGCGGGTCTCCGCAAGAGGCTGGTATCCGAGACGGGAGATGAGCGATGAAGCACGTGAGCGACCTGATTCCCGCCTATGTGGACGGACGGCTCGACGACGCCGAACGGGAGGCCGTGCGGGCGCACTGCGAGCGGTGTCCGGCCTGCGCCCGCGCCCTCGCGGAGAGCGAGGCGGTCTGGGACATGCTCGACAGCGTGCGGGCGCCGGCGCCCTCGCGTTCCGTCTGGGCGGGCGTGGCGGCGGCCACGACCGAAAGGCGCGTCCCGGCGTGGCAGCGCCTGGCCTACGGCGCCCTCTCCGCGGCGGCCCTGGCCGCGGGCGTCCTGCTCGGAGCGCAGCAGTACGATCCCGACCTCGTGGCCTCGGCGACCCTCACCGACGACATCATCTCCGGCTCGCTGCTGTCGGGCGAAACGGTCTGGACCCTGGATTCGGCCCTCGACTCCATTCTGGCCCTCGACGAGGAAAGCGAGGAGGGTTGAGATGAAACGCGCCCTGTTGCTGCTGCTGCTCGTGTCGCTCGGACTCAACATCGGTCTCGGGATCGCGCTCAAGCGCAGCCGCGACTCCGTGCTGGACGCCCCGCGCTGGCTGTCCGGCGAACGCGGGCCCGGCTTCGGCCGCCCCGACAGCCTGCCCGGCGAACCCGGTTCCTTCGGCCCCGAACGCATGCATCGGATGAGGGAATTCCGCGAGCGGCTGTCCCCCGAGCTGGACGCGAAGCGGGCGGCGCTGGGAGAGGCCCGGACGGCCCTTCATGAGGCCCTGCGCCGCTACGACCTCGAGGAGGGCGAGATCCTCGCGCTCGTCAACGACATGATCAAGGCCCAGGGCGGCGTCGATTCGCTGATCGTGTCCAATCTCGCGCGGGAATTCCGGCACATGCCGCCCGAGGAACGCGAGCGGATCCTGCAGCGGCTCGAAAGGCACCGCGGCGGGACATTCGCCCGGCAGGGCCGGGGCCGGCGATCCGTCTCTCCTTGACACGACACGCCGGGTGGCGTTTAATTTTCATAGCTTACCTCGGTTACGAGCCACCCCGTCTGGGCGTGCCGGACATCGGCCCGACCCTCCATCGACGGCCATCGCATCATCGACCGGCGAACGGTCCCGCGTGTGATCCTGGGAGAATCCGAATGAGAGCGAAGACATTCCTCGTCCTTGCCGGCACGATGGCCCTTCTCCTGATCATCGGCTGCCGTTCCGCCCACGTGACCAGCGCCATCCTCTACATAGACCAGCAGATGTACGACAAGGCCATCTCCGTGCTGCACGAGGGGCTGGACTACAGCCCCGACGAGGCCGAGGCCTACTTCTATCTCGGCGAGGCCCACTCCAAGAAGGCCGAGGTGTTGATCCGCGACAATGACTTCCTCGAGGCCAAGCGCAATTACAGCATGGCCTACGACTACTACCAGCGGACCCTGGCCATGAATCCGGAGCTCGACGAGCGCGTCCAGGAATCGCTCATCTACAACTACGTCATGCAGAACAACAACGCGACGAACGAGTACCAGGCCGGCTACTACGAGGCCGCCGAGGGGTATTTCCGGCTGGCCTTCGCCTCGCTGCCCGACTCGCTCTCGCCCATCAAGAACCTGGCCCGCATGAAGATCCAGCTGGCCATGGAGGCGGACAACGATCCGGCCATCTACCAGGAGGCCCTCGACCTGCTGGACCAGGTCCTCGACGGGAATCCCGGGGCCTACGCGCTGCTCTCGGACAAGGCCAACGTGCTGAGCCGGCTCGACCGCAAGGACGAGGCGGCGGCCATCTACGACCGGCTCCTGGCGGAGCACCCCGAGGACGCGCCCCTGATGGTCGACATCGCCAACCTCTCCCAGGAGCAGGGCAACTACGAGCGTGCGGGCGACCTGCTGGCCCGCGTCATGGATATCTACGAAACGGACGAGGACACCGACAACGACGAGGACGTCTACTTCCTGGCCCTGCAGGCGGCCGCCTTCTACGGCCACGACCAGGTGGGCCGGTACGGCGACGCCATCGACATGTACGCGCGGGCCCTGTCCCTGGAGGACGTCGCCGAGGAGAACACGCTCCTGCAGAAGCTCCAGCTCCATTACAAGTACGGCGAGCAGTTCGAGGACAGCGCCGAGGGCGAGACGGATCCCGCGCTCAAGGCGGACCTGGAGCGCCAGGCCCGCGAGCAGTTCGAGACAGGCGTGAACGTGGGCAACGCCCTCGTCGGCTCGTACTTCGAGAGCGTTTACGGCTACTTCTACCTGGCTCAGTGCTACCGCAAGCTGGGCGACGAGGCCAACTTCGATCTGAACAACAACCAGTACATCCGGCTGAGCGAGGGGTAGGCCCCGGCCGGTCCGGCCGGCACAACCCGCTGGACACGAAGCGGCGCATGTAGTATTCTGGATGCGCTGCAAGAACATCCGCTCTCAAGACCATACAGGGAATTCATCCGAAGCGAGACGGGACCGGCCGAGGGGAGGCCGCGCCCGTGATAACCCGCCGACAGACACGTCATCACCCTCATCGAGACCGCTCGCCCGCGCGACCTTCACGGCCCAGGAAGCCACAGGAGAGACATGGACATCAAGGAACTCCAGGACAAGAGCATCATCGAGCTGGTGGACATCGCGAAGGATCTGAACATCGAGGGGCTGAGCACCCTGCGCAAGTCGGAGCTCATCTTCAAGATCCTCGAGGGCCAGACCGAGAAGAACGGCCTGATCTTCGCGGAGGGCGTCCTGCAGGTGCTGCAGGAGGGATACGGCTTCCTGCGGTCGGCCAAGTACAACTACCTGCCCGGGCCCGACGACATCTACCTCTCCCCCTCCCAGATCAAGAAGTTCGACCTGAAGACCGGCGACACGGTGTCGGGACAGGTGCGTCCGCCCAAGGACAACGAGCGCTATTTCGCCCTTCTCAAGGTGGAGTCCGTCAACTACGAGGACCCCGAGAAGGCCAAGACGATGACGCTCTTCGACAACCTGACGCCGCTGTATCCCGAGGAGATGCTCAACCTGGAGTGCGAGAACGGCGACATCACCACCCGGCTGATCAACCTGATGGCGCCCATCGGCAAGGGGCAGCGCGGGCTGATCGTCTCGCCGCCGCGGGCCGGCAAGACCATCATCCTGCAGAAGATCGCCAACGCCATCACCGAGAACAATCCCAACGTCCACCTGATCGTGCTGCTGATCGACGAGCGGCCGGAAGAGGTCACCGACATGGCCCGCTCGGTGCGCGGCGAGGTGGTCAGCTCCACCTTCGACGAGCCGGCCGAGCGGCACGTGCAGGTGGCCAGCATGGTGCTGGCCAAGGCCCGCCGCCTGGTGGAGCACCACCAGGACGTGGTGATCCTGCTCGATTCGATCACCCGCCTGGCGCGCGCCCACAACACCGTGGTGCCCCATTCGGGCAAGATCCTGTCGGGCGGCGTCGACTCCAACGCCCTGCAGAAGCCCAAGCGCTTCTTCGGGGCCGCGCGGAACATCGAGGAGGGCGGCAGCCTGACGATCATCGCCACGGCGCTGATCGAGACCGGCTCGCGCATGGACGAGGTGATCTTCGAGGAGTTCAAGGGCACCGGCAACATGGAGCTGGTCCTGGACCGCAAGATCGCCGAGAAGCGGGTCTACCCGGCCGTGGACATCTTCAAGTCCGGCACGCGCAAGGAGGACCTGCTGATCGACCCCAAGGACCTCAACAAGATCTGGATCCTGCGCAAGTACCTGGGGGACTACAGCCCCCAGGAGGCCATGGAATTCCTCATCGACAAGCTGGGCAAGACCAAGACCAACGAGCAGTTCCTGGCGGCGATGAACGCCTGATCCGGTCGGGAAATTATTTGCTCTTTGGCCGGCCAATCGTTATCTAGTGGTCTGGTTACTGGCACCAGAATCACGTCGAGGTAAAGAGAAATGAAGAAGGGCATCCATCCCGAATACGTGGACTGCGAGATCACCTGCCTCTGCGGCAACGTGATCAACACGCGCTCCACCATGTCGAAGATCAACGTGGAGATCTGCTCCGCCTGCCACCCGTTCTACACCGGACAGCAGAAGATCGTCGATACGGCGGGTCGTGTCGAGCGCTTCATGAAGCGTTACGAAGGGGTCTACGGGGACAAGAAGAAGAACTAGCGCTGCGGACGCACCGGTTCCGGATGCGCCGCACGCCCGACGAAGTTTTGACGAGGGTGCTGGCGGATAGACCGGCGCCCTCTTTGCTTGTGTGAGCGTGGGGAAACGAGCTGGAGACAACGGAGATGAACGAAGCCAAAGACAGGAACAACTGCGATCCCGAGAAGCTTGATCTGGCCGTGGGCGGACAGGCGGTCATCGAGGGCGTGATGATGCGCTCGCCGACCGCCATCGCCACCGCCGTGCGCACGCCGGGCGGGCGCATCGTCGTGCGCAAGAAGCCCTTCCGCAGCGTCCTGAAGCGGCTGCCGTTTTTGAACGTGCCCCTGCTGCGCGGCGGCATCACCCTGATCGAGTCCATGGGCATCGGCATCGCCTCGCTCATGTACTCGGCCGACCAGGCGCTGGAGGACGACCGCGTCGCCGACGAGAAGAAGGGCTGGCGCGACACCGCCATGATGTGGGGCACCGTCGTGTTCGCCTTCGCGCTGAGCCTGGGGCTGTTCTTCTACCTGCCCCTGCTGATCACCGACTGGTTCGGCGTCGAACACAGCATCTGGTTCAACGTGGTCGACGGCATCATCCGCATCGTGATGTTCGTGCTCTACCTCAAGCTGATCTCGCTGATGAAGGACATGGCGCGCGTCTTCGAGTACCACGGTGCCGAGCACATGTCCATCCACGCCTTCGAGAACGGCAAGGACCTGTCGGTCGGCGAGACGTGTCCCTTCACCACGCTGCACCCCCGCTGCGGGACCAGCTTCCTCTTCTTCGTCATGCTCATCGCGCTGGTCGTGTTCAGCTTCCTGGGCCGCCCCGAGACCGTCGGCGACCGTCTGCTGCGGCTGGCCTTCATCCCCGTGATCGGCGGACTGGCCTACGAGGTCATCAAGCTGTCGGGCCGCTTCAAGAACGCGGTCTGGCTGCGGCCCCTGATCTGGCCGGGGCTCATGCTGCAGAAGATCACCACCAGCCCGCCCGCCGACGACCAGCTCGAGGTGGGCCTGGCCGCCCTGCGGGCCGTGCTGACGCCCGAGGCCGAGGGCTTCAAGGAGAAGACCTACTTCGAGATGGAGCCCGCGCCGGCGGCCGGGACGGGGACGGACTGAGATGCGCGAGATCATCGAGGGACTCAGCGCGCGCCGGTCCGAGCTCGAGAGCGAGCTGAGCCGCCCCGAGCTCGTCGCCGACCGCGACCGTTTCCGCGAGGTGTCGCGCGAACATGCGCGCCTGAGCGGCATCCTCGAACTGGGCGAGCGCTGGCTGGACCTGGACGACCAGGTGGCCGGCAACCGGGAGCTGCTGGCGGGCGAGGACGATCCCGAACTGCTGGAGATGGCCCGCGAGGAGCTGCCGCAGCTCGAGGCGGACCTGGCGAAGGTGGGCGCCGAGCTGGAGGTGGCGCTGCTGCCCCGCGATCCCAACGACGACCGCGACGCCATCCTCGAGGTGCGCGCCGGCACCGGCGGCGACGAGGCGGCCCTCTTCGCCGAAGAGGTGTCGCGCATGTACGTGCGCTTCGCCGAGCGGCGGGGCTGGAAGACCGAACTGATCGGCGGCACGCCCGGCGCGTCCGGCGGCATGAAGGAGATCAGCCACGCCATCCGCGGCGACGAGGTCTACGGCGTCCTGCGCTGGGAGAGCGGCGTGCACCGCGTCCAGCGCGTGCCGGCCACCGAATCGCAGGGGCGCATCCACACCTCGGCCGTGACCGTGGCGGTGCTGCCCGAGGCCGAGGAAGTGGACGTCAAGATCGACGAGAACGACCTGCGCATCGACGTGTACCGGGCCCAGGGCCCCGGCGGCCAGTCGGTCAACACCACGGACTCGGCCGTGCGCATCACCCACGTGCCCACGGGCATCGTGGTGCAGTGCCAGGACGAGAAGTCCCAGCACAAGAACAAGGCCAAGGCCATGACGGTGCTGCGCTCGCGCCTGCTGGAGCAGGCCATCGCCGAGCAGGAGGCGGAGCGCTCGGCCGAGCGGCGGTCCATGGTCGGCACCGGGGACCGCAGCGCCAAGATCCGCACCTACAATTTCCCCCAGAGCCGCGTGACCGATCACCGGATCGGGTTGACCGTTCACAGTCTCGACGCCATCATGCAGGGAGAGCTGCAGGAGATCGTGGACGCCATCCGGGAGCACCGCCGCCAGGAGGCGCTCGCGGAGAGCCGAGGCGGTTGAGGCCGCGTCCCGCCGGGGGCGACGCCCGCCGCGGGAGGAGCATGGCCGAACCTCTCAGGACAGTCCGGGAGCTGATCCTCGTCACCGCCGACTACCTGTCGGACAAGGACGTCGATTCCGCCCGCCTCAACGCCGAGCGCCTGCTCGGCGAGGTGCTCGGCCTCGCCCGCATCGATCTCTACCTGAACCACGACCGGCCCCTGACCCCCGACGAGCTGGACCGCTACCGCGAACTGGTGAAGCGTCGCGCCGCCGGCGAGCCCCTGCAGGCCCTGCTGGGCGAGACGGAGTTCTACGGACGCAGCTTCAAGATGGCCGACGGCGTCTTCATCCCGCGACCGGAGACCGAGCGCCTCGTCGAGGCCTGCGTCGGCCTGCTGACCGGAGGCAACAGCAGCCTGCTCTCGCCGCTGGCCCTGGAGGTCGGCGGCGGCAGCGGCATCGTCGCCTGCTCGCTGGCGGCCGAGATCCCGCGCCTGCGCGTGGTCGTCTCGGACCTCAACCCGCGCGCGATCGAGCTGGGCCGCGTCAACGCCCGGCGGCTGGGCGTGTCGGCGCGCGTGGAGTTCCTCGAGGGCGAGGTCTGCGACCCCTTCGCCGCGGACCTGCGGGGGCGGGCCGACCTGCTGGTGAGCAATCCGCCGTATATCCGCAGCGGCGACCTGCCGGGGCTGCCCCGCGAGGTCCTGGCCCACGATCCCCCCGAGGCCCTCGACGGCGGCCCGGACGGCCTGCGGCTCTACCACGAACTGGCCCGGCACGCCGCGACCTGGCTGCGTCCGGGCGGCTGGCTCGCCGTGGAGATCGGACACGACCAGGCCGAGCAGGTGAGCGCCATCTGCGCCGCCTCGGACCTCGAGAACGTCGAGGTGGCCCTGGACTACAACCGCCTGCCGCGCGTGGTGACCGCGCGCGTGCCCGGCGCCGCCGAGGGAGGCTGACGTGGACCGTTTCGTCATCGAGGGACCGACCCGCCTGGCGGGGGAGGTGCGCACCGGCGGCGCCAAGAACGCCGTGTTGCCGCTGATGGCCGCGTCCCTGCTGTCGCGCGGCGAATCCGTCATCGACAACGTGCCCGACCTGCGGGACGTGCGCACCTTCATGCGGCTGCTGGAGATCCTCGGCGCCCGCTGCGCCTACGACGCGGGCACCCTGCGCATCGACACCTCCGGGGCCGAGGGTCTCGAGGCCCCCTACGACCTGGTCAAGACCATGCGGGCGAGCATCTACGTGCTGGGGCCGCTGCTCGCGGCCCGGGGCGAGGCCCGCGTCTCGTTGCCGGGCGGCTGCGCCTGGGGCCCGCGACCGGTGAACCTGCACCTGGAAGGCATGCGCGCGCTCGGCGCCGACATCGACCTCGACGGGGGCTACATCGAGGCGCGCGCGACCGGCGCGCGGCTCGTCGGCGGCGAGTTCCGCTTCGAACCCGCCTCGGTCGGCGCGACCGCGAACGTGCTGATGGCCGCGACGCTCGCCGAGGGCACGACC
>Ga0180429_10002599_pt1 | contig 14810 bp, 10 predicted proteins | sample SS_ome_FD_132428 | JGI IMG/M metagenome (GOLD analysis project Ga0180429, IMG submission 132428) | Hypersaline lake sediment archaeal communities from the Salton Sea, California, USA - SS_1_S_1 metaG | ecosystem: Environmental > Aquatic > Non-marine Saline and Alkaline > Hypersaline > Sediment ...
CAGTGAGCGGAGGCCGCAGGGCGCTGTGACCTCACCCGTACCGGGCAGCAGCGCGGCCCCGCCCACAATGCACTTCGCCCCAGCCGCGCGCACAGCCGCTGGGCTACCCGTGCGTCAGCAGGGCGTCGATCTCTGCGGATCTCCGCAAGGGGGTACTCGAGCCCGCTGGGGAGTACGGGCGATGGGCTTAGTGCTGGGGCAACTGCGGGGGGTCAGCGGAAGAGGCGCTTGAGGAGGCCGCCGCGCTGACGGGTACGCACGTATTCGCCCATCAGCCCTATCCGGAAGCCATAGCCGCCGTCCTCCTGCTGCAGGACGCCCCGGCCCGTCAGCGATTCTGCCGCGTACTCGTGGCGGCGATCCACGGGCTTGCCACTGGCCACGCGCCGCATGACCTCGCGCTGGGCCTCGGGGACGTTGCGCCACCACCACTGGAGGAAGTCGGTGGCCCGGTCGAGCATGGCCGCGGCGAGCTGCGAGCGGGTCAGTCCGCCGCCGTCGCGCGCCTCGAAGGCCACGGAGGCGGCCAGCTGCAGCAGGTAGGGGGATCCCCCGGCCAGGGAGAGGATGTCGTCGACGGCGTCGGCGAGGGATACCCCTGCTGCGGCAGCCGGTGTCTCAACCAGCTTGCGGGCTTCCTCTTCCTTGAAGGGATCGAGGCTGACGGTGGTGAAGATATTGAAGAACGGCGACTCCTCGATGTCCTGGGTGTGACACAACTGCTGGAGGGGGGCCCACGAGGTGGTCAGGTATCCCACGTCGTTGCTGTTGGCCACCGAGCGCATGTAGGAGTAAAACTCCAGGGAGAAGCCGTCGTGCCGGGTCACGTTGCCGAAGTCGTCGAGGAAGATCACCATGCGGCGCCTGGCCTGCATGGCGGCCTTCACTACCTTGCTGAAGCCGTCGTACGTGGGCTCCATGGGCGCCTCGCCGAGATACTCCAGGGCGGCGCCCAAACACTTGAAGAACCCCTCCACATCTCGCGGCGGATCGTACGCGAAGCGCAGGCGCAGCAGGAGGTACTGGGCCGGGTCGTCGAGGTAGTCGGGCTGCACGGCCGGGTCCAGCAGGTAGTTGATCAGCGAGGATTTGCCGCTGCGGCCGGAGCCCACCACGGAAACCGACTGGGGACGCTCGGCGGCGATGCGCGAGGCGATGCGCGTGATCTCCGAGGCCCGGTTGTGGAAGCCTTCGGCTCCCTCGATCGGTCCACCGTACGAGTAGGGATTGGGCAAAGCGATCACCCGCCTTTCAGAAGGCCAGAGCCAGTTGGAGACGAGCGCCCGAGCCGTCGCGGCTGGGCCAGGCGCTGGCCATCACGTCTCTGGTGAGACCCGCCAGGTTCGGGCCGGAGAGGGCGGCATCCAGCACATTGTAGAGCCACGCCGCCGCGACGACGCCCTGGGCAATGTCGGCGCGGTTGGCGGCGGTCTCGTAGTCCCTGTACAGCCGGTCGAAGTCGGCCCCCTCGCCGGCGTCGTCATAGTCGTCGCGGGCGGACCTGTAGTTGAGCTTGGAGACCACGGCGAAGGCCACGGCGCCGCCGGTGAGGACCATCATGCCGTACCCGCGGCCCCCGTAGCCCTGGTAGAGCTGGCCCGTGCCGGGCAGCACCAGCGAGCGCGTCAGGGCGCCCATCCGGGAAGTGGCGCGCAGAGCCGCGGCGCGGCGCTCCAGCTCTTCCTGACGCCACTTGAGCAGGGCCTCGCCGAAGAGACGGACGGCAAAGTCGTGCGCCTCGGCGCTGCCGCCCAGGGCCAGGTCCTCCATGCCGAAGGACGGATCGTCGGCCACTACGTCCTTGTAGATCTCCACGGCGGCCGGGTTGTCGTGGGTGACCAGCATGTGATACTGGGCCAGGTACTTGCGCGCCTGGGAGCGCTCGGGCCGGGACAGGGCGCCCGAGTCGAGCAGGGCCTCCAGGTCGGCGGCGGCCGCCTCCCAGGTGCTGGAGTCGAAGCCCACGTCAAAGCGGGCCACGACCTGCTGCAGAGAGGGCAGGGGCACCTGCGCCCGGCTGACGCCCGGCACCATCCAGAGCCCGCACAGGCCGGCGATGGCGAGCCGTAGAGCAAGTGATGGCCGGCAGTGTGCTGTCATGGTGTCGTCTCCTCGCAAAGAGCGCTGGTCAGTCCCACCGCACGCCGGCTGTGCAGCCCTTGGTGATGGTTACGGTCCTGGCATCGCCGGGGTACTCCCGCAGCTCGAGCACATGGCGGCCGGCCCAGAGCTGCCGTATGCCCAGGGGACCATCGATGACCTGCTCGCCGTCGACGGACAGGGCCCCGAAGAAGGGCTTGGCGATGTTGATCCACCCGAACTGCCGGGGCAGGACCACGCTGTGGGAGCGCTCCTGCCCGGGCCCGGTCTGGAGGACCACCTGCTCCGCATCATACCCGTCGAGCTCAAAGCGCACGGCCCGCTCACCGGCCGTTACTTCAAAGCGGCCGGGGGTGACGCTGGCCGCCTGTACCCCGTCAATGTAGACGCGCGCTCCAGGTGGATCGGTGGTCAACTGCAGGGCGGCGGGGAGCTGGACCAGAGTCACGGAGAGGAGCCGCGTCTCGCCCTGACGGACCTGCACGGCCGTGTCGGCGCGGACGTAGTAGGCGCGGCGCAACTGCACCTGGTGAGTGGCCACGGAGAGGCTCTCGAGGGTGGCCGGCGTGTGCCGGGCTGTGGGCTCGCCGTCGAGCCAGATCTGGGCGCCCGGCGGCTCCGAGAACACCTGAAGATGCCCGACATTGGCCGCGAGCACGAGGCGGACCTGGCGGCGCTCCCCAGGCCCGACGGCCACCGAGGTCTGCCCGACTACGTAGCCTGGGTTGCTGGCTCGCACGGTATAGGCCCCAGTGGGCAGCACCAGGGGCCCCCCGGCTCCCTGCAGAGAGGTGTCGGGCAGATCCCCCTCGCCGGTGATGCGGACCGTGGCGCCCGCAGGAGTGATGGCCAGGGACAGCTCTCCGGTGAGCCTCTGAAGCTGGTTCGCCCGGCGCAGCACCGTGTTGGCGCGTACGTCGACCGTATCCACCGAAGAGTGGTACAGCGCGTGCGCGACGCGGATCTCGTACTGGCCCGGCGTCAGGTCCAGCACCTCCGGCGTCTGCGCTATGGTGTCGCACCTGGCGCGATCACCGCCGAGCGGGCCGCTGACCGCTAGGTGGGTGCCCGGCGGATGGGGGTCGATGCGCATGCGGCCGACGGGGGCCATGGCAGGCGGGGCCGCACCGTCCGGGGGGACCGGCTGGGGGGAGGGCCACACCAGGATGCCACCTACGGCGACCAGGGCCAGAACGGCCGCGGCGGCGGCGACGAGGCGGCCGCGCCTGGGGCGGGCCGGCTCGGACTCCTCGACCAGGCGCCAGATGGAGCGGCTGCGGCGGACCCACAGGCGGATGAGATCGACGAGGAAGTGGTATGCCCCATCGTCCGAGCGGTCCACGACCTGCCGCTCATCGAGCTCGTCCAGGAGCATGTGCATGCTCTCGCCCGACAGATCGACGGGATAGCTGTTCTGGTCGATGGCGTCGACCAGATCCTCGACCGGGACGGGACGGTGAGCCTCCTGCGTGGTCTCGCTGAGCAGGGACAGGACCAGTTGCTGCTGGTCGGTGAACTGGTCCCAGTCGTACACGAGCTGGGGCGGCGGGTTGGCCACGATGGTGCGGACCACGTCGTCGAGGTCGTCCTGCTCCAACCGATTGCGCTGCAAGCCGTTGAGGTGGTCGACGATGTTGGTGCAGATCAACTGGGTGTAGAAGGGGTGGCCGTAGGTGAGCGCGTAGATGGCGTCGAGCACGCCCTCGCCGTATTCGACGGCATCTCCCACCGGCTCCTGTGCCAGACGCAGGGTGTCGCGTTGGCTCAGGAAGCTGATCTCCTTGAAGTCGCCCTTGCCGAGAAGGCGGCGCCACTCGGATTGCTCGCCCGATGCCAGGCCCATGGACCCGGTGAAACAGAAAGAAACGCTGCGGCTCTCCAGTATGCTGGCCAGGTAGGTGAGCACCGCCTGGCTCAAGTCGCCGTCCCGCACGCGGTCGCGCAGCAGCTCGGCTTCGTCCACCAGGAAGAGCAGCCGGCGCTCGGGGAACACCTGAGCCATGTCCTCCAGGAGGCGATCGAAGACGAGGATGGGGTTGCCGGCGCCGAAGTCGTAGTACTCCGGGCTCAGACGCTCGTCACTGGCCCCCTCGATGGTGAACTGGGCCATGCGGCTGAGGAACTCGGCATCTCCCGAGACGCCGGAGAAGGCCTGCATGTCGATGAAGATGGGCAGGAACCCGGAGCCCAGGCGGCCATCGAGGATCTGGAAGAGGATGGAGGTCTTGCCACAGCGACGTCCGCCGACGAAGAGGAGGATGATGCCCTCCTTCTCGGCCAGGAGCCGGTGGTGGACGTAGGTGAAGTCGTCCTCCCGCCCGTAGAACACCCTGGAGCCGCGCGGCACGGGGTTCCCGGTGATGTAGGGGTTGTCTATGCGGCGGAAGTCGGACATATGGCTCACCATGGCGATGCCGTTCCACATGGGCTATGCAAGGGCTGTGCCGAGGTGTGGCCCAGCCTCCGAGCCAATCGGGCGCAGTGCGCCTAAGTATTTGTGGAAGAAGTGATTAGGTGGGTGGAGCTCCACGGCTGCCCGGCGCTGCGGCCCAGCTGTCGGCCCGCTTCCGGCGCACGCTCAGATGCTCAGTCCGGTTTACCGGAATCGCCCGTCAACCCTTCTGTCGCTGTAGTCCGTACTTCCGCATAAGCTCGTAGAGCCGGCTGCGGGACAAACCCAGGTTCTCGGCCGCGCGATCGGCATCCCAGCCGAAGCGCAGGAGTCGCGCCTGGATCACCCCGCGCTCAAAGATCTCGCGCGCCTCGCGCAGGGGCAGATCGCTCGTCTCGTCCGGCGACGGGGTCGGGGCCGGCGCCTCCTCCGGCTCGGCCGCCAGAACGTGCTGCCACAGGTGCCGCGGCCCCACGGGCTGTCCTCCGGCCAGGGCGATGGCACTGTCGATCTGGTTCTCCAGCTCGCGCACATTGCCCGGCCAGTCGTACGCACAGAGCTGTCTCACGGCCTCGGGCAGCAGCTCCGCGCGCCCGGCGGCAAAGTGGTCGATGAGCTCGACGATGTCCTCCCGCCGGTCGCGCAGCGAGGGAAGGGAGACCACCAGGACGTGCAGACGGTAGAACAGGTCCTGGCGGAAGCGGCCCGTGGCCACCTCGGCGGGCAGATCGCGGTTGGTCGCGGCCACGACGCGGACATCGACCTGGCGCGGCGCGTTCTCGCCAACTCGGCGCACCTCTCCCTCCTGGAGCACGCGCAGCAGCTTGGCCTGGGTCGCCAGGGCGGTCTCGGCGATCTCGTCCAGCAGAATGGTGCCGCCGTCGGCCGCCTCGAAGAGCCCGGCGCGATCGGCGACCGCGTCGGTGAAGGCTCCCCGCTTGTGCCCGAAGAGCTCGCTTTCCTGCAGGTGCTCGGCGATGGCGCCGCAGTTCACCACGACGAAGGGGCGAGCGGCGCGGGCACTGGCGTCGTGGATGGAGCGGGCCACCAGCTCCTTGCCCGTGCCCGTGTCGCCCAGCAGCAGGACGGTGGCATCGCTGTCCGCGGCCCGTTGCACCAGGGCCAGGCACTGCCTGAGGGCCGCGGAACTGCCGACGATGGCCGGGAAGGGATGGGCCCCTGCCGGGACCGGCGCGATGGAGGGCAGGGAAGCGTCCGGCTTGACTGCGGTGTCGGGCGAGGACGCCGCGGGATCTGCCTCGGGCACTTGGCTCAGTAGGTCGTGCTCCTGCAGGAAGGGAGCTAGGGCTTTCGAAAAGGGCGCCAGGCTGCCGGCCGCCTCGCGGAGGTACCCGTGGTCTACCAGAGAGCGCGTGGCTGCGGCGGCTTTCTCGGACGGGGGGTGTCCCGCCACGAGCCCGGCCAGGACGGCTCGTTGGGATTCGTCGAAGTGCTCCCAGAGGTAGTGGAAGTGGCTGTCCGCCTCGTCGCGGAAGCGCCGCTCGACGAGGGTGTCATCGAGATCGCCGCTTGTCGACTCGAGCAGGCACTCGAAGGCAGCCGAGCAGGCGATCTGGAGGAAGAAGGGCAGGCAGCCGGCCAGACCGAGCAGGGACTCGGAGTGAGCCTCGAGGGGATGATCGGCGCCCGCCGACGGGACGGTGATCAGCTCGTGGGCCTCGGCGGGGAGGAACGGTCCGATCGACAGCTCTGCGAAGATGTTGAAGAAGGGAGACTCGGCGAGTTCCCGGGAGTTGCACAGGGTCCGCAGGGGGCGCCGGGTGGCAGCCACCAGGGCCACGGGATAGGTGTTGGCCAGGGAGCGCAGGAAGCCCAGGAACTCGGGGCCGAAAACGGGGCTGCCGACGATGGTCTCGAACTCGTCGAAGAGGCAGACGAGACGCAGGCCCGCGTCGGCGCACTGGTGGACCTGCGCCTCCAGGCCCTGCAGATCGTCGGCGCAATCGATGGCCAGGCCATCGGGGGCGGCTTCGGCCAGGTGGCGGGTGAAGGTCTGGCAGAAACCAGCCAGGTCCATGTGGCGCAGGCCCTGGAAGTCGAGAAGGAGGAAGACGTACTGGCCCGCGTCGTCGAGATGCCGGGAGTACACCTCGGGGCGCGAGGCGTGCCACAGAAAGGACGACTTGCCGTTGCGGCGCTCGCCCACCAGCGACACGGACTGGGGCGTCTCGGCGCCGAGACGGGCCATGAGGCGCTGCAGCTCCCGGCGCCGGCCGAAGAAAGCGTCGACGGCGCGGATCATGGAGCGGTTCAGATAGGGGTTGCGGGCGAGTTTGGCCATGGCGAAGGCTCAGAGGGCGAGCATCCTGAATGCGTCCGGTGTCACCGTCTTACACACACACGCATCGGTCGCCAGCTATGGCGATGTAGCCCGGGGGGGAGAGTCCGGGGCGGGGCGTCGCTACTGCGGGCGGCCGGGGTCAGAAAGGCGAATGTCGCCATCTCGATGCGCATGCATGTCTCCTGAGGGTGGATGACGTGCACAGGGACGGGTCACCCCGCAACCAGCATGATAGCAGATGGGCAACCTCTATGCCAGGGGCGCGGCACGAGCGGCCCCAAGGTGCCGTAAGCCATTGTGTATCAGCAGGTAGTATGGGCGTCGGCAGCCAAAGACAGGGGGTGCGTGGGTGGAGCTGGCACCTGCGGGAAGGGCCTGTCCTGTTCTCCGGGACGCACTGGCCGTGGCGGCTGAATGGCGCTACCCGGGTGTATGACCAGGGTCTGATGACGAACTTCAACATGTACTGGGACGGTCTGACGGGCTTGATGATGCTGGGGCTGTTCCCGCCGCCGCCAACCGCCATCGAGTCGACGTCGTGGGGCCAGGTGAAGGCGAGCCACGGGCGCTGACGCTCTACAGGACGCCTGCCACGTACACGTGACTTGACGGATGCCATCGAGGCCGTTCGCGGGTACTTCCCGCGGGCGGCCTCGGTGTATGGCCCACGGCGACGTCTGGAGTCATCCGCATTCCATGGCGCCGCTCCGGCCCCAGAGGATTCAGCTCCAGAGGGTCTGAACGTGCGGGTAGTCGAGGATGCGCTGATCCGATGTGACGAGGGTGGCCGCATGGTGCCGGGCCGTCGCCACGATGATCTGGTCGGCCGGGTCCCGGTGGAACTCGCCCGGGAGATGAGCCGAGTCCACGGCGATCCCGGGCAGCAAGGGCAGTAGGCAGATGCCATCCTCGCGCGTTGCCGCCTTCATCCACTGCCCCAGCGGTAACGGCAACTCCAGCTTGCCGAGGCTGACCTTCTTGGAGACCTCCCAGGGGCTGATGGTGGAAAGCCCGAGCGGGGCGTGAGCCGAGTCGGAGAGGACCGAGAGGACTGGACCGGGGATCCGGGCAGGCGAGTCCACCAGCCAGAGCCAGGCGTTGGTGTCCAGTATGAGTGTCACTGGCACGCTTCCCAATCTGACTCCTCAAGCGGCTCGTCCCATCCCGCCCGGTAGGTGATCCTGCCTTCCATACAGCCGACCACGGGATTGCATTCCTCCACTTGCTGTGGTCGGCTGACGACCGCCACGACCCTGCCCCTGTTCGTCACGTAAATGGGCTCTCGCAGATCCCGCAGGAGACGCGTGCAGTGAGCCTTGAACTCCGTTACCGGAATCTCCATGTCAGCCTCTCTATGCATCTGACCAGTATCTAAAGGTCAAGAACTATAAGATATAGTCATTACAGGAGAGATGCCATGCCAGTGAGATCGAGAGGCATCGACGTATCCCTTGAATGTGTCGATAGAATGGCGTTGTGTGAGCACAAGCTAGACTTCGGCCAGAGACCAGGCAGACAGCCAAGCGCTAAGGGGCGGACGCTCTCACGAGCGCCCGCCCCTCTATGGTTGGTGCTGTCGCGCCTGCGGCAGCTCAGCCGCCGGCCGTCTCGGGCTCGGCGTCGCGCTTGTGCCACCAGCCTATGAGGATCTTGTAGAAGAAGCTGCCCACCGGGTCGAGGCTGTAGTACATGACCGGGACCACGACCAGGGTGAGGAAGGTGGCCACGGCCAGGCCCCAGATGACGGCCACGCCCATGGGGCCCCACCAGTCCGACGACTCGCCGCCCACGGTGAGGGCATTCTCGAAGCTGCCCTGGGCCATGCCGATGAAGTCGACGGAGATCCCCGTGGTGAGGGGGATGAGGCCCAGGATGGTGGTGACGGCGGTGAGGACCACGGGCCGGAAGCGCGTGGTGCCGGCCTTGATTATGGCGTCGACCTTGTCCAGGCCCCGCGCCCGGAGCTGCTCGATGTAATCGAGCAGCACGATGGCGTTGTTGACCACGATACCGGCCAGGGAGATGACGCCCACGCCGGTCATGATGATGCCGAAGGGCATGCGCATAATGAGCAGGCCCGCCAGCACGCCGATGAGGGACAGCATGACGCTGGAGAGGATAACCAGCGGCACGGCAACGCTGGAGAACTGGGCGATGAGGACAATGAAGATGAGCATGAGGGCCAGGACGAAGGCGTCGCTGAGGAAGGCCATGGCCTCCTCCTGGTCCTCGGTCTCGCCCGAGTAGGAGATGGTGTACCCCGGCGGCAGGGGCAGGTCGGCCAAGCGCTGCCGCACCTGGGCCAGCAGGGCATTGCCGTTGTACCCGGTCGCGGCTTCGGCGCTCACCGTCACCACGCGCTGGGCATCCTTGCGGGTGATGGAGGCCAGGCTGGATTTGAAGCGGGCCTCGGCCACCGTCCCCAGCGGGATCTGCTTGCCCTCGTGGAAGATGCGCAGGCTCTCCAGGTCCTCGACCTTGCCGCGGAACTTCTCCTGCAGCCTGACGCGGATGTCGTACTCGTCCTCGCCGAGACGGAACTTGGCCACCTCGGCGCCATAGAGGGCGGTGCGCACCGTGCCGGCGATGTCCCACGTGCGCAGTCCGTAGCGCCCAGCCTTGTCCACGTCCATGCGCACCTCGATGCCGGGCAGGTGCTCGTCGTAGTCGTCGACCAGATCCACCAGGCCGGGAATGCTGCGGATGCGTTCCCGTATCTGGCTGGCCAGGTCGCCGAGGACGAGGAAGTCGTCGCCGGAGATGTCGATGCTCACCGGCTTCCCCGTGGGCGGGCCCTCTTCCTGCTTGTCGATGGTGAGCCGGGCGCCGGTGAAGTCGGCCAGTTGGGCGCGCAGGTCCTCGATGGAGGCGCGCGAGGAGAGCTGGCGGTCCTCGTAGTCGAGGAACTCCATGGTGACCAGGCTCTTGTGTGACGGGGCGCGGCTGCTGGAGGCGAACCCCAGCTGGGCGCCGACCTGACCGCTGTACGCCTTGAGCTCGGGCACCCGGGTTACGGCATCCTCGACCTGGCGCGTGTACGTGTCGCTGATCTCGATACGCGTGCCCGAAGGCGCCTGGATGTCGACGTAGGCGACCCGCGGGTCGGTGTCGGGGAACAGCTCGACGCCGCTGTTGAAGGCGCCGAAGAGGACGAACATGCCCACGAAGAGGACGGCCATGCTGACGAGCACCACGGCCGGGTGCCGGAGGCTCCAGCGCAGGGTGGGCTCGTACGAGGCCAGGCCCCTGGCGATGAGGCGGTCGCCCAGGCTCCTGTGAGTGTCGCCACTGCTCCGGGGCTGGCGCATGAGGCGCGAGCACAGGACCGGGTTGAAGACCAGGGCCACCACCAGAGATGACAGCAGGGTGATGACCAGGGTGATGGGCAGATACTTCATGAACTCGCCCATGATACCGGGCCAGAAGGCCATGGGGCCGAAGGCGCAGACCGTGGTGAAGGTGGAGGCGATGACGGCGTTGGACACCTGGGAGGCGCCATCGCGCGCGGCCTCGTCGCCGCCCTTCCCCTGGCCGCGATGGCGGAAGATGTTCTCGACGATCACGATGGCGTTGTCGACCAGCATGCCCAGCGCCAGGATGAGCGAGAACAGGACGATGAAGTTGAGCGTGATGCCGAGCAGTCGCAGCACCACGAAGCTGATGAGCATGGAGAACGGGATGGCCACGCCCACGAAGAGCGAGTTGTTGAAGCCCAGAAAGAGCAGCAGCACCAGCACGACCAGGATGAGGCCGCTGATGATGTTGTTCTCCAGTTCGGTGACCATGTTGCGGATGTCGACGCTCTGGTCGCCCACCAGCGTGATCTCGGTGCCCTCCGGCATGGTGGCGCGCTGCTCGTAGAGGATGCGCTTCACCTCGTCGGCCAGGTCGATGATGTTCTCGCCCGTGCGCTTGGTAACCGACAGGATGACGGCGCTCTTGCCGTTCACCCGCGAGATGGAGTCGGGGTCCTTGAGGCCAAAGCTCACCTCGGCCACGTCGCGGATGTACACGGGGACCGGGTCGGCGGGGTTGAGGACGAAGCCCTCGATCTCCTCGACGCTCTCCACCTCGCCGGGCACGCTGACCTGGTAGTTGTACAGGCCCAGGGACAACTCGCCGCCGGGGATGGTCATATTCTGCGACGCGATGGCGCCCTGGACGTCGCCCAGCGCCAGGTTGTAGAAGCGCAGGCGCTCGGGGTCGACTTCCACCAGCACCTCGTGCTCGACGCCGCCGGTGAGCTTGACTTCGAGCACGCCCTTGACCGACTCGATCTCCTCCTGCAGGTCCTCGCCCACGTCCTTGAGCACGGCCGGGTCGTAGTCGGCGGCCAGGTTGATCTGGAGGATGGGCCAGTCCGAGGCATTGAGCTCCATGATGAGCAGGTCGTTGCGCGGGTCTTCGGGCAGTTCCGGTTTGGCCAGGTCGACGCGGTCGCGCACCTGCTGCAGGGCATCGCTCATCTCGACACTGGTGTCGAACTCCAGGAAGATGGTGGAGGCTCCCTCCACCGAGGAGCTGGTCATCTCCTGCAGGTCGGCCAGGCCCTTGAGTTCCCGCTCGAGCTTGCGGGTGATCAGGTTCTCGATGTCCTGGGGGGTGGCCCCGGCATAGGGCGTCATGACCAGGACGAAGGGGATCTCCACGTCCGGGCTGGACTCGCGGGGCAGGCCCATGTAGGAGTCGAGGCCGAAGAAGACGATCATCACCATGAAGGCGAAGACCATCTGGTACTTACGGATGGCGCCGTTGGTGACGATCATGGGGCGGACCCTCCGTCGAGGCCGCGCGGCGAGGAGCTGCCCTCGCGGGCGTCGGCCGGATCGCCGGCCATGCTGCCATCGCGGCCGGTGGCGGTTTCGGTGACCCGTACCAGGGCGCCTTCGACCAGATCGCGATGACCGCGCACCACGACGCGGTCGCCCGGCGCCAGGCCCGAGGCGGCGACCACCATGAGGCCCTGGTCGGCGCCAAGCGCGATGTTGCGGCCCCGGGCGCGATCACCGTCGACTACGTAGACCATGCGGCCCTGGCTGCCCTCGATGACGGCGTCGCGGGGCACCACCAGAACGCCGGCGTGGGTGCGCTTGTGGATGGTGGCGCGGCCGACTACGCCCGGGCGCAGGGCCCGGTTGGCGTTGTCCACGTGGACCTCGACCGGGAACTTGCCGGTGACGGGGCTGGCCTCGAAGGCGAGCCAGGCGACCTCGCCACGCACCGGCCGGGACACCCCGTCGAGGCGGACCGAGGCGGCGGCGCCTTCGCGGAGCCAGGCTACCTCGCGCTCGGTGAGGGCGCCCACGAGCTTGAGCACGTACGGATCGACGACGCGGGCCACGGGCTGCCCCGGCGCCACGAGCTGGCCCGGCTCGACATAGCGGTTGGACACCAGGCCGGCAAAGGGGGTCTTGATGGCGGCCCGCTCGTACCGCAGGCGCGCGGCGCGCAGGCCGGCGCGGGCCTGACGGGCCTGCGTCTCGGCGCTGAGGGCCTGAATGCGGCTGCCCTTGTCGGCCTCGAGCAGCTGGCGGGCGCGGTCGGCGTTGTACTCGGCCAGCTCGACACCGGCCTCGGCACTGGCCACCTCGACGGCGAGCAGGTCGCGGTCGAGCTCCACGAGCACGTCGCCGTCGTCTACGTACTCGCCCTTGTTGTGGACGATTCGATCGACGGTGCCGCCCTCTTCGGCCGAGACCTCCGTGCCGCGCACCGGCTGCAGGGGGCCGGAGATCTCGAAGTACTCCTGCAGGTCCGTGGCGGCCAGAGGCAGGACGCGGACATTGCGGGCCACCTCCGGCGGGGCCTCGGGGGCTTCCGGTGGCGCGCAGCTGGTCAGCGCCGCGGCGGCGAGTGCCAACAGCACCAGTAGACGCGAGACTGGCTCATTCATCCGTTTCGGCTCCGCTGACTGGGTCTTGGGCTGTGGGATTGTGGGCTGGCGGTTCATTCGGCCTCTCCTGCCGTCAGTCCCGGCACGGAGGCCAGGGGCCGCATGGGCGAGATGCCGATGGCTCGCTTGAGCGACGCGGTAGCGGTGAGCACGTCGTGACGTGCCTGAATCAGGTTGGTCTGGGCCTGGGCGCGGCCGGCTTCGGACTCCAGCACGGTGAGATACTCCACCTCGCCGAGGCGCAGCATGAACTTGCTGGTCTCCAGCAGCTCGGTGGCGCGGCTGACGTTCAGGTGGGCCGCCTGCAGGTTCTGGCGCGCCGCGTCGAGACCCTCGAGCAGGTCGAGCACGTGGACCCGCACCTGGCGGCCCAGGCCTTCGCGCTGAGCGCGGGTGCGCAGCATGGCGGCCCGGGTCTCGTCGACACGGCCCTTGGTCAGGCGGCCGTTGAACAGGGGGATGTTGAGCACGACGCTGGCGCTCCAGAAGTCGTGGCCCTTGTCGGTGAGCTCGTCCACCTGCCGGCCCACCAGGCCGTAGCTGCCGTTGACGGCCAGGAAGGGCCGCATGTCGGCCGTGGCGTTGCGCCGCGTCTGCTCGAGGAGTTCCACGAGCAGGTCGAGCTGGCGCAGATCGGGGCGCTGGTCGCCCAGGTCCACGGCCCGGTCCGCGGCGATGGCGTCGAGTTCGATGGTCTGCTCGACGGCGATGGAAACGGGCTCGGCCGGATCGGCTCCCATGGCCGCGTTGAGGGTGGCGCCGGCCGTGCGCAGGCCGCGCCGCGCCAGGCGCAGTTGCGGCTCCAGGTTGGCCACGGCCACGGCCGCCTGCAGGGTGTCCAGCGAGGTGACCACCTCCAGGTCGCGACTCAAGCGCATGATGTCGAGGAACTCGCGCTGGTTGGCGAGGCGGGCCTCCACGGCCTCCACCTGGCCGGCGGCCAGAACGATGCCGTGGTACGCGGTGACCGCCTCGAGTTCAGCCTGGTACACGGCGTCCTCGATGGCCAGATCCTGGCTGTGGATGGCCTCCTCGGCGGCCCCGACGGCGGCCAGCACGCGCACGGGGTTGATGGTCCAGCTCAGGTTCAGGCTCGTGCGCCAGTAGGTCTGGGCCGGGATGTCCTCGGGCGCCGGGATGAAGTCGAAGCCGGCGAAGAGAGTGTCGAGGAACGTGGGAGTGGCGTTGGGATCCGGATCGTCGCCACTGCCGCCGAAGGTGGAGTCCAGCGCGAAGCTGGGATCGCGTCCCCGCGTCCAGACGCCCGAGGCGTCGAGGCTGGGCAGCCCCGTGGCCAGGGCCTGGGTCATCTGCCCGTCCAACTCCCGGCGGCGCAGGCGCTCGGCGTGGACCGCGTCGTTGCGGGCAACGGCGCGCTCAGCGCAGTCCCGCAGCGAGAGCGGCGCTCCGTCGCCGGGCCGGGCCGCAATCACGGCGGGCGGCCCGTCGGCGCAGGCCGCCGCGGGGGGGCTGAGGAATCCGGCTGCCGCGGCGCAGAGCGCCAGCAGTGCAGACCGCTGTGCGATAGTCCCCATCACTTCTCCGTATCTGTTTCCAGGCTCAACCGCGATCGGGATTGCGGAGCCCGTTGATGATGAAGGCGCGCACTTCGCGCGCCAGGACGGGGTTGTCCAAGGCGCTCTTCTGTCCGGTCATCTTGGGATAGACGTAGTACATGGAGTCGAGCAGGCCGTCGATCACATAGACGGCGGTGTTCGAGTCCATAGCGCGGAACTCGCCGCTGGCCACGCCCTCCTCGACTACCTCGCGCAGGGCGTCCAGGGTGATCTGCAGGCCGTCGTAGGGACATCCCTTCTCTCCCCAGGCGAGGGGCTCGGCCTCGTGCATGCACTCCTGGAACACGGGATGGGCCCGGCCAAAGGCCTCGTACCCGGTCAGGTAGCTCTCGAGCTTGTCCTCGGTCGTCATCGAGGCATCCATGCTGGCGCGCCAGCGGACCAGGGCATCGGAGACCATGCAATTGAGCATCTGCATGAGCAGGTCGGTTTTGTCGCGGAACAGCTCGTAGAACGTTCGCTTGGAGGCGCCGGCGGCGTGACAGATCTCCTCGACGGTGGTCTTCCTGAAGCCATACCGCAGCAGCAGGGGCTCGGCGGCGGTGA
>Ga0180429_10002602_pt1 | contig 14802 bp, 11 predicted proteins | sample SS_ome_FD_132428 | JGI IMG/M metagenome (GOLD analysis project Ga0180429, IMG submission 132428) | Hypersaline lake sediment archaeal communities from the Salton Sea, California, USA - SS_1_S_1 metaG | ecosystem: Environmental > Aquatic > Non-marine Saline and Alkaline > Hypersaline > Sediment ...
CCCCCTGCCCGCCGGACGCACATTCGTCGCCACCCAGGCGGTGGGATCCGGAGCGATCCAGGCGGCCAATGAATCCCACTGCGCGCACTCCCGCGGCCCCGGCGTGCCGTAGCGGTGCGGGTGCGCGCGCTCGAGCTCGGCCAGGAAGGGATTGATCAATGCCGCGCGGGCCGGTTCGACCTCGATCCAGTCGCCAAGCTCGCACATGATCAGCTCCGACGGCAGCGCCGCCAGCGAATCGACCGCGCTCGCCCACCGGGCGAGTCCGCCACGGCGTTGATTCGCTCACCCGCTCTCCGTCAGCGTGCCTTCCAGCGAGCCGCGCGCCACGAAGGTCAGGGCGACATTGCGCGCGCGCGTGGCCGGCTCCTCGCCCATCCAGTGGCAGGCAACCAAGCCGAGCGCAAGCAGAAGCCCGGCGGCCAGCGGCCCCATGCGTCCGCTGCCCGACCGCCAACCACGACCGCGGTACCGTTGCATGCTACGTCTCATCTCCCGCCGTCCTCCGCCAGCTCTCGCCGTTCGCTTCGCGCTCAAGATGCGCCCTCATTCGCCACTGGGTCAATTGCGTCGTCGCTCGTACTTGATATCGGGCAGCTCGCGGATGCTGATCCGGAAGTAGTACGACGAACGCCCGCCGCTCATGCGCCGCTCGAGAATCGCTTCCCAGCAATGCAGGTCGCGGACCAGGGTGAAGCCCTGAGAGGTGACTTCCTCCTCGGTCAAGTCGTAGTAGAGGCTGTACTGCAGATTCCAGCGCTCGGTCAGCGCGAGACCCAGGGAGAAGTTCGCCGAGCTGCGCTCGGTCAGCGACGGGCCGCTGCGCGTGCGCGCAAGGACGTGGGTCGCCGACAAGTGCCAGGGGCCGGTTAGCGAGCCGGCGGCGCCGGTATCGGTCGGTCCGCTGCGGGTCCCGCCGCTCGGATCACCGAAGCCGCCGAGTCCGCTCGCTCCATCCGCCAGCGGCGCCTCCCGCGCCCCGGCTGTCTGGCCGCCGCGCAAGCGCGCGGTCGTACGCAGCGACAACGAATAGTCGTCGCGCCAGAACTCCGGATCGTGGCGAATCGAGAGGTTCGAGCTGAGCGCTCCCCCCGGCTGCAGACGGAAGCTGTGGGAAATGTCGCCCCAGGGTTGCGGCTCCCGCCCGCTCTCGCGCGCCTTCTCCTTCTCCAGGAAGTCATACGACGTGGAGGTATCCCAGGTCAGCAAGTTGTCCTGCTTCGTAACCTCCTCACCGCGCCGCCACTTGAAGTGAAAACGCTGCGTCGCGCGCAGCGAGACCGCACTTGACCGTGAGCTACCGAGGCTGATGCCTCCGACCGAGGGGAAGTCGCGCAGGTGCTCGAGCTCCGGACGGTAGCTATAGGAGGCGGAGAGATCGACCACGTGGCGCAGCGCCTCCCACGGTCCGAGCCGCGGGAAGAAGGTTCCATAGAGGGTCGTCCCAAAGGAGAGCCCGGCCCGCCAGCTGGCCCCCAACAGATTCGTCGCTCCCGAATCGCCCTGCGCCGCCCAAGCGCCGTCGACCGCCGCCGAGGGCGTCAGGTTGAAGACGCCCAGCAGCCGGCGCTTGTCGGAAAGCGACAGCGACAGCCCGGCGGCCTGATTCGCCTCGCTCTGCGTCGCGCACTCCTTGCGATAGGTGCTGCGAAACCGGAAGTCGCCGCGCAGATAGGTGCTCGCCAGAAACGGCAAACGCCCGCCGTGTCCGCGCGCGTCCGGGCGCGTGCCGAGCGGCAGCGAGCTGACGGAGAAGTTGACGCTCGGCACGAGCTGGGAGATGCGGCTCCCGCCGTCTTCGCAGTCCTCCAGGTACTCGGTCCGATCGGCCAGAATCGAAAGCGAGGCGCCCGACCAGCTCTTGGTGAGGCTCAACTGCGAGCGAAGCTGTCGGTTGAGGCGCTCATCGACGCTCGCCCCGAAGTCGCGGTCATCGGCGTAGTCCTTGTCGCTCTGGAAATGGCCCGAGATCTTGAGTTGGAAACGCTCCCCGAGCGTCTGGTCATGGCGCAAGCGCAGTAGCCAGCGATCCCGGCGCCCGCCGGCGGTATCCTCCTGGCGCGTGAACGAGCCCTCGACCTGTCCGGAGAGCAGGTAGCGCTTCTTGTAGCGCACGCGCCCGTTGAGCGTCAGGCGCGGATCGCGCTCGTAGTAGTCGAGCCAGACGAGCGCGTCGCTGTACGGGCTCGCCGCCCAGTAGTAGCCGATGTTGCGCAGGAAGCGGCCGCGGGACGTGTCGAATCCAAACTCGATCTCGGGAATCAAGACGCCGCTCTGACGCCCGCGCCGCGTCGGAAAGACCGCATAGGGAATCGCCAAGACCGGAATGTGCCCGAGGTAGAGAACGACCGGCCGTGCGATCACCTTCTCGCCCGGAATGATCTTCATGCGACTCGCATGGAAGTGGTAGTGCGGCGAATCGGCGTCGCAGGTCGTGAATTGCCCGTCGCGCACGAAGAGGGCTTCCGCGGCCACGCGCTTGATCCGCTCGCCGCGGTAGTAGCCCGGGTCGAACGCGCTCTGCCCCTGCAGGATCAACCCCTTGCGATTGTCGATGCGATAGGTCATGCGGGTACCGTCGACCACGCTCTCTCCATCGCGCAGTTGCGGTTCGCCGGTCGCGATCACGAGATCATCCGGTGCACGAAAGAGGATCTCCTCCGCGTGCAGCTCCATCCCCTGATAGGTGACGCGACCCGCGCCATAAATCCGGATCGCCTCACTGGCCACGCCGAAGTCGAGCCCGTCGCCGTAGTAGCGGACCTCGTCGCGCGGATTGAAGGGCAGGCGCGCAAGCAGCGAATCCGATGGCGCGAGTTCGCTCGCCGCTGCCCGCTCGCGGATCCGAGCGAGGATCGACGGGCGATAGCCCCCGGCGCCGGGCGGATCGAGCGGTGCGCGGGTGTCCCGCCCAGCGGGCGCGCGGCCGGCCGCCGAGTCCGACGGGGCCGCGACGCGCGACAGGGAGTCGTCCGCGGTCGGCGCGAGCGCGAGGGCGTCGGCCACTGTGTGGGTGGAGTCGGGCGCGCCGGCGAAGGGCAGGATATAGCGACCGCCGACCTCGTCCTCGAACTGCACGCGCGAGACGTCCTCTTCACCGAAGATCAGGCGGATGCGGCGCGCCGCCGTCCAATTCAGTCCCACCCCCCGGGCGCGATCCGCTCGCCCGGGCAGGTAGAGCGCCTGCGCATCGCCGGACAGGACCACACTGCGCATCGCCCCATCGACGAGGTAGGCGGTCAGCGTGTCGCCGACGGCGAAGTGGCGCTCGCCCGCGGGCTGACGCGGGGAGTACTCGCTGCGGGCATGCCCCCAGATGCGCAGCCGCTCGGCCGTCCCCCCGCGCAACGCCACCGCCATGCTATCCCCGAGCATGCTGCCGGTACGGTCCTGCACGACCGGCATGCCGGTCAGGAGCACGCGATCGCGCGCGATCTCGAAGCGGGCGCGATCACACGCACCGCGCGCCGTGCCGTACTCGATCGCGACCCAGCCGAGCGCCTCCCCTTCGCGCCGCTCCGGGTAGAAACGCAGCGTATCGGCCCGCACGACGAGTCCCGCCTCCCCGCCGGCGGCGCGCACGAGACGCGGTCGCCGCTCCGGGTCGCCCAGCACGAGCATGCAACCGCGCCGCCGATCGTACTCGAGCCGCTGGCCATAGACGTCGATGCTGTCGGTCTCATCGCGCATGTGGATCCGATCGCCGGCAACGGCGAACGAATCGGGCAGATCGTAGTCGAGCCAGTCCGCGCGCAGCGTGCGCCCCTCTTCAAAGAGCCGCACCAGGCCGGAGAGATAGAGGCGTTCAGCGGTCCGATCGTAGCGCAAGCGGTCCGCCAAGAAACGCCCCTCGGGACCGCGCCCGCGCACGTCTTCCTCCAGGAAGAGCCGTCCCTGGTCGCGGAGGTAGAACCCGCGCGCCGCCTCAAGCGTGCGCAGGGAATCCTCGATCCGCACCGCGCCCGCGAGTTCGACGCGCTCGTCGTCCGGATACCAGGTGCCATGCAGCGCGCGCAGGAAAAGCCCCCCGTGGCGCACCTCGACCGAATCGATCTCGGCCGGCCCATCGAGGCTGCCCGCCAGTACGGCGCCGATGACGTGCCAGATCTGCTCATCCCGCAGCAGGGAATCGGGCAGGGACGGGCGGCGCGGGCGCGCCGGGCCGATCTCCCCGGCCCGCGCCGAGTCCGCCTCCGAGTCGCCCGTCTTCGCGGACGCCGCAGACTGCACCTCGATCGGCCGCGTCACCTTGCGCCCGCGTGCGGCCGGCGTCTGCGCCGTCCCGTCGCCGATCAGGAGCGGCGCCCAACAGGCGGCCAGAACCCAAACGCGGAGCCAGCGCCCACCCTTCATCACGGTTCGTCCCGCGCCAAACACCGGTCACGTCCATGCATCGCGGCGCCGATGATCCCGGCGCGCGTGCCGAGGGTCGCCTGACAGACGGTCGCCACCCGCGCCGGGCCGGCCATCGCGCGCGCCGCAAGTGTGGCGCGCGCTGGCGCCAAGAGCAGGTCGCCCGCCTGGGCGATTCCGCCGCCGATCACGAAGCGCGCCGGATCGATCAGGTTCTGCAGATTCGCCAGTGCCGTGCCAAGCTGCTCGCCGGCACGTGCATAGACTTGGCGTGCCAGCGGGTCGCCGCGCGCGGCCGCGGCGGCGATCAGGCGGGGTGTGACCGCCGCCCATCGCCCGTCGGCCGCAGCGTTGCCCGCCTGGTCCGCGCTCCCGGCACTGGCCGTGCGGTAGGCGGTTTCGATCGGCCGGCGACCGACGTAGAGCTCGAGACAACCGCGGTTGCCGCAGGAACAGCGCGGTCCATCCCAGGCAATGCTCATGTGGCCGACCTCGCCACTGAACCCATGGCGGCCCGCCGCGAACTGGCCCTCGTAGAGCACGGCGCCTCCGATCCCGGTACCAATCGTGAGCGCAACGACGGGAGACTGCCCGCGGCCGGCACCGACCCGGGTCTCGGCCAACGCGAAAGCGTTGGCATCATTCAACACCGCCACCGGCTGGCCGAGATCCTCCTCCAGCCAGGGACCGAGGGGCAGGTCACGCCACGCGGGCAAGTTGGGCGACAGCAGCACGACGCCGCGCTGCATGTCAATCAACCCGGCGCAGCCGACACCGACCGCCGCGATCGGCTGCTGCGCGTCCAGCGCCTCCACGGCGCCTGCGATGCGCGCCACCGCGTCCCGCGGCGAACGGTCCAGTGGCGTGGCGATCTCGTGCTCGGCGACCAGCCGGTCATCCTCAGCGAGCAGACCAAGCTTGATCGCTGTCCCACCGACATCGATCCCGAGGGTCAAGCGTCCGCTGCGCGCGGCGCGGGGCGACGGTCGTTTAGCCAACAGACCTCTCCTCCCGCCGGTCGGCGCGCGGCGAAGCGCCACCGAGTGGATAGAGCGTGCGGGCGGCTCGCATGCCGAGCAGACGCATCCCCGCCTCGACGGTCAAGAACGAGCCGGTGATCAGTGCGGCGCGGCCGTGACGCCGCGCCTGCTCCCAGGCGTCCGTCATCCCGGCGCAGCAGACGGGAGCAAACCCGGCGCGCCGGGCCGCGGCCGCGACCCGGCCGAGCGGCCCGGCCCGGGGCGAATCGAGGGGGACCAGGCAGAGCCGGTCGCTCAACTCGCGCAGGCTGCGCAAGTAGGCTCCGTGCGCCTTGTCCCCGAGCATGCCAACGATCAACGTCGGACGCCGCCACTGCGGGCACCAACGCCTCCAGGTCGCCCGCAGCACCTGGGCGCCCTGCGGATTGTGGGCCACGTCGAAGACGACGCCCGGCGCCGTGCCATCCCCGCCCTCGACCTGAAAACGGCCCGGCCAGCGACCGGTGCGCAAACCACTGGTGACCGCGTCCTCGGCCAGCGCCATTCCGCGCCCCGCGCACCAGAGCCGCGCCGCTTCGGCGGCGAGTACGGCGTTGTGCACCTGATGCTCACCGGCCAGCGTGATCGCCAGCGGGGCTGTGCCCTCGGCCCGCTGGCAGACGAAGCGACTTCCGGCGCCCTGCGGCGCGACCGCCGAGAAGCGCGCGCGGTCACGCAGGCGATGCACGGGCACCTCGAGCTCCGCGGCACGGCGGCGGAAGACCCCCTCGACCGCGGGCGAGCAGTGCCCCAACAGCAGCGGAGCCCCCGGCTTGAGGATCCCCGCCTTTTCACCGGCAATGGCGGTGCGGGTCGGGCCGAGCGATTTCGTATGGTCGCGGTCGATTCCGGTCACGACGGTCACGTCGGGCGCGACCACGTTCGTCGCGTCGAGCCGGCCGCCCATCCCGACTTCGATCACGGCGACGTCGACCGATCGGCGCGCGAACAGCTCGAAGGCGAGCAGCGTGGTTGCTTCAAAGAAGGAAAGCTCGCAGGAGCGGATCACCTCTTCGAGCTCGCCCGTCAGCGCGGCCAGCTCGGCATGCGGCACCAAGCGCCCGTCGACGCGCATGCGTTCGGCGAAGTCGAGCAAGTGGGGCGACGTCAGCAGACCGGTCCGCCACCCCGCCCGCTGCAGGATGGCGCCGATCAGAGCGCACGTCGACCCCTTGCCATTCGTGCCGGCGACATGCAACGTGCGGTAGCTTCGTTGCGGATGGCCGCGCGCGGCGACGGCGGTGCGGATCCGTTCCAGGCCGAGCTTGATCGCGCCGTGCTCGCGGCCGTAGAGGAAGCGAATCGCCTGCGCGTACGTCATCGCCCACCGCTCCTACCGGCCCGTGCGGCCCGGTTCCCGCCCCACCCCTGCCGGCCGGCGGCCCGCATCGCGGAAGAAGCGCAACAGCTGGCCGAGGAACGCGCGCATCTGGTCGCGTGCCACAATGCGATCGACAAAACCGTGCGCCTGCATGAACTCCGCCCGCTGGAAGCCCGCGGGTAGCTCTTGGCCGATCGTTTCGCGAATCACGCGGGGGCCGGCGAAGCCGATCAGCGCATTCGGCTCGGCGACGATCACATCGCCGAGCATCGCGTAGCTGGCGCTGACTCCGCCCGTCGTCGGATCGGCCAGAATCGAGATGAACGGCAAGCCCGCCTCGTGCAGACGGCCGAGCTCGGCGCACGTCTTCGCCATCTGCATCAGCGAGAGGATGCCCTCATGCATGCGGGCACCGCCCGAGCTGGAGACGATCACGAGCGGCAGTCCTTCCCGACGTGCCAGCGCCGTGCAGCGCGCGACGCGCTCCCCCACCACGGACCCCATGCTGCCGCCGAGGAAGCTGAAGTCCATGACGGCCAGCGCCAGTGGCAGGGTCTCGATGCGTGCCCGCCCGGCGACGACCGCTTCACGTCCCGGGTCGCCCGCCTGGGCGCGCTTGAGCTTCTCGCTGTACTTGCCGCGTGCGTCGCGGAAATGCAGCGGATCGGCGCTCTGCACCTCGGTGAAGGACTCGCGAAAGGACTCGGGGTCGACGAGGATGCGGATGTAGTCGCGCGCCCCGATGCGGAAGTGCGCGCCGCAACCGCGGCACACCCAGAGGGCACGCTCCACCTCCCGGCGGAAAAGGATCTCGCCGCAGCCGGGGCACTTGATCCAGACCCCGTCTGGCGTCTCGCGCCGCTTGAAGGCCGACGGCCGTTGCACGGTCTGCTTACGAAACCAGGACACCGATCGCCTCCTTGCCCGTCCGGATCAAGCCCGGGCGCCGCGATCCCGTGCGCGCGGCGGCCGCGCGTAGCTGCCGCGCAGGTAGGCCGGCATGAGGGCGTCGAGGTCGCGATCGCGCACCAGCTGTGCCTCGGGCGCTGTCGCCGCAATCCGCGCCACGATGCCCGGCACGGCCGTGCCGAGGATGCCCGCGAGGGGCAGGAGCCCGTCGCCTTCGAGTGCCGGCCGCGCCTCGCCGAGCGCCGCGAGCAGCGCCGGCAACCCGTCCCCCGCGCACAACAGGGGGAGTCTCGCCACTTCGCGCGCCGCGCGCAAGGCCTCGCCCAGCCAGAAAGGGGCAGCGGCGAGGGACCGGGCGGCGGGCGCCTGCAGCCAGCGGAACCCGTCGCCCTCCAAGCAGCCGGCGGCGGCGAACAGCTCCCCCTGGCGGGGGGCGCTCACGACGAGCACGGCGCGGCCGGCCGGGGCGAGCCGGCGGATGCGCGCCTCGAGCGAAGAAACCGGCACGAGCGGAACGTCGAGGCCGAGGGCAAGGCCCTTGGCGGTCGCCAGGCCGACGCGCACACCGGTGAACGAGCCGGGACCGAGCGTGACGCCGATGCGGTCGCAATCGCTGCGCGCGAGGCCGAGGTCGTCGAGCAGCCGGTCGATCTGCGGCAGCAGCCGTTCGCTCGCCGCGGCGCGCGCGTCGCAGCGCGTCTCGCCCAGCAGGCGGTCACCGCGCGCGAGGGCGACACCGCCCAGAATCGTCGAGGTGTCGATCCCGAGCGCGATCATCCGTCCTCTCCTGCCAAACAGCGGGCGAAGGCGGCGCGGCGCTCCGGCGCAACGCGCAGGCGCAGGCTGCGCCGCGTCCCGCCCGCATGCGCCAGGTGCACGCCGAGCGCGCGGGCCGGCAGGTCTCGCCCCAGACGCGCCGCCCACTCGATGAAGCTAACGCCGGCACCCTCCATCCACTCCCGCCACTCGTCGACTTCGTCGCCGGAGCGCCGCGGATCCCAGCGATAGAGATCGAAGTGGTAGATCGGGCAGCGGCCGGCATAGACATTGAGTAACGTGAAAGTCGGCGAGCGCACCCGTCCCGCATAGCCTAGCCCGCGCGCGGCCCCCGCGACGAAGCGCGTCTTGCCGGCCCCGAGGTCGCCGCACAGGGCGATGACATCGCCCGGCCGCAACTCGGCGGCGATCCGCTCCGCCAGCGCCAGCGTTTCCACCTCGCTGTCGGTCACCTGTCGTAGTGGCGCCATCGGTGCCCCCACCTAGACGCTCGCCGCGGGGGTCAAGGTGGCCAGCGGCACGACCATCTCGTCGAGCGAGATGCCGCCATGCTGAAAGCTGTCGCGCAGCAGGCGCGCATGTTCGTGGCGCCCATGCGAATAGAGCAGAAAGAAATCCTCCTTGGCGAAGAGGCAAGTCTCGAGCGGACTGCCGGCAAGCAACCCAAAGGCGCTCGGATCGCGCGCCAGCAGCGCTGCTTCCGGATCGCAGGTCAGCGCGCGACCCACCTTGAAGCGCGGCCCGCCGGCGACCGACCGGTCGGCCCCGACGGTCGCCGGACGCTTCACCTGCAGGTTGCCATGGTCGGTCGTGATCAGGATCGTGCGCCCTTGGCGGCCAAGCGCACGGATCAGATCGATCAGGATCGACCGCTCGAACCAGGTGCGCAAGTGAGCCCGCAGCGCGCCCGGATCGTGGGCGAACTCGGCGAGAATCGCATCGCGGCTGCGGCCGTGGGTGAAGGTGTCGACGAAGGTGAAGACGGTCGCGACGAGGTCGCTATCGCGGAAGCTCCCGACCTGTTGGCGCAGCTCATCGGCGTCGGCATGCGTGACGACCTTCTGATACTGCACCGTTGCGGCCGCCAGCCCCTGGCGTTCCAGCAGGCGCGTGAGCAACTGGCGTTCGAACAGGTTCTTGCCAAGCTCGTCTTCTCGGGCGGCGACCCAGTATTCGGGATACGTCTCCGCGATCTGGCGCGGCAGGAGTCCGCTGAAGAGCGCGTTGCGTGCATAGGGCGTCGAGGTGGGCAAGATCGAGCAATAGGCCTCGCGCGCGACGCTCAGCTCAGGCGGCAGCAGCGTCTCGAACAGCAACCACTGGTCCAGGCGCAGGCAGTCGATCACGATCAGCGCCGCCTTGCCCCCCGCCTCGATCAGCGGCACCAGGCGCTGGCGCACGACCTCGTGCGACAGCAACGGCCGCCCCGCGCCACCGGCGATCCAGTCGCAGTAGTGCGCGGCGACAAAGCGCCCGAAACCGCGATTGAGCTCGGCCAGATGACTGGCGTGCGCGGTGCGCAAGTCGGCTTCCTCGAGCGCATCGAGTTCGAGATCCCATTGGGCGGCGTGTACTGCCTCTTCCGCCCAGCGGGTCCAATCCCAATCGCCGGTCACAGCACGTGCCGCCGCGCCGAAACGCGCCACGTAGTCGCGGACCATCGCCCCGCGCTCCAGGCCGCGCGCCTCGAAGATCTTCTTGCAGGCGAGGAAGATCTGGCTCGGATTGACCGGCTTGATCAGGTAGTCGCTGATCCGCCGGCCGAGCGCCGCGTTCATCAGGTTCTCTTCTTCGCTCTTGGTGATCATCACCACCGGCAGACCGGGGCGACGGGCGTTGATCGCCTCCAGCACCTCCAGCCCGCCCATCCCGGGCATCATCTCGTCGAGCAAGACGACGTCGAAGGCCTCGCGCTCAATCAGCTCGAGCGCGTCGCGCCCATTGGAGACGGCGGTCACGCGATAGCCCTTGCCCTCGAGGTAGCGCACATGGGCGCGCAGGATCTCGATCTCGTCGTCGACCCAGAGGATTTTCTGCCGGGGCGTCGTCATCGCGTCGTTCCACCCCGGTTGTGGTACGGCATCCTGCGCCCCGATCCCGAAGTCCTCTCCCGTCGAACCCGTTGCGGCGGAGTAAGCCTCTCCGGGAAGGAGGATTGGCTCCAGCGGCGGCGCCCAGCGCGCGCCCCCCGCAGGGCCCTGTCGGCCGGCAGCTGCCCGTTCCATGTAACTAGCTTCATTGAAGTGCCTTACCTCGAACACCCCGCAGAACGTCGGGCCACAACCAGGGGGAGACGCGGTGCGGCGAGGGGACCGCCGGGAAAGGCCCCGGCCCACCCCAGCCGGGCCGGTTGCGGACAGCGACGAAGGCTAGACGGGGAAGGAGATGGCGAACGTCGAGCCCTTCCCCGGTTCGGTCTTCTCGACCCAGATCTTGCCGCCATGGTTGTCCTCGATGATCCGGCGCGCCAGCGTCAGGCCGAGCCCCCAGCCGCGGCTCTTCGTCGTGTAGCCGGGCGAGAAGATCTGACGCGCTTCGGTGCTCGTCATCCCCCGCCCCTGATCGGCAACACGCACCTCGACGCATTCGGTTTCATGGCGATGGATCACCGCCACCTGGATCGTGCCGCGCGTTCCGGTCGCATCGATGGCGTTCTTGAGGATGTTCTCGACGACCCACTCGATCAGCTCAGCGTTCATGCTGACCGGGGGAACCATCTCGTACATCTCACGAATCTCGATCTCCTTCTTCAGATGCGGCAAGCGCCGCCGGAAGTAGCGTACCGCCGAACTGACGATCGGGACCACGTCCCCCATCTCGAGGTTGTGGCCGGAGCCGACCTGGCTGAAGCGCTTGGCGACCTTGTTCAGGCGCTCGGCGTCGTCTTCCATCTCGTCCATGATCTCGGTCAGGAACTCGGCCGGCAGCGAGATCCACTCTTGCTCGTCCGTGCCGACCGCGTCGCCGGCGGCGCGGGCGGAGTCCCGTGGGGGCACGGCGGCCGATTGCCGCTCGGCACCGCCCGACGCGGGCCCCGCGCGCTGCCGCTCGCTGACGCGCTCGCGCAGAATCTCGACCCAGCCGAGCAGCGAGGAGATCGGGGAGCCGAGCTGATGGGCCGTCTCCTTGGCCAGCCCGATCCAGATCGCTCGCTGCTCGCTGGTCTTGATCGAGCGATAGCTTGCGTAGCCGAGGGCGATGAAGACCGCGATCACCGCCAGCTGCACGAGCGGGATGTAGCGCAGCTCGCTCGCCAGCTGACGCTCACCGAAGTGCACCAGACCGAAGGGCCGACTGTGGTCGAGGGTGTAGATCGGGATCGGCTCATTGACCTGATCCAGCTCGGCCACGCGCTCCAGGACGCGGCGCACCACCGGCAGCGGCTCTTCGGTGCTCGGGTTCCATTGCGAGATCGTTTCGATGTCAATCGCATCGGGATCGATGCCGATGTTGCTCCAGACAAAAGGACGGCCGGCGCGATCGGTCAAAATGAGGGGCAGGTCGCTCGGTCGGATGACGTCGGTGAAGATCTCGCGCAGGTCGGGATTGGCCGTAGCCTCGAGCGCGCTGACGGCGATGAAGCGCGCGACGAGCTGCGAGATCGCCTGGGACTCCTGGTTGACCTTGCGCACCCAGCTATAGGAGTAGGCGAAGGCGGCCGAGACGAGCACAAAGCTGCCGAGCAGGAGATAGGCACGCAGCAAGACCGGTAGCTTGGAGCGTGAAATCGGCATCCCCGGCCCCCTAACCATCCCGGGTGGGACGCAGTTCTTCGAGACCGCCCATGTAGGGCTTCAGCGCCTCCGGGATTCGCACCGCGCCCGACGGCGTCTGGTAATGCTCGAGCAACGCCGCCACCAAGCGCGGCAAGGCGACGCCCGAGCCGTTCAGCGTGTGCACCGGCCGCAGTTTGCCATCCGCGGCGCGAAAACGCAGCCCGATTCGCCGGGCCTGGAAGTCGGCGAAGTTGCTGCACGATGAGACCTCGAGCCAGCGCCCCTCGCCCGGTGCCCAAAGCTCCAGGTCGTAGCACTTGGCGGCGGCGAAGCTGAGATCGCCACTGGCCAACAGCACCACACGATAGGGCAGTTCCAGTCGCTGCAGAATCGCCTCCGCGTCCGCCGTCAGGCGCTCGAGCTCGGCCTCCGATTGCTCCGGCGCCACGAGCTTGACCATCTCGACCTTGTCGAACTGGTGCAGGCGAATCAGGCCGTGCGTCTGCTTTCCGTGCGCGCCCGCCTCGCGGCGGAAGCAGGGAGAATAGGCCACGAACTGGATCGGCAGTTGCTCGGCCGTCAGCTTCTCTTCCTGCAAGAGGTTGGTGAGCGGCACTTCGCCCGTCGGGATCAAGAACAGCTCGTCGCTCTCGATCGCGTACATGTCTTCGCGCAGCTTCGGCAGTTGGCCGCAGCCGAAGAGCGCGGCGGCGCGCGTCAGGTAGGGAATGCGTACTTCGCGGTAGCCGGCGGCAGTATGGTGATCGAGCATGAAGTTGATCAGCGCCCGCTGCAACCGCGCGCCCGGTCCCACCAACACGCGGAAGCCGGTCCCGCTCATTGCCGCTCCGGCATTCATCATCAGGATCCCGAGGTCGTTGCCGATCTCGATATGGTTGCGCAAGCCCGCCTCCCGGCGGGGTGTGCCCCACGTGCGCAGCTCGACATTCGCCTCTTCGCCCCCCTCCGGTACAGAGGGATGAGGCACATTGGGCACCCACTGCAGCTGTTTCTGCAGCGCCTGCTCGACCTGGCGTACTTCCTCGTCGAGCGTCTTGATCTGCTCGCCCACGGCGCGCATGGCGGCGATCGCCTCGTCGGCCGCCTCCCCCGCCGCCTTGGCGCGGCCAATCTCCTGGGAACGCCGGTTGCGCTCCGCCTTGAGCTGTTCGACCTCGACGAGCAGCCCGCGGCGGTCTTGGTCGAGCTTCAGGATCTGGTCGAGGTCGGCGCGCTCGCGCTTCTTGGCCACGGCCGCCCGCAATTCGTCGACATGTTCACGCACGAACTTCAGATCGTACATGCCGTCTCCATCGGCGCTGCGGCGGCCGGCGCCGCCGTTGGTGGCCGCCCCCCTGCGCTACGGTTGCATCTTCTCGCCGCCCAGCTCGAGCCGCGACTGCTCGAGCAGCTCGGCCGCCCCCAGGTCGAGGAGCTTCTTGGCCAGGCGCTCGCCGGTGCGCACCGGATCGTCAGGAAATCCCTCGCTCCAGTCACGCAGGATCTGGCGCCCGTCGAGCGCGCAGACGCAGCCCTCGATGCTGAGGATATCGCCCTTCACCCGCGCCAAACCGCCGATCGGGGCCCCTTCCCAGGCGCCGAGCGCGGTGAAGAAGGCGCGCTCGGCGTCGATCTCGCGGCGCGAGAGCTGGTCGTTGAGGAATCGCAGTTTTTCGACGAACTCGCCATCGTCGCTGCGCACGAGGAGGCCGAGCGAAGCTTGCGCCACGGCGGGCAGACAGACGTGGGCGGTAAAGACCTCGGAAACGCGATGCTGCCAACCGCGCCACTCGATCCCGGCCGCGGCGACGACAACGCCATCGAGCTTGCGCGCATCGACGAGGGCAATGCGTTCCGACAGCGTGCCGACAACGAACTCGAGCTTCAGGTCGGGACGGTAGCGGGCGAGTTGCGCCTTGCGGCGCAGGCTGCTGAGCCCGAGCCGTGCTCCTTCGGGCAAGTCGTCGAGAATCGCCCCCTCGGCGGTGACGAGCACGTCGAGCGGCGTCTTGCGCTCGGTGACGGCAACCAGCTCGGTGCCGGCCGGCAGCGGCGCCGGCAGGTCCTTCATGCGATGGACGCCGACGTCGATCTTGCCCGCCTTGAGCGCCTCGTAGGTGGGCTGGGAGTAGAACTCGCGAATCGGGATCGCTTCGCGCTCGGCGCGGCCGCCCGAGCGCCGCGGCCGCGCTCCGAGCGACTTGAGCGCCACCTCGAGCTCGGGGTGGCGCGTGGCCAGCTGTTCCTGCAGCCAGGTGCCGTGCAAGTGCCCCGACTCGACGTCGAGCACTCCGACCCGCAAGCGCCGCCCTGCCATACCGTCCTCCCGCACGGCGCCCCCACCGGCTGGCGCCGTCTCCAATTCCAAACCTCCCTGTAACTTGTGGAGCGGACCCTAGCACAGGGTCTGGGGGGCGTCAACGCGTCGCGCGGGACCGCGCGCGGCGCACCGGGCTAGTGACCGCCCTCGCCGGCGGGGGACTCGCCGGGAGCCAGGTCCTTGTAGTTGCGGCGATAGAACTCCCAGAACTCACCCGACTTGAGCGGCCGCCACCACTGCTCGTGGGTCGCATACCAGCGCACGGTTTCGGCGATCCCCTCGTCGAACGGCACGGTCGGCCGCCAGCCGGTGCGCTGCGCCAGCCGTGACCAGTCGACCGCGTAGCGCCGATCGTGACCGGGGCGATCGACGACGTGCTTGAGCAGG
>Ga0180429_10002605_pt1 | contig 14796 bp, 13 predicted proteins | sample SS_ome_FD_132428 | JGI IMG/M metagenome (GOLD analysis project Ga0180429, IMG submission 132428) | Hypersaline lake sediment archaeal communities from the Salton Sea, California, USA - SS_1_S_1 metaG | ecosystem: Environmental > Aquatic > Non-marine Saline and Alkaline > Hypersaline > Sediment ...
ACCGTTTTCCACCATGTACCGCGCAAAATCTCCGAAATGAACACAGTTTTCCTCAAAGGGGTAGTGTTGGCAGTTTTCGTGACCCGGGTCCAGGTTGTGCTTCGCCTTGCACGAGCAATTGCCCACGCAGAAGTAGTCCTGATCGTCCAGGACCTTCAGGACGTCCTCAAAGGGGAGAATCGCCCTTGTGTCTCCTATCGACGTCTCGACCGGAAGAGTCCTCAAACCTCGAGTGCGTGCGTGTGCGAACATCTCCATGTGAGGCCCGAATTCCTTGTTCAACAAGGGGGCCATGACATAATGCTCCGAGTTCCTGCCCCCGCCCCAGTACACGGAACGAAAAAAAACAAGGAACGGGTCGCACAACTGATAACGGTACGCCCCGTAGTGGAAAATCTTCCAGACCACCCCCTTCTTGGCGAGCGCGTCCAACCTGGGTCTCAGTTCATCCACCGACATCCCCTTGATCTGCGCGATCTCCCCGATCGTTCGGGGATCATAGGGCACATGGGTCAGCAGTTCGGCATCCTCCGGCGTGTAACGCGCCTTGATCAATGCGATCGTGTCATCGGAGGCAGGAAAGGTCATGGGGGCCTGTGCCAGCCATTCGATGAAGGCCTGGTAGGTCTTCTCCTTGTCCACGGTTCGTTTCCTCCTTCTCTCGCTGGTTGAGAAACGACAGTATACCTTCTGATCCTCTATTTGACCACTCGGCCCGCGCAAGGCCGGAGCCGTAACGTACATCTGCTCTACAAAAAAAGCCCCCCGAGAAGGGGGGCACAACTTCGACCGGGGGACGGACCTCTTCTGCATGATCGAGATGGGCGCCCTTCTTCTTCTCGTTTCCCGTTCTTGTCATCAAATCAGGCGGGCTCCTGTACCGCTGCCCTGGCCTCGGCGCCCACGGTCAGGTGATTGGCCAGCCGTTTCGCCATGGCCACGATCGTCACTGTCGGCGGCAGTCCCCACGGTTCGGGAATGATCGTGGTGTCCATGCAGTAGCAGCTCTGGATCGGCGTCTGACAGTCCTTGTCCAGGAGTTCGCCGATTCGGACGGTGCCCCCCGGATGGGCCGCTATGACCGCACTCTGCATCACGTCTTCCTTCTTTGCGCCGGCCTTCATGAGGATTTCCTCTGCCAGGGCCGCCCCCTTGTTCAACTTCCACCAGGTGTCATAGTCGAGGGGTTTGGAGAAGGACTCGTCCATGTTGATTCTTCCGTCCAGGCCGTCCCGCACCTTGATCATGATGCCCATGGTCTTCCTGTAATTGAGGACCTTGGGCAGCTTCACCCAGCCTCTTGGCCCCGCAAAGGTCATGAGTCCTGAAAACATCAGTGGCGGCACGATCAGGTCGGTCATCACGATGCCGTCGTCGGCCATGATCGTTCCCGCGGTCATGGTGACGTCGTACTTCGTTCCTTGACCCTTGCCGGCACCCATCACAAACACGAGAGGGTCCGCAAAGAAGCCCTGTCCCGCGTCGTAGACCCCGGAGCGCTGCAGGATCGGAGGCGTGCCCTGGCCACCCGCCGAGAGGATCACCGTCTCCGCCTTGATGTCTATCCAGCCCCGAGGGCCCTTGGCCCTCACGCCCACGGCCTTCCCGTTTTCGGTGAGAACCCGGTCCACCGTGGTCTGGAGAAGAAGGTCGGTCCCGTGTTGCTGGGCCTCCTCGATGTATTCCCGGGCCGTCCACTTTGCCCCGGTTTTGCAGCCGAGCGCGCACTTGCCGCAATTTGGCTCGCACTTCTCGGGCCGGATGAACTTGTCGAGCACATTCCAGTCGAGCCCCATGTCCCGGGCCGCGCCCATCATCTTGCGAGCCGCAGGCCCGACCAGGTGGTCCGGCAGGGTCTGCACGGGGATCTCTTTGAAGACCTCGTCGACTTCCTCGGCCAGGTCGATCCCGTACTTCTCCTTTAGCCAGGGAGGCGGACGCACGGCCGTGCCGCAGTAGACCACGGAGGCCCCGCCGACCGTCTTCGGCCTGAGGACCCAGGTTCCCTCCTTGGAGAAGGTCATGCCCATCTTGTCCATCATCCCGAGGAGCATCACGGAATTCTTGCCGAGCCACTGGTGGTTCTTGCCCGCCTCGCACAGGACGACTTTCTTTCCCTTCTTGCTCAGTTCACGGGCCATGGTGGCCCCTCCGGGACCTGATCCCGCGATCACGACATCCGTCTGGATGTTTCGTGCCGGTTGTGACATGGTTCGTTCTCCTCTAATTGCCGGGCTTGAGTTCGGGCGGAGTGGCCTTCACCAGGCCGTTGGACATGGCCGTCAGCACCCCGAAGAGGCTCAGTTTCTTGAACAGGCGGTAGCGTACGAGCCCGACAACGTAACCAAGGCCGTAGGCAAGGCCGTTTATCATTTTTGTGCCCACCTTCTCGGCACCCGACAGTTGGACCAGGGGAATCGGCTCCCCTTTGAAGACTTGACCGTTCATGAGTTCCTCCTGTGAAAGAGATTTCCCTGGTTGACGCGCGTAGCCATCGAACCCGATATCGGCAAGGTGTTCTCTGTAGAGCATGGGTGCGATTCCGAAGAGAGGCAGGACGTTCGAAAGATCCTTGACCGTCCCTCGCAGAAGCATCTCCCTTCTCCCCAGGGCCACCCCGGGCCTTATTCTCTCCAGGAAGATGTCGTGCATGACACTCCCCGGGATCGTCACGTAGGCATCTCCGGATCGTGCTCCGTTGTCGACCGCCACAGCGGCCGGCGATTTGCCGAAGTCCAGCAGAACCTTCTTCTCCGTTTCCCCTCGAAACGTGAACAACACGCTCATGCGAGCCTGAGACATGAACACGCGCACGATCTCTTCGAGAGGTTCGAGTCGCCTGAAAAAGGAAGAAAGGACGACCGTGGATTCTGGTGTGGCGGAAGGTGTCATTTTCTCAACCTCCTTCTGTAGATCAGAGAGTTGCCCTCTACGACGTTACCGCCTTGCCCTCGGCAAAGTCTGTGGCGATCACGGCTGCGCCAAGGGCACCCACGATTTGCGGATCGGTGCCGTTGAAGCCCTGCATCTTGGTCTTCAGCTTCTGCTCGATCGCGTCCTGGACCCCTTTGTTCTTGGCCACACCGCCTGTCATGACCAGGTCTTCTACAACGCCCAATCGCTGAGTGAGGGAGGAAACGCGGATGACCAGGGACTGGAGCAACCCCTTTACGATACGGGGGAGCGGCACCCCCTCGTTGATCAGGTTGATCACCTCGCTCTCAGCGAAAACGCTGCACATGGAAGTGATCGTGCAAGGGTCACCCTCACCGAAGTAGTATTCCTGCATCTCGTCGATAGAGACTTCCATGGACCGGGACATGGCCTCCAGGAACCTGCCGGTGCCTGCGGCGCACTTGTCGTTCATGGCGAAGTCGAGCAGGTTGCCCTGCGAGTCAACGCAGATCGCCTTGGTGTCCTGCCCGCCCACGTCGATGACCGTTCGCACCGACGGTTGCAGTAAGTGCGCACCCCGTCCGTGGCACGTAATCTCCGAGATGTTCTTCGTGGCGAACTCGACCTGGGTTCGGCCGTATCCCGTGCCCACGATGTAGTTCACCTCAGAGGCCTTCACGCCGGCCTGTTCCAGGGCCTTGTCGTAGATCTCCTGGGCCGTGCGCTTCGGGTTCGTGGTGCTCGGCCCGATGATCTGAGCAACCGGCTCCCGGTCGACCATGATGACCGTCTTCGAGGCCGTGGATCCAATATCAACACCTGCTGTAATGGGCATGTTTCTCCTCCTTTGGTCCGGAACGTTATGCTACCTTCCTCTGTTTTTTCGGCACGACGATCTCGTTCACAAACCGTTCGACTTCGAAGTAGACATCGTCGTAAGACGTCACGCGGTCGTCGAACATGTCGAATTCAAATACCAGGAGTGGAATGTCCGCACGGCGGCATGCTTCCTTGAAGAGGCCCACCCCACCCCAGGCATGCTTGCAGCCGATGTGGCCTGCGAAGATGAAGCAGTCCGCCTGGAAATCTTCGAGCATACGCATGGCGTCCCCGATGTAGAAGTCCACGTCCCCGCGGAACTGGCGTGCCATGGGGTGGCAGTCGACCAGCTTGCGGGCCAGCCCGTACAGCATGGTGTCCATGTTGGTCAGGTCGATCACGCCCTGGTTGGCGAAATAGCCGAACACGTCCACCGGGACGGTGAGGCCGAGCTCCCGCTCGAACCAGTCGTACATCTGCAGGTCGGTCCACACCGCGTCCTGGTACCAGACGCAGCGGACCTTCTCCTCGAAGAACTTCTCGCCCCTTTCGGTGCGCTCCCTGGCCTCGCGTGCGAAGGCTTTTGCCGCATCGACGCCTTCCTGGCAACCTGTGAAGAGGATCTGCATGAAGAGGGTGAAGCCGACGAGCTTACTCGTCTGGGTGAGGGGCACCTGCTTGCGCCAGTCGAGCCACTCCCAGAGGTTCTCGGACATCTGGTTGGACAGGTCGCAGGACTCGCGCAGCTTGTCGATATCCATCTTCCTGCCCGTGTTTTCCTCCAGGAAGGGGATCAGCTCCTTGAGCTGGCCCGCCACATGATGGATCGTTTCGTCTTCGTGGTAGTAGGGCACATCGATGGCAAAGAAGGGAGCCTCACCGAGTTCTGCCATCACCTGGGTGGTCAGGACCTGGGCGTCGCAGGGCGTGTTGATGCCGACCGTGCAGGCAGGCATCGGGTAGAGCCCTCTGCGGATCGCCCCGATGGAAAGCTTGTCTGCCGAACAGGAGTCGGCCGGAATGCCCACTGCCTGCGCTTCGTCGATGAAGTCTTTTGTGATGCGGCTGTTGCACAGGGCGCTGTGCAGCGCACCGAGCGCTTCGACCGTGATCGGCATGACGTCGTCCAGGGCCCAGATCAGCTCCGAGTTGAAGCCGAGGTTGTACCAGACAAAGGGCTTCCCTGCGTCCACCTGAGCGAGCATCTTCCTGATGTAGACGTCGAGCCCGCCCAAGAGTGCATTGAGGCCGTGGCTGTCTTCGTCCCCGCTGAAGAATTCCTGCACCACCGGCATCATTTCGATCAGTTCCCGCCATTCATAACTGTTGAGAATGTCCTGACTGTTCATTTTGCACCTCCTGCGGCCACCTTCTGGGCCTTGGCGATTTCAAGCTTTTCAAGAAAGGCCTGTACCCTCGTCTTCACCTGGCCCGTGGGCACGATGTTGTATTCCCGTGTCAGCGAAAGAAGGGGGAATGTGTTCTCTTTCTCTATCCGGTGCATGATGTTGTGCAGATCCGCACCCCAGGGATCGCAGAAGATGATCCGCTCGAAGATCACGCCGTCGCCGCGGACCTTTGCGTACAGTTCGTTGAGCTCGTCCCACCGCTTCGGGAAGTCGCCGATCATTCGTGCGCAGGAGGAACTGAAGAAGTAGGACCGGCCGATCACGTCCAGAGGGTCGGCCGCATTCTCATCGAGGGGTGCGAGCACCGACCGGCCGCCGAAACACAGCAGGTCCCCGACCACGAGGGCTCCCTGGCTTTCGATCGCCTCGATGTATTCCGGTTCGTCCAGCTCGGCTCCCACCATGACCAGGCGCCCCTTGCTCGTGTCCAGACCCGGGCGGGCCTTCAGCGCCTCGATCAACCGGTCCGCCAGGTCCTGGAACGCCGCGGGCGGCATCACCTGGGAGGCGATGTGGATCGAGAGCGCCTCGGCACCGGTAATCTTCGGCTTGTCCTCGGCCCGCATCTCGTTGATGGTCCGCAGGCGGTCCCGGTTCGCGTTGATCTGCCGGACCGCCTCCCTGAGTTCGTCCGGGCCGACCTTCACGCCGAAGTGCTCCTCCAGCCCGGCCATCAATTTCCGGAGTTCCTCCAGATAATAGCCGTACAGGCTCTCCCGCGGGTTGCGCGGAATCGACAGGAACCCGTGGAAAGCGATCCCGGTCTTCTTCCGGAACACGTCCGCCGACCGGCGCACGTGGTCGCAGGAGTTCGACGATACCTCCCCGTCCAGGAAGTCGTAGTGCCCGTCGATGGCCAGGCTCATCACGTGGCGGGCAAATGTGCACAGGCGGCTGCTCAGGTAAGCGTCGCCGGAGGAGGAGTCTTCCGATCCTGCACCCCTCAGCCGCAAGGGCAGGGCTCCAGCCGCCATAATGACCTCACGCGGAACGTAGTGGCAGAAATAGCCAACCACCGGTTTGCCTGAGGCCTTCCACTCATCCACGTGCCGATTGGTGATGCCGCTGATGAGTCCGTTTACTTCGCGTAGGATTTCTTCAGCCATATTGCCTCCCTTGTTCCGGTGCGGTTAGGGGTCTCGCCCTTGTCCCTGATCATGGCGTGCCGATTGTCGACAATGTGGCGCTCCATTATATGCAGAAGCCTGCTTCATCTGTTTCATAAGGTTGGGTAAGCTTCTGGGTTCTAAAGAATCTGTGACCGGAAAGTCCTAAAAAGGTGAAGATTGGCGATTGTCGACAAGCTGTTGAGAGTCCTCGCGTAAATAGGGTGCATGCTTATTCCTCGTTTTTCACGAGAAGTCTCATGGCGAAACCCTTTTCGTTCTGGCCGTACGCACGAATCGTTTGTGCGGCCATTTGAGGATCGCCCTTTTCTACATACTCGAGGGCATGTTCAAAAAAAACCGCGTTCTGGGTCAAGTCATCAACACGCTTGGAGAGTGTTCCGAACTGAGCTCTTCTTGTGAGTGCGTTCAGATCACCGAGTGTTTGACTGAGCAGGGGATTCCTTGCAACCTCCAGGGCCGCCAGGGAGAACTCGAAGATCGCTTCGTAGTAGTTGTCGGGATTGCCTTCTGTTGCGCAAGCTCTTATGTGCTCCACGGTCTCGCGTATCTTTTGGAGGTCTTCTTCGGTATGAGACTCTGCGGACTTTTTGGCTGCGAGGGCGTATAGCTCAGTGACGAGATCGTAGAGGGATTGGATGTCTTGCCTTGACATCTCGGCCACCCTGGCCCCACGACGCGGCAGGATTTCGACCAACCTCTGTTTCTCCAGGGTCAGAAACGCCTCGCGAACCGGACTTCGGCTGACGCCCATTTCGTCGGAGACCGTTTGCTCCAGGATCCGCTGTCCGGGTTCGAGTTCGCCACGGATGATTCGGCCCGCAAGGATCTTTGCTATCTGTCCTGAAATGCTGTCGAAATTCTTGACAGGCGTTGCAGAGGCCATGGTTTGGAAGTCCTGTTCGCGGAAATAGCGTAATAACTGTCTCAACCAGCGTAGAGAAGCCCTTTCGAGCTTTTGGAACATTTTCGTTCCTCGACTGCCGAATGTCAACAAAAAAATGAAAAAGAACTCCAAACAAGCAGACTCGTCACCTTCCGCAGCCTCTCATTCGGGGACAGCCACCGATTCATGTTCAACGATATCCGAAAATTAGCTGCAGAAATCAGGGACAGTCACCGAAATCGAGGAGGACCTGCTGAAATTTCCGGGCATTGATCCGTGGCTGTCCCCGATTTGCCAGGCGTTGCCTACGATCGGCGGGAGGGGATCAGGGCAGTCCGGTGTAGGTTTCCTTGCGGAAGCACGTCGTTTGTGTGGCGTCTCCCCAACGCTCTCTTTCGGCAAGGCGCTGCAAGAACAGCTCGCCGTGCGTTACCACTCTTCCCCCCACCACATCCACGCCCCGGGCAAAAAGAGGGTCCGGGAAATAGCCTGCCGTAGGGCCGATGATGGAGACGAACGCATCCGGGGAACAGTGTGAAAGAATCTCGTCCAGCGAATTGTTCAACAGGGTGGTGCCCGTGCACAGGACCTTGTTGCAGGACTTCAACTGCGACGGATCCATAGTAATGGGCAGATCGGGGAACTTGTCGATCAGCTTTTCCTTTTTCTCGATGACGATCAGTTCCGCTCCGGCTTTCTTGATGGCCTTGGTCAGGCCGAAGAAGAGGCCGACCATGCCGATTTTGTCACCTTCGCCAACGGACAAAAGCCCTAGTGGATCGGGAGCAGGTTCTATGTGGAGAGCCGTCTCCCTCATCACGTGCTGACAGATGGCGTTCATGGCCCCCAGAGCGACCATCTCTTTGACAGGGTCCTCGCCGCCGAACTCGAGCGCAAAGCCCTGCGGGTCTTTTCCGACAAAGCTCGAGGGTTGCAGGACCGCGTATTCATCCATGCTTTCATCAGACAAGAGAAGGAAGCTGATGCCGGTCGCCCCCCCCTCCAGTCGTATGCCCATGAACTGGGCATCCTTGGGCTGGCCTCCCTTATGGAAGGGCGGGAAGAAGACGTCTGCTATGGGGGGCGGTGAAAACCTTGCCGCCAATTCCGTGATCATCTTTCTGAATTCAGCCTTTATCTTCATGGGAATACCTCGTTCCTTTTCTAATCTTCCAGCTGTGTGAGCTCTCCCCCGGCCGCCTCGATTGCGAGATGGGACATTTCGGAATCCTCCATCGCGCCGTGCCAGTGCTTCTCGCCTGCAGGGATATGAATGATATCTCCGGGCTCAATCTCCACCCGTCCCTGTTCTGTGGCAACGATGCCCTTTCCCGAGGTAACGAAGAGCACCTGGTCCGTCGTATGGGAATGGAACTTGTTCCTTACCCCCTTGCCGAAGCGAACCATGAGCATGCCCAACTGCTTCGCCGTCTCATCGGCCAAGAGCCATTGTATCGAAACGGGGCCGGTGAACAGGGGATGGCTGTCCAGTTCCATCCCGGAAACTCGATCTACGTTTATTTTCTTCATCGTTTCGTCTCCTCCAAGGGCCGTGTGAGCCGAGGCCTTCTCTATCCGATGAGAGGATACCGAAGAACGCTGCCACAGGTCAAAGCAAGGCCCGCCCCCCCCGTGGGTTTGTGCACTTCCGGGTGGTATATAGTATGTCTGGACCCGTGAAAAGGAGCTTACGTTGCCCCAAGAGCATGTCAGAATGAAGAGGGAACGCAAGACCCTCGAAGCCATGATACGCATGTATTGCGGCGACCTGCACGGGGGAGCGAGACCGGACTCTGTCCTGAGTGCAATGAGCTTGTGGAATATGCACGGGCTCGCCTCCACAAATGCCCATTTCAGGAAGGAAAGACGACCTGTGCCAAATGCCCGGTGCACTGTTTCAAGCCGGCCATGAGAGAAAGGGTACGAGCCGTGATGCGCTACGCCGGGCCGCGGATGCTGTACAGGCATCCGGTGATGGCATTCTTCCATTACCTGGACAACTTCAGCAAAGAGCCCACGGCAAATGACAGCAGCTAGTCGGTCAGTGTAATTGCGACCCTGTCCAGCTTCCCGGTGAACGGGAAGGGGCCGGTATAGAGCTTCGACACCTGGGTTCCCGTATCGCGGCCTACATCGAAGGTCTCGGCCAGCGAATACGTACTGATGTGCATCTTGGGCATCTTCTCCTTGTCCACCCTCTTGCCGTTTACGTAAAGTTCACCTGTGCCGGCGAATTCTCCGGTCTTGGAGAACTTGAACTTCAACTCCGTACTGCCTTTCGGCAGCGAGGCAGACTTGAGTGTGTAAAAAACACCGTCCAGGTAGTTGTAGTCATAGTAGAGGCGGTTGTCTTTGATAAACATCGTGAAACCGCCCGTCATGCCGCCCACGGAGACAATGACTCCCTCCTCGTCGCCCTTCAGGTCGATCTGGGTGACGATCGTGTGGGAACGATTCTTCACGGGAGCCGACGCCTTCTCTGCAATGCGATAGGCACCGGGTGCGTAGTATACGAACTCCTTCTGATCACCGAACAGGCGGTCCTGCTGCTTGGCCAGCCGCATGATCATATCATCGTAAAGAGGATAGACATTGTACTTCCATGCCTCTTCGTCGAACATCTTCTTGAGTTCGGCGAGCTTTTCCGGGTGCTCGTCGGCCAGGTCCGTACTCTCGGAGAAGTCCTCGGCCACGTGGTAGAGCTCCCACACGTCCTGGTCAAAGGGAAGGGTGACGTTGAGCTCCCAGGGCATACGCTTCGCGTGCAGTGTTACCGCCTTCCAGCCGTCCGCCCAGATCGCCCGGTTACCGAACATTTCGTAGTACTGGCGCTTCTTCCGGTCGGGCGCGTCAGCCGCGTCAAACGAGTAGACCATTGAAACGCCGTCAAGGGGCTGCTGTTTCACGCCGTGATAGCTTTCGGGCATGGGCACGTCGGTCGCCTCCAGGATGGTCGGGGCGATGTCTGTGATGTGGTGGTACTGGTTGCGGATTTCACCTTTGGCCTGGATGCCCTTCGGCCAGGAGACGACCAGGGCATCGTGCTGGCCGCCACGGTGTTCGCTCTGCTTGAAGTATCGGAACGGGGTGTTGCCCGCCATGGCCCAGCCGGCGTGGTAGTGCGGGTATGTGGTCTCGTCTCCCCAGTTCACGTAATGCCTCAGGTTGGCGTCGAACGATGTCTGAAGCCCGTTCAGCACGTAGGTTTCATTGAAGGTACCTGCCAGGCCTCCTTCACCGCTGGCGCCATTGTCCGAGGTGACGAAGATCAGCGTGTTGTCCAACTCACCGATTCGCTCCAGGGCATCAAGGACCCGGCCGATCTGGTGGTCTACGTGCTCCATCTGTGCTGCAAAGGCCTCCATCTGCCTGGCGTAGAGCTTCTTCTCCTTGCTGCTGAGAGACTTCCATGCCGGGATCGGATCGATCCTCTCGGTCAGTTTTGTGTCCGGAGGGACGATGCCGAGCTTCTTCTGATTCTCCAGGATCATCTCCCGGGCCTTGTCCCATCCCATGTCGAACTTGCCCCGGTATTTCTCGAGGTACTCGCCAGGCGCGTGATGGGGGGAATGCATCGAGCCGGAGGCCCAAAGCATCATGAACGGCAGGTCCGGTTTGATGGACTTGTGCCCGGTAATCCAATGGATGGCCCGGTCGGCCAGGTCCCTGTCCAGGTGGTAGGTCTTTCGATAGGGCTCCGGCGTGTGGTCGTTCCACATGACCGGGACGAATTGGTGGACATCCGCGGCCATGAAGGTGTAGGCATGATCGAAGCCCTCTCCGCTGGGCCAACGAGCAAAGGGGCCCACCTGGGACACTTCATAGAGCGGCGTGTGGTCCCACTTGCCGAGAGCGTAGTTTATGTACCCGGCCTCCCGGAGATAGTTGGCCACCGACTTCGCGGTGTCGGGTACGATTGCGTTGTACCCGGGAAACCCCATAGCGGTGAGCGCATGGCTGCCCAGCCCTATGGAGTGCGGGTTTCGGCCGGCCATCAGGGAAGCCCGGGAGGGAGAACATAGGGCCGTAGTGTGAAAGTTGTTGTATCTCAGGCCGGTATCGGCGAGTCGGTCGATATTCGGTGTTTCTATGAGGCCACCGAAGCTGCCGATATGAGCGAAGCCCACATCGTCCAACAGAAAGATGATGACGTTGGGAGCATCCTCGGGCGGCTGGACGGGATCGGGCCACCATTCCTCGCTCTCCTCATAGGTCCTGGCGATCTTGCCCGGGAACTCCTTGGCTGCCGTGTTCATCGGTTCCTGCTGATCGGAGACCTCGAGGCTTTGCTCAGGGGTTGTCTGGATTGCCTGCTCCTCCCCCTGGCAGCCTGCCAGGAGACCAAGAAGAATGGTGACTGCTGCCCAGGCAAAGAGACTCATCTTGCGCATGGTTCCCCTCCTTCTTTGAACGGGGGCATTCGGTGAACCCATTAAAGGAATAAGATGTGTTAGTGGAAAGATGACGGATTTCGGGCCTTTGATTCAGAAAACTCCGCATGTGTCACCGTGGGGGGTATGGTCTCGGAAATATTCAAGCATTCTGCGTTTTTTCCCTCGAGGGGAAGGGCACTTCGAATTCCTTGACGAAAATGATATGAATAGTCACCTGAGCCAATCTTCTTCGAGAGGGAGAAACAGATCATGATCAACGAAACCATGACCATCGAAGAGAGAATGCAGGCGGCCATCGCGGTGGAACCGGTGGATCGGCACCCGGTCTTCCCGATCATGTTCACCGCCGCGGTCAGGCTGTACGGAAGAACGCAGGCGGAAGCCTGGGCGGACCACAACGTGGCGCGTGAGTGCCTGATCCGGTGCTTCAAGGAGTACGGCTACGACTACGGCTCGAAGCCGAACTTCTACTGGCCCATGCTGCCGGGCAAGCACTGCGCCGCTCCCGTGCGACTCCTGATTCCCGGAAGACAACTGGCCGAGGACGACCTGGGTCAGATCGACGAGCGCGTCCTGTTCGAGCGGGAAGACTATGACAAGATCGCCGCCCTGGGGTGGAACGGGTTCTGGGACGAGCACTACGAGAAGATCAGCCGGAAGACGCTGGAGCAGTTCACCACCATGCAGCAACTGAGCAACGATCTCTACGTGGAGGACATGAAGGTCTGCGAGGAACAGGGGATGCCGATCTTCATGGGCGTGGCCGTGGATTCGGTGATGATGTCCTTCTCTCTCTGCCGGACCCTGATGGAGTTCACCCGGGACCTGTACGAGGTCCCGGACAAGGTGGAGGCGGCCATGAAGGCCACCTGTGACGACATGATCGGAAACGCCGTCCAGGTCTGCAAGAACAACGGCAAACCGCTCGCCTTCATCGTGCTGGAACGGAGCTCCGGGTTCTACTATCGCCTCCCCATCTTCGAGCGTTTCGAGTGGCCCTTCCTGCAGCGGTATGTGGATGCCTTCATCTCGGAAGGGGTCGTCCCCTGGATGCACTTCGATACGGATTACGGCATCAACCTGCCGTATCTCAAGCAACTCCCGAAGGGGAAGTGTATATGCGACCTGGACGGCACCACGGATATCTTCAAGGCGAAGGAGATCCTGAAGGGCCACATGTGCATCAGCGGCGACTTGCCCGCTGCCCTGCTTTCCCTGGGCAAGCCGGAAGAGGTCGAGGCGTACTGCAAGAGGCTCATCGACGAAGTGGGGGAGGGCGGCGGGTTCATGTTGACCACCGGGTGCGAGTGCCCGATCGACGTGAAGCCGGAAAACCTGAGGGCCATGGTGGAGACGGCCAAGAGCTACCGGGGGAAGAAAGGCCGTGTTGCGGTGCAACCGGAGAAAGAGGCCACAAAGGAGGTCGCCCCGACAGCGGAACCTACCGGAGAGATTGCCCAGGCCATCGCCGGTCTGAGTTTCGAAGAGGCGACGAAGCGAGCGGACCAGGCCATTGCGGAAGGCAGGGATCCCCTGGCCATCGTGAACGAATGCCGCGTGGGCATGGAACTCGTGGGCGATCTGTACAGCACGGGCGAGTACTTTCTGTCCGAGTTGATCATGTCGGCCGACATCTTCAAGAAGGTGATGGAAAAGGTGGAACCTCTCCTGGCCGAAGGGCAGAGAGGCTCATCACTGGGGGCGGTTGTGGTGGCCACGCCCAAAGGGGATATCCACGATCTGGGCAAGAACATCGTTGCCGGGCTCTTCAAGGTCGGCGGGTTCGAGGTGTTCGATCTCGGCGTGGACGTGGCGCCCGAAGTGATCGTGGACAAGGTGGTGGAAACGAAGGCGAGCGTGGTGGCCATGTCGGCCCTGATTACACCGACCTTTGCATCCATGAAACAGGTCGTCGAACTGCTGGAGGAGAAGAATCTCAGAGAGGGCAGATTCGTGATCATCGGGGGCGGCCCCACCACGATGCAGGTGAGGGAATACGTGGGGGCCGATGCCTGGACCCTCGACCCGAAGGAAGGGATCAACTGGTGCCGGGATTTCGTTCAGGGCGAACCCTTTTTCGGGCATTCAAAATAGGCCGAGCAGGTGCGCTCAAATTCATGCAAGTCCCATCGCATGTTCATCTCTTCGAACATGTCTCTTGACTTGTGGAGCAGTGCCTTTCCGGCCGTGCCCTGCAGATTTGCATGCCTTCCATCGGACCCGGACAGGTGTCTTCCGGCTTCCATATAGGTCCGTGCGACCTCAGGTCGTGCGCCGAGCCGATGTCCTTCGCGGAGGGATCTTCGCCACCACTTGCGGGCATTTCTTTGCTTCCCGAGGAGCCAGTAGCAGGTTCCCATCAATCGAAAGGTTTCCGTTCGATCCAATGCGGCCTTTCGGGAGGTGCGTACCGTCCTTCTTCCGATGACGAGCGCTTTCCTTCCTTCTGCGCGTGGGAGATGCTTGCCCCCGACTCCAAGAGAGCCCCTGTAGCGATGAAGTGCGATCATGAATTCGGCAAGGAGAAAATTCATGTGAAGCCCAGGAGGTGCTGCCTCGACACCACGGAGCTCCGCTTTTGCCTGTACAAGAGATTTTTCCGCTTGGTCCACATTCCCCAACATGATCTCAATACGGGCCTTGGAGGCCCAGGCACCAGAGAAATACATCCTGAATGCACCCTTGGCGGTGAGTGTCAAGCCTTCCTCGGCCGATTCGAGCGCTTCCTCAAGTCTTCCGCTCTTCGCGAGAAGCCGCATGAGGACTGAACCTCGCCAGACCAGGCTCATTTCGTGTTCGTATGTTTCGGCGATATCGGACAGTTTGTCCGCCATTGCACGGGAGTCCTCGAAGTGCCCCCGATCAGCCTCCATCTGTCCTCGTACCGCGAGATATGCAGCAACAGGAAAAATTTCTCCCTGGCGCAGGCTCTGGTCGATCAAGTGCTCATCGTACTCATCTTCGACATTCCATTCCCCACTATAATATGCATGACCTTGCCGAGAAAACCGATAGGCCATCATGGCCTTGACGTCTTCTTTGTCTATTCTGTTCTTGAAGAGATCCAAGAGCCTTCTGCTCAGCCTGTAGGAAAGTCCCGACCAGTAGAAGATGCCACTCATCGTGACAAAGGACGCAATACCGTTTTCCAGCTTTTTGAGGTCAAATTGTGAAAAGACCCTCGCCATTCGGAAGGCTTCCATGACAAACCTATTGGGAGAGATCTGTGCCAAAGCCTCGGTCCGCTTGACGAGCAAAGAGCATCG
>Ga0180429_10002606_pt1 | contig 14793 bp, 12 predicted proteins | sample SS_ome_FD_132428 | JGI IMG/M metagenome (GOLD analysis project Ga0180429, IMG submission 132428) | Hypersaline lake sediment archaeal communities from the Salton Sea, California, USA - SS_1_S_1 metaG | ecosystem: Environmental > Aquatic > Non-marine Saline and Alkaline > Hypersaline > Sediment ...
CCTCGGAGATTCCGGCCCGGATAGACGTCAACCGCCCAAAGGTCACGGGGAAGGTAAGGACGCTAGACGACCGCGGGTTGGTCGAAAACGAACGATACGGATACATCACCCTGACGGCCGCCGGCGAACGCGCCGCGCGCGAGGTAGCCGGCCGGCACGATGTGCTCCGCGACTTCTTCGTCAAGGTGCTGTGCATCGATCCCGAAGAAGCCGATCAGGCGGCGTGCCGGATGGAGCATGCCGTCTCCAAGCGCGTCATCGAGCGTCTGACCGCCTTTGCGGCGTACGTGGAGCGATGCCCGCAGGCAAGCGCTCAATGGCTTCCCGACAAGCGGTAGGACACGAGGTCCGGGATCATGGTTCGCTCCGGTGCGCCAGAGACCACGTCTTGAGTCCCCCAACCAATCCGGCCAGGGCAACCAGGACCCCCGTCAACCACATCGCCGACGAGGCGGGGTGTTGCTGAAACGTCGCCGCCTGGTAGAACAGCGTCGAGATGCACCATGCCAGAAACGTGAGGTAGAAGACCGCGAACGCCGCCCACCCCGCGTTCGTTTCGCGGTAGATGGCCGCAATCGTCGCCATGCACGGTGCGTAGATCAGGATGAACAACAGGTACGCCAACGCACCCGCCTTGCCGTCGAAGTAGCGAACCATCGCCGACAGCGTGGTGCGGCGGACACCGAGCCGTCCCGCCGCCGCAGCCCGATCCGCGGTTCGCGCGCCTTCGCCCAGGCCGAGCGGATCTCGCGCCACGCCGGCGAGATCCCGGAAACCGGCGGGAATGGCCGCGAATGCGTCGGCGACGCCCTCCCAGAAACGGAATGCACCGCCGCCGGCGTCGCCCGCGTCCGGACCCGCCCGATGCTCCGCTTGCGCATAGAGCGTATCGAGTGTGCCGACCACGGCTTCCTTTGCGAACAGTCCCGTGAACAGACCGACGGCAGCCGGCCAGTTTTCGGCGGTCACGCCCATCGGCCGGAAGACCGGCGTCACCCGGCGGCTCATGGCGCCCAACAGCGAATCGGCGCCGTTGCCGGGGGCCTCCCCGTCGCCGCCTGTGCCGATGCTGCCCAGGACGCTCATCACCACCACGACAACCAGAATCACACGCCCGGCCCGGACAATGAAAGACTGCAACCGGTTCCAGGTATGATACAGCACTCCGCGCGCCGTGGGCAGATGATACGGCGGCAGCTCCATGACAAACGTGGACGTCTCGCCGCTCAGGATCGTCCGCTTGAACAGCAGCCCGGTCAGAATCGCCAGGACGATGCCGGTGGCATAGAGCCCGAAGAGAACCGGCCCGCCCTGCCGCGGGAAGAACGCGGCCACAAACAGCGTGTACACCGGCAGCCGCGCCCCGCACGACATGAATGGGTTCATCAGGATGGTCAGAATGCGGTCGCGGTTGTTCTCCAGCGTGCGCGTCGCCAGGATCGCGGGCACGTTGCAGCCGAAACCGACGAGCATCGGGATGAAGGCTTTGCCCGGCAGGCCGATCGAGCGCAGGAGGCGGTCCATCACGAACGCAGCGCGGGCCATGTACCCGGAGTCCTCGAGAAAGGACAGGCACAGGAAAATGAAGAAGATCGGCGGAATGAAGGTGGACACCGTCTGGATGCCGCCGCCGATCCCGTCGGCCAGAAACAGGATCAGCCATTCGGGCGCGTGCAGGCCCGCCAGCAGGCGGCCGAAGCCCTCCACGAAGACCGTCCCGCAGAGCCGGTCGAAGAACGCGAGGAACGGCGCTCCGACGTGGATCGTGATCATGAACACCACGTACATGATCACCAGGAACAGCGGGATGCCCATCGCCCGGTTCAGCAGCACCCTGTCGATGGCATCCGAGACGGTTTGCCGAACCTGAAGGTCCCGGTGCACGACGTCCCTGGCCAGGCCGTGAATGAAGCCGTAGCGGCCGTCCGCAATGACGATGTCGATGTCCTCACCCGTGTGCGCCTCGACCCGTCTTGACTCGCCGGCGACCAGCGCGGACGGATTTGCGTCGCCCGTCAACTCCGCCGCCAGCTCATCCTGTTCAAGAAGCTTCAGGGCCAGCCAACGATCGTCCACGCCCTTCTCCCGCGCGTTCGCGTGGACGGCCGCGCGGATGCATGCGATGGCCTTTTCCAGTTCCGAATCGTACTCCACGTGCGTGGCGGATACCGCGCCGGACCGCGCGGCGGCATCGATGGCGCACCGCAATTCCGGAATGCCGATGCCGCGCGACGCAACGACGGGAACGACCGGACAGCCGAGATGCCGCTCGAGGTGCCCGACTTCCACCTTGATCCGGCGGCGGTGGGCCACGTCCATCATGTTGAGCGCCACGACCACGGGCGCGCGCATTTCCAGGAGCTGCGTCGTCAGGTAGAGGTTACGTTCCAGGTTGGTGGCATCGACGATGTTCACGACCAGGTCCGGATGGCCCAGCAGAATGTGCTGCCGGGCGATCGATTCGTCGATCGAATACGCGGAGAAGGAGTAGATGCCCGGCAGGTCCGTCACGTGCACCAGGGTCTCCCCATGGCGGTACTCGCCGTCGACGCGCTCCACGGTGACGCCCGGCCAGTTGCCCACGCGGTGCCGCGCCCCCGTCAACGCGTTGAACAGCGTGGTCTTTCCGCAATTAGGATTGCCCGCCAGGGCGATATGCAGTTCCTTCAAGACGCCTCGACCTCCAGCGCCTCGGCTTCCGTCTTGCGCAGGGTCAGGTGAAACCCTCTCACTTCCACTTCCACCGGGTCCCCCATCGGGGCGCGCCGCACCAGCCGGATGGAAACCCCCCTGGTCAGGCCCATCCGCAGCAGCTTGTGCCGGTACGCGCGATCGGCCCCTCGGTAACCCGTCACGCGAGCGGTCTGTCCTACGCGTAATTCGCCGATGTGCATCTGCATCTCCCGTTCCGGACGGGGCGCCGGTGTCAGACCGCACGGACCAGAATCTTGCAGGCCATCCCGTGGCCCAGGGCCAGGCGCGTTTCGCCGGAGCGGATGGCCACCGCTCCGCCGCCGCCCGCCCCGCCGCCGTGCTGCATCACCGTCACTTCACAGCCGATATGCAGGCCCATGCCCGCCGCGCGGCGCTGCATCCCGGGGCCGCCCCGCAGGGCGACGATCACGACCTTGCGGCCCCCTTCCACATCGCACAAAGCACGCACGCCGGGCAACTCCGCGCCCCGCGCCCGTCCTTTCCGCCACCCTTTCCAGAAACCTCTCATTGTTGTTAGGCGCACCAAACCTAGTACGTCCAGGCGCATCCGTCAACGGGAAATTGCGTCTGCCCGGTTGCATCCCGTGGAACGCCGGGCGCAGCCGCGGGGGAGAGGGCGCAATCGTGTGCAGAACGACTGCCGCCGGGTGGAGCGCCACGCTTGACAAACCGGCTCCACCGCGACAAGAATCCCGGCGTGAGATACGCGATCGTTTCTGATATCCACGCCAATCGCCAGGCTTGGGACGTGGTGTTGCTGGACATTCGCAGCTCACGCGTCGACAGCGTGATCTGCCTCGGCGATATCATCGGGTACGGTCCCGCTCCCGCGGGAGTCCTGGAATCCGTCTACACGAACGTGGACCACTTCATTCTCGGCAATCACGAGGCGGTCATCTGCGGGAAGCTGGACGCGTCGCTGTTCAATGCGAACGCGCGCAAGCTGATTGCGTGGACCCGGGGCCGCCTCGACCGCAAGGCGGTGGACTTCTTCCGCACGCTGCCGCTCTCTCTCGATGGCGGCGGCTTTCGCTGCGCGCACAGCGATTTCGGAGAGCCCGCCGCGTTTCACTACGTCATCGACGCCGAGGACGCACTGCCGTCCTGGGCGACCGTGGACGACCGCCTGCTCTTCGTCGGGCACACGCACGATACGTCGCTCCACCTTCTGGGGAACAGCGGGAGTCCCCATCGGGTTCCGCCCCAGGATTTCGTCATCGAAGACGGGAAGCGGTACCTGGTCAACGTCGGTTCCGTCGGACAGCCGCGCGACGGCGACGCGCGGGCATCGTACTGCATCTACGACGACGAGGCGCAGAGTGTCTACTTCCGCCGCATTCCGTTCGACCTGGACGCCTATCGCGCCGCCGTCGTCGATGCGGGGCTCGACCCCCAGAGCAGTCCCGTGCTGCGTGTCGACCCCCGCCGCGGCGTCCCGCCGATTCGCCAGCAGCTCAGTTTCTCGCCGGCGGCGACGCCCGAGCAGGCGGTCCAGGATGCCGTCGAGGTCCAGGACTTGCACGTGCTGCAGAAGCGCGTCAGCCGTTGGCGCGGGCTCGCGCTCGGCGTTGCCGTGCTCAGCGCATCGGCCGCGCTGGCGGGCGGCTTCTTCTGGTTTCGGCACGCCACGCGGAAGCTGGTGCTTGCCGCGCACGACAACGCGCCGCTGCATGTCGTGGCCCGCGGCGCGGACCAGAATCTTCTGACGCTGCCTGCGGCCGCACCGCTTCCGGGCAAGCCGGTGCCGGGCTGGAATATCGTGCTCGGACACCGCCGCAAGCAATCCTGCACCTTTGGTCGCGCCGGGGAGGCGGCCGTCTTTTCGCTCGCCTCCTCCAGCGCGCGCGCTCCCATCCGGCTGATGGCGCAGCCGGTCCGCGCCTCGCCCGGCGACCGGATGCGCATGGCGGCCGTCTTCCAGAAATCCGACGATTTCCGGGGCTCGATCGTGCTCGTTCTTTCGGCCTGGACGTCAGACGGGCAGGTCATCGATCAGCTTGCCGTCAAGGAACCGACGTGGAAGCTGTCCGACGGGGACCGGGCCCAGAAGACCATTCGCTCCCTGCCGCCGGACACGACCGCGGTGCAGTACAGCATTCGCGGCGCCTTCACCGGCACGGTGACGGTCCGGGACATGGAGCTTCTCGCCAACCCTTGACAAGGAAGATCGCCATGCTGAAAAGTGCCGTGCGCGTTGTGGAGGGACGCTGCGCGCCGCCCGCAGAGACCGCCGCGCGGCTGGAAACCGCGCTTCGTGAGCGCTACGACTTCGAGGTTCGCGAGGAACGCGTCGGCGATGCCCTCTATCGCGGCACATTCCAGACCGACGCCCTCGGGTTCACCCCTATGGGGAAGGGCGCCACGCCGCTGCTCTGCCGCATCAGCACACTGGCGGAAGCCGCCGAATGGCTCGCCCTCAAACGCCGCCGCGAGCTGCCCGGATATCAGCAGGGCCACGAACGCGACATTCCCGCTCCGCTGCCGATTGCCTCGCTGCTGTCGCACATTGCCACGGTCACGCCGCAGATGCTGGAGCGCATCCGGAGCCTGGACGCCGCCCGGCATTGGGTCACGGGGACATCGCTGATCCGGAATGGCCCCGTGCAGGTGCCGCTCGAGTACGTACACGCCATCAGCGGAACCAACGGTCTCGCCGCGGGCAACTGCCTGGAGGAAGCCGTCGTGGCGGCGCTGCATGAGGTCTTCGAGCGGCGCGCCGCCATTACGTTGATCAAGAACCGGATGACGGCGCCGACGTTTGATCCGGCGTCGGTGGAGGACGCCACGGCGCGCGCGCAGCTTGCCGCGGTCCGCGAACAGGGTATCGAGGTCACCATCAAGGATCTCTCGTTCGGCGGCGCCCTGCCCTGCGTAGGCGTCTATTTCCGCGATCCGGGCATTCCCGCTGAGCTGCAGTGCCGTCACCTGTTCAAGGCGGCGGCGGCGTGGGACCGGGCAGCGGCGCTGCGAAGCTGCCTGACGGAGTACGCCCAGATCGCGCGGCCCGGGCAGAAGGACGAAGAGTCCCCGCCCGACCACCAACGCCTGCTTGCCGGCGACGACGCGGATAACTTCCTGCCCCTCTTCTGGTTCGGGTACGTACCGTTCCGCGACGCCGCCTTCCTGGCCGAAGGCGACGTGGTCCCGTTTGAGCCCGGGGAAGAACCCGGGGACTGCCTCGAGGATATCGAGCGCGCCAAGGGGATCTGCGGCCAGTTGGACAAGGACTGCGTGGTGGTGGACCTCACCGATCCAGGGGTGGGCTTCCCCGTGGTGCAGGTGGTCATCCCCGGTTATTCGGATATTCTGCCGTATCATCCGCCTTCCAGCCCGGTCCTCTTCACCGGTTGGACGCGGACCCTGTCGATGGGCCGGTGCCGCAACCCGGACGGACCGCCGACGTCCTGCACGGCACAGAACCTCTTCCCGGACTGGTAATGCGCGTCGTGCTTATCAACATGCCGTTTGCGGCGCTGGAGACGCCGTCACTCTCCCTGACACAGCTCGCTGCGGTCCTGCGGGACGGCGACGGCGGCCGGATTCGCACCGAGACCCTCTATCTGAACATCGATTTTGCCCGTTACATCGGCTCCCCGGCGCAATACGCGCATGCGCTCAGCGGCACCGGGTTCATGACCGGCATCGGAGACTGGTTTTTCCGGCAGGTTGCTTTTCCCGATGCCGACGACAACCGCGATGCCTATTTCGCGCGGTATTACTATGCCGATGACGCGGCGACCGCTGAACAGCGCCGCTTCATCGACACCAAGCGGCAGGGCGCAGCCGCGTTCCTGGACGAGTTGATCGCCATCTACCGTCTCGCGGACGCCGACGTCGTGGGGTTCACGGCGCTGTTCTCGCAAACGGTCGCCTCGTTTGCCATGGCCGAACGTCTGAAGCGCGTAAACCCGGACATCGTGACCGTCATCGGCGGCGCCGCCTGCGAGGGCGTGATGGGACGGGAGTTTGCCGCGCGCGTTCCACAGATCGACTACGTCTTCTGTGGACCGGCGCTGGTCAGCTTCCCCGCCTTCCTCCGCTGCCTGCTGGAGGGCGACGAGGAAGGCCCCGCACGGATTGACGGTGTGTTCAGCGCGGTCCCGGCGCCGGCCGGCGTCGCACCGGCGGGGGCCGATCTCGATATCGAAACCCCGGTCCCGCTGGATTACGGCCCCTTTCTCGACAAGCTCGAAGCCGCTTTCCCCGACGGCAGCGTGCGGCCGTGCCTCCTGTTCGAAACATCGCGCGGGTGTTCCTGGGCCGAGACGTCGGCCTGCACCTTCTGCGGTCTGAACGGCATCCGGCGCGCGTATCGCTCAATGACGCCCCACACCGCGATCGAAACGATCCGTTCGCTGTTTGCCTGGGTCCCCCGCTGCCCCAGCTTCATCGCCGTCGATACCATGCTGCCGCGGGGCTACGTCGACACGGTGTTCCCGTTTCTGAACCCGCCGCCGGAGATGAAGATCATGTACGAGGTGCGTCCCGACCTCGACGCGGCGGACATGTCCGTCCTCTGCCGCAACGGTGTTGCCGCACTCCAGCCGGGCATCGAATCGCTCCATACGGCAACGCTGCAGTTGATGCGAAAGGGGACCACGGCCTTTCGGAACATCGCCTTCCTCAAAGACGCCGCGCTTCATCCCCTGCACATCGATTGGAACCTCCTCGTCTTCTCGCCCGGCGAGCCGGCCGACGCGTACGCAAAGTACCTTCGCGACCTGCCCCTGTTGATGCACCTGCCGCCTCCCAACGGCGTGTTCCCGATCAACATCGTGCGCTACAGCCGCTATTTCGAGGCGCCGGACGCATACGGACTCGATCTGCAACCGCAGGACTTCTACGCCTTGACGTATCCGTTCGAGCCCGCATCGCTTGAGCGCATCGCCCGGCATTTCGTCGACAGGAACGCGGACACCGAGACGATGGACGCCTGGCTGGGCACGTTGCAGCGGGCGGTGGACCGGTGGCGCGCCCGTTGGCTCGGCCGGGACGGCAAGCCCCAGGCCCGCCTCTGTTTCCTGGAAGGCGATTCCGGCGCCGTGGTGTACGATTCACGCTCCGGCGAGGAGCGCGAGCATGTGCTCACGCCCCTGGCGGCGCGTGTTCTGCATGCGCTGCGCAAACCCGCCGGGGCCGCCGAACTGCGGCAGGCCTTCGCCGGCGTCGCCGCGTCCGATGCGCACCGCGAGATCGGACGACTCCTGGAAGGCGGGCTGCTCTTTGCCGAAAACGAACGTTACCTCAGCCTGGTCACCGATTGAATGAGCGAGCTTGACGATCATATCCGGGCTTGTCGGCAGGGCGATCCGAACCGCTTTGAAGCGGTCGTCAAGGCCTGCGAGCCGACCGTGCGCGCCGTCGTCGCCGCCATGATCCCCGACGAGAATCTTGTGCCGGACCTGACCCAGGAGGTCTTCGTCATCGCGTACCGCAAGCTGGAGTCCTATCGCCCCGGCACGGATTTCCGCGCCTGGATCCGCGCCATTGCCAGGAATGTCGCGCAGAACGAACGGCGCCGCTGGTATCGCCGGCGCGAGGTCCGGCGCGATTACCAGGCGGACGCGGAACGGCGGCTGGCAGAGAACATCGATCAGTTCGTGAAGGATCTCCCGGACGATACGCTGGGGGCGTTGCGGGATTGCGTGGGCGGCCTGCAGGGGCGCGCACGAGCGCTCGTGGATGGGTATTATTACGACCGGTGCTCCGTGAACGAGCTCTCCGAGCTGCTCAAGATGTCCGCCAACGCCGCCAAGGTCGCGCTCCACCGCGCCCGCCGGGCCCTGGAGAACTGCGTCGAGAAGAAGGGCCGCGCTGATGACTGATCGCTCACGCGCGCGCCAACGGGACAACCGCGATCGCGTGCAGCGCCTGATCGACGCCTATGTCGACGGCGAGCTGGCCGACGAGAGCACCGGCGAACTGCTCGCGATGGTCGCGTCCTCGCCCGACGTGCGCCGCCGGCTCGCACGCGCCGTCGTCATGGAGCGGCTGCTCACCGCCCTGGGCCGCGGCCCGGTCGCCTCCGCGGACATTATGCATGCCGTCCGGGCGCGCGGCGCGGCCCGCCGCCCCCCGCGGGCCCGGCCGTCCGCCGGCCGCCGTGCCCGACCTGCCCTGGCGACGGCGGTCCTGGCCTTGCTGGCGGGCACGCTTGCGCTTCTGTTCGGGCATCACCGGAGACTGGCAACGGAGCGGCCGCCGCCGGTCCCGACCGCAACGTCCACAACGCAGTCGCCTGTATCGAGTGGGGCAGCGGCGGACGGGGAGGCGCCGCCGCCGGCCGCGGCAAGCGGCCGGGAAACCGCCGGCGGCGGCCCGCCGGCGCCTCCGCCTGTGGCGCGGCCCTTCACGGGCGGCCCGCCGCTCGCCCTTCCGCCGCCGCCCGATGGCGAGGATCTCACGCCGCCGGCGGATGACGGCGCCCGGGAACCGGGCTTCGTGCCGCCGCCTTCCCGCTGGCCGGCAGTGCCGCCGGCAGCGGACGACGAACGGACGCCCGCCCCGCCGGTGCTGTGGGTCAAGGTGCTGTTGCGGCCGGACGATCCGGAAACCCCCGGCGATGTTCGCGCACTGATGCGCCGGGTTCGGCGGGAACTGGCTCTGGAATACGGCAGTGCCGTCCGCACGATGGGTGAGCTGTCCGACGATCCGGCGCGGAACCCGGTGCTGTACTTCTCCGGGCATCACCATTTCACCTTTACGAACGCGGAACGCCGCCTGCTCCGGAAGCTGATCCTGACCGGCGGTATGGCCATCTTCAACGCCGCACTGGGTTCAGAACCCTTCTACGCCTCAGCACGGCGCGAGTTGCGCATGATCTTCCCCGATATCCCGCTCCAGCGCCTCGCTCCGGACCACCCGCTCTTTCATGCCTACCACGATGTCGACCAAGTCTCGTACGCACCCGGCGTCGGCACGCTGCAGAACGCGGAGAACGATCCTTGGCTGGACGGCCTGACCATCTCCTGCCGCACGGCCGTGGTCCTCTCCCGATGGGGCCTGTCCGCCGGCTGGGTGGGGCATGCGGAACCCACGTTCCGAACCCTTGCGGCCGAGGACGCCCGGCGGATCGGGGTGAACCTGTTCGCCTATGCGACGGCGGTGCGGGCCTGGACGAAACAGCGCGCCCGCAACGCGTCTTTTGTGGATATTGCCGCGCCCGACAGCAGCCGCTTGTTCGTGGCCCAGGTCATGTATGACGGCGCCTGGCGGACGCGGTACAACGCCCTGGCCGTCCTGCTGCACACGTTCAACCGGCGCACCGACGTACCGGTTACCCTGCGCACGCACGCGTTGCGATTGACGGATGACGATGTGTTCAAAGCGCCCCTGTTGTACCTGACGGGACACCAGCCCCTGACGCTGTCAGCCGAGGAGATCGAACGGCTGCGGGCATATGTGCGCAGCGGCGGCTTTCTCTTCGCGGAGGCATGTTGCGGCCGCCGGGGCTTCGACCGCTCGTTTCGCGCCCTCATGAAGCACGCCTTTCCTGCTCATCCGCTCCAGAAGATCCCGCCCGACGCACAGATCTTCCGCGTCCCCAACCATATCCCCCGGTTGGGCGTGACGCCTTCTCTCGCGGCGCGGACGGGTTCCACGTTGATGGCGCCGCGGCTGGAGGGGGCCCGGTTCGGCGACCAGTACGGCGTGGTCTACAGTCCCTACGCTCTCGCCGGCGGATGGGACATGTCGCAGATGCCGTACGCCGACGGCTACAAGGATCCCGACGCCATCAAGCTCGGCCAGAACATCCTGATGTACGCCGTCACGCAGTAGCGCGGATCAGGCGCACGGGGTTCCTTCGCCGGAAGACGCTCGCGGCGCCCGGGACGTGCACCCGGCATGCCCGGCGGCAACCGGTCCATTCCCGCATCGATCCCCTACCGCATGCATCAGGGAATCCCTGATGCAAGAATCAGCTAACGCCCTATTGCTCATTCGCCGCGGGAGCGCTTACAGTAGTGCCGGAAAGGGCATCATGGATACGGTCGCGAAGGGACATATTCTGCTGGTGGACGATCACGTGCACCTGCTGATGGCATTGCGGGATTACCTGGAATATCAAGGTTTCACGGTGAGCATCGCGCGCAACGGCCGGGAAGCACTGGCCGCCGCGGCACGCCAGACGCCGGACGTGGTGTTTCTGGCCCCGAATATGCCGGTGATGAGTGGTCCGGCGTTTCTCGAAGAGATTCGCGATGGCGAAGGCGCCACGCCGTATCCGGTGGTGATCCTGTCAGCCCTGTCGGATATCGAGGCGTACCGGCATCAACCGGGCGTATGGGGCTATCTTCCTAAACCCTGCTCGGAAAACGAGATTCTGAGCACGGCGCAGCACGCGATCGATTCGGTCCGCCGCAAACCGGCAGGCGGCAACCGGAGGCATCACCTGCTCGCAGCCGAAGACCAGTCCGCCGCCGCCGAAGCGCTGCAGCACCATGCGGCGAGCGAGGGGTTTGATCTCGATGTCGTGTCCGCGGGCGCCGAACTCCTGGAGCGCGCCGCCCATGTCCGACCCGATGCCATGCTGCTCAAGGACGCGCTGCCGGGCGTAAGCGGCACGGTTCTCTTCAACATCATCAGCCGCATTCCTGCATTGAACAAGACACCCATCGTGCTGTACGCTTCTCGGCAGGAAATGATCGCGGACATGCCGGCGACGCCCTCGCCCGACGGCGTATGCCACCGAATGGCCAGCAGCGACCCGCGGGAAGTGATCGAGGTCGTCGCCGGCTTGCTCCGTACGCCCTCGGATCTTTGATCGCGAGCGCTGGGAGGAGAGCTGTCATGAGCCCGCCAGGTCAGAAGAAACCGTGCATCCTGCTGGTTGACGATGATCGACACCTCTTGTTGACGCTCGGCGACTACCTGCGATTCAAAAACTTCGACGTACTGACCGCTGCAAGCGGCGAGGAGGCCCTGGACGCACTGTCCACGGAGACGCCCGACCTGATCATTCTCGACATCGGCATGCCGGGCATCGGCGGGATCGGTTTCCTGAAGAAGCTGGACGAACAGAACCGCTCCGGCGCCATCCCGACGATCATCTTTACGGCCCGGTCCTCCATGGAGGAGTTCTTCAACACGCTGGACGTCGATGACTTCCTTGCAAAGCCGTGCAGCGAGGACACGATCTTCCGCAAGATCAAGGAGGTGCTCGCCCGCCGGAACGCGGACGCCGTGGAGCGGATCAAGCCGGAACGTAAGGTGATGCTGGTGGAAGACGACTACGAGACCATCCAGGAACTCCAGCGCGCGTTCCGCCTGGGTCCGCGCTCCCTCACCCTGGACGTCGCGACAACCGCTTCCGAAGCGCTCGAACGGGTGACCGGTGACCGCCCCGACCTGGTCCTCGCGAAGGAAGTGCTGCGCGGAATGAACGGCGACGAGATGGCGGCCCTCCTCCGCGTCATGCCGAGCACGCGCTCGGTGCCGGTCATCTTGTATGACCGCACGGAGCTGTTTTCGGGCATGCGCGAGTTTCGCTATCGCGTGTACGGCCGCGCGAAGAAGTTCGTCGGCGCGGCGGACGGCTTCAGTCTGTACGACGCGGCCTGCACGATCCTGGACCGTTGAGGACGCCATGCCGAGCCGTCAGGATCAGAACGAACGCCTGCACCTCATCGTGGAGGGACGTGTGCAAGGCGTGTGCTTTCGCATGGGCACCGTGGACGAGGCGCAGCGTCTCCGGCTGACCGGGTGGGTCCGGAACCGGCCGGACGGGAACGTGGAAGTCGTTGCGGAAGGTCCTCCGCGGGCACTGGATGCACTCCAGGCCTGGTGTGGCCATGGTCCCAGCCTGGCGCGTGTCACCCGCTTGCGCGTGGATCGGGCTCCGGCAACCGGCGCGTTCCCCGACTTCTCGGTCAAGTACCGCTGAATCCTGCGTACGGCTTTCGGAACAGGCCGCTCGTCCATTCTTCGCCGCTTTCGCGGTCCGCCTCCTCGAGCCCGGCGTCCCGGTACGCATCGCGCAGCGCTCCGTATTCGGAGCTCAGGATGCCGGCAAGAATCAGGTGGCCGCCGCCGGCCGGCATGCCGGCGATGGCGGCAAGGTGCTGCCGCAACACCGGGGCCAGGATGTTCGCGCAGACCAGGTCGTAGGGTCCCCTCTGCGCCGCGGCCGCCGCATCCGTCTGCCTCACAACAACCTGGTCCTCCACGCCGTTCACTGCGCAGTTCCGGCGGGCGGCGTCCACGGCATCCGCATCGATGTCGATGGCGTCGATCCGCCCGACACCGAGCTTCGCGGCGGCAATGGACACGATGCCCGATCCGCATCCCAGGTCCGCCATGGTCGCCACCTCGTTGCGGACCAGCACGGCATCCACGAACCGCAGACAGGCCTGCGTGGTCGGGTGGTGCCCCGTCCCGAACGACAACCCTGGATCGAGTTCGACCACGCTGACGCCCGGCGGGGGGGCGGCATGCTCCCATGACGGTTTCACAACGATCCGCGGGGACACCCGGATCGTGTGGAAGAAGGACTTCCAGGCATCGCGCCAGTCGCGGTGCGCCAGGCGCTCGACGGAAACCGTCCAGGCGTCCTGCCCGCTCAGCAGGGCGGCAACCGCGCCTTCCGCCGCCACGGCGTCCGCCCGGCGCTCGAAATAGGCTTCGACCAGGGCGGATGCGGCGTCCTCCGCGTCCCAGCACGCGGCCGCGTACCCCAGCGTCTCGAACGCGGCCAGCACGATGTCCGCAAACGCGGCTTCCGCGCGGACGCGCAGAACATACAACTCTTCCCGCACCGTCGCCCCACCCTCTTCGTCCATCTTCTAGCCCACGAGAACGATCCGGACATCCATCACGTTCGTGCGCGTCGGGCCGGTCACGAGCAGGTCGCCCGTCGCCTGGAGGAGATGGTACGCATCGTTCTCCGCCAGGCTGGCGTGCGCGTCGGCGCCGGCGGCCGCCGCCCGCGCGAGGGTCGCCGGATCGACGATCCCGCCCGCCGCGTCGGTCGGACCGTCATTGCCGTCCGTACCGCCGCTCAGCACCGCCACCCGGGCGGGCATGCCGGCCAGATCGATCGCAGCGGCCAGGCAGAACTCCTGGTTCCGCCCCCCCTTGCCCGTGCCGCGGATCGTCACGGTCGTCTCGCCCCCGGTCAGGATGCACGCCGGCGCGGGGACGGGCAAGCCGCTCTGGAGGATTTCCCGCGCAATGGCCGTGTGCATCAGCGCGATCTCGCGCGTCTCGCCTTCCACCATCGAGGACAGAATCAGCACCGTGTACCCCTGCCCCCGCGCCGCCGCGGCCGCGTTTTCCAGGGCCAGCATATTGCTGCCGACGAGGACATTGTGCACGCGCTCGAAAACCCTGTCGCCTTCCTTCGGTGTATCGGCGATCTTCCCGGCGACACCATCCTCCAGACGACGCAGCAAGGCAGGCGGCAGGTCGGTCAGCGCGTACTGGTTCAGAATCGCGGCGGCGGCGGCAAAGGTCGCCGAATCGGGGACGAACGGACCGGATGCGATCACGTCCATCTTGTCGCCGACCACGTCGGAGAGCATGAAGTTGACGACCGTTGCGGGATACGCCGCCCGCGCCATTTGCCCGCCCTTCGACGCCGAGATATGCTTCCGGACCGCGTTGATCTCGTCGATACTCGCACCGCACTCCAGCAAGGCCTTCGTCACGGCCTGCTTGTCCTCAAGCGCCAGACCCGGCGCCGGTTGCGGCAGCAGCGCGGACCCCCCGCCGGAAATAAGAGAAATCACCACGTCGTTTTCGCCCGCGCCCTCGAGCAGATTCAGGATCCGCCGCGTGCCCTCGACGCCGTTGCGGTCCGGCATCGGGTGCGCCGCCTCAACGGTTTCGATGCGGTCCAACGGTTCGGCAAAGCCGTATTTCACATTGATCAGACCCGCCGCAATGCGATCGCCCAGCAGTTCTTCCACCGCCCGCGCCATCGGCGCCGTCGCCTTGCCGCCGCCCACCACGATCACCCGGCCTCCCGGCCCCGGCGCCACGGCGAACTCTTCGTTCGCATCTCCCTTCACCACCAGCCGTTCGCCGTCGACACGCAGAAACCGCCGCACGGCCTCGTACGGATCCACCGCCTCCAGCGAC
>Ga0180429_10002607_pt1 | contig 14792 bp, 10 predicted proteins | sample SS_ome_FD_132428 | JGI IMG/M metagenome (GOLD analysis project Ga0180429, IMG submission 132428) | Hypersaline lake sediment archaeal communities from the Salton Sea, California, USA - SS_1_S_1 metaG | ecosystem: Environmental > Aquatic > Non-marine Saline and Alkaline > Hypersaline > Sediment ...
CCGAGGTTGGAGATGTTATCCACGGCTCTCTGGCTGATCCTTTTACGCCCTGATCTCTCGGATGTTTTTAACATCGCATCAAACTGCGTGGGTTGCCAGTTTTCCATCAGCAGTTTTTTTACATGACCATCAACCCTGCCGGTAATTTTTCCAAACGAAAAGGTGCGTGTCAGTTCTTCAAGATCAATGTTTTTCATCTCAACGTCCGCACTGAAGACAGGCCAGCTACTCAGTAAATGGCTGGCTTCTACGTCCCTGATGAGAATGTTGCCGTCAAAAGCCCTGATCAGCAAGGTGCCTGCCAGTCTGGCATTACCATCACGGTAACTCACAGCAGGAATAAGGCCGGATACTTTTCCGGACATTTCCGGCCAACCAAAAGCCTCTGAAACCTTTGACAGGCTTACCGGGGTTAAAATTCCCTCGAATTTCACTTCAGGCGCATCCTGCGAAAAATCCAGATCGAAAGTTTCGACCATGATAGCACCATCAAAAACCGGCAATGTGGTTGTTTCACGCACCGAGACAGACTGCGGGCTGGTCTTTAATGGAATACTCACTGCACCAAATTCAATCGTATCCAGGAAGCTGGCATTGGTAAATTTCACGTAACTGCCGGCCTGGGATTTGCTGTTGCTGTGAAGTTTTGCTTGCAGGTTTTCAAGAAAAAACTTACTGCTGCCGAATTCAGGTTCATGCGCCAGCCAGGTATCGGACAGGTTAAGCTGATAGGCCGAAATTTTTCCGGACTGCATGGAAACACTGGCTTTAAGCTTGCCGGTGACATTCAGCTGTGCCAGATCGTTACTGAGAACCGGCAGAAAATAAAAGCTGTATACCCGTTTTAATTCCACTGGTTGCAGTGACAACTGGAACTGCTGCGCTACAGCGTTACTCCCTTTCAAGTCAGATACCGTGATATCCAGCGCATCATCGCTGAAGTTGAAGTGTTTTATACGCCAGTGTTTATTTGCATTGTAGTCTGCTTTTTTCAAAGCCAGCCTGGCCTTACGCTGATTAAGATCTGTATAAAACCAGGGTGTCAGCAGTTCTCCCTGATCCAGGCTAACATTCAGTTTATCCAGGTAATGTGACTGATTGTTGTATTCATACTGACCTTTAATGCTGGAGTTGACCGCATCGGCCAGTATATCGCCATCTTCATTACTGAAAGATAGACCGGTAACTGACAAATCCAGCTTGCTGGTAATGCTTGCGGGCTGCTTTTCAAGCTCGATAGTGCCTGACAGTATGCCTTCGAATACATTTTCAGATTCAGGCTGGAAGACCGGTAATGTATCGGATGAAATTGAAAGCTTTTGCAGGCGGGCATTGGCAACCAGCTTGTCTTGTTGATAATCGATTTCAACAGAAGCTTTTCCAGACAATAAATCCAGACCCGTCAGTTCGACACGGCTTTGATGGTTATTTGGCAGATAGATAAACTCAAGATTTGCAGCATCAGCAGAAACCAGCTTGTTTTTCAGCTGCAGCTGCCCCTTGTTACAGTTGATCGACTGCTCAGAATACTCAAGTACCGGACAATCAATCCTGAAATAATTAATGGTCTTGTCAGCATCTCCATTTCCAGTAAATTGACGCGCCTCAAGCCTGACCTTGACCTGTGCCTGGTCGAGATCTTTGATTGTCAAAGACAGGTCTTTGCCCTGCAAGGATTCACTACTGATACTACCAATACTGATGTTTACACTGGAAAGCGCATACAAAGGAGCAGAGCACAGTAATGCCAGCGTCAGGCACAACAGCCCAATCAGTAGTTCTTTGGCAGATTTATTTGTCAGGAAAAACACCAGTCGATAAATACCTGTCACCCCTGTCACAAATAATGGCAACAATGGTGGCATTTTCAACTTCTTTTGACAGTTGCAATGCAGCGGCTACCGCTCCACCAGATGATATACCGGCAAAGATTCCTTCCCTGGCTGCCAACTGACGCGTGGTTTCTTCTGCCAGTGTCTGCGAAACATCCATTTCCCTGTCAATGGCGGATCGATCAAAAATCCTGGGTAAATATTCTTCAGGCCATCGCCTTATACCAGGAATACTTGCTCCTTCTTCAGGCTGTACACCGATAATCTGGATATCAGGATTCTGTTCTTTCAGGAAACGGGCTGTTCCCATAATGGTCCCCGTGGTCCCCATGGCACTAACGAAATGAGTGATTTCTCCATGGGTGTCTTTCCATATCTCCGGGCCGGTACTGACATAATGTGCCTGGGGGTTATCCTGGTTGGCAAACTGGTTTAATACCTTACCCTCGCCCCTTGCTTCCATTTCGTCGGCAAGATCGCGGGCTCCTTCCATACTGGCTTGTGCTGATACCTGCACCAGCTCAGCACCATAGGCACGCATGGCCGCACGGCGTTCTTCGGTCATGTTGTCAGGCATGATAAGAATCAGTCGATATCCCTTGATCGCTGCGGCCATAGCCAGGGCGATACCGGTATTACCACTGGTTGCCTCAATCAATGTATCACCCGGTTTAATGTCGCCACGCTCTTCAGCGAGTTGAATCATGGAAAGTGCCGGACGATCCTTGACCGAACCTGCAGGATTATTGCCTTCGAGCTTGACCAGTACCTGGTTAGAGGAATTTTCGTTTAACCTCTGCAAACGCACCAGCGGTGTATTTCCAATAAATTTTTCAATTGTAGGATAGTTCATAGGAATGAAAATCAGGGTGAATAAAATGATAAGTCATTGTAATATTTATAAAAGGATTGAAGCAATTGAAATAGCATGTCAGTTAATAAACAGGATCACCAAACATTACAAAGTAAATTCTACAAAATTGTCTTTTGTTTAATTTTGTTTCAGACAGCAGGCGCTTCTGCAGATGAAGTAACTGAAGAAGACTTTCTTTCTGAAGAACCCATTATAGTTTCATCGGCAACCCGATTATCCCAGGAGCTCCAGGATGTTCCTGCCTCGGTCACTGTAATTGATCGCAAGATGATCGAGGCCTCAAGTGCGATAAACTTAATAGAGCTTTTACGCCTCGTCCCCGGCTTCCAGGTTGGCTCTATCGATGGCACTGAAAGTACTGCAACTTATCACGGCCTGAGTACTCAACATAACAAGCGTTTACAGATTCTTGTCAATGGACGTTCGGTATACCAGTCCACTTTTGGAGGTGCCCTGTGGTACAACCTTCCAGTCTCAATTGACGAAATTGAAAAAATTGAAGTGTTGCGTGGACCAAATGCAGCCAGTTTTGGCGCTAATGCATTTTCAGCCGTGGTTAACATCACCACATTCCACTCCGATAACAAGCCTGGCCTGAAAATAGGCCATCTCGGTGGAGGTCGTGATACCAAACGGAATTATTTCAGTTATGCCAAAGGCCTGGAAAGCACCAGTTTTCGCATCAATGCGGAGATTGAAAGCAATACCGGCTACCAGGATACTTATCTCAATTCACACCTTAATATTGGCGATCCATTACTGCCGCTCAATACCGACTATCCCCTCTACGATGATCATTTCCATCGCCAGATGAACCTGCGCATCGATCATGTTGGTGACAAAGGTTCAAATCACATGCTGGAATTCGGATTTAAAAATCTGAAGTTCGGGCAGGGGTATATTGACACGCTAAATGATGGATACTTTGATAGGGTCGCCCCATTTAACAAAATGGTGGATAGCTATTATTTCAATTATCTGTGGGAAAAAACCGAAAGCTTATTACTGACCAACCGCTTGCGTATCTCATATAATTTTATTGACCAGGATGAAACCTGGTTTGGTTCCGTCGCCCGAGGTGAGTTAGGAAACCCAGATCCTCTACCTGATAGCTGGTACCGTAATACTTCATTTCAGGATCGCCGAATAGATCTTGAATTTCAACAGAACCGCATACTGTCACCGAGATTACAGACAGTGTGGGGATTGGGTGCCCGTTACGATGAAAGCAACAGTGGCGGACAATTACTCGATGATTCTCATTCGCGATACTCTTTTAGTACATTTGGCCATATCGAGTGGAAAACCAATCAATATGTAACATTGAATGCTGGTGGGTTTCTGGAAAATCATGAAGATATTGGAACCTATTTTTCTCCCCGCCTGGCATTAAACCTCAAACCGAACCAAGCGAATGCTTTCAGGGCCACTATTTCTCAAGCCTATCGCATGCCTTCCTTTGAGGCCGAGTACGCTGATTCATATACCATTGTCGCTTATGATGTTGGCCCTCCTCTGAATCTGCCCGAAGGTTTTCCATTTGATTTTTATTCAACGGGCAATCAAGAACTGGAACCCGAACTGATGACATCCTATGAACTTGGCTATCACGGCCTATTTTTCGATGACAAACTCAATATTGATATACGTCTAGCAAAGGAAAAAATCGAAGACATTATTGAAGGTACCAAAACAAATAATGGCAAGAACGATCCGTTTATCCCTCGTTTTCGCTGGTTGAATTATGGACAAGCCGATATTGACTCTGCTGAGCTCCAGCTAAGTTACAGACCTTCGGAAAAAAGCCTGCTCATGCTGCATGCCAGTTACGCTAATATCTCCGGTTACAAGTCAGAAAGGTACACGGATTTTACTGGTGATACCTCAGATTGCCCGGATTATGACAACGATGGCAATGGTGATCCTCCGGTAAATGCTAATTCATGTCTTGATGAAACCCTGGATAGAAATACCCCTCAGCTGACCACTGGAATTCTTGTTTCTCACCGCTTCGACAACGGCGTTTCCATCAGCTCCCAGTATAATTTTCATGAGGCCTATCTGACTAGCGGCAAAGGAGATGTGCTCAACACACCTTTTGAAACAGTGGATATCAAGTTTTCGAAAACATGGTCAATAAACAAAACTGACATCAAGGCCTCACTAATTGTCAGGAATATCGCCAATGAATACTACGAAGATTTTGAAAATGACAACCTGGTAGGCCGAGAAGCGTATTTCCAGCTAGAGGCTGCACTCTTCTAGGCGCCCGCTTTCTTCGAGAAACGCCTCGAAGGATTATTAAGGAAAGTAAAACTGGCAACATTCACGGAAGAAGAAGAAATTGAATGAAACCTAAGCAACTGACAAAGCTCTTTTCAGTAGCAATCTGCAAAGCAGTATTTCTGGCTTTCTGCAGTTTGCCCGTGCTTGCCGGTAATAGTTTAAATAGTGAGCAGCGTACCGATATTCTGATCATAAAAAGTGCCGATTCAGGTATTTACACCTATATCAGTGAGTTTCTTTCGCAACGATTACCAGTATTATGTAAACAGCAGTGTAATGATGAAAAAACACTGGGCATTCACATAGGCCTGGCAGATGAGCTGGGATCATCATTGCAGCCCGCAGACTACGACCTGATTATCACATTGGGCACTCAATCAAAAAACAAGCTTGAGACCAAAAGCCTGAACACTCCTCCGGCAACTATCCATGGAATGATTCCTTTGCAGGCATCAATGGAAGATAACAGCCCCAATCACTATTCTCTGGTGCTGGACCAGCCAGCCGACAAAATACTCAATACAGTAAAACAATTACTGGGAACGGATAAACCTATAGGTATTCTTTACAGCCAATCATCCAGCTGGCGCCTGCGTGAGTATAAACTGGCAGCACAAAACAGTGGCATCAGTCTATCGACTTTTCCGATCCTTGAAACTGATCCAAGAAGCATTGGCATGAATTTTAAAAAAATCTTGCCTCAGGTCAGCAGTATTCTCATTATTCCGGATAAAAATATCTACAACCGTTCAACCATTGCCCAATTGTTATTGACTGGTTTCAAAAACCGCATTCCCGTTGTCGGCTATTCCCGCTCGCTGGCAATAACAGGGGCAATTGCATCCGTAACGACGGATAAAGACTCGATCGGCCGGGATATTTCCACACTGGCCATTAAGCTACTGAATAAACAAAACATTGATCAACTACAGTATCCCAGCGAGTACCGATTGGTCATTAACAGAAAAATTCTGGAATCTCTAGATATTGATTTCAATCGAAACCTCATGGAAGCAGATGATGTCGAGGTGATTCAGTGAAGCACTTTACATCATCCATCCAAAACAAGCTCCTGTTACTGGCGATGGTACCTGCCCTCCTGATCGCGATTATACTGACTGCTTATACAACAAGCATTCGAATTGATGAAATCAGCTTATTGTCCACTGAAAAGGCCAAGGCCATAGCGGAACAGATTGCATCTGAAAATGTAAACAATATTTTTACAGGCAACAAAGAACAAATCAGCAGAAATGTCTTCCGCTATTTCAATGACTATAACGATCTTTACAAAATCCAGATTTCTTCCACGAATGAAATTTATGCTTCAGACACAAAACCAAACACCCTGAAAACACAAAGCTTTTATTCATCTGCAGACATTACACTGCAACGGACAGATGAGATTCTTGATGACTTCGGCCTAGAAACTTCATTTATTGATGCCAGCCCGACAGTAATTGGCAAGGTTGAACTCTGGCTGTTTGACCAGGCTCACGCCAAAAAACAGGACATCATTCAGGCCAGTTTCATTTTGCTTGTCGTCATTGTCTTTGCCATGCTAGTCATTATTTTCCCGATGAGTCGCCATCTGACAAACCCTATCAGGGAACTGGCCTACTCATTTAGCTTATTAGCTGACGGCAAGCATAACGTAATAGTAGAGGAAACTGCCAAAGATGAAATTCTGAAATTACAAAAAGGCTTCAACGAGATGTCTTCAGCATTGGCCAACCAGCATGAAAAACTCAATGACGAGGTCAGCCAGGTTACACGCGACCTGAATACAACCCTGCAAGCACTGGAAATTCAAAATATCGAACTGGATATCGCACGAAAACTGGCAGTTGAGTCAAGCCGGGTAAAATCAGAGTTCCTGGCCAATATGAGTCATGAAATCCGCACGCCGATGAATGGCATTATCGGTTTCATATCACTGATGGAAAGAACAGAACTTGATAAGGAACAACAAGGCTATCTTTCCACCATCAATCACTCGGCCAAGACGCTATTACATATACTCAATGACATTCTGGACTTCTCAAAACTGGAAGCAGGTAAAATCGAGATTCATAATTCCATATTCCCGGTTGAAGAACTTATTGCTCATGTCATCAAGATCTTTACCCCTCAGGCACATAGTAAAAAACTCAACCTGATCCCGTTAATATTCAATGATGTGCCGCGAAATATTTGCGCCGACCGTCAGCACCTGACCCAGGTACTGAGTAACCTCATCAGTAATGCCATCAAATTTACCCAACAGGGGGAAGTCGTTATCAGGGTGGCAGTAGAAGAATATTCAACCAGCCACTGCATTCTTACTATCAGTGTCAGTGATACTGGAATTGGTATCTCTGAAGCAAACATCTCCAATCTGTTTCAGCCTTTCAAGCAGATATCCAGTGACTTTAGTCGAGGCTTTGGAGGTACTGGACTGGGACTGAGTATATCCCGGTCTCTGGTAAAGATTATGAAAGGAGACATTTCCGTGGAAAGTGTCGAAGGCAAGGGTTCAACATTCAATATTACCTTGCCGGTTGATCTACCCTCACAGTCAGAACAGGCCATGGACACCCGATACTTCGATGGCAAACTGATTCAGTTATATGATAACCACCGGCTTTCTCGTCTATCGTTAATTAACACTTTTCAAAACATGGGATTTAAGGTTAAAGAACAAGACACTCTGGGTTCTTTTGAAAATGCTGCCGGTTCACCTGACAACAGTTTGTGTGTTATTTCGCTGTCAGCAGATGAAACCATTCTATTGGATGAGAACAGGCTGCCCCAAATCAAGCATATCGCCTGCCCCGTGGTAATGCTGGTTTCCAATTCAGACCAGCAATTGCTGGATCACTATGCACGGCAATTTGATTGTACGGTGATCAAAAGGCCTGCCTTCCAGAGTCAACTCGCTCCATTGTTTTCTGAGCTACTTGACATCGAATCGCATTCAGAAGAGGTGTCTTATATAGTTGATGAGGTTGAAGACAGAAAACTCGCCAATAAATCCATTCTTATTGTAGATGACAACAAAATTAACCAGGATCTGCTTGTCGGCATGTTTCAATCAACAGGCGCCTCTATAACACTGGCAAATAACGGCAAAGAAGCCATTGATGCATTTGATAAAACAGTATTCGACCTTATTTTCATGGATATTCATATGCCCGAAATGAATGGCATTGATGCTACCCTGGCCTTGAGACAAAGCGGTTTTAGCGGACCAATTGTGGCCCTGACAGCTGATACCGCCTTTCTTGAAAAAGACGTATCCGGCAATTATGGCTTTGATACCGTACTGATTAAACCTATCGAGACGGATGCACTGAAGCAGATTCTGGATAACTTTACTGCGGGTAAAAAAATTGTCCGCCCAGATAGCCCGGTTGCCGGTCGTCAGCAAGCGATGAGCAGTTCCCGGCTTGTTATCCGCGACCTTCAACAGGCTATGCGTATTGCTGACGGCCAGCAAGAAGTTGCTGAGAAATTATTTATGTCGCTCATTGAACAGTTGCCAGATTATCTTGATGCAGTGTACCGAGAGTTTTCAAAACGCAACTGGCAAAAGCTCTGGGATATTTTACACAAACTACATGGAGCAACATCGGTCTGCGGCGTACCAGCTTTAAATAATGTTGTTAAAAACCTGCAACAATTGACCGAAAAGGAAGATTACCATTCCATCGGTTCCGAGCTGAAAAAACTAAACCGGGAAGCTTCGCGCTTGATAAGCTACTCAAAAGAAGAGGCTTGATCAGCTCGCCTGAATCAATTGCTTCATGGTAGCCACCGCTTCGGCAAGCCCGGAGAAAATGGCTCTGGCCACAATGGAATGACCAATATTCAGCTCCCTTACACCATCAATTTCTGCAATCTGCCTGACATTATGATAATCAAGTCCATGACCTGCATTGACGTGCAGGCCCAGTGAGACTCCCTGCTCAACAGCCCTCTGAATACGTATTAATTCCCTGTTGGTTTCAGCTTGTGTGGCTGCATCAGCATAGTGGCCCGTATGTATTTCTATCACCGGCGCATTGATATCGGCTGCCGCCTGAATCTGCTTTTCATCTGCATCGATAAACAATGACACACGAATACCAGCTTCAGCCAGGGAAGCGCAGTATTCCTGCAGGTAACTTTTGCTGCCAATTACATCCAGCCCACCTTCAGTGGTGAGTTCTTCACGCCTTTCAGGCACCAGGCACACATCTTCAGGACAAATTTCACTGGCAATGCCCAGCATTTCTTGTGTTGCGGCCATTTCAAGATTCATACGCGTCTGCAGAATATCTTTCAGGTAACCTACATCACGATCCTGGATATGCCTTCTGTCTTCGCGCAAATGTAAAGTAATGGCATCAGCCCCTGCCTGCTCGGCAACCAGCGCAGCTTGAATCGGCTCTGGATAGCGTGTTCCCCTTGCCTGCCTGATAGTGGCAACGTGATCAATATTTACACCTAACAGGCGTTCGTATGTTGCTGTCATTTTTTTCTCTGATATCGGTTTGTGAAAAATTCCCGGCTTTTGAAATGATAACCACCCAGAAGGTGATTGATAAGATACCTCATCAGTTTTTTTGCCTCAGCAAGATGCTGTTTTTCTGTTAGCCGGAAGTCTTTTAGTGCCAGAAGGCAGGCACCTGAAATGACAGGTATTGAATATTGCAAGTGTTCGCTGCCTGTCACCTCGATTGCTCCACCGGCATGTTCATAGCGGTATTTTTTGTTGTCCTGGATGGGTTCTCCACTTTTTACATCATAATCAAGCTGTAGCCCGTAACCAAGCTCCGACAGTAGATGTAATTCAAACTTGCGTAACAGGAACTCTGTTTCGGCCTTGCCTGCTGTAAGCTCTTCAAGTATTTCCGCATAGACAGCAAACAGGTGATCATGTGCTTCGCTTACCGGCAGTGCTTTTATAATCAGTTCGTTCACATAGTAGGCTGAATAAAGCCGCTCGCCCTGCAATGCCTGATAGCTGTCAACAGCCTCACACTTGCCCAGTGTTTTTACTGCTCCTCGTCCCGAAATACTGATCACCAGCGGAATAAATGGCTGGACAATAGCAGCCAGGCGTGAACCTTTTTTTCTGACACCTCTGGCAACACAGGTTACTCGGCCAAAGTTCAAAGTAAAAAAATCAACAAGTAAACTGGTATTTGAGTATGGTCTGCTATGCAGAACCCAGGCAGGGGTCAATCCTGTCTGCAAATATCGGCTCAATCGGTGTAACCCAGTTTTGACAGGGCTTTCTCATCGTCTGACCAGCTTTCACGAACCTTGACCCAGAGTTGCAGATAAACCTTTTTACCAAGAAATTTTTCCATCGCTTTACGCGCCAGTGTGCCAACCTTTTTCATGGCCTCTCCCTTGTTACCAATGAGAATGGCTTTCTGACCTTTGCGCTCTACCCAGATCAGGGCATTGATACGGTAAAGCTTTTCTTCCTCGCTGAAAGACTCGATCTCCACGGTAGTCGCATAGGGAAGCTCCTGGTGATAATGACGAGTTAGTTGCTCACGGATGAGTTCAGCGGCAAAGAACCTTTCACTACGGTCGGTCAACTGGTCTTCAGGATAAATCTTTTCGCCTTCAGGTAACGCCTCAAGTACCCTGTTTTCCAGATCTTCAACCTGTTTGCCACTTTTTGCAGAAACCAGCATGACATTCAGAAATGAATGCATCTCTTTCAATTCTGCAATATATGGCAGCAGCGCTTCCTTGTCTTCCAGCAAATCAATCTTGTTAATCACCAGCATGACCGGTGTTTTACTTTCAATAACGGTTTTCAGAACCAGCTTGTCTTCACGATTGAAGACTCCCGCCTGGACCACAAACAGCAACACGTCCACATCAGACAGCACGGTTTTGGCCGTACGATTCAGATAGCGATTCATAGCCTGACTGCCGCGTCTATGAATGCCGGGCGTATCAACAAACACAATCTGCCCGTCATCACGGGTTTTAATCCCCACGATGCTATGGCGGGTGGTCTGTGGTTTATGTGAAGTTATTGCCAGTTTTAGACCGATAAAACGGTTTAACAGCGTTGACTTTCCGACATTGGGTCGTCCCACAATGGCAGCAAAACCACTTCGTTCAGGCTTGTTCATATTGCTCCAGCATTTTTTCAGCGGCATCCTGTTCAGCTTTGCGCTTGCTTTCACCTTTGCCGGTTGTTGATACTTTCATTGATTTGATTGAACAGGAGACGACAAACTGTTGCTTATGCTGCGGTCCGCTGGACTTGATAACTTCATAGACTGGTAATTCCATTTTCTGGCTCTGCAACCACTCCTGCAAGCGGGTCTTGGGATCTTTTTGACCTTTGGTCATGGTCAGTTGCTCAAGCCGGCTATCATACAATTCAAGAATAAACTGCCGGGCCCGCTGGTAGTCACTATCCAGGTAAATTGCAGCGATTATGGCTTCAACGGCATCGGCAAGAATCGAATCGCGGGCATGCCCGCCACTTCTTAACTCACCCGCGCCGAGTTTCAGATAACTGCCTATGGCTAGCTGGCGACCAATTTCAGCCAGGGTTTCCTTTTTGACAAGAGAGGCTCGCAAGCGGCTGAGCTGGCCTTCATCAGCCTGCGGAAACTTGTGAAACAGTTCATCCGCTATAACGAAACCCAGTATGGAATCTCCGAGAAATTCAGATCTTTCATTATTATTGATACCAACGCTGCGATGAGACAGGGCGGTATCAAGCAGTTTGGGGTTAGAAAAATCGTAGTTGAGATCTATTTGTAACCGTTTCAATCCGTCTCTCAAGGAACTATATCTACACTTAACTGTTCACTGAATTTCACCAGCACATAGACATTGGCTACAATCTTTTCTTCCTTGTTGTAGGTAATATCAACATTGAGACGCGTCTTGGTTTTCTTGATCTTGATAGCATCCTTGGGAAAATCATAGATGCTGTTAATTTTCATGCGCTTCTTGATAATCTTGCGGATGCCTCTTGAGTCAGTTTTTCTGATCAGAGGATCATTGTTCAATGATTTGATGACTGATTTAACACTTTGATTCTCCAGATAAATCGGGGTCAGCTTCAAAGCCAGTAATACAAAAAAACCACCAATGGCCAGAATAATTAGCCAGCTAATAAATGTCAGTCCCTTCTGATTTTTCTGTAAACGCATATTTATCTACCTGTTATTTTTCCGATTAATCAATCAATGTTCCCAGTCTGTTCCAGGCTATTTTACCCAGAATTGGCAACCCATCCCGGTTTCCATCATAGTGCATCCAGATAGCAAAAGCCTTGCCAACCAGGTGTTCTTCAGATACCAGCCCCCAGCAACGGCTATCACTACTGTTATCCCTGTTATCGCCCATCGCGAAATAGTGACCTTCAGGTACCCTGATTGGCCCCCTGGCCAGGAATGAACAGCCATGTGCAAAGTTCGGCGCCCTGGGGTTAGTCAAAGTTGCATGCTTTACGCCCGTCAAATCTTCTATATGCTCCAGCGATCCGGTTTCCCTGATACCCGAACCGACGCCGGTGTAACTACCCAGTGTCGTTTTTTGCATCGGCTGACCGTTAACATATAAAACTTTATTGCGGTAATCAATAATATCACCGGGCACACCCACTACACGTTTAATATAGTCTATCTCCGGTTTAGGAGGGTAACGGAATACAAAAGCATCCCCACGTTGCGGTTCTCCGATATCAACAAACTTGCTGTTGAGCACAGGCAAGCGCAGTCCATAGGCATATTTGTTGACCAGAATAAAGTCACCAACCAACAGTGTAGGCATCATCGAACCGGACGGGATTCTGAATGGCTCCACCAGAAAAGAACGCAATAACAAAACAGCCAGGATGACCGGGAAAAATGATTTGGAATATTCAAGAAGAAGCGGTTCCTTTCCGTCGGCAAGCTTGCGCTTTTGGGCAAAAAACATTGCATCAATCAGCCAGATCCCGCCTGTAATAGCTGTTGCCAGAACCAGAACCAGAGGTAAATTAAAATTCATTAGTTATCCTTGCCTACTTTTAATACCGCCAGGAATGCCTCCTGGGGAATTTCCACACTGCCAACCTGTTTCATGCGTTTTTTACCGGCTTTCTGTTTTTCAAGCAGTTTGCGTTTACGCGTGATATCTCCACCATAACACTTGGCTGTTACATTTTTCCTCAAGGCCTTTACGGTGGTGCGGGCAATGATTTTGGAACCAATCGCTGCCTGAATCGCTACTTCAAACATCTGGCGGGGAATAATTTCACGCATTTTTTCGGCCAGTTCCCTGCCTCGGCCCTCGGCATAATCACGATGCACAATAATGGACAAAGCATCGACTTTTTCACCATTGATCAGGATATCGAGCTTGACCAGGTTGGCAGGAGAAAAGCGCTTGAATTCGTATTCAAATGAAGCGTAACCACGACTGACAGACTTAAGCCGGTCAAAAAAGTCCAGAACCACTTCGTTCAATGGCAATTCGTAATGCACTTGCACCTGTCCACCCAGGTATTGCATATCTTTCTGGGTGCCACGTTTTTCAACGCACAAAGTGATAACAGCACCGAGGTATTCATTGGGGACCAGGATATGTGCATCGATGATCGGTTCGCGGATTTCCAGGATTTGTCCGGGATCGGGAAGATCGGCCGGATTATCAACCATGATTAAATCACCATCGGTTTTTTCGACTTCGTAAATAACCGTAGGTGCCGTGGTAATCAGGTCCAGCGAATATTCTCTCTCCAGGCGTTCCTGGATGATTTCCATGTGCAGCATTCCAAGGAAACCACAACGAAAACCGAACCCAAGAGCCTGTGAAGTTTCAGGTTCGAAGTTCAGGGCCGCATCATTGAGCTTGAGTTTCTGTAATGCCTCGCGCAAGTTTTCATAATCATCAGAACTGACTGGAAACAGCCCGGCAAAAACCCTGGGACGCATTTCTTCGAAACCCGGCAGTGATTCAGATGCCTTGTTGTTTTCAAGGGTGATAGTATCGCCGACAGGGGCACCGTCAATTTCCTTGATGCCTGCGATGACGAACCCGACCTCACCAGTCTGCAGTTGATCAAGTTCATGGCGTTTGGGTGTAAAGACCCCGACCTTTTCCACCTGGAAAACACGCCCTGTCGACATGATCTGCATCTTGTCTTTTGGTTTGATCACACCGTTAACGATACGAATCAAAGAGATAACACCCACATAAGGATCAAACCAGGAGTCAATGATCAATGCCTGCAACGGGGCATCCAGGTCACCTTCAGGCGGTGGTGTCAATTCAACCAGTTGTTCGAGTAAATCCGGGATACCCACACCGGTTTTGGCACTGACACGTATCGCATTTTCGGCTTCAATACCGATAATTTCCTCAATCTGGTTGATTACCCGCTCGGGTTCAGCGGCTGGCAGGTCGATTTTGTTGAGTACCGGGATAACTTCCAGCCCCTGCTCAATAGCTGTATAGCAGTTTGCAACACTTTGCGCCTCCACTCCCTGGGCGGCATCCACAACGAGCAGCGCACTCTCACAGGCTGCCAGAGAACGGGATACCTCGTAGGAAAAGTCTACATGGCCTGGCGTATCGATGAAATTCAGCTGGTAGATTTCACCATCTTTTGGTGATTTGTAATGCAGAGTAACGCTTTGTGCCTTGATGGTAATACCACGCTCACGCTCGATATCCATGGAATCAAGCACCTGCGCATCCATTTCCCTTTCAGTCAGACCGCCGCAATGCTGGATAAAACGGTCTGCGATAGTCGATTTGCCGTGGTCGATATGGGCAATAATGGAAAAGTTACGTATTTTTTGCAG